>JAEEGL016293055.1_pt1 | contig 122614 bp, 97 predicted proteins | sample 9134231 | NCBI WGS metagenome assembly JAEEGL01 (sample SAMN16246548, study PRJNA631951) | gut metagenome | biome: gut microbiome; feature: rumen; material: fiber-attached | host: Bos | place: Iran: Karaj | collected 2018-10 | reverse complement strand
GGCGAATGCCGTGGCAGCGCACGCATCCAGTATCACGCAAGCCTCGGCAACCATATGGCATTCCTCACGGGATGTGGAGTAGAAGGGGAGGAGGTCTCGTTCCGGCGCTTCGACGTGGCAAGCAACAAAGTCCTCGATGTCATCGCGAACGAACAAATCGTGTATCATGCCGATGCCGTCCATGGCAGCCTGAAAGCACCCATGATGCTGCATTTCCGCAACACAGGTGTCAACGAACATCATGAGGTCAGCCTCTTCCCGAACCCCACCACAGGCAAAGTCACCGTCAAGGCCGTAGGCATGAACCGCCTCACTGTGACGGATGTGCTTGGTCAGGTGGTCTCAGACGCCGAAGTAAATGCTGACCAAATCGAGCTGAATCTCTCGAACTGTGAATCAGGTCTGTATATGATTCATGTGAACACGGATACCTTTACTGTTGTAAGACGTTTTGTGTTGGCCAAATAAATTTTTGAACATCGAAAAGCACGAAAAAAACGAAATTTTTGATTTCTTCATTTTCGTGCTTTTCGTGTTTTTCGATGTTTATCAACACCTCTAACTTCTCTCCTCCCTTCTTCCCCAGAGGGAGAGGGTCGGTGTTGTAGCGTTTCATCTCCATAGTTAGGAAAGCAATTGTTAAAACGTCCTTTTTTTTATTATTTTTGTCGTTCAAAACACAGTTATTATGAGAAGAGTATTTTTCATCACCATTATTTGCTTAACATGTTTGCTTTGTAAAGCGCAATATGGCACCCAATTTGACAACCGTGGATTTGAGAACTGGGCTAATTTCGGGTCTAACAACAACACCAACGAACCCGTCCATTGGCATTCCACCAAGTCGGCTTCGGGCACTTTCTCGGGATTGCTCTCTAAACAGATTGAGCCTTCTTCAGTGGTGCGTCCAGGATCAACAGGGACAAAAAGTGTCAGGTTATGGCCCACCTCAGTAGTGGGAGTCACTGCCAATGGCAACATGACCAACGGAAGAATGAATGCTGGAAGCATGTCGGCAACGGGCAGTGGCAATTACAACTACACCCAACGCTCCGACGATCGTTTTAACACCCCTATCAATAATGTCCCTGATTCTATTGCTGTGTGGGTCTGCTTCAGGTCGGCTGACCCTAACCAAGAGGCAGTGGTGAGAGCTGCTGTCCATGGTGACACTGACTTCAAATTCCTCTCCAACGGTACCACTGAGCCTGCCGACCAATTGGTAGCTTTTGCCACAAAATACCTCACCAGAACATCGGAAGCAGGTGGAAACTATAACTGGATACGACTGTCTATACCTTTCATCCAGAACGGCCCCTGCTACGACCCTTGTTATATCCTCTTCACCGTCACCACTAACAAGGTTCCAGGCGAAGGTGGTACATCCGATGACTTGTTTGTCGATGATATCTTGTTGATTTACAACCCATCCATTCAGATGGCCGCCATAGAAAAAGACCATTATTTCTTCGGCGAGACCCTGACTATCCCTTTTACCTTAAACGGCACCTTCTCCGCTGAGAATCTTAACGCTCCGGCCAACCAAGTAATTGCACAGCTCTCCAACGCAACAGGCAGCTTCGCCGATCCTATTGAACTGGGAAGAATCACCACAAATAACAGTGGCAACATGACGGTCACCATCCCCCAAGGCATCTTCTCCGGAACAGGTTACCGCATCCGTATGGTCACCACCAACTATCCATTGATCTCTGAGGACAACGGATTCGACATCACGATTGGCTCTGGTGAAGAAATTGCTGAACAGAACACTCATTCTGTCTTGGTTTATCCCAATCCCGTCCATCAGTCTTTCCGTCTCGTCACTGACGAGCCTTTGTCTGAATTGGCACTCTATAACTTGGAAGGGGAATTGGTGTTATCATTCTCCAATATAGAAAACCCAATGGATATCTCAGTCAGTGATATCCCATCGGGAGTGTATTTAATTCAATGCCAGAGTAATAAAAAACTGATTACACAAAAAATCATCATCAGCCACCATTAATCTCCACCTCTAACCTTCATCAAATACAGCGTTCCATCCGTCTCAACAACCTCGAAGTCATCTTTATTGCCGAAAATCACATCTCCGCCGTATTCCCGCAACTCGAAATAGGATTGGGGAATCAGCACATATTCGGCTTCCGTGTTTTTATTCCATTCAAAATCCTCGATGTATTCACGTCGCGCGAGATGTGGAACAAACATTGAAGCCGCGCAGACATAGGCATCTTCAGGAATCAGCGCCATCAGATGACGAGCATACTTGATGTCAAAATCATCTTGATGGTAATGTGCTCCATAATAAATGCACAGCCTCTCGCGACGGATAGGTGTTTTGGGATCGGTGATGGTGTAAAATGTGGTCAGAAGCACAGAAAGCAGTAAAACGCCAGAAAGGGAATACTGCCATTTTTTTTGCTTTATCTTGATGATAACCAAAAACGAAGAGATTACCAACACAGGTACGAACTCCACGTTATAATGGAGCGCAATACCCCAAAACACATACTCGTTGGCAAGCATCTTCTGAGCTATCAGAGGCACTAACATCAGCAGATAATTAGGTTTCAACAAAGTAAGGATTAGCCCCGAAGCCAAGGCGCAATAGTAAAACTCGGCTTTAATGCCGTCAAATCCATACCATCCCGAGGTGTTATTGAATAAGATATGCAGCGTATTGCCAGGCTTGGTAATCAAATTCTTTGCAATGTCGAGGTAGTTGCTTCCAAGCCAAGCATACCGTTTGAATCCGCCCCCGGCATCGCCAAGCCAGGGCATCACCACCATGTTGATAAGGAAGAAATAGACCATGGCGAAAACAGCGTATCCTGTCAGATACCATACCGCTTTCTTGTCCTTCCGATAATCCCATAGTAGGCCCAGTGCAATGAAAAAAAGCCAAAGCGACATGTTTTCCTTACCGATGACAAAAAGCACCGTGAACAGTGTGCTAAGGCCAAACTTCCGTTGTTTGAGGTAATACAGAAGCCAAGGCAACATCATCGCCGTCAGTACATTGGAATGATAGTCGAAAGAAAAGGCGTGGATGATGCCGAACGAGGAAAGAAAAACCGCCGAGGCCAACACGGGTATCCACTCGTCGTCAGTATATAAGCCGATTAGTTTGAAAACGCCCCAACCGCCCAGCAGAACGGCAACAAGCTGCACGACAAGCAGGGTATAGGATCCAAATATATAAACCAAAGGGGAGAGGATCATGAGATACAAGTCGAAATGGTCGCTCAGCACATTCAGCGTGGCACGGTTGAACATGAAATAGTCATCGACTTTGAAATGGGCATAATCATTCATGATGTGGGTATAAAAACCCAGATCCAAAGCGTAGGTCCTAAAAAGATAATGGTTTACGAATGAGATGAGAGCATAAACAACTCCGGCGGCGATAAAAACCGCCGCCAGAGTATAATAAGAAGGTCTCGTTTTTCTCATTTAGCAGGATATTTCAGCCCCATATTATAGAGGATGAACGAATAGATATCGGCTTGTTCCTCAATGACTTTAGCAATCGGCTTGCCGCCACCGTGTCCGGCTTTGGTGTCGATACGGATAATCTTGGGTTCGTCACCGGTCTGGGCAGCTTGCAAGGCCGCGGCATATTTGAATGAATGCGCAGGAACCACACGGTCGTCGTGGTCAGCGGTAGTCACCATGATGGCAGGATAATGCACATTCTCACCACTCTTGATGGTATGAACTGGTGAATAGGCATACAAAGCCTTGAACATGGCCTCGTCATCCTCGCTAGTGCCATAGTCGCTGGCCCAGTTCCAGCCGATGGTGAACAGATGGTAACGTAGCATATCCATCACACCAACCTGAGGCACAGCCACGCGGAACAAGTCGGGACGCTGGTTCACCACCGCGCCGACAAGCAATCCGCCGTTTGAACCGCCGTTCAATGCGAGATAGTCGGGGGAGGTATAGTTGTTTTGAATCAGATATTCAGCGCAGGCGATACAGTCGTCAAACACATTCTGCTTCTCTAACTTAGTGCCTGCCAGATGCCATTCCTCGCCATACTCGTTGCCGCCGCGGAGGTTCATCTGGGCATAAATGCCGCCATTCTCGAGGAAGGGCAGACGTGACACGGAGAAACCGGGATTCAGCGTGATGTTGAATCCACCATAGCCGTAGAGGAAGGTGGGATTCGTGCCGTCTTTCACAAGGTTCTTCTTGTAAGTCAAGAACATCGGGACCTTAGTGCCGTCCTTGCTAATGACAAAGACTTGCTCTGTGGTGAAGTCCTCGGGATTGAAATCCACCTTGGGGGCGCGGAACACTTCCGACTTGTTGGTTTCCATGTCGTATTTAAACACCGTCATCGGGTAAACGAAAGAGGTGAAGCCATAGTAAACTTCGGGTTCATCATAACGACCGCTGAATCCAACCTCACCGAAAGTTGGCAATTCGATTTCATGGAGCATCTCACCGTCGAGCGAATACACGAACGCATGGTTGGCAGCGTCTTTATCAAAGGTCACAATCATCTTGCCGGCAGCAAGTTCTGCGGATACAATGACGTTTTCTGACTCGGGAACGATCTCCTCCCAGTTGGAAATCTGAGGAGCCTTGGCTGAGACACGGCAGATACGGCCTTTGTCAGCGCCGAAGTTGGTGAAGATATAAATCTGGTCATTCACCACATCGAACGGGCTGTAGAAGTGATCCTGGTCGTCGGTAATACGGACAAAAGGATTCTTGGGATTGCTCATATCCTTGACCAGCAGCGAATTACCCGAGCCAGCACCACTTTCAAACAAAAAAGCGTATTTCTCATCGTCAGTGACACCCATAGTATGGAAGAAACGCGGCTCGTTAGGATTCTCATAGAAGAGTTGGTCTTCCGACTGGGGAGTCCCTAATTTGTGGTAATAAATCTTGTGATTCTCGTTCACATTGGAGAATTCCTTGCCTTCCACAGGTGCATCGTAAGCTGAGTAGTAGAAACCGTCTTTGTACCAGGAGGCACCAGTGAACTTAGCCCATTCAATATGGTCGGGGAGGAGTTCCTTTGTGGCAATGTCCATCACGTAAATCTCCACCCAGTCAGACCCGCTGCGTTGAATAGTGTACGCGAAATACTTGCCGTCGTTCGACTGCGTGCCACCACCGTAAGATACCGTTCCGTCATCGGAGAGCTTGTTAGGATCGAGAAGCACCTCGGGGTCTTTGCCTGGGTATTGAATATAAATCACACTCTGGTTTTGCAATCCGTCGTTCTTGCTGTAGATGTAACGACCGAAACGCTTTCCGGGTACGCTGTAGCGTTCATAGTTCATCAAGTTGGTCAGGCGGTCCTTGATAGCCGCGCGGAAAGGGATGTGGCTCAGGTACTCGTCAGTCACGGCCTGCTGGGCTTTCACCCATGCCATAGTCTGTTCCGAGGTGTCGTTTTCCAGCCAGCGATAAGGATCCGCCACCTTTGTTCCGAAATAATCATCCACTACTGTGGTGTCTTTGTAAGTCTCCGGATAAGCCTTCACTTGATAGCGAGGTTCCGGTGTCTCTTGGCAAGCCGCAAACGCGATTACACTTCCCATAATCAAAAGTTTAGTTTTACTTTTCATCATATAATTATTTTAGATGTTTTCTCTCAATTCTAACCTCTAACCTCTAACTTATCAATATAGGTGTCATCCTCGATTCTCAGATTTTCAATGATAAACCTCTGTCTTTCAGGTGTGTTATTCCCCATATAGTATTTCAGCAGCTCTTTGATTCCGAAGTCGTATTGCAGGATCACTGGCTCCAAACGCATGTTGGGGCCGATGAAAGTCCTGAACTCGTCAGGTGAGATCTCTCCCAAGCCTTTGAAACGGGTAATCTCTGCCTGCTTGCCACATTTCAGGATTGAGCTGATGCGCTCCTCTTCTGTATAACAATAGAAGGTCTCTTTTTTGTTTCTCACCCTAAACAACGGAGTTTGAAGGATATAGACATGGCCGTTTTTCACCAGATCAGGGTAAAACTGCAAAAAGAAAGTAAGCATCAGCAGACGGATATGCATACCGTCAACATCAGCATCAGTGGCTATTACAATGTTGTTGTAACGCAGGTTCTCGATATCCTCATCGATGTTCAAGGCAGCCTGTAACAGATTGAATTCCTCGTTTTCGTAACACACTTTCTTAGTCATTCCCAAACAGTTAAGCGGCTTGCCCCGAAGACTGAACACAGCCTGGGTCTGCACATCACGGCTCTTGGTGATGCTTCCCGAGGCGGAGTCACCCTCGGTGATGAAGATGGTGCTTTCCAACCGTTTCTCGTGATTGGTATTCAAATGGATTCGGCAGTCTCTCAACTTCTTGTTGTTCAAACTGACTTTCTTGGCGCTCTCACGAGCGGCTTTCTTAATACCGGCAATCTCTTTGCGTTCCTTCTCGTTAGCCTGGATTTTCTGCTGCAAGACACTCACCGTGTCGGGGTTTTTATGCAGATAGTTGTCGAGATGCCGTTTTAAGATGTCGAACACGTAAGTCTTGAGAAAAGGGCTGTCATTGCTGCCATCGGGGTTGTTGGGAGCCAAATGAGTAGATCCAAGTTTTGTTTTTGTTTGTGCCTCAAACACAGGCTCTTGAATCCTCACACATAAAGCACAGATTAAACCCTGCCTGATGTCAGCGGGCTCATATTCTTTTTGGAAAAATTCACGCACCACACGGGCATAACCTTCACGGAAGGCCGACTGATGGGTGCCACCCTCTGTGGTGTGCTGGCCGTTGACAAATGAATAGAAATAGTCGCTTGACTGTCCGTTGACATGAGTGAATGCCGCCTCAAAGTCGCCGTCTTTGATATGGATGATAGGGTAGAGGCCTTCACCTTCCATATTGTTGTTCAGCAGGTCAAGCAACCCGTTGCGGGAATAATAACGTTTGTCGTTGTAATACAAGGTCAGGCCTCGATTCAAATAGGCGTAATTCCACACCCGTTTTTCCACATAGTCGTCCACATAATGGTAGTTGCCGAACTTGGCACTATCGGGGATGAACTCCACCAGGGTGCCAGTCTCTTCTCCTTGCTCGTAGGGGATGATACCAGTGTCGGAGGTCTTCTTGCCTTGCGAGAATTCCACGATACGGGTCTTGCCATCGCGGATGGACTGCACCTTGAAATAAGAAGACAGGGCGTTGACAGCTTTCGTGCCGACGCCGTTCAAACCCACTGACTTTTGAAACACCTTACTATCGTATTTAGCGCCTGTGTTCAGCTGCGAAACGGCTTCCACAAGTTTTCCCAAAGGGATGCCTCGGCCATAATCACGGATTGAGACCTTTTTCTCGACTTTGTCGATATGCAACTCTATCTTTTTGCCATATCCTGAGGTGAATTCATCAATGGAGTTGTCCATCACCTCCTTAATCAGAACATAGATACCGTCATCTTGCGAGGCTCCGTCACCTAATTTGCCGATATACATGCCGGGACGAAGGCGGATATGCTCCATGTCCTCCAAGTGGATGATCTCATCGTCGGTATATTTTGCCGAAACAGTAGGCGGAATATCAGGTTGGTTGAAAATATCTTGTTCTTCTTCAAAAACGTCGTTTGCCATCAGTCGTTATTTTTTTGCAAAGATAGCAAAAATTTCCTCTTTAAACCAAATCCAATCCGCTTTAATCAACAATAAATCTTTGGCCTTGACACCTGTCAATCTCTTGAAAGTAAACCATTGGTATAAGAGAATGGCCGTATAGGTGCATGAGAAAGCGATAGCAGCCCCAACGATTCCCCAGATAGGAACCAGGACGAAAGTGGCGGGAAGAGTCACCGCCAAACCCATCAACGAGGCATAAAGGTTGTATTTCGGCACGCCGGTTCCTGAGAAGTAGTTGGAGAAGATCATCTGAGCTGCATAGAAAAGCAACCCGGGCGACATCAACAGGAGGATCTCCTTCACCTGACCGAATGCATCGGAGAACAACCACTCAAAGAAACTCACAGGGAGACATGCGATGACCAACAACGCGATTAATGTCAACACAACTGTGATTTTCAGGAATTTAATGGTAAGGTTGACGATCATTTTCTGATCGGTCAGGTTGCTTAATCGCGAAAACTGCACCATAGAAATGCTTAATCCGAAAACCTTGACACCTTCGCCAACCTGAGTGCCAGCACCATAGACCCCTACCGAGTCCTCCGTGCAATGTTGTCGAATCAGATAGATACTCATCCTTCGGTTCAAAGTGCTAACCAAAGTGGAGAGCTGTATCACATAACCATAACGAAACATCTCTTTGGCAGTCAGTAGGATAGGGTCATTCCCACTACGGTCAAGCATCCTGATCATGATGAAAAAACCTACCAGAAAAGCAACCGTATAGCCGCAAAGTAACGAATAAACGAATGCATGGGCATCATAGATGTGCAACCCAAAGATAAACAAAGCCATTGAGCTAACTTGTACCAAAATTTGGAGCAAGAATATCCAATTAAACGTGCCTACTTTTTCTTTGCCAAGAAAGACGTTAAGGTTGAAGTTGTGGAAACTATAAACCAAGGTAAGCAGCAAAGTGATGACTTCATAGCCCTTGGGAACAATTCTGTCAGATACCGCAGGGAAATACGACAGTCCCCAGAAAAGCAACACATAGAAAACCATCACCAGTACAATCCAGCTATAAGAAACCTTCATCAAGGTGGAGAGTTTTTTTCGTGGAGTGAAATAAACCAGCCCACTACCGGCAAGGAATTCAATACCAATCAGCAGGAACGTCACGTCGGTCAACACAGTAAAGCCAATACCCCATTCCGCGGGTCCAAGCACTTTAGTCCCCATCAGCATCGTGATGAAACCAATCAGCAGGTTCATCACCCGTGTCATGCCCGTTCCGAGAATCTTTTTGAACATGTTGTTTTCTTTTTCGGGTCAAAATTACAATTCTTTTGGGGAATAATCGTTAATCAATTGTCCTTAAAAGAAAATTTCCTAATTTTGACCGTTTTTTTCGGTATGAAGATCTCCATTGTCATCGTCAATTATAATGTGGAACATTTCCTCGAACAATGCCTGTATTCGGTTCGACGGGCATTGCAAGGTATTGAGGGAGAGGTGTTTGTCGTTGACAACAACTCGGTGGATGGCTCTTTGAAGATGTTGTCGGAGAAATTCCCTGAAGTCAAGGTCATCGCCAACAAGGACAATGTGGGGTTTAGCAGGGCTAACAACCAAGCCATCCGGGTCTCCACTGGCGAATATGTGCTGTTATTGAACCCTGACACCGTGGTAGAGGATGACACTTTCACGAAATGTCTGGCATTTATGGACGCGCATCCCGATGCAGGTGGTCTGGGAGTGAAGATGGTGGACGGCAAGGGCAACTTTCTTCCTGAATCCAAACGCGGGTTGCCCACTCCGGCAGCTGCGTTCTATAAGATGTTCGGACTGGCCAAGCTGTTTCCTCACTCCAAACGATTCGCCCGTTATTATATGGGGCATCTCTCCAACGACGAAACCAATGAGTGCGAGATTCTGGCAGGGGCTTTCATGCTGATGCGCCGAGAAACCCTCGACAAGGTGGGGCTGTTGGATGAGACCTTCTTTATGTATGGCGAGGATATCGATTTGTCATATCGTATCACTTTAGGTGGCTATAAGAACTATTATTTCCCTGAGACTCGCATCATCCATTACAAAGGAGAGAGCACCAAGAAGACGAGTGTCAACTACGTCTTTGTGTTTTACAAGGCCATGGAGATTTTCGCGAAGAAACACTTCGGTCAAAAACGAGTTTTTTGGTTCTCTTTCTTCATCAACATGGCCATCTATTTCAAGGCTTTTTTGGCACTCTTGTCGCAGTTTTTCCACAAGATTGCGGTTCCCTTCCTTGATGCCATCTTAGGCTTCGGTGGACTGGCAGCCATCAGCTACTATTGGGGCAAGATGACGGTTTATAGTGGAGCTGGAAGTTATCCAGTGATTCTCTTTGCGGTGGTTTTGCCCGCCTATATCTTAATTTGGTTATTGAGTACCTATTTTTCAGGAGGTTACGACAAGCCATATAGCATTGGAAAGAGTGTCTTTGGTGTCGCCATAGGCAGTGTCTTTGTGCTGATGCTCTATGCTTTGCTACCCGAGTCACTTCGTTTCTCCCGTGCTTTGATTTTGTTTGGCACGCTTTGGCTTGCCTTGGAGATGAGCGTTGTCCGACTCATAGGCATGGCGATGGGGAAGGAGTCATTCCTCTCCAAGCGTAACGCAAAGAAACGTTTCCTCCTCATCGGAAGCCCCGAGGAGGCCTCGCGTGTTGAGGCATTAATCAAAAGCACCTCCATCAAACCCGATTTTGTGGGGTTGGTCAGCTCCGACATGAAAGGGGAGACCCCCGAAGGGTTTATTGGAAAGATCAACCAAGTGCCCGACATCATCACCATTTACAGAATCACTGAGATTATCTTTTGCTCGAAAGATGTGCCGCACCAAGTCATCATCGACAAGATGGTGGAATGGCACGCTTCCAACGTGGATTACAAAATTGCACCTGAGGACAGTCTCTCCATCATCGGAAGTAACAGCATCAACACAAGAGGTGACCTATATACAGTGGACATCAAGGCCATCGACACTGTAGCAAACCGTCGCAACAAACGGCTGCTTGATTTCATCCTTGCGGGATTCAGCATTCTGTTTTGGCTGCCTTTAGCCTTGGTGGTAAAGAAACCCGTACGTTTCCTCAAAGACGCCATTTTAGTACTGTTGGGTCGCCGCACATGGGTTGGTTACTGTAATGCCTCTGACGAGGTGCAAAAGTTACCCAAGATTCGGCGCGGAATCTTCAGCCCTGCCACTCCAATAGAAAAACTCGGCACCGAAAACGACACCGAGTTTTATAATCAGTTGAATCTTCTCTACGCCCGCGACTACACCGTCTGGAAAGACGCCGAGATTTTCTTCAAATCCTTGTCCAACAAATAATTCTCAATTTGCATGCCGATACCCTTTGACTTTGTTCCAGTCGCCACGGGTAAAGTCAGGCATCGCAACGGGCATACCACCATTGGCAATTGAGGCAGCTGTCAGCTCACCGAGGCAGGACCATTCAGCGGCATCATACACGTCTTGATCAAGCGGCAAACCTTTATGCAGGCAGTAAATCAAACGGTAGTCCATCACGAAGTCCATTCCGCCATGGCCACCAACCTCTTTTGCTTTCTCCTCAATTTCCACCGCGATAGGATGGAGGTACTCCTTTAATATTTTGTCACGCACTTCCGCTGGCACAAAACCGTGAGGATTCAAGTGTTGGCCTTCGGCAAGGAATCCTTCCGGAAGTTTGTCATCAAGCAGTGTGAAACCCTCGATAGGATATTTGTTGGCGAAGCCCTCGGTTCCCGTAAGCTGATAAAGACGGTTATAGGGGCGATACGTGTAAACATCGTGCTCAATCAACAAGGTCTTGCCTTTTTCAGTCTGAATCATGGTGGTGGTCATGTCTCCGTTGGCGAAATCATCCACACCCATCATCTCCTTGGCGATTTTCTTGCCATTATAAGAAGGAGTGCTCATGCACACCAAAGTCTTCATACGGTCGCCACGGTGAATGTTGAAAGCCTGGCAGAGAGGTCCAAGGCCATGAGTGGGGTAAACGTCGCCCGCATGGCTCTGATTGAACTCCAGACGCCAGTTTTCATAATAATCATGCCAATAAGGCTCCAGGTTATGGATGTACGCACCCTCGCCATGAACCAGCTCACCAAACATGCCTTGTTGTGCCATATTAAGCGCAGTTAGCTCAAAGAAGTCGTAACAGCAGTTCTCTAACATCATGCAATGACGTTGCGTTTGCTCTGCCACGTCAACAAGTTGCCAGCATTCCTCAAGAGAGGTGGCAGCAGGCACTTCCACAGCCACATGTTTCCCATGCTGCATGGCATAAACCGCCATCTGCACATGGGTTTGCCAGTTGGTGCAGATATAAACCAAGTCGATGTCATCACGCTCACAAAGCTCCTTCCAGGCTTCGCGACCGATATATGCCTCCGCACGAGGCAGCCCCTTAGCTTCCAAGATGTTGGTTTGGACAGCTTCCACACGGTCAGCCTCGATGTCACACAAGGCAACTACCGTCACGCCATCGATATACGTCATGCGGTCAACAGCGTCTGGACCACGCATGCCTAAACCAATGAAACCAAGGCGGACATTCTCAATGGGATCCACCGTGAATTGCAGGACGCTCTTCTGGCCTTCCTGACGTTGGGGCTCATCAAAGACAATGGTGTTGTCCTTGATAACGTAGTTTCCATGTCGAACCTCAGTGCTCTTAGGCGTGCATGCCGACAAAATGCAAACCGCAATGCATAAAAATGCGAATAGTTTCATTTTCATAGTGATAAGTTTTATTGAAAGAGCCACAAAGATAGATAATAATTTGTATTTTTGTCAAAAAATAATATCTATGAACGATAAGAATTCACTTTTTTCTATTGCCGCCCACTTTTGTGATGTGGCTCAGATTACAGACATCCAGCCTTTGGGCAATGGACTCATCAACGACACCTACAAGATCATGATGAAAGGAGCTGAGCAACCCAGCCATGTATTGCAGCACATCAATGACAAGGTGTTCACCGATGTGGAAATGTTGCAACGAAACATCGTCACCGTCACCAACCACATCCGTCGGAAATACGAAACGGCTGGTTTGCCTGATCTTGATCGTCGTGTGCTTCATTTTGTGGAAGCTAACAATGGAAAAACCTACGTCAAGGAAGGGGAGGAGTACTGGAGGGTGATGGACTTTATCACCGATAGTGTCACCCAGGAAGCAGTCACCCAACAATCCGCCTACGATGCGGGCATTTCTTTTGGAGATTTCGAGGCTTTGCTCTCCGATTTAAAAGAACCCATAGGAGAGATCATCCCAAATTTCCACAATATAGAGTTCCGGTTGAAACAACTCGACGATGCCGTAGCAGCAGATCCCGTAGGAAGGATGAAAGACGCTGAAGTTCAGCAATATATGAAAAGAATCAGAGAACACGCTGATGCGATGTGCCTTGGCGAGCGTCTGTTTTGTGAAGGCAAACTCCCCAAACGCATTTGCCATTGCGACACGAAAGTGAATAACATGCTCTTTGATAAAGATGGCAAAGTATTGTGTATCATTGATTTAGATACCGTCATGCCCAGTTTTGTCTTTTCTGATTTCGGTGATTTCCTTCGTTCAGCCGCAAATACAGGCGCCGAAGACGATCCAGATCTCGGGAACATCCATTTCAACATGGAGATTTACAAGGCCTTTTCTGAAGGTTATCTGGAAGGGACCAAATCTTTCTTGTTACCAGTGGAACGCGAGAACTTGCCGTATGCAGCGTGTTTGTTCCCATTCATGCAAGCGGTACGTTTCTTCGCTGATTATATAAACGGTGACACCTATTATAAAATAAGGTATCCCGAACATAACATGGTACGCACCCGGGCTCAGTGGAAACTTTTCGAGGAAGCCAAAAAGGAGTTAAGAATTGAGAGTTGAGAATCACTCTCAACTCTCAATTCTAAATTCTAAATTCAATTAGAATGGTAGGTCGTCGCCGTTGTTGCTGTCGTTTCCGAAGAAATCGTCGGGCGAGCTAGCTGGAGCGGGCGGTGTTTGGTGCATGGGTTGTGGCTGAGCGGCCATAGCCGGTGCTGTTGCCGGTGCTGTGACACCGACTGGTTCAAAACGCCACACGCGAACATCCGTGTACCATTTGCCGTTGAATTCACGTGACGAGATGTCAATCTGAGCTTTTATCAACTGTCCGGGAACCATGTTCTGGATCTCGTCAATCTGATTCGTCCAGCATGTCAGACATACCGTCTTGGGATACTGTTCCTCCGTTTCAATGATTAAATCTTGTTTGCGCCAGGGACCGCGGGCACTTGTGCCTTCGGTAAGACCTCCGAGTTTTACGACTTTTCCTGTGATTTCCATAATGACTTTCCTTAATTTGTTTGACGATTAGTAATTTCGTTTTCCGCTGCAAATATAATCACCCTTGAGCAAACTTTGGTATTTTGTGGAATTCTTTTCCGATATTTTTTCAGACCCTTTTCAAATATAATCAATATTATGTTAAATTGGTAATAAGCTATTAGCTATAAGCTTTTAGCTATTAGCTATATTGAGATAAAATAAAGAGGGCTCGGAGCACTACCCCGAACCCTCTTTGCTAATAGCTAACAGCTATTAGCTATAAGCTTTTAGCTATTAGCTATATTGAGATAAAAAAAAGAGGGCTCGGAGCACTACCCCGAACCCTTTTTGCTAAAAGCTAACAGCTAAAAGCTAAAAGCTCATCAATTATCCAACGCTTTGGCCTCTTCCATCATGTTCAGCTGCACATACATGCTCTTCAACACGTGTTTGATGTCGTCTGACGGCTGGGCTTCGTAGGCTTTCTTCACGTAAGGAAGACCCGTACGAACCAAATCCTCAGCTTGTTTCACCAAGGAATCGTATCTCTCAACCTCTGCCTTGGAGAAACCAGTAATCTCGTTGGCTTCGGCTTTCAGCTTATTCGACATCGTGATATACAAAGCGCCAAGGTTGTAAACTGCGTCATAGTATTCAGGATTGATGTTAATAGCCTGAGTATAGTACTCGATAGCCTTGTCGGGGTTGAAAATCTCATGGGTGTCATCACCATAGATGGTTCCGAGGATGAAAAGAATGGACGGGTTGTTAGGATCAAGTTCAGCAAGTCTGTTGAGGTCGTTCAGGGCTTCCTCAGCCTTGCCTTGTTTCAGGAACAGGTTCACCTTTTCGATGATCATGCCAGCATCGCCAGGGAATTTAGCCATACCTTCTTCAATCACGGCAACGCTATTGGCATCGTCGCCTTTGCCAATATAGCAGGCTGCCAGATTCTTGTAAAGATCCACATTGTGGTAACCAATGTTTTTTAGATCATTGTAATTGGTGATAGCCTCATCGAACATTTTCGCGCGCTGGTATGAAAGAGCAGTGTTCACCAAAGCGGAAGTATCAGGGCTAGCACCATTCTTCGAGATGTCGTATGACTTTCTAAAACTCATGGCTGCCTCAGGATACGATTGGTTGTTGAAGTTAGCAACACCATCTTGGAAGTAATTCACTGCGATGGCGGCGATACGTGGATACACCTCTTCTGCGTTGTCCTTGGCATAGCCAGGATCAACTTTGATGCAGTTCTCCAAAGCGTTGTATGCTTTCTCCAAGCAATCAGGATACTTGGGAGCAAGCTCTGCGGACTGATGAATGTTGAGGTAAATGGTTCCGGCATAGAGCCAAGCCTGAGCTTGATCTTTCGGCTTCATGCCAAGAAACGACTCGTGGTTGACACATTTCTCAATGGATTCAGCCGCTTTTTCATACTGACCGTTCTTGTTGTACATGAATGCATTGGTACGATCGGTCTTCTGGGCCATTAATCCGTTAGCTGCCAGGACAACGGCCACTAAAATCATTAACTTTTTCATTTCGTTTCGATTTAGATATTTATAATACTAATTTTCAAATCATCCTTTTTCAATTAACAAATCCCGTTCCAAAAAATCACTCTTCGGCGGGCTCTATGGGAGTTTCTGGGAGGTTGTCGGGATTAGACTCCTCTCCTATTACTGTTTCATCCTTGACGATGGGATTCCCTTCTTCATCAAGTTGAACCTCTTCTTCCTCCTCATCTTCGCGTTTCACTTTGGTGACAGCAGCAATCTCGTCGTTTCCTCTAAGGTCGATGAGTTTGACACCTTGGGTGGCACGTCCCATCACTCTCAGGGTATCGGCACCAATACGAATCAAGATACCAGAACGGTTGATAATAATCAAGTCATCTTCATCCGTGACATCCTTGATTGCAATCAAATCACCTGTCTTTTCTGTGATATTCAGCGTCTTGACACCTTTACCTCCACGGTTGGTGACACGATAATCCTCGATGCCGCTACGTTTTCCGAAGCCCTTCTCCGAAACCACAAGAACGGTCTGCTCGGGGCTGTGGAGGCAGATCATGCCGATGACCTCGTCTTGTTCAGAGCCAAGTGTGATACCCTTCACGCCGGATGCAGTACGACCCATTGGACGAACGGTCTTTTCGTTGAAGCGCACGGCTTTACCGGAACGCAAGGCCATCAACACTTCGTCTTCACCACTGGTCAGGCAGGCGGTCAACAGCTCATCTCCCTCGCGGATGTTGATGGCGTTGATACCAGCTTTGCGAGGACGCGAGTAGGCTTCCAAGGAAGTCTTCTTGATGATACCTTTCTTAGTACAGAGGATTACATAGTTGTTGTTGATGAATTCTTCATCTCTCAAATCCTTGATATTCAGTCCCGTGATAATCTTATTATCTTTATCAAGATTCAGAAGGTTCTGGATAGCCCTGCCCTTGCTGTTCTTGCCTTCCTCAGGAATCTCGAAGGCGCGCAACCAATAACACTTGCCTTGTTCAGTGAAGAACAGCATGTAGTTATGGTTTGTGCAGGTGAAGATATGCTCGATGAAGTCCGTGTCACGGGTGGATGAGCCTTTCGACCCCTTGCCTCCCCTACTCTGGCGACGGTATTCTCTCAACGGCGTGCGTTTCACATAGCCAAGATGGGAGATGGTGACCACCACGGTGTCGTCAGCGATCATATCCTCAATACGGAACTCACCAGCGGCAGGCACGATCTGTGTCCGGCGGGCATCGCCATATTTCGCCTTGATCTCAAGAAGCTCGTCCTTGATGATTTGGAACTGCATTTCCACATTTTGTAGAACTTCGTGGAAATGGCGGATCTTTTCTTCGAGGTCTTCCAACTCGTCCATGATCTTTTTGATTTCCAGTCCGGCCAACTGTCCCAAGCGGTAAGCCACGATGGCGGAAGCTTGTGGATCATCGAAACCAAATCTCTCCATGATAGCCACTTTAGCCTCAGCAGAGCCGCCTTTGCAGGCACGGATGGTGGCGATGATTTCATCCACAATGTCGATGGCGCGGGCAAGACCTTCAAGGATATGGGCACGTTCTTCCGCTTTCTTCAAGTCGAACTTGGTTCTGCGGATGACGACTTCATGACGGTGATCCACAAAGTGCTTGATCAAGTCTTTCAGATTCAACGTATAGGGACGACCGTTGACCAGAGCCACGTTATTCACGTTGAAAGAGCTTTGAAGGGCGGTCATCTGATAGAGTTTGTTCAGGACAATCTCGGCATTGGCGTCACGTTTCAGTTCATACACGATACGGATGCCCTTGCGGTCGGATTCATCGCGGATATCGGCGATTCCGTCCAGTTTCTTGTCGTTGACCAAGTCAGCAGTCTTCTTGATCATATCAGCTTTGTTGACCTGATATGGTATGGAGGTAGCGATGATACGTTCGTGGCCGTTATGTTCTTCGATACTGGTTTCGCCGCGGACCACAATACGTCCCCTACCCGTCTCAAAAGCCTCGCGCACGCCCTCATATCCATAAATGACACCTGCGGTGGGGAAATCCGGTGCTTTGATGTACTCCATCAGCTCCTGGATGGTGATTTCCGGGTTGTCGATATATTCAATGATGCCGTCAACGCACTCACTGAGGTTGTGAGGAGCCATGTTGGTAGCCATACCGACAGCGATACCGTTGGTGCCGTTCACCAACAGCGTGGGAATCTGGGTGGGCAACACCGTAGGCTCTTGCAGTGAGTCGTCGAAGTTGTTTTGAAAATCAACAGTGTCTTTCTCAAGGTCGTCCAGCATCTCCTCGGCGATCTTCTTCAGACGGGCTTCAGTGTAACGCATAGCGGCAGGACTGTCGCCGTCAACACTTCCGAAGTTACCCTGACCATCCACCAAAGGATAGCGCAAAGACCATGGCTGGGCCATACGGCACATGGCGTCATACACAGACGAGTCACCATGCGGATGGTACTTACCCAGCACCTCACCGACGATTCTCGCCGACTTCTTGTAAGCACTGTGCGAGCTGACACCTAATCCCAACATGCCATACAGCACACGTCTGTGGACGGGCTTTAACCCGTCTCTCACATCAGGCAACGCACGGGATATAATCACCGACATCGAGTAATCGATGTAGGCCGATTTCATTTGATTTTCAAGATTAACCTTAATTATTTTTTCTCCTGAAAGGTTTTCTTCTTCCATCATTTCACTCATTCCTGTTTTCTGTTTAAATGCCTATTTTATTTGCAGGCGCAAATTTACAAAAAATCCCTTTCCCCCTGTCCAAAAAAACAAAAAACATGAATTTTTGTCAATTTAGCCCTAAAAACGAGCGAGGAGCGATTTTTGTTATTACCTTTGCATCGAATTTTTTAATACGGAAGACAAAGCATTATATTCATGGATGCCAAATTTTCACCAAGAGTACGTGACATTATGTCACATAGCCATAGCGAGGCGTTGCGGTTAGGGAACGCCTATATCGGATTGGAGCACCTTTTCTTAGGAATGTTGAAGGAGGGTGGCAGCGCTGCCATACAGATTCTGATCAACCTCAACCTCAACATCGAGATCTTCAAGCAAAAGCTGGAGGCCTCCATCAAGGTAGTCAATCCCTCCAAGCCAGCCAATGAGAACCTTCCGCTGACGAAACAGGCGGAAAGAGTGTTAAAATACTCATACATCATCGCCAAGGAATTCCGCAGTGAATTGGTAAGGTCGGAACATCTCATGTTAGCTATCCTTCATGAGCGGAACAACATCATCTCACAAAATCTGGAGTTCGAGGGTATCACCCATGACAACTTCAAAGCAGAGTTGATCCGTTACAACGCGGAGATGGGCAAGGAACTCCCCGAGCAACCGATGCCACAAGAGCCTGTGCAGGATATCTTTGGCGGCGATGACGAGGACGAAGAGGACGACTTGATGCAACCGACCCGTGAAAAGCCGAGAAAGACCAGCAACATCAAAAGCAAGACCCCGGTGCTGGACAACTTCGGTCGTGACTTGACTCGAGCTGCGGAAGAAGGACGCCTCGACCCTATCGTGGGACGCGATAATGAGCTGGAACGTATTGCCCAGATTCTCAGCCGTCGCAAGAAAAACAACCCCATCCTGATCGGTGAGCCAGGCGTGGGCAAGTCCGCCATCGCCGAAGGCTTGGCCATCCGCATCACTCAGCACAAGGTCTCCCGCACCTTATTTAATAAACGTCTCGTGATGCTCGATATCGGAAGCGTGGTGGCCGGCACCAAATACCGTGGACAATTCGAGGAGCGCATCAAGGCCATCCTCAATGAGTTGGAGAAAAACCCCGACATCATCTTGTTCATCGACGAGATTCACACCCTTGTCGGAGCAGGCAACGCCAACGGGTCACTTGACGCCTCGAATATGTTCAAACCCGCTCTGGCACGAGGCGAGTTGCAGTGCATCGGTTCAACAACACTCGATGAATACCGCCAATATATAGAAAAGGATGGTGCCTTGGAACGTCGTTTCCAGAAAATCATCGTGGACCCCACCACACCAGAGGAGACTGTGGAAATCCTGAACAACATCAAACAGAAATATGAGGACCATCATCTGGTGTCCTATACTCCAGAGGCTATCGAGGCTTGCGTGAAGCTGACAAACCGGTACATGTCGGACCGTCATCTTCCTGACAAAGCCATCGACGCCCTTGACGAGGCTGGCGCAAGAGTACATATCAGAAATATCAACGTCCCCAGTGAAATCACCCAACTCGAACAGGAGATTGAGGAAATCCGGAAGCAGAAGAAACGCGCCATCGCGGAACAGAAATTTGAAGACGCAGGCAAGTACCGCGACCAGGAAGTGAAGACAACGGAAAGACTCGACAAGGTAAAGAAAGACTGGGAGAAAGACAGCATGACACACCGGCAGTCCGTGACAGAACAGGATGTCGCCGAGGTCATCGCCATGATGACTGGTGTCCCCGTGCAACGTATCGCTCAAAACGAGGGCTCAAGACTCCTGGCCATGGAAAAAGAACTTGCCGGTACCGTCATCGGACAAGACGAAGCCATCAAGAAAGTCACTAAGGCCATCCGTCGTAACAGAGCCGGACTCAAAGATCCGAATAAGCCCATCGGCTCTTTCATCTTCCTGGGACCCACAGGCGTGGGCAAGACTTATCTCGCCAAAGTGCTGGCTAAATATCTTTTCGACTCTGAAGAGGCATTGATCCGTATCGACATGAGTGAATACATGGAGAAGTTCGCGGTTTCACGACTGGTGGGAGCGCCTCCAGGATATGTGGGTTACGAAGAAGGCGGACAGCTCACCGAGAAAGTGCGCCGCAAACCTTACTCAATCGTGCTTCTCGATGAGATTGAGAAAGCCCATCCCGACGTGTTCCATCTGCTGCTTCAGGTGCTTGACGACGGGCAACTGACAGATAGCCTCGGAAGAAAGGTTGACTTCAAAAACACAATCATCATCATGACCTCCAATATCGGAAGCCGACAGCTCAAAGAATTCGGCCAAGGTGTGGGGTTCGGTACCCAAGCCAAACGCAACAGCGCCGATGACTACTCGCACAGCGTCATCGAAAACGCCTTGAAGCGCACTTTCGCTCCCGAGTTCCTCAACCGTATTGACGATGTCATCATGTTTAACTCGTTGAAACGGGAAGACATCCACCGAATCATCGATATCGAGCTTCACAACGTGTTCAAACGCGTGGAAGACATGGGATATCAACTGGAACTCACCGAAAAAGCCAAGGACTTTATCGCTGAGAAGGGCTGGGATGACCAGTTCGGAGCCCGTCCGTTGAAACGCGCCATCCAGAAATATGTCGAGGACGTGTTGGCCGAAGAAATCATCAAGACCCCGATGCCGTCAGGAAGCAAAATCAACATCGACCTGAACGAGGAACAGCAGGAGATCACCATCAACCTCTCCCCTGCTGAATCTAACGTGCTGGAAGCCGCGAACCTTTAAACCTTGACGTTGAACGCCTATGGAATATGACTTCAAGCAACATATCGACAACCCGCTTTTCCGTCTTATCTCGCGCTGCTGCAAAGAACTCGGCATACGAGGCTATGTGATTGGAGGATACGTCAGGGACATCTTGCTACGCCGTAAATCGAACGATATCGACGTGGTGGCTATCGGCAGCGGCATTGCCTTAGCCCAAAAGGTGGCCTCCTGCCTTCCGGGAAACAAGGATGTGAAATTCTACGGAGCCTTTGGCACCGCCATGATAAAATATCGGGGCGTGGAGATCGAGTTCGTCGGAGCCCGACGTGAGTCATACGATCGTAACAGCCGAAAACCCATGGTGGAGGACGGCACATTGGAAGATGACCAGAACCGCCGCGACTTCACCATCAACGCCATGGCTATCAGCCTCAATGAAGATGACTTCGGGACTTTCATAGACCCCTTCGATGGCATGAGCGACCTCGAAGACCTCACCATTCGGACTCCTCTCGATCCCAACATCACCTACTCCGACGACCCATTGCGTATGATGCGTGCCATCCGTTTTGCCACCCAACTGCATTTCTATATCGAACCAGAATCATTCTATTCCATCGCCCGAAACGCAGAACGCATCAAGATTGTCTCCATGGAACGTATTGCTGAGGAGCTGAACAAAATCATGATGTCATCGCGACCTTCAACGGGTTTTATCCTTCTCGATGAATGCGGACTGCTACGGTATATTCTGCCCCAACTCACCTTGCTTAAAGGCGTGGAAGTCATCCACGGCAAAGGTCATAAGGATAATTTCTATCATACCATGCAGGTGCTGGATCAAGTGGCAGAAAAAAGTGACAACGTATGGTTGCGATGGGCTGCCTTGCTGCACGACATCGCCAAACCCCAAACAAAACGCTGGGAAGACGGCATCGGATGGACCTTCCACGGACATGAGTTCAAGGGATCCAAGATGGTTCCCAAGATTTTTGCGCAACTGAAACTCCCTCTCAACGAAAAAATGAAATATGTGGAGAAACTGGTGTTGCTCCACCTCCGCCCCATTGTCCTCGCTGAAGATATCGTTACCGACTCAGCCGTGCGACGACTGCTCTTCGATGCAGGCGATGATATCGACGACCTGATGTTGCTTTGTCATGCCGACATCACCTCGAAAAATGAGGAGAAAGTCAAGAAATATCACCACAATTTCGAGATCGTCCAAGAAAAACTCAAGGAAATTGAAGCTAAAGACCATCTCCGCAACTGGCAACCTCCCATCGATGGTAAAGCCATCATGGATACTTTTGGAATCCCCGCGGGACGTGAGGTGGGTATCATCAAAAACGCTATCCGTGAAGCAGTCTTGGACGGAGTTATTGGCAACAATTTCAATGACGCCTACGAATACATGAAGAAAGTGGGAGCCGAACAAGGGCTTTCCGTTGTCAAAGAGCTCAAAGAGCCGGTGGTCGTCAATAACAATGGTCCTGTGCCAAACAAAATATGAGGTTATGCAGACACAGGACATGGGACATGAATCTAAAGGGAACAGAACCCTCATTGTAATTGCTGGCCCTACCGCTTCAGGCAAAACTGCCACCGCCATAAGCCTTGCCAAGAAGCTGAATACGGAAATCATCAATGCCGACAGCAGGCAGTTTTACCGTGAGATGAGCATTGGAACTGCGGTTCCGACACCTAAAGAATTACTTGAAGTAAAACATCATTTTGTTCATAATATCAGCATCTTTGACCATTATGATGTTGGCATGTATGAACATGAAGCCATGCTTGTTTTGAATCATTTGTTTTTAGATCATGATTCGGTGATTCTTACGGGTGGATCAGGGTTGTTTATTGATGCTATTTGCAATGGCATTGATGCCATGCCCGACATCGATAAAGAGGTCAGAAAACGGATAGAAACACTTTATTGTCGCGAAGGCTTGGCCGCCTTACAACAAGAAGTACAACGTCTTGACCCCGAGTATTGGGCTGAAGTTGACCAAAAGAATCCCCGGCGGCTTCAGCGAGCGCTGGAGGTGTGTTACCAAACCGGTGAAACATTCTCTTCATTCCGGAAGCATAGCAAGACTGAACGAGGTTTCGACATCAAGAAATACGCCTTGCTTTTGGACCGCCAGGATTTATATAATCGCATCAACCTTCGTGTAGAAAAGATGCTGACACAAGGTTTGGTGGAGGAAGCTAAACGTTTATATCCCTATCGCAACCTAAATGCACTTAACACCGTGGGGTACAAAGAATTGTTTGATTATTTCGATGGAAAATGCACCTTAATGGAAGCCATTGAACAAATCAAGCTCAACACCCGTCATTATGCCAAACGCCAGATGACCTGGCTGCGTAAGGACCCGACGTATGAAGCGTTTAATTACTCCTGAGGCCTCACCCCCCGACCCCTCCCTCTCAATTCTCAACTTGATAAAACCGAATCAATCCTTCAGCGGGGGTCTGTCTTACTTTGCCTAGGGACATACCTTCCGCTTCGAGGCTTTCCTGAAGGAGCTCTTGAAAATAATAAGCCACTGAGCCAACAAAGCATACTGGCAGGGAACGACAGTCTTTATAGCGCAACACAAATGCATGGATAAAGTCAGAAAAACATCCCTTCACTAAATGTTGAATGAATGGATGATCCAAATGTTCACCTGCGAATTTTGTAAATTGCGCCAAGTATTGCGAGGCGCCTTGTTCATGATAAACATGATGTATTAATTCTTTGATTTCCAAATTATAGGATTGCTTAAATGAAAGCATTAGTTCAAGTGGCATCTGCTCATAGAAAAAGGCTCTTACCAGCTTCCTTCCAATATAACAGCCACTACCCTCGTCTCCAAGAAGGTAACCTAACGATACCGCTTGCTCCGTGATTTCCTGACCGTTGTAAAGACAGGAGTTGGCCCCTGTGCCGAGAATGCAGGCTATGCCCTTCTCATGGCCAAGCACCGCATGACAGACTGCCATCAGGTCATGAGTCACCATTATTTTTTGAACTTGGGGAAAACGCGCACGGAGTTGTTGAGCCACAAGTTCCTTGTTTTGCGTTGCGCCACATCCCGAACCGTAGTAATAAACCGCATCCACATCGGATATCGCTTGAGGAATATCTTGATAAAGAAGCTCACCTAAAATAGTGGGACTGTTATAGTTAGGGTTGTATCCTCTCGTGATGAAACGACGCTCTACCCGACCGTCTCTCATGACGATACATTCGGTTTTTGTGGATCCGGCATCTACAATCAATATAAGCATTGGAATGTTGAAAATTGAAAGTTGAAAAATGAAAGTTCAAATATACATTTTTTTTATAGATTTGCATGCAATTTCCAAATAAAAAACTAGACATGAGAAAATGGCGCATTGAAGACTCCGAAGACCTTTACAACGTGAAAGGCTGGGGCGGCAATTATTTTTCAATCAACGAGAAAGGGCACATGACCGTGACACCTAAAGAGGGTTGTGCATCAGTTGACCTTCCAGAATTGGTGGATGAATTGGCTTTGAGGGATGTTTCTGCTCCCATGCTGATCCGTTTCCCCGACATCCTTGACGACCGAATCAACAGGATTGACTCCTGTTTTAAAGAGGCCGCTGAGGAATACGAGTTCAAGGGTCAGAACTTCGTGGTAATGCCTATCAAGGTGAACCAGATGCGCCCGGTGGTGGAAGAGATTGTCAGCCACGGAAAGAAATGCAACATCGGTTTGGAGGCTGGATCGAAACCTGAGCTTCACGCCATCATCGCACTCGGCACGGACTCGGATTCGCTCATCATCTGTAACGGTTATAAAGACGAGGAGTTTATCGAGTTGGCCTTGCTCGCCCAGAAGATGGGTCGTAAGATCATCATTGTCATTGAGAAACTGAATGAGTTAAAAATCACGGCAAAGATTGCCAAACGGCTGAAAGTCACGCCTAACTTAGGAGTCCGCATCAAGTTAGCCAGCTCAGGGTCTGGGAAATGGGAAGAATCAGGCGGCGATGGCAGCAAGTTTGGCCTCACCTCCTCCGAACTTCTCGAAGCGCTCGACTATCTTGACGAACATGAGATGAAAGACTGCCTGAAACTGGTTCATTACCACATCGGCAGCCAGGTCAGCAAAATCAAGAAGATCAACGTGGCCTTGCGTGAGGCGGCACAGTTTTACGTGCAACTTTACAAGATGGGCTATCATATTGAATATGTGGACATGGGCGGCGGATTGGGCGTTGACTATGACGGCACCAGCTCAAGCAGTGCGAGCTCGGTGAACTACAGCATCCAGGAATACGCCAACAATGCAATCTATACCATCGTTGACGCTTGCGATAAAAACGAACTCCCCCATCCAAACGTCATCTGCGAGTCGGGACGTGCCCTTACGGCTCATCACTCTGTATTGATTTTCGAGGTGTTGGAAAAGACTTCCCTGCCTGAATGGGACGATAACGAGGAGCCAGAAGAAAACGACCATGAACTCATCAAGGAGCTTTACGACTCCTGGGACGAGCTGACCAAGAGTTCCTCGCTGGAGATCTGGCACGATGCACAGGAAATCCGTGAAGAAGCGTTGAATCTGTTCAGCCTCGGCCTTCTTGACCTCAAATCTCGAGCAAAGATTGAAAGGTTGTTCTGGAGCATTGCCCGTGAGGTGAACCACATTGCCAATAGCTTGAAACGAGTCCCTGAAGACTTTACCTCACTTCCTAAACTATTGGCCGACAAATATTTCTGCAACTTCTCCCTGTTCCAGTCGCTTCCTGACCTTTGGGCCATCGACCAGCTCTTCCCTATCATCCCCATCCAGCGTCTGGATGAAAACCCAACCCATCTTGCCACCTTGCAGGACATCACCTGCGACAGCGATGGAAAAATCACCAACTTCGTTGCCAAATCTACTCAACACACCATCCCGCTGCATTCCTTCAGTGAGAAAGAGCACTACTATATTGGAGTCTTCCTCGTTGGTGCTTATCAAGAGATCCTCGGTGACCTCCACAACTTGTTTGGCGACACCAACGCGGTGCATGTCTCGGTTGACGAAAAAGGCTATTATATCGACCAAGTCATTGATGGTGAAACGGTGGCCGATGTGCTGGAATACGTGCAATACAGTCCGAAGAAACTGGTCCGCACAGTGGAAACCTGGGTGACCAAATGCGTCAAGGATGGTAAAATTACCGTGGAAGAAGGCAAAGAATTCCTCTCCAACTATCGTTCAGGCCTTTACGGATACACCTACCTGGAGAGCTGAAAATTAAGAGGTTAGAGGTGAATTCCAACAAGCACCTCTAACCTCTAAACTCTAGCCTCACTTCACTCTCTTTTAGAATCGAAATTGCCTTTGACAGGGGCGATTTGGGGTGAGTTTGTGTTTGACGGATTCACTGTGGGGGTTATTGCGCAGGAATTCAATATCTTAGCTTTGACTTCGTTGTTCTGCATCCATCCTGTAAACTGTTCTGCACCAGGACCGTAGGCATAAATCATAACAGGAAGGCAGGTGTGGCTTCCTGTGGAGTAATGGAAGGAGACGTTGGAATAATGACCTTGGGGATCAATCATGGTCAATCCACCAGTCTCGTGATCGGCTGTGACTACAACTAGCGTGTTGCCATCGGCTTTGGCAAAATCCAGGGCAATCTGCACAGCTTTGCTAAAGTCAACGGTCTCTTCCACCATATTGGCGGAGTCGTGGGCATGACAAGCAAAGTCGATTTGGGAACCTTCTACCATGAGGAAGAAACCATCTTCATCTTGAGACAAGGTCTTCAACGCAGTTTTTACTCCTTCAGGGAGGAAGTCACCGCGCTCTGGAGCCTTGGGCATGTGTCCGTTGTCGGCCAGCACCGCATATTTCATGCAGGTTGTGTCAATGTTGGCCAAGGTATCGTAAATCTTCCATCCCAACTCATTTTCCATGCGGTCCAACAGGTTGACACTATCCTTACGATGAACAAAGTGCTTGCGACCGCCACCGATCATCACATTGATTTTATCAGATTCGGCTAATTGCATCGCAATATCCTCATACATAGAGCGTTTTGGTACCTTTGCGTAGAAATCTGCCGGTGTGGCATGACCCGAGTAGCAAGTGACCACGATACCTGTACTCTTTCCATGATCAGCAAGGGTTTCCAGTACAGTTTCCATGGGCACGGTATCCACATCCATTCCCACCATGCCATTCTTGGTTTTTTTGTCACAAGCCAAGGCAGTGCCTCCAGCTGCTGAATCAGTGATGTCGTTGCTGGCAGAACGGGTATCGACCACCCCTATGTAAGGAAACTGCTGGAAAGCGAGCTCTTCACCTGTTGCTAACATGGTAGCGAACACCTGAGGCAAGCCCATGCCGTCACCAATCATGTAAATCACATTTTTAGCTTTAGGAGTTTCGGAGGCTTGCTTTTTTTGCGCACAGCTATTCAAAGATATTGATAATGATAATAAAATAAATAAAAATATTACAATATTTTTCATAGAACTATAAAGCTATTATTTTCTTACAACTACTTTTTTTACCGCTTCAATGATGTCAGGAGTGTCAAGATGATATGCCTTCATCAGTTCATCAGGGGTACCGCTTTGGCCGAACACATCATTCACAGCCACCATCTCTATAGGTGCGGGATGATGGAGTGCAAGCACTTGGGCGATGCTGTCGCCGAGGCCTCCGTTGCGCTGATGTTCCTCTGCCGTGACCACGCAGCGGGTCTTGGCCACAGATTTCAACACCGCTTCTACATCCAAAGGCTTGATGGTGTGGATGTTAATTAGTTCCGCCTCAATACCCATTTCTTTCAAGATGGGCAGTGCCTCCATAGCTTTCCAGACGAGGTGTCCACAAGCAAAAATGGAGACATCCTTCCCTTCTTGGAGGAGTTGTGCTTTACCAATCTCAAACTTTTGGTCTGCTGGGGTGAAGTTCGGTACTTTGGGACGTCCGAAACGCAAATAAACAGGGCCTTCATATTCGGCGGCGGCGATAGTGGCGTTTTTCGTCTGGTTGTAGTCGCAAGGCACGATGACGGTCATGTTAGGTAGCATTTTCATCAGTCCGATGTCTTCGAGAATTTGGTGTGTGGCGCCGTCCTCGCCCAGAGTGATACCTGCATGGGATGCGGCGATTTTAACATTTTTATTAGAATAGGCAACGCATTGCCGGATTTGGTCATAGACACGTCCTGTTGCGAAGGCGGCGAAAGTGCCGGTGAAGGGCACAAAGCCGCTCAAGGCCATGCCTGCGGCCATGTTCGTCATATTTGCCTCGGCGATTCCAGTTTGGAAAAAACGTTCTGGAAATTCTTTGGCGAAATCGCCCATTTTGAGAGATCCAGTGAGGTCGGCGCAGAATGCGACGACTTTAGGGTTGCGGCGGCCTGCTTCAAGCAAACCTGCTCCAAATCCTGATCTAGTATCTTTTTTTTCTAATACTTCCATGGTAATTTAGAATTGAGAATTAAGAATTAAGAGCACCCTCAAAATTCTAAATTCATAATTATTAATTGATTAATAGTCTCCAAGGGTTTCTTCAAGTTGAGAGAGAGCATTTGCGGCCTGTTCGTCGTTCGGTGGTGTGCCGTGCCATTTATGGGTACCCATCATGAAGTCAACACCCATGCCCATTTCGGTATGTGCCAATAACAATTGCGGCTGCCCCTGCCCTGCCTCTTTTCTGGCCAGACGGAGGGCATCGACAACCTGTTGCATGTCGTTGCCATTCAGTTCAATGACTTTCCAGCCGAAAGCTTCGTATTTGGCTCGCATGTCGCCAAGGTTCATCACGGAGTCGGTGGGACCGTCTATTTGTTTCTTATTGTAGTCAATGATGCCAATGAGATTATCAATCCTCTTAGCGCCCGCATACATGGCAGCTTCCCAGATCTGGCCTTCATCCTGTTCTCCGTCTCCCATTAAGACGAAGACAAGGTGAGCATCATGATTAAGCCGTTTTGCTTGGGCGGCACCCACAGCTACTGACAGACCTTGTCCGAGCGAGCCAGAGGCGATGCGAACACCAGGCAGCCCTTCGGCGGTGGTTGGGTGACCCTGAAGTCTGGTTCCGAGACGACGGAAGGTACTTAACTCACTCACCGGGAAATACCCTCTGCGGGCAAGAATGCTGTAAAACATCGGACTGATATGACCATTCGAGAGGAAAAACATATCCTCGCCATTGCCGTCCATCCGGAAGTTAGCAGGATCAATCTGCATTTGGTCAAAATAAAGCGCGGTGACAAGGTCAGTCGCACCCAAAGAGCCACCTGGATGCCCTGACTGACACCCATGCACCATGCGGATGATATCGCGTCGAACTTGCGATGCCACCCTTTTCAATTCATTGATATCCATAGTATATATTATTGCTTGTAACTATATATTACCTCATCCCTACAGTGTTGCAAAAATAACTTAGTTTTTTGAAATATCCAAAAGGGAAATAAAAAAAAGGAGCGAAATAATCGCCCCTTTTTAAATCGAGATTAACTGAGATGCTAAATAACAATTTTAAAATTCACGCAATCATTACTTATTAAACGGTTTTTCGAACACTTTGGGGAATGGTGTCTCAAATTCATGTTCCTTTCCCGTAGTTGGATGGATAAAGCACAATCTATAGGCATGTAGGCAGAGACGCCCCAGCGAGTTGTCGGTAGATCCATATTTTTCGTCACCGACAATGGGATGTCCAAGGTCCTGGGCGTGAACACGGATTTGGTTCTTGCGTCCAGTGTCCAGATGGAAATCGACCAGCGAGTAGTTCTTGTTGCTGATTAACACTTGGTAGTGGGTTACCGCAAACTTCCCGCCATTGTCTGTGGGGCTGGAATAAGTGACGAACATCTTGTTGTCCTTGAGCCATGACTCCACAGTACCCTCCCTGGGTTCCAGTTTGCCTTCGACCACGGCCACATAGCGGCGGTCATACACTTTTTCTTTCCAGTTTTCCTCGAAGCTCATGGCGATTTTTTTATCCTTAGCAAAAAGCATCAGTCCCGAGGTGTCACGGTCGAGGCGGTGTATGGTATGGGCACGACAGCGTTGTTGCGAAGCTGTGAAATACTGGTTGAGGATACTTTGTGCTGTTTCTTGATCCACTGTCGGGCTGTTGGAGAGGAGACCTTCTTTTTTGTCGATGACCACTAAATATTTGTCTTCATAGACAATCTTAAGCCATTTACTGTAGAATCTTTCTTTGGCGCTGGGTTTTCCGATCTCCACTTGCATTCCGGGTTGGAGGTCGAAGTTGAACTGGCTGGTGCGTTCACCATCCACGGAGACCACGCCATTAGCGAGTAAATGTTTCACTTTGTTACGGCTGATGCCGTCCATCTTTCTCATGATGAACTCCATCAGTTGGGCTGGTTCAACTACTTTGAATATCAGCGGATTACTTTTTGAGTGTACTTGTTTTTTCATCATAAAAAAATCGCAACCTGATGCCAGATTGCGGTTTTGATGTGCCCCGAACAGGAGTCGAACCTGCACTCCTCTCGAAATACGCACCTGAAACGTACGCGTCTACCAATTCCGCCATCGGGGCTAAGGAGTCTAATTGATTATCGATGTGCCCAGGACAAGAGTCGAACTTGCATGCCGCAATCGGCACTACCCCCTCAAAGTAGCGTGTCTACCAATTTCACCACCTGGGCTTAATGAATGTTCCAAAGAGCTTTGTAATTCGGCTGCAAAGGTACGACTTTTTTTGAAACCTGCAAGTGTTTTTCAATCTTTTTTTGATTTTTTTCGCATAAAAAAAGCAGCGTTATTGGCGCTGCTTTTTTTATCGTTTCCAAGTGCGTGATTTACTTCACTTTCTCAACGATAGCCTTGAAAGCTTCCGGGTTGTTCAGTGCGAGGTCGGCAAGGACTTTACGGTTGATTTCGATACCTGCTTTGTTCAGTTTGTCCATAAAGACACTGTAAGACATGTCATATTCACGGACGGCTGCGTTGATACGGACGATCCACAGGGATCTGAAGTCACGCTTCTTGTTCCTTCTGTCGCGATACGCATAGGTTTGCCCCTTTTCGTAGGAGTTTTTCGCCACAGTCCAGACATTCTTTCTGGTTCTGAACTGACCTTTGGTCTTTTTGAGGATTTTTTTGCGGCGGGCTCTTGAAGCCACTGCATTGACTGATCTTGTCATTTCTTGTAAGTTTTTCGTTCAGCGCCCCGCCCCATTGCGGGATCTTTTCTGCTGAGACCAAGGTTAAACAATTAATAATTACAGTTGAAGCATTTGTTTGACGACCTTTTCATCCGCTCTCTCAACGATAGCGGTATGATCCAGATTACGTTTTCTCTTCTGGCTCTTCTTGGTCAGAATGTGGCCATGATAGGCATGCTTCCTTTTGATTCTGCCGGAACCCGTCAGTTGAAAACGTTTCTTAGCTCCGGACTTTGACTTCATTTTTGGCATCTTACAAAATTTATTTTTAACAGTTAAAAATGAGTTTCTTTATTTTTTGGCGCCTTTCGGGGCGATCATCATCATCATTCGCTTGCCTTCCAGCTTGGGCATCATCTCAACCTTCCCTAACTCTTCAAGCTCTTGTGCGAAACGAAGCAGCATGATTTCACCCTGGTCTTTATAGACGATGGAACGACCTCTGAACAGCACCTCTACCCTCACCTTGTTGCCGTCTTGAAGGAAACGTTTGGCATGGTTGAGTTTGAACTCAAAGTCATGGTCATCGGTTTGGGGACCGAGACGGATTTCCTTGACGACCACCTTGGTGGCGTTGGACTTGATCTCTTTCTGTTTCTTTTTCTGGTCGAAGATGAATTTCTTATAATCCATGGCCTTGCAGACCGGAGGATTAGAATCCGGGGAAATCTCCACCAGGTCCATCCCAAGGCTTTCGGCAATACGAAGTGCCTCTTTAATGGGATAGATATTGGTTTCAATACCTTCACCGACCAGTCTCACCATCGGAGCCTTGATCTCTTCATTGATCCGATGCTGGTCATCGCCTTTCTTGTTGTTACGCGGCGAATTGTTTCCTCTGTTAGGGAGCTGTGCTATGGTTGTGATCTCCTATAATTAGTTAAACACCTATTAATATATGCGTCAACGGACGCTTTGTTCTTCTTTCACTTTTTCGTTGATTCTCTTGGCGAACTCCTCAAGACCCATCGTTCCCAAGTCAACCTGGCCGTGGGCACGGACGGAGACGGCATTGTCGGCCTCTTCCTTCTCACCCACAATCACCATGTAGGGATACTTCTTCATTTCGGCGTCACGGATCTTACGACCGATCTTTTCGTTACGTTCGTCAATGAGGCTGCGAATATCGCATTTTTTCAGATACGATTGCACATTTTGTGCAAAATTTAAATATTTTTCACTCACAGGCAGGATAATCACCTGGTCGGGAGCCAGCCACAGCGGGAATTCGCCGGCACAGTGCTCAAGCAACACGGCCACAAAACGTTCCATGGAGCCGAAAGGTGCTCTGTGAACCATCACGGGACGATGCTTCTCGTTGTCGGCACCGATATAGCTGAGGTCGAAACGCTCTGGCAGGTTGTAATCCACCTGAATGGTACCCAACTGCCATTTACGACCGAGAGCGTCCTTCACCATGAAGTCGAGCTTAGGACCGTAGAAAGCAGCCTCGCCATATTCCACATGGGCAGGAAGGCCCTTCTCAGCGCAAGCCTCTTGGATAGCGGCTTCAGCCTTTGCCCAGTTCTCGTCAGTACCCACATACTTCTCATGGTCGTTAGGGTCGCGGAGAGAGATTTGAGCCTCGAAGTTCTGGAAGTTAAGTGCCTTGAAGATGATCTCGATGATTTCCATCACGCGGATGAACTCTTCTTTCACTTGGTCGGGACGGCAGAAGATATGGGCGTCATCCTGTGTGAATGAACGCACACGGGTCAATCCGTGAAGCTCACCACTCTGCTCATAGCGGTAAACGGTACCGAACTCAGCGCAGCGGAAAGGCAGGTCTTTATAAGAACGCGGCTTGTTCTTGAAGATCATGCAGTGATGGGGGCAGTTCATGGGTTTGAGCAGGTACTCCTCCCCTTCTTCCGGAGTGGTGATCGGGCGGAAGCTGTCCTCACCGTAGTGATCCCAGTGACCGGAGGTGACGTACAGCTGTTTGCCACCGATATGAGGGGTGATCACCTGTTCGTAACCATATTCCTTTTGGATCTTGGTGAGGTAGTCCTGCAAACGCAGACGCAACTCAGTGCCTTTAGGCAGCCAGATCGGCAGACCTTTGCCCACCATGTCGCTGAACATGAACAGTTCAAGCTCACGGCCCAACTTGCGGTGGTCGCGTTTCTTGGCTTCTTCCAGCAGCACGAGGTATTCTTCGAGTTCCTTTTGTTTCGGGAAGGTGATACCATAGACACGGGTCAGCTGTTTGCGTTTCTCGTCTCCACGCCAGTAGGCGCCAGCGAGTGAAGTCAGCTTCACGGCTTTGATGAAGCTGGTATTGGGGATATGGGGACCACGGCAGAGGTCGGTGAAGTTACCATTTTTATAATAGGTGATGGTGCCGTCCTCCAAGTCGTTGATCAGCTCCACTTTATAAGGGTCGCCTTTTTCTTCAAAATATTTCAAAGCATCAGCCTTGCTGACCTCGATGCGCTCAAAGGTTTCCTTCTCGCGAGCCAGTTCCAGCATCTTCTTTTCGATATCGGCGAGGTCGGCTTCGGTCAGGGTAATGTCACCGGTGTCGATGTCATAGTAGAAGCCGTTATCGACTGAGGGGCCGATGCCAAACTTCACGCCTGGATACAGCGCCTCGATGGCGGCTGCCATGAGGTGTGCTGAAGAGTGCCACATAGCGGCTTTGCCTTCTGGGTCGTTCCAGGTGAACAGCTGGACAGTGGCATCCTCGTTGATTGGACGGGTGGCATCCCACTTCATACCGTTGACGTTAGCGGCTAAAACATTACGGGCCAAACCCTCGCTCAAGCTCTTGGCGATATCCAGTGGCGTGACGCCTGCTTCATATTGTCTGACGCTCTGGTCAGGGAAAGTTATGTTGATCATGTTCATACCTTTTAAAAAAGCGTGCAAAATTACATATTTTTCCCATATAAATTATATATTTGCAAAAAAATACTCATGAAAAAAACATTCTTCTCTATCCTATTTATGAGCATGTCATTTTTATGCTACTCTCAAGACTGGTTCAACTTCAATAGATACCACGATGCCAACGACAGCATCAAAGCCAACAACGATTATCCAGAGGTGGTCTTCATGGGAAACTCCATCACCCAAAACTGGGCGTATTACCATCCCGAGTTCTTCAACAAGCACCACTTTTGCGGAAGAGGCATCGGAGGACAGACCTCATCACAAATGTTAGTGAGGTTTATGAGTGACGTCGTGGAACTTCATCCCAAAGCCGTGGTCATCATGGCTGGCACCAATGACGTAGCTCATAACGATTATTATGTTAGCCATGATCAGGTGGTCAATAACATCATCGCCATGTGCCAGCTTGCACAAGCCAACGGCATCATACCCATCATTAGCTCCATCCCACCTTGCGCCGCGTTCCCCTGGAGCCCCACCATCGTGAACCCCGGACAAATCATCGTGGATATCAACGAAAAACTAAAGGAATACGCTGCCAATCACGGCATTGTGTATGTTGACTATCATGCAGCACTCGTTGACGAGAACCTCGGACTTCCACAAACACTCAGCGACGATGGATGTCATCCTAATGCCGGTGCCTATTTTACCATGGAAAAATTGGTGCTGCAAGCTATTGAGGAAGCATTGAAATAAACAAAAACAACCATATCACCAACTCTTTCTTAAAACTAAACTAGTCTATGAAAAAACTGACACTCATAGCATTACTATCACTCACGCTTTCGTTTCAGGTATTAGCTCAACAACCACAAAAAGTGAACGAAGCAGAAGCACGCCAAACCGCCAAAGCCTTCGCCGCCACTAAATCCCATACGAAAGGAGAATCGCTTACATTGGTTTCTTCCGACGAAATCTACATTTATAACATCGGGGACAACGGCTTTGTCATCGTCACTGGAGACCGGGTCCTCCCTCCTATTCTCGGTTATTCCATGACAGAGACATTCCCTTCTCTCGACGACGCGCCTGAGAACTTCTCGTCATGGATCTCACATTACAAAGACATGATTCTTTTTGCCCGTGAGAAAGGCATACAGCCGGAGGAAAGTGTACGCTCTTCCTGGGAAAGAGCTTCGCATGGAATTTTCGGTGACCGAAACGCCACTTCCATTGACCCCATCATTACTACCCACTGGAACCAAGACTGCTATTACAATGAGTATTGTCCCTACACAGGAGGAAGTGGCTGGTGGGATGACGGGGGCCCTTGCGGCCATGCATACGCTGGATGTGTGGCTTGCGCCATGGCTCAGGTGATGAAATACTGGAACCATCCAGTACAAGGATTAGGATCGCATAGCTATACCCACCCCACCTACGGGGTACAGAGTGCTGACTTTGGCAACACCACTTATCAATGGAACCAAATGCCATCGGAGATCTACTATCATAACGACGCCATCGCGACCCTCATGTACCACTGCGGTGTCAGCGTGAATATGAACTATGGACCAGGAGGTAGTGGCGCCCAATCAACAGCGGTGGAGACCGCTTTGCGCTCCTATTTCGGCTATTGTGGCGCCACCTATAGGGAAAAAAGCAAATACACTGAAGAGGTTTGGATCAACATGCTGAAAGCCGACCTCGACCAGTTGCATCCCATCTACTACTCAGGTAGCTCAGGCAGTGCAGGTCACGCCTTTGTATGTGATGGTTATGACGATAACGACCTGTTCCATTTCAACTTCGGATGGAGCGGCGCAGGCGACACCTTCTATTCGCTGTATGACGTCAACGGCTACAACATTGGTCAAGCCGCTGTGATGAACATTGTCCCCATGGACATCCGGCCTGACAACAACGGCATCATCTATATCAGTGCCGATGGTGAAGGCAACGGCAGTTCATGGGATCAGGCCACTAAACACTTGGAATTCGCCTCATATCTCTCCAGCGGAGACAACCTCATGGTATGGGTCAAAAAGGGTGTCTATTACGGCAATGACTCAGATCCAGATAATGCGTTTTGCATCACGAAAAGCAACCGCATCTACGGTGGGTTCAACGGAGACGAAGGGCCTGATTTCAACCTCAACGATCGCGATTTGGTCAACAACGCCACCATTTTGGATGGCCGAGGTGTCAAGCGAGTACTGTTTCAAAGTGAAGAGCTGACTTCCTCCACACAGGCAGTTTGGGACGGCTTCACCATCCAAAACGGCTATGCTGGCTCAGGAGCCGGAGTCTATGTCAACGGCTATCTCACTCTTTCCAATTGCGTCATTCAAGACAATGTGGCCACCGCCTTCGGCGGTGGCGTCTATGTCAATGCCACCAGTGCCGGAAAACATGTACTTATCAACCAATGCAAGATGAAAGACAACACCGCTGCTATGGGTGGCGGCTTATGTGACCGTAATGGATCGAGTATCACCAACTGCCTCATCAGTAACAATATAGCATCTACCAAAGGAGGTGGCATCTACGCCTATAACAATGCCAAGCCCTTGCTGCGTGGCTGCATCATCGCTAACAACACAGCCGATGAAGGTGGCGGATTCTACGCCCGTGGCTTTACGCAACTCATCAATTGCAATATCGTCCAAAATCTTGCCCATACACGATATGGAGGTGTATTTAACGAAAATAATGCAAATATTTATACTAACTGCATCCTTTGGGGCAACGAGGCTAATGGAGCTGCTAACCAATACATTGGAACATGTCATTTTGAGTATTGCGCCGTTCAAGGTGGCGTGTCGGGTGAAAACAACATCACACTGCCTGCCGACAACACCGGTGACGAACCTGGTGTGTTTGTCCGTTTCAAACAACCGGCACAAGGCGCGGGCGCGGACTTCGAAGGTGCCAACTGGGATATCTATCAAAGAAGCATTTGCTTGAACCGTGGCAAGTTAGACGCTACGTATTATGCTACGGATTTCGCGGGGAATGATCGCTTGCAACATGATCGTATCGACATCGGTGCCTACGAGAAAAACGCATCACTCACTTTAATTGAAGCATCTTTCTTTGAAGGTCAGACCTATTGGTTCAACAACATGCCTCTTCAACAACCCGGTTATTACACCACTGTTTACCCAACTCCCACCTGCGACAGCGTGGTCGGATTAACCTTATCGGTCATTTGGAACACGACAGAGTTTACAGAGGGGAACCCTCAAACCGAAACAATTTCCATTGAGGTGATATCGCTGCTGGGACAACACATAAGAAAAATCCATAGTGAGAAAGAACTCGCCACTATGGATTTAAAACCAGGTTGTTATATTTTAAAGATTCAAAGCTCAGAAGGAATCATGAGCAAGAAAATCATCATTCCTTAAGAAGCTTCTCAGTGATTGTGCTTGACTCAGTGGAGACACGAATGAAATAGGTGCCTGCATCGAAGGAGCTCAAATCCAACACGACGTTATCTTCTTTCACTTCCTGTGACATCACCATCTGTCCAAGGAGATTATATATCGCGATACGTTGCATGCCTTTGGCAGCGATGGAGACTTGTCCATCAGCAGGATTGGGATACACAAAGACATGATTGGCAGAAACGGCTTGGTCTTCCAAATTCAAGGTGGACCAGTCAACACGAATCTCATTGGAAGGATTCGAGGTAAGCCAAGCGTTAGAAGCGACCACCACATAGCGATATTCCTGTCCAAATTCTGCAGTGGTATCGAGATACCAGCTGTCCGTGACACCTTCTGCTATAACATTGCCATTACGGTAGATGGTGTATTGATCCGCAAGGATGGCGGTCAACCATACGAGCTTAACTCCTTCTTCCATGACATCACTATCCAGTCGGATAGGCATCACAGTGTTGTTGATCTCCACATAATGCAATGAGGGGTCAACAAGTGAGGTGCCAAAGGCAGACTCGGAATGCGTTTGTGAATAATAAGCAGTAACCGCAAGGTCGTAAACCTCAGAGGCAAGCGGTTTGATGTTCATCTCGAAACTATTCGATGACAGGCTCTTGATTCTGAAAAACGCTTCGCCACCGGTTCGACGATACACTCGATAGCCAGAGACACCAGCTGCACGCGAAGCATCCCAGCTCACCCTAATCTTGTCTTTCGACAACACCGTATAACGTATTCTGGTGGGGATTTGGTTATCTGATTCAGGTTGCACATCACAACTGTTAGAGGGATCCGATTCCATGTTCCCATCGTAGGCCGTAACATAATAGGAATGGAATGCGTCATCACCGGTAGAATCCAGATAATTGTTCGTATCGACAATATCATAGAGAAGACCATCGCGATAAATAAAGAAGCGGCAGTTCGTGGAGGCGGCATTCTGCCAATTCAGCATGACCCCCGACTCTCTTTTATCAGCGGTAAGGCTTCGCGGTGCCTCCATCTTTTCACCAGACTGGCATGCATTAAGCGCACAATAGAAAACGCCAGGTTTCATGTCGGTAGTAGAACCATCGAAAGAGCTCATGCTCACTCCTTCAGCGTTTTTGATATCGAAATGGATGTTCTCAACAGGAAACTCGCTGCTTACCCATGAGAAAGAGATGGAACCCATAGGCATGGAGAACTCCTGCGTGGCAGAGGTCCCTTCCAGGGTAAGGGTGCTGATTTCGACATCCATGCCGTCTTTGACCATTATTTTCGCGCCTTTCCACCCTTGAGGATCTGAGGATGACATCTCGACAGACCAGTTGCAGAAAGGTCCCAAAGCCACAGGGTTGAATCTTGAGACCTTGCCCTTCGCATTGTTCGACACCACATACACGGAATAAGAGACCATCGTGGGGATATAATGGTCGGTATAGCTCATGGCCTGACCAGGAGCAGCGTTATCGAAGGTATAAACCGGCTTGCCATCGCGGCAGACCACCACTTTGTCAATCGATGTCAAAGGCTGGCCGTGGATGTTATGCGTAGGATTAGTCCAGCTTAACGCAGCGGAGAAATCAGCGTCAGCCAAGGACTCCACCACAAAGTTCTCGGGTTCAAGAGGCATGTGATCGAAGACATGAGCGGGCACATAGTTCCGGATGATGGACGCCCAGTTGGCGTAGTCAATCTCGTCAATCACAAACCATCCGTCGGAGCTTCCACCCCACCCCCAGTTATAGTGGAACAAGTCGTTGTCATCGTAGCCGTCGCAAACGAAGGCATGGCCGCCCGTGTCACTATAACCACTATAATACACCGGCCATCCAAGATCGAATTGCTCTTTAAGGATTGCCTTCCATTCCTCAAGGGAATAAGAATAACGATAGAGATGATCGGCAGCAGTTGAATAGGAGAAATAATGCTGGATGGCGTTGGGGACGTCATCGGAATAAGCACCACTACCTGACGGTCCAAACATCATGTCAACAGACACGCCGCAATGATACATGAGCAGTGCCACGGCTTCGATTTCCTCAAGGGCTGAGCCACCGCTAATGGCGTTAGGCATGTGTTCCCAGTTATAAGTAGTCGCACCGAAGTTGGCTGAAAGATGTCCGTATGAGCTATAGTAGGAATGGCTTCCCGTTCCCACTTCCGGATAATCCCAATATTTCATCAATTGAGACATGGCAGTTGCCACGCAGCCCGCGTAGCATCGTCCGCCCGGGCCTGATGAAGCCGCTGGGGAATAGTAGTTATAAGGAGTGTCTTGATTCCATGTGGTCTGACACAGGTAAAAGGCATCCTTGCCCTGGTTGCGCGACAACATCTTTCCATCTTTAAGTAGGGATTGCCATTCCTGTTGCGCATCCTCGTAGAGGACAGCCTTGCTGCTTGTGCGTGCCTCGATGATCTTTTCCAGATAATAATCCAGTTCAGGAGAGCGGTTCTCAGTAGCGAAGACACCTTCGTCTGAATAGCCTGTGATCGGGCGGAAACGGTCATCAGCAGAGACGATGACGAAACCCGTCTCCCCTACATTAAAAACATAGAAACACGACTCACCCCGATTCGAAACACCAGTGTAAACCAATTGAAGATCTGATGATTGTCTATCGATTCTAAAAGTACTGTTTACAAAACGTTGTCCGACAAGCAACGCTTTTTCAACACTGACAGGCTCAGCATTTGCTGTAAAGAAGAAAAGAGCTGTTACAATAAGCAAAAATAGTTTTTTCATTAGAATACGTATTTAATATATGAAACTGCAAAGATAATACTTTTCACAAAAAGAGAGCGACTATTTCAGTCGCCCTCATTGAATTTGTTTTCTGAAGCAGAATCACTCCTCTTCATCAAATGGTTCGTCAAGAGGTGTTTCATCATCTGAGCCCCAGAAATCGTCATCATCGCATTCCAGCTCTTCCTTTTTCTGCTCCATGAGGTTTTGCATTTTTTCAGTCAGTTCTGAAAGTTGTTGCTGTTCGGTTTCAGAAATAGCGTCAATACCTTCCACGCCAAGAAGCCCCAAAATGCCGAATGCCGCCACGTCGAGGTCATCACAGGTCTTAGCTTGTTTTAGCGATTCAGAAATCTTGTCGATGATTTTCTTCGATTCATTAAAAGCCTTTGAATGGCTGTTGCCACCGCAAGAGGCCATAACAATCATGATAACGCTCATGACAATAGCGAGAAATGCTTTTTTCATAGTGATACTTGTTAATATTTCTGTACAAAGGTAGTGGTTTTTTATTAGTAACCAAGAAATAAAGGTATTTTTTTTAGATTTCACTCAAATTTGCCTTCTTTTATCAACAATGGTTGTTCGTTAATTCCATAAAAAAAAACGTTTTGCAGAAGAGGCAAGAAAAGTTATTTTGATACTTTTGCGGTAATAAAACGAGCAAACAATTTATTTAAACCAAATGTATCATTTATGAGAAAGCTATTTACTTTTCTTCTGGCAATGGTTGCTTCCATCAGTTTGATGGCGCAAGTAACCACCTCAAACATTAGTGGCAAAATCACTGACAACGACAAGCACCCCCTTCCAGGGGCCACTGTGATTGCCACACACGTCCCTTCGGGATCGCAATACTACGCAGTGGCCGATATGTACGGCATTTATCGACTGCTGAACATCCGTCCTGGTGGTCCTTATAAAATGGAGTTCCGGATGGTTGGTTTTCAGATGGTTACTATCAACGGTGTTACCACCACTTTAGGAGAGACCAAAGTGATTAACACACACATGAAAGAAGAAGCCATCGGATTGAATGAGATCATCATCACGGCGGATGCTATTACCGATGGCACTTTGGACACGGATCACGCTGGAGCAGTCACTTCCATTAGTACAGAGCAGATCCAAAACATGCCTACCTTGACCCGCAACCTGAACGATATTCTTGCCTTGACCCCCCAAGCGGCCACTCATGGCAGCAACTTATCGATTGGTGGAGGCAACTATCGCCAATCCTATTTCACCGTTGACGGAGCTGCCTTCAACAACGCCTTCGGCATCGGCGGCAACCTCCCCAGCGACGGCAGCCCCATCTCACTCGACGCTTTGGAAACCATGACCGTCAGCATCACACCATACGATGTGCGTCAAAGTGGTTTTACCGGTGGTGCCATCAATGCGGTTACCAGAAGCGGTTCCAACGAATGGCACGCCTCACTGTACAACTACTTCCAACACAACGCACTGAAAGGCTACTGGGTGGGTGACCAAGAGCTGACCAACACGTATTCTCTGAACAACACAACCGGATTCACGGTCGGCGGTCCGATTGTCAAAGACAAGCTGTTTTTCTTTGTCAATGCGGAATATGCGGTTGATGACCTGCCTGGTTCCACCGACGTCGCTCGTACCAAAGATTCACAAGAGTTCGGGTCGGATGTGGTTTACAACCGACCTTTGGAATCAGAGATGAATAGCATCAAGGACTTCCTGGCCACCAAGGGATACGACCCTGGACGCTATCAAAAATATTCACTGTCAACCCCTGACTACAAGGTGCTTGCCCGTTTGGACTGGAACATCAATGATTACAACAACCTCATCGTTCGTTTCAGCCATTCCCACAACTCCGTCTCCAATGCCCCAGTGAGTTCCATGAATCCCTTGGGTGGGACCAACACAAGTTACACCTTTGGAGGTGTTCAATATCACTTCGATAGGTACAGAGCTGGACGCCAGTCTTCCTATGCCCTTCCTTTTGAAAGTGCCCGTTTCTTCCAAGAGCAAAACTTCATGTCAGCCGCCGCTGAGCTGAACACCCGATTCCGGGCCAACAGAGCCAACAACATGTTCCGTGTCACCTGGTCACATCAAGACGAGCCTCGTTCTTTCGTTGGAGACCTCTTCCCCACTGTTGACATCATGAGTGATGAAGGAGTCACTGGCAGTGACAACACGGCCATGTTCACTACCTTCGGCGTGGATCCGTTCACATACGGCAACATGCGTGATGTGCAGACCGTCATCGCCACCGATGAAATCTCATGGGTTGACGGCATGCACAACATGACAGGCGGTCTCCAATTCGAGTGGAATCGCACTAAGAATGGTTTTATGCAAGGAGGTGCCGGATGGTATCTCTACAACTCCTGGCAGGACTTCGTTGATGACGTGACAAATCCCACCACGGCAGCCGGCCCCGCCCTTTACATGATCACCCATCCTAACAACAACACGCTCACCCAAGAATATCCCTCTTTTGACTACTCACAAGCCTCTGCCTATATCCAAGATGAGATGAGCCTTAGTGAGTACTTCAAAGCCACAGCAGGTCTGCGTCTCGAGATGCCTTTCCTGACCAACCCCAACAACAATTTCAATATCGACTTCGACTCTGTTGCCCAGGCCAACCCAAACTCCTCTTTTGCTGGTCTCAGCACAGCCGACCTTCCGAAAAACCGGTTCAACGTCTCTCCGAGACTGGGCTTCAGCTGGGATGTCCTTCACGACCGCAGCATGATTCTCCGTGGTGGTACCGGTATCTTTACAGGTCGCATCCCCTTCGTGTGGATTGTCTCTGCCATGGGTAATGCCAACGTGCTGCAATGCCAGTACATCGCCAACGACAACACGGGTAATGACGTGATCCATTTCCATCAGTCTGTGGCTGAACAACTCAACGAGCTCTATCATGGCAATTTCGTGAGCAAAGACCTTGCCGCTCCCACTGCCGCCACCATCCTCGCCAAAGACCTTAAGATGCCCTCCGCTTGGAAGAGCTCTTTAGGATTGGATGCCCAGCTGCCATACGGCTTCGAAGCCACCTTGGAAGGTGTGTTCAGCTATAACTACAATGAGGTTTATGCCTCCGTGCTCGGCATGAAGCTTGCTGGACTCCAGCAACTGCCTGGCGAAAATGGCCTGCGTGAGGTTTGGCAATCAGAAAACATCCTCAATGGTGATAGCGCCAGAATGAATGGGTATTACCTTCACAATGAGACCGATCTCCACGGCTACTACTATTCTCTCACCGCTCAACTGTCAAAAGAGTTCAAATGCGGCCTCTCCACCATGTTGGCCTATACCTACAGCTATGGAAAATCAGTGAGCGACGGAGACGGCGACCAGATCTCGGGATTCGGAAACACCTATAATAAAAATGGTTCAAACACCCCAGAACTGGGTATCTCAGGCTTCCTCCCGCCTCACCGTTTGATTGCCAACATCAACTATCAGATTCCCGAAGGAAAACGCACTTCCACTAACATCGGACTGTTCTATGAAGGATTCAATGCCGGCTTTGTTGGAAACTACTCTTATACCAGAGTGTCATACGTCATGAATAATGTGAGCGGAACCAGCGCCAACCAGCTCCTTTACATCCCCACTGAACTCGAACTGATGGATATGCCATTTGTGGACGATGCTAACAAAGCAGCCTTTAACCAATTCATCAATAACGATGCATACCTGAGCAGCCATCGCGGCCAGTATGAGGAACGCAATGCCATCTTGGCACCCTGGCTCAACAGAATCAACTTCCATGTCAGTCAGGAATTCTGTGTCGATATCATGGGCAAGAAGAACACTTTCGAAATCGCCGCTGATGTCAAAAATATCGCCAACATGCTCAACCACGAATGGAGCACTTATCAAGAACTCAGTGGCAATGTGGTGCTGAGATATGCCAACGGGCAATATACCTTCACCCAACCCACCTGGGCCAACCACGCCAAATTGGCTTCCACTTGGTCCGCAGCCCTGAGCTTCCGTTACAAGTTCTAAGCGAACGGTCAATACTTACTTTTAAGGGGGTGGCTTTTTAGTTATCCCCTTTTTTTATTGTCAGAACTTTTTCTATCTTTGCGCCCGATAAAATTTTTTTTCTATGAAACGACTTACAATCGCTATTTTATTGCTATTCAGTTCATTATTAACGAATGCACAAATCACTACTGCTAACCTTAGAGGTTATGTTTCCGATCAAAACCATGAATTCCTATTAGGAGCAACCGTCACAGCGACACACGACCCCTCCGGGATGCGACATGCCACTGTTACCGACAAAAACGGAGGTTACCACCTATTTAATTTAATACCTGGCGGACCCTATTCCGTGGAGATTCGCTCCATGGGCTTTCAAACCAAGACCATTCACGACATCTATTTGGCCCTTGGTGAAGACAAATTGCTTAATGTGACACTTCTGACTGATTCGATCAGCCTCAGCGAAATCACCATAGCTGTACCCGCGGTGATACACGATGAGACCAGCAGTGTCATGACAACTATCAATGTCGAGGAAATCACCTCACTGCCCACGGTAGAACGAAGCCTTAACGACTTGATTGCCTTGACTCCACAAGCCTCCAGCACCACCAATGGTTTAGCCATAGGTGGCGGAAACTACCGTCAATCTTACGTCACCGTCGATGGTGCCTCTTTCCATAACTCATACGGTATCGGTAACAATCTACCCGCCAATGGAACACCCATTGCACTCGATGCCATCGAAGCCATGTCCATCAGCATCGCTCCTTACGATGTGCGTCAGAACGGTTTCACTGGAGGCATGGTGAATGCCATCACCAAAAGAGGCTCTAACAATCTAAAGGTCAACGTTTACGATTTCTTTACCAACGACAAGCTGCACGGAACCGAATATGGTGTGGAAAATGCCCAGGGACAATATCCTGAACGACTGAAACTCAACCAATCCGTGCAAAACATCACTGGTTTTTCAGTGGGTGGCCCCATCGTGAAAAATAAATTATTCTACTTCGTCAACTTTGAATACCAATATGATATCGAGCAAGGCCAAACTCGTTACGCCAGAGAAAACGAGCTGTTTCCTTGGAGTGGAAGCACTCAATACAACCGTCCCACTATTCAGAAAATGAATGAAATCCGCCAGTATCTGATCGACACATACGGCTATGACCCCGGTGCCTATCAGAACTACTCTTTCTACACTCCTGACTACCGGTTACTGGCACGTCTCGACTGGAACATCAACAAAGATCATCGTCTTCAACTTCGTTTTACGGACGCCCGATACCAAGCATTCTCCACTCCCTCTGCCTCCATCACTCCCCTCAGCAGCAGCCTTTATAACAAAAACTCCTACGGTCGTCTATCCGATTACGCCATGTATTTTGAAAGTTCCAGCTATTATCAACAGCGCAACTTCAGGTCGGCTGCCGCTGAATTGAACAGCCGGTTTTTAAACGGACAACTGAACAACACGCTTCGACTGGTCTATTCCTTGCAGCATGAGCCACGCAAGATGACGCGTCCGCTCTTCCCTACGGTTGACATTTTGGAACCTCTTGAAGACGGCACCAAAGCGGTGTACACCTCTTTTGGCCCTGATCCGTTCACATACGGCACAGGGAGCGAGGTGCATAACTTCATCGCCACTGATGAACTAGGTTACGCCTTTGGCATCCATCATGTCGTAGGAGGTTTGCAGTTTGAGTTCGACAAGACCACCAACCGATTCATGCAAGGAGGTGCTGGATACTATGTCTATAACTCCTGGGATGACTTTGTAAACCACGCCACACCCGCAGCCTTTACCATCGCATACGGCAACAATGAAAAGCATGAGCAGGAAGCCACTTCGTTTAACTTCTTCCAGAACTCGCTCTACGCACAAGACGAGATGACGTTTTCTGAGCATTTCAAAATGACCGCTGGTTTACGTCTTGAGCTGCCTTACTATCCGTCTATTGTCGATTACAACATTAATCAAGAATTCCAGCATGGTTGGGACAATTATGTTTATTCATACGACACCGCCGGGGTTGTGATTGACTCAACCTTCACGCATCACGCCATTGCCGACGGCAACAACAGCCTATCAGGTCTCTCTACCGCCGATATGCCCAAGACACGAGTAGATTTCTCACCCCGTTTAGGTTTCGAGTGGGATATCCTCGGCAACAATAAACTTAAGCTCTATGGCGGCACGGGCATCTACACTGGAAGACTTCCACTGGTATGGATTGTCACCACGGTCTGCAACAGCAATGTGGCTCAGGGCACCTATCTCACCTATAATAAACCCATCGGCTTTTACAGTTCTGTAGATGAGATTATTGCCAACAACAGCAGCCTGCTGAAGATCGGCGACCTGCCTGCCTCGCAAATCGCCACCATCCTCGACAAGTCTTTGAGAATGCCACAGACTTGGAAATCCTCTTTGACCCTGGAGGCCACACTGCCTGGCGATATTCACGGTCGTCTTGAGGGTGTTTACAGCAAGGACCTCGCCTCAGTGGCTGTCACTCGTCTTGGCATGATACAAGGTGATTCCATCCAGCTTCCAGGCGAGCCCGGGAAACGTGCCTCATGGATCAGCGAAGGCATCAAGAACTCCATTGGTGGCACAATCAACCCCTTCTTGATTACCAACAGCGAAAGAAATGGTTATTATTATTCGATTACCGGACAAGTAAGCAAAGCTTTTCCTTTTGGGCTGAGCTTGACAGCTGCATACACCTACGCTGTCGGCAAAAATGTCACCGACGGCATCGGCGACCAAGTGATGACCGCATTCGCCACCAACACATTCGGTGTCCATGGCAGCAATAGTCATGAACTTGGCTACAGTTCTTACGTCGCGCCTCATCGAGTGCTGTTGAATGCAGCGTGGACCTGGAAGACCGGGAAACGCACCACTGAATCCATTGGTCTATACTACACCGGTTTCAACCATGCATTTGTGGGCAGCTACAGTTATACGCGGTACAGCTACACGATGTCGGGCAACGTAAACGGCGACGGCGGTTCGAACAGCCTGATTTACATCCCAACAGAAGAACAGCTGCTTCACAGTCTTGTGAATGAATATGTGAGCAAAGAAAACGCCGCGGCGTTCAACGAATTCATCAAAAATGACCGCTATCTGAACAAACATCGTGGTGAATATGCCACTCGTGGTGCTGCCATCGCTCCTTGGCGCAACCTTATCAACATCAAATACGAACGTTCGATTCAGTTCTGCAACGGACATACTTTAAGCGGAAGCATTGATTTGAACAATGTAGCGAACCTGCTTTACAGAGGTTGGGGCAATATCGAGCGTTTAAGCAGCAGCGACATCCTCACTTGGAAAGATGGCAAATACCATTTCAACCAACCTGAATGGAATCCATACGCTGGAACACTTTCCACCTGGTCGGCAATGCTTGGTTTAAGGTATAGTTTCTAAAGGAATCTCACAGTGGTGAGTGCCGCCATAGCCTCTACGATGACTGATGCCCTTGGCAAGGCACATACGTCGTGACGGTCGCCTTTCCCCAAGGTGGGTATCGGCTTGAAAGCGACGTTAAAAAAGACGGTTTCACCATTGGTGATACCGCCCTGTATCCCGCCAGAGTGGTTGGTCAAAAAACGCACTGTCCCGTCCTCATTGACAGCCATGGAATCGTTGGCTTCAGAGCCTCTCATCGATGCCATGGAAAAACCGTCACCATATTCAAATCCCTTAACGGCTGGGATGGTGAACATCGCTTTGGCGAGGCAAGCTTGGAATTTGTCGTCCAGAGGTTCACCTAAACCTGCACGAAGCCCGACAATGCTTCCATGCACAACGCCACCCACCGTATCGCCTTCTGCCCTACATTGAGCCAGCAAAGCCTCCATCTTCACGGGGTCAGTCATTCCTCCGATACTCAGCACTTCCGCGGTCACTTTGATGTTGAGGGTTTCGAGCCATTGTTTGGCAATGCTTCCGGCAACGACGTATGGCAACATCGTTCGTGCCGATGCCCTGCCTCCGCCACGCCAGTCGCGGATACCGTATTTTTGCTGATAGGTGTAATCGGCATGGGAAGGCCTGAACACCTCTTTCATGGCCTCATAGTCCTCGGGATGTGCGTCGGTGTTGCGAACCATGAAAGCGAGGGGGGTTCCGAGAGTCACTCCATCGAGAAGCCCCGATAAAAACTCCACCACGTCCGCCTCTTTTCTTTGAGAGGCAAACGTGGTGGAAGCTGTGGCACGACGTGCCAAATCATATTGAATGCGTTGCTGATCGATCTTCAAGCCGGAGGGACATCCCTCAATGACTCCACCTACAGCGACCCCATGGGATTCACCAAAAGTGGTCAAATGAAAAGCTTTAGTCATTCACAATTCTCAGCTTGGCCTCAAGGACTTTCAGGTCGTTCTTGGCTTTGTTGATTTTCTTTTCGTATTCAGCGCGCATCAGCTCGGAGTTCTTGCTGTTGGAGAAGAATCCGATATTGTTTTCGAGGACAGCAATCTCGTCGCGAAGTTTCTGGATCTTGTTGGAGAGGTTGGTCTTCTCACGTCTCATCTTGTCGTTGGATTCCGGATCATCTTTGAGGCTCTCCACCATCTCACGATACTCGTTGGTGCTGATCTCGTTTTGGTTGCTTCTCATCTTATCGAAGAGGGCGTCAACAGCTTTTCTGTATTCGGTGTTGATGCTGTCTTTGACTTTCATCGGGACATGGCCGATTTCAATCCAGCGTTTCTGAAGGGCTTTGATAGCCTCCATATTCTCAGCGCGGCTTGGCTTCAACTCAAAGCTCTTGATTTCTTCAATCAGTGCTTGTTTGGCGGTGAGGTTAGCGGCTTCTTCTTCTTTAAGTCCACCAAAGTGTTCTGCTTTGCGTCCGAAGAAGGTATCGCAGGCAGCTCTGAATCGTTTCCAGATCTTGTCGGCATGACGTTTCGGGACGGGGCCAATGGTCTTCCATTCTTCCTGCATACGTTTGAACTGCTCAGTGGCTTTCTTCCACTCGGTGGATTCTTGAATGCCTTCAGCTTCGATACAGAGGTTGATTTTGCGTTCGAGGTTTTCGGTTTGTCTGTCTTTCAGCGTAGAGAAGAACTCTTTTTTCCTTGCGAAGAAGGTGTCCATAGAGGTCTTGAAGCGAGTCCAGATTTCCTCGTTTTGTTTCTTGGCAGCGGGACCGACAGTCTTCCACACCTTGAATAACTCGGTGAGTTCGGTGGATTTATTCTGCCAGACACTGATGCTGTTATATTCCTCCGCGATCAGTTCCTCAGCTTTTTCGCAGAGGGCTGTCTTGGTTTCCAAGTTGGCGTTCTGCTCATCCTGAATCTTGGAATAATGTTCGCGGCGGATGGCGTTTATTTTGTCGGTAGCGGCTTTAAAGCGCTCCCAGATCTCGTCTTTCTTGTCTTGCGGGACAGGTCCCACTTCTTTCCAATCCTCATGAAGCTTCTGCAGGGCTTTGAAAGCCTTTGACATAGACTTCTCGTCGAGCAGCTCTTCAGCCTTTTCGCAGAGTGCGATTTTGGCATCGAGGTTTTTCTTCATATCGAGGTCACGGAGCTCACGGTTGATGTTCACCTTGTCGAAGAACTTCTCCACCAGGAAATGATAAGTGTTCCACAGGTTGGCGTTCTCGGTGGCAGGCACTTGTCCGATGCCTTTCCATTTCTCCTGAAGGGCGCGGAAGTCATCGTAAGTCTTCTTCAAAGTCTCTTCAGAAGCGATGAGCGTTTTGAGTTCTTCGAGGATGGCTTGTTTTTGAGCCAGGTTTTCTTCCTTCTGAGCATCAATGAGCTCGTTCTGTTTGGCGCGGTTGGCTTTAAAGATACCGAAAGCGGCATTGAAACGTTTCTCAGCGTCATCGGTGACATGCTGGAAACTATCCTTGTCACCACCGTCCTGGAGGAAATTCTCCCATTCCTTGTCCATGTCCTCCTTGTTGAGTTGCATGAAACGAACACGGATGGCTGTAACCTGATCCTTGATTTTCATCACATCTGGATCACGCACAACCTCTTCGAGCATGGCGGCCAACTCCTCCTTGGTCTTCCCTTCGATATCCAATTCAACAATTTCAGTGTCCTCATCTTCTTCGTCCATCTCCTCGTTGGTGACAATCTCGGGCAACACCTCGTCTTGAGGAATCATTTCCGTAACAGGAACTGCCTGTGAGACAGGCTGTTCAACAAGCGTGTTGACGCTAATATTAACGCTGTCAGGAAGGGTGGTCGATTGATTCAATTGTTTGATTTTCTCTTTCTCGTTGGCATTCATAGCCATAAGCTCTTTAGTTTCCATATTATTAATTCATTTTAAGTATTATCAGAACCGAAGTCCCGATATGAAGTTCACAAATACGGGGCAAAAATAGTAATAAAAAGCAGAATACAATCAGTTTTTTTAAAATTTGTTTTTTGTATTTTTGCTCTTTCATTTCCAAAGAAACGCCATGGTTAATTTCGACATTCAAAATACCATCATAAACCTCGCTCAGTCCATTGGAATGACCGTGTTAGACCTCAAACCCATCGCAGAATCGGGATCGTCACGGCATTATTATAGGATAAGCACCACTTCCCAAACCATCATCGGCACCTACAGCACCAATATTGAGGAAAACGAGTCTTTTCTTTATTTAACGGAACACTTTGGCAAAAAAGGATTGCAAGTTCCTAAAATATTGGCTGTCAACACAGAAAGAAATTGCTATTTACAATCAGATCACGGTGATTGTTCCCTTTTCCTGTCTCTGCAACAAGCAAAGCTCAACAATTACAACGACACCTCCACAGTCGCGTTACTACAACAAGTGCTTGACCAGCTGGTTCGTTTTCAGGTAGAAGGTCACCAAGGACTAGATTATAATAAGGTGTATCCCGTACCCTGTTTCGACAAAGGCTCCATCCTGGATGATCTTGATTATTTTAAATATTATTTTGTTAAACCTCATGCGGAAATCGTCTTTAACGAATACCGACTTAAGTCCGAGTTCAACCGTTTTGCCGACTTTGTAGGTCAAGCCAAAAATGATTTTTTCATGTACCGTGACTTTCAGTCGCGCAACATCATTTTGGACCACGGAAAACCTTATTTTATTGATTATCAAGGAGGAAGAAAAGGACCGCTGCCATACGACGTTGTCTCACTCCTTTATCAAGTAAAAGCGCAAATCCCACAGCCGATCCGCGATGCTTTGGTAACGCACTACAAACAGTCTTTGGCAAACTATCTGGATCCTTCAGCCATTGAATTTGACCGTTATTATCCTTATTTTGTTTATCTCAGACTGCTTCAAGTTCTTGGAGCCTACGGTTTCCGGGGACTCATCCAGAAAAAGGCCCATTTTTTGGAGAGCATTCCATACGCCTTGATAGAGCTGCAAAGATGGTCGGAGCGATATCCCCTCTCCGACTATCCTGAATTTCAGAACGTTATTCAGCAGTTACCCCAACTGCTCTCCCTATTCCCTCACACTCCACACACCACACCCAACGCACCCTTAACTGTTACCGTCAACAGCTTCTCATTCAAAAAGGGCTATCCCGACGACTTCAGTGGCAATGGAGGCGGCTTTGTCTTTGACTGTCGCGCACTACCCAATCCAGGACGGGAGCCGCGGTTTAAAGAAAAGACAGGCCGTGATTGGGAAGTGGAAGAATACCTCAATGCCAAGCCTCAAACGCACGAGTTCCTTGAAAAGGTCAAAGGTCTTGTAGGACAAAGCATTGACAACTATTTAGAGCGGCATTTCAGTCATTTGATGATTTCTTTTGGCTGTACTGGCGGTCAGCACCGTTCTGTGTTCTTCGCCCAAAGAACGGCCGACTGGATTAAAAAGACTTATCCTACCGTCATCGTCAAACTCAACCATATTGAACAGCATATCCATGAATAAAACCGCCATGATTCTTGCTGCTGGGTTAGGCACTCGGCTGGGGCCGATGACCCACGACAAACCCAAAGCCTTGGTCGAGGTCAACGGGAAAAACCTCTTGCAACGGAATATCGAGAATCTCATCCTTCAAGGTTTCAACACCATCATTGTCAACATCCATCATTTTGGTGACCAAGTGATTCGTTTCGTGGACACCCACCCTTTTGACGCCAACATCTATCTCTCTGATGAGCGTGGATGGCTCATGGACACTGGTGGCGGCATCGTGCAAGCCCTGCCCTTCTTTCATGATACCCAGGCCGTGCTGATACACAACGTGGACATCCTGAGCGATGTTCCCCTCTCAGAACTGTATGACCGTTTTTCCCAAAGCGGTGACGATGCCTGGCTCTTGACGCAAGACCGGGAGACATCACGCAAACTCCTTTTTGACGAAAACAACTCGCTGATTGGATGGAGAAACAAAAACGACAACCAGTATAAATGGGTGAATGCACAGAAATCATTTTACAAAGAACTGGCTTTCAGCGGAATGCATCTTTTTAAACCCAGTCTTTTCTCTTCATTTGGATATCAACGCTACAGCATCATCGACCTTTATCTCCAACAAGCACGCACCCATCACATCCGCTCCGTGGAAATCCATCCTACCTATTGGTTCGATATCGGCAAAATCACAGATTTCCCCCAAATAGAAAACTTTTTTTATTCTAAACTTTAAATTCTTAATTCGTTCCCGATGTCCAGTTTTATCAACCTAGTAGCCGATCACATCAAACAGCACTATGATCTTCAGAAAGAAGAACTCACCGTAGTGTTTCCGAATAAACGTGCCGCCTTTTATCTGAGATCCCGTTTCAAAGAAATTTATGAGGGCAATATCTGGATGCCCCAGATGCTTTCTATCGAAGAAGCGGTGACCCAGTGGAGCGGATTGAATATCGTCGATACCCTCGACCTTTTGTTCGAGTTGATAGCCATCGAAACCGAGAAAGGTGGTTCGGGTGACATCACCGTATTTGGCAGCATGGCATCCCAAATGGCCAATGATTTCGACGAAATAGACCAATATGCTGTGGATGCGCAACATCTGTTCTCCTATATTTATGAGGAGAGGAAAATCGGTGTCTGGGACCTTGACGGAGGCATCACCCCTCGTGAGCAAGCCTATCTCGACTTCTACAAAAGATTAAAGGGGTATTACGACCAACTCAGGCAACGCCTTCTCGCACAGGGCAAAGGCTATTACGGGATGATTATCAGAATCTTATCAGAGATGGATGGTCGGCAACTCCAAGAGGCGACGAAAGGCCAACGTATTCTCTTCGCTGGTTTCAACGCGCTCACGCCTACCGAAGAGAAGATGATTGACACCCTATATAAAAACGGCCAGGCCGAAGTAGTATGGGATTTCGACCAGTATTATGTGGAGGATCCGCTCAACGAAGCTGGCCATTTCGCGCGTCATTACATAACAAAAGATGTCGCTTGGAAGCCAAAGGTTTTCTCCAACCATTTCCTGACAGAGCCCAAGGAAATCTACCTTATCGGCTCGATGGGCAACACCATTCAAGCCAAAGCTTTGCAGAGCCTGTTAGAGGTGGAGAAGAGCCATAATCCCGCGGTTATTTTGGCCAATGAAAACCTGATGATACCCGTGCTGAACTCCATTCCCAATCAAGAGCGTTATTCTGCAATCAAGGTGTCAATGGGTTATCCCATGCGACAAACAGCGTTGAATGATCTCATCAGCGAGTTTTTCACCCTTCACCGCAAAGGTCGTAAGGTAGGCAACCGTGGCTGGTATCTTTGGCCTGTAATCCGTATATTAAGCCTTGAAATCGTAAGAACCCTCTTTTCAAAGGAGGAACAACAAGGCATCAACGCCTTCCTCAATCAAGTCAAAGAAAAAACGCTTTTCATCTATCAAGAAAAAGTGTTCTCACAATATTGCACTTCCCCTGCTGCACAGCAATTCATGCATCTTCTTTTAGGAAAAGACATCAAGGAAGGAGAGCTCACACCGTCACGGTTGCTTGACATCCTGATTGACCTGCTGAAGTTCATTGGCGCCAAGCTTCAAAACGATGGACAGGCTAACACCTTCCTTCTCAACCAAGTCAGCGAAGCAGGGAAAGTGGCCAATCGTCTAAAAAACATCCTGGGACGGCATCAACTGGCCATCCGAACGCTCGATGAGTTCGAGATACTTTACAAGCTGGTAAACAACAACATCGCCATCAAACTCAACAGCAGTTCCATAGATGGCTTACAACTCATGGGCATCCTTGAAGCGCGAAACCTCGACTTCGACACCTTTTATATGTTAGGAGTCAACGAGGGCATACTCCCCGCTGACAAGTCCAACGGGAGCTTCATCCCCTATAATATCCGCAAGGAATGCGGACTTCCGGACTACCACGAGAAACAAGCCGTCTATGCATATCACTTCTATCGACAACTCCAAGGAGCGCGCAAGGCTTATTTCATATACAACACCAACAACAACGACAGCCACGGCGAACCCAGCCGGTTCCTCATGCAACTCAAATATGAGTTGGCACAACGCAACCCTAACATCGTCTTGGTAGAAAAAACGTTTTTAAACAAAACCGAGCCAAGCCTACCCTCCTATCCATTGTTTGCGTCGAAAACGCCCGAGGTCATGGAGCCGCTGATGCGGAAGATTCGAACCGACAGGCTACACGATGCCCTTGCGCCCACTTCCATCTCAACCTACATCACCTGTCCACTGAAGTTCTTCCTAAAATACATCATCAAAATAAAAGACGAGACCGCAGTGGAGGAAACTCAGGACAACGACATCGGGACGGTGCTTCACGACACGTTGGAAATGCTTTACCGAGACCACCTCAACACCTTGATAAGCCCAGAACTGTTTTGCCTCAGCATCAGACCATCCGCCCCTCAAAAACTCTCCCAAGCGGTGAACAAAAAATTCGCCCAAGGATTGCCCGACATAGGCTATAACTATCTTAACAAACTCAACATCGACAAACAGTTGCAATTATACCTGGATTTTGAGGAGGAAGCCATCAAAAAGGAGGAACTATATGTGACTAATGTGGAGTACACTTTACATACTATCTTGATGGTCAATGGCATACCATGTGTTATTGCAGGCAAGGCTGACCGTATTGAACGACGCGGACATGTCACTCGTATCATCGACTATAAAACAGGAAAGGTGAAAAACGCTGATGTCAAAGTTCCAAAAAACATTAACGACATCGCCGAGATTCCCGAAAAAGCCTTGCAGCTTCTGATATACAAATACTTGTATTTGAAAGAACACCCAGAGGAGAGTCCCGACAATGTCACGGCGTCGATTTATGGGTTGAGAATGCCACAAATCACTTTCGATCTTCAAGTGGAAGATTCGAACCTGAATGAGCATTTTATCGAAACCATGGATGCTTATCTCAGTGACCTACTGACCCGAATGATGGATACTACTGTTCCGTTTACACAAACCCTGGATGCGAAACAAAAACCATGCGACCATTGCGACTATCGTGATCTCTGTGTCAATAACGCAGCAACAGCATCACCGGAAGATGATCACTGAACCCTCCGTGATAGCGGGGACCCAGATAGGTGCGATTCAGTTTTTGTCCATGATAAGTCCGGTCTTCTTCTAAAAGATAACCATCATGTATAATTCGAGCATCACTTGAAGTACAGTGTAATAAATCGTTATTTAACAACGATTTAGAAATAATTATTTGATCAAAAATCATCCAAGTATCCTGATACTTAAGTGTCCCTTTGAAACCCAGATTGGAACTTGATGCAAATAGATTGACGAGTTGATAATCACTACTACATTCTGCCAGTGGCAATGCCTGAAGTGCATCTCTAATACAAGGTGCCTCAGGGGTGTCGTTGAAATCGCCCATGATGATAATCTTGGGAGGACAAGAAGCCGCAGTCATGATAGAGTCAACTTTCTGCCTCAGCAAGGTGGCTGCCGCGTTCCTCGCTTGCACGGTTTCCAGCTCCCCACGGTATTTGGAAGGCCAATGATTCACAAAACAATGAAGTGTATCCTGTTTATAATCGAAGAACTTGGCATAGAGGATATCACGGGAGATGAATGTCGTGTCATCGGGATGATGATAAGGAATAGCCTCGCTACTGATGAGCTGGAAAAGGTCTTTAGAATACACGATGGCGGGGTCGATGCCTCTTCGGTCAGGACCCTCATAATGCACCCACCGGTAATTGAACTTTTTCAACGGCGTCATGCCGAAGAGCGCATTCAGCACATATTCGTTCTCCACTTCACAAAGTCCCATGATTCCCAGGGGTTTTCCTTGAGAGAAACTTAAGATAGCCTTGTACAGGTTATTTCGTTTGTGATAGAACCTTTTTTGGGTCCAGTGTTGTCCACCTTGTTCAGTATATTCATTATAGGCAAGGGTAGAATCCACGAAAGGATCGAAAAAATTCTCCACATTCCAAAAAGCAACCATCACAGAATCCGAGGGGGAAATCAGATTCTGAGCTTCTAATGAACTGATTGCCAAAGCAAATACAATGATTAAAAATATCAGATGTTTCATTATGATAAAATTTGATACAAATATAGTAATAAAATTAAATATCAAAATATATATTGTCATGATTTTCTTTTTTTATAATTTTGCGACTGAAATACGATGAACCGAATCTTTCAGTTAAACGACGACGATTACAGTTTCCCGCCTGCGAGTATGGCAAACAAGGAGGGGCTGTTGGCCTTTGGAGGAGACCTTTCTCCAGAGCGGATTATCATGGCCTACGCCAACGGCATTTTCCCATGGTATAATGAGAATGAGCCCTTGTTATGGTGGTCGTTGGACCCCCGTTTAGTAATCCGTCCAGGGGAGATGCGGGTCTCCAAGTCATTAAGGCACACCATACGTTCAGGCCGTTTTGAGGTTAGGATAGACACAGCATTCGAGAAGGTCATGAGGGCGTGTGCACAGACTCCACGTGAAGGGCAAGACGGAACGTGGATCACCGATGAGATGGTTGAGGCATACATGGAGCTACACCGCATGGGATTTGCACATTCGTTCGAGACCTATCATGAAGGCGAGCTGGTGGGTGGGCTCTACGGGGTGGCATTGGGAAAACTGTTTTGTGGCGAGTCAATGTTCCACAGCATGACGGACGCCTCGAAAGTGGCCTTCTACCATCTGCATGAGTTCTTGGTTGAACATGACTTTAAACTCATTGACTGTCAACAAGAAACAAAACATCTAATCAGCCTGGGAGCATATACCATTTCACGGGATGAATATCTCAGTGAGATTCAACAGTTGGTCAACGAGCCAACGTTGAAAGGCCACTGGGGTGATGGCACAGCGAAAAAATTTCAAATATCAATAAATCAAGCCGAGAGGGCACGTTTCCGGGCATATAACCTGGATGCTGACTTGGCTTTAAACTCAGAAGACTAATGGAACTTCAGGAAAAAATCAAGGAAGCGGCTCGCATCCTTTCAGAAGCCAAGAAAATTGTAGCATTCACAGGAGCTGGCACTTCAGCTGAGAGCGGCATCCCTCCCTTCCGCGGGGAAGGCGGGATTTGGAACAAATACGACCCCAACGCTCTCGACATCGAGTATTACTACAAACACACCCAAGAGTCATGGAACATCATTCGCGAGGTGTTTTACAACTATTTCAACAACGAGAAGGTAAAGCCCAACCCCGGTCATGAAATCCTGGCTAAATGGGAACGGGAAAGACGACTGAGCTGCGTCATCACCCAGAACATCGATGACCTGCACACCATCGCTGGAAACTCGACCGTATATGAGTTTCATGGCAACATGTCGCGTTTTATCTGCACCAAATGCGGATGCAAGTTACTCGCGAAGGAAATCCAGATGACGGAGAAGCCACCACGTTGCAAGGAATGTGGAGGCCTGATGAAACCCGACTTCATCTTCTTCGGCGAAGGCATTCCCGAGGATGCCTATTATGGCTCGGTTAAGGCAGCGGAGAACTGCGACGCCTTTGTCATCATTGGCACCTCAGGACAGGTCAGTCCAGCCAACATGATTCCTGGCATCGCCAAACGAAATGGAGCCAAAATCATCGAGATTAACATGGAGCCGTCCACCTATACCAGCTATATCACCGACGTTTTCCTCCAAGGCAAGTCTGGCGAGATTCTTCCCGCCATCGACGCCCTCATGGAGCACTAATCAACGCACATCAAATGCAGCCACTTTTTGAATCGATACTGGGCTGGCATCAACATGAAAGCGTACCTTTAGGTAATTTGCCTTAATCGGCTGAAAACGAACAATTCGCTTATAACCAATAGTTGTCATTGGCTCATCTGTCTCAACAGGGAGCCAATGTTCATTTTGAGTCGCATAGAAAAGGCTGAATCCTTTGACACGCTGACCTAAAGGAAGGTATTCTTGAAGCATCAGCGTGTTCAGTTGGGTGGGTTCCGGAAAATGGAAAACCAGCTCCGCACGGGTGACACCATCTTCTGTGGACCAATAACGGCAGACATCTTCATTCAGCACATTTTCCGCCTTATAGCGACTGCCTCTGGCATTACTGGCCATCACCTTGCATTGTTGCAGCACATCCTTTTGGAAACTTTCCTCAATCTTGGCCCTCCAAGCCACCAAAGTCGCGGAATCGATAGACGATATCCTCCCTTTTGAATTGACAGGTACATTCAGAAGCAAATTCGCATTGCGACCAACGCTGGAATAATACAACTCCATCAGTTGATCAACCGTCTTCACCTGAGCATCTTCACGTTCATGATAAAACCAACCCGGACGGATGGACACATCCACCTCAGCGGGCAGCCACACCTCACCTGTAGGGATGCCCGTAGCAAGCAGTTTTGTATCATTAAGTTTCTCGAAGTCAAGAGAATAACGGCACCATTGTGTAGCTGCGGCTCTTCCCTCTTCGTTGCCAATCCAACGGATGGTTGGGACGGTGCCTCCAAAAATCATGGCGTCAGGACTTTTAGCCAAGATGCGGCTCTTAGCCGTCTGATAATCATAGTATTCCTCAGCCTTGATGGCACGTTTCTCTTTAGCGCCACCGTACCAGCCGTCGCCTCCGTTGGCCCCGTCGAACCAAAACTCGAAGAAAGGACCGTAATGATCCACCAGTTCTTGTATTTGTTGATGGTAGGTCTTCACATATTCTTCGCGCCCATAATCCGCATGATGACGATCCCAAGGCGACAGGTACAAACCGAACTTCAGGCCATGTTTGCGGCAAGCCTCGCACAACTCCCCTACCACATCGCCTTTGCCGTTTTGATAAGGAGAGTTCATGATGGAGTAATCGGTTGACTTCGTGGGCCACAGACAGAATCCGTCATGGTGTTTGGCGGTGAAGATCACCCCTTTCATTCCTGCGGCTTTCAAGGTCAGCACCCACTGTTCGCAATCCAAGTCGGTGGGGTTAAAGGTAAATGCAGGCGTGTCACCGTAACCCCATTCCATGTCGTTGAAAGTGTTCAGTCCGAAATGGATGAAAGCGTAGGTTTCAAGCTGTTGCCATTCCAACTGCTGCATAGTAGGTACCGGCTCCACGGCCTCAGGTGCGTTGGCACAGGAGGCGAGAAACAGCATCAGCATGGCTGGGAACAAAGGATGCCTTTTCATGATTGGGGACAACTTACACTCTTGGTGTTATTTCTCTTCCTTCACGAAATCACGGATTCGATCGGAATATTTCTGAGCGGTTTTGTTTTCTGACAAGGCCTCGTTGACAGCTTTAATCCGAGCTTGTGTGGCAGTGCTATCGTCCAAAAAGAAATAAGATTGCACATCAAAGGTCTCTGCCCCGCTTTCATCTTTGCCGTTGGAGTGGTAAACAGAATAGGAAGGAGTGAGTTCCTTGTTAATTTCCTCTTCCATCTTCGACTGGTAGATGGAGAAGAAAGACTTGAATGCGGCTCCATCCTCTTCGTTGAGTTCGCCAATGTTGTTCATGACAAAGTCCACCATCTGAGTCATGGCTCTTTGTGCGTAGTCGCTACTCGCATTGTTCTTGGCTTGAAGAATTCCCGTTCTGATAGAGATGACCTTGGTTGCGGTTCCAGCAGTTTCGTGGCAGTTTCCTTCTTCAAGTTTCGGGAAATGATTCAACAAGGCCCATTCCAAGGTTTGTGAAGTGTCGTACAGTGACCATTGTCCCTCTTTATAGGTCTTGACTCTATTTTTGCATTCATTGCCCAACTCCTTGTCGATCTTTTTTACTGGGCCATTCAACACAGGCTTGACTTGGGCGTTGGCGTTCATCGCCACGAGCATCATCACCGGGATGAACAATAATACCTTGCTAATTTTTTTCATGGTACTCTTTCTTTATTTAGTGCGAATTTTTTCCGGGCTTCAAAGATACATTTTTTTATGAATCGAATGCATCCCTGCACCATATTTTCATACATTTGCATACACATATCACAAAGCACATGAAAAAGACCATCCTTATCATAGCATTATGCTTTGCTTTTGGCGGCACAACGGCTATTATGGGGCAAGAACCCGATCCCAATACCGCAACCCAAAACAGTTTTGAACGTTTCCAAAAAGAAATCAATCAAGAATACAATCAATTCAAAGCTCAGGCCAATGCGGAGTTCGATCGTTTTCTGGCTGAAGTCTGGACTGAGTACCAATGTTTCAAATCATCCGGCAGTTTTTATTCAGCACCTAAGCGTTCAGAAATCAACACAAAACAGACGCATACCGGGAAAAAATACGATAATGAGGCATTGTATAATGTCATCTCCATTCCTAATACGAGTCAAGTAGACTTTTTTGATGCCACTCAAGTAGATGAGAAAGATATGATTGCCTTTCATTTCTATGGGACACCTGTTAGTTTTCACCTTTCGGAGATGCTGAAGCGCAAGTCACAAGGAACTCGGGAAAGCGATGTGGCGCAATACTATAGATCCATGTCATCAAGGCCGGAAGTGCTGTTGCTGCATCGCGAGTTGGCGGCCACAATAAAACGACTGGGGTTAAATCCGTGGGGTTATTATCTGTTGCTCCGTTCGATTTCAGAGAAAACCTTTTCCAACAATAACGACCGGGTCCTGTTCTGTTTTCTCATGCTTCACCGCAATGGATTCAGGGCTCGTGTAGGACGTGGGTTGGAAAGTGGACAGCTCATGCTTTTGTTAGCCATTGACAACAGCAAAGAGGTATACTCCCTTCCATTTTACCGACTCAACGGCTTCAAATATTATGCGGTTTATGGCGGCAAACGGGGCGAGGATATCTATTCATACAGTGAGAAAGCTGATGCCAAAGATTTACGACAGATAGGATTGAATTTCAAGTATCCCCTTCATCTCAGCTCATGTGACAAGCTCCGAAAAATGAAACTACCTATGGCAGGCATCGACCTTGCCCTCCCCTACAACACATCCCACCTACGGTATTACGACGACATGCCTTTGACGGTCTTTCCCGTCTATGCGAAGGGTGGACTACCCACAGAGGCATACGAGGTGATTCATGCCACGATTGATTCATTGCGATCTCGCTACAACACTCAGCAGATTGTTGGCATCCTGTTGGATTTCGTTCAAACCTCTTTTGCATATAAGATCGACGAAGAGCAGTTCGGTCATGAAAAGTACTTCTTTCCTGAGGAGGTCATTGGCTATCCTTACAGTGACTGTGAGGATCGATGCGCTTTGTTCGCCTGGCTTGTACGAAGCTTTACTGACTGTGAGGTCGTCGGTGTTCTCTATGGAGACCATTTAGCAACGGCTGTTCATTGGGATGAAGACTTTTCCTATCCTGGAAGCTGTTTTGATTATGGCGGGAAACAATATGTAATATGTGACCCCACCTTCCCTAACGCTCCAATGGGTAGTGTCATGCCGGAGTACACCAACAAGAGGTATGAGGTCGTGAAGATCCGTTAGAGGCTATCCCTTACCCTTTCAAGGGTATATGTATTATAAGTGTCATGGAAACGGAAATCGTAGTCATTGATCACGTCGATAAGATAATAACGAGGAACGATGCCTTTGAGTCTCATTTTATGGCTAATCATCACCGCTTTGTCGAACGCTTCCCATTGAAACGGAAGAGCTTCTTTCTCACTGACATCTTCCGCTAAATCCCAGGTATAACCTGTTCCATCTTCAAAAAAACGGTAAAACAGATGCCCTTCGTTATGCCAAGCCCCAACAATCATGGATTTGTGCGCAGGGCTGGCATGAAGCGTTCTCGGGTCAATAATCTCAGCATGATGCACGCTGGGGCGAAACAGCAGGAAAAGACCCAACCCAATGGCCAAAAGGGCTAAGATGATAAGGATAATCCAATATTTTCGTTTCATGATGGTTTCATACTTCTAACCCGTTAGCGGTATTAGAGATTATTAAAAAAGAATAAAAGAATCATACGTACAACTTTTGTGCAAAGTTCAGACAAATGATTGACATTTGCAAGTGTCACTTACGACATTATTTGATGCAGTTGCCATGAAAAAAAAATTGAATTGACAATGACAAATCCATTTTTTTCTTAACTTGCGCCCTTAAATTTTGCACTATGGATATCAACCAACTCAAAAGCATTTTCTCCGAACGTTTCGGACAGGAATGCAGTGTTTACACCTCGCCGGGACGTGTCAACCTCATCGGCGAACATACGGACTACAACGGGGGCTACGTGTTCCCAGGGGCTATCGACAAAGGCATCTATGCAGCCATCCGGCTCAATGGTACTAACAAGGTAAGGGCCTATTCCCTCGACAAAGAGGACTACTGCGAGTTCGGCATGAATGAGGAAGACTTCCCCAACATGCACTGGGCAAACTATCTCTTTGGCGTGTGCCGCGAAATCATCAAGCGAGGCTATCGTCTTGAAGGGTTCGACACCGTTTTTTATGGTAACGTGCCTATCGGTGCAGGCATGTCGTCATCAGCAGCACTCGAAAGCACCTACGCCTTCGCCCTCAACGACATGTTGCATCTCAACATCGATAAATTCGAGCTGGCGCGCATCGGCCAAGCCACCGAGCATAACTATGTAGGAGTGAAATGCGGCATCATGGACCAGTTCGCCTCTCTCTTCGGCAAACAAGGCCACCTGATGCGCCTCAACTGCGCCACCATGGAATTCGAGTATTTCCCCTTCGACCCCAAAGGTTATAAAGTGGTGCTTCTCGACACCGTCGTGAAACACGAACTCGCCTCCTCGGCATACAACAAGCGCCGTGCCTCCTGCGAAAACGCCTGCGCCCACATCGCCAAAAAACACCCTGAGGTGAAATACCTCAGCGACGCCACCCAGGATATGCTCGACGAAGTGCGTCCCGACATCTCTGGGGAAGACTACCTGAGAGCATCCTACGTCATTGGTGAAAAACAGCGTGTGCTTGATGTCTGTGAAGCCTTGGAAAGAGGTGACTATGAGACCGTTGGCGAACGCATGTATGGCACCCACTTTGGGATGAGCAAACTATACGAGGTGAGCTGCGAGGAACTCGACTTCCTCAATGACGTGGCCAAACAATGCGGCGTCACGGGTTCCCGTGTCATGGGTGGCGGCTTCGGCGGCTGCACCATCAACCTTGTCAAAGAAGACCTGTATGAGCCTTTCATCGCCACGGCAAAACAGAAATACAATGAAAAATTCGGTCACGAGCCCAAAATCTACGATGTCGTCATCAGCGACGGCTCCAGAAAACTCTAATTCTTAAATTTTAAATTCCATAAAATAATGTCCCCTACCTTATTAGTTTTAGCCGCTGGAATGGGTTCCAGATATGGCGCATTAAAACAGATGGATGGCGTAGGTCCTAACAATGAGGCCATCCTCGACTATTCCATCTTCGACGCGAAACGCGCCGGCTTTGGCAAAGTGGTCTTCGTCATCCGCGAGGACTTCGCCGAGGCTTTCAAGAAAGTCAACAACACAGAAAAATACGGCATCCCTGTGGAGTACGTGTACCAGTCGCTCGACAAATTACCAGCGGGTTTCACCGTCCCTGAAGGCCGTGTCAAGCCATGGGGCACCTGCCACGCCGTGCTGATGGCCAAAGACGTCATCCACGAGCCTTTCGCCGCCATCAATGCCGATGACTTCTACGGCAAAGAAGCCTACGAGGTGCTGGCTCAGTATCTGAAGGAATGCGAAGGCAAGAAAGGCGCCTACAGCATGGTGGCCTACAAACTTCGCAACACCATGTCAGACTTTGGCACGGTAAGTCGCGGCATCTGCACTGCTGACAACGAAGGTCATCTCTTGACCATCGTGGAACGTCTCGGCATCGGCCATACCGAAGACGGTGGCGCTGCCTATTCCGACGAGACGGGAAGCCATCCTCTCGACATGGAATCCTTAGTGTCCATGAACTTCTTCGGCTTCACCCCCGACTTCTTCGATTACTCTGAAAAGGGCTTCGTCGAGTTCCTCAAAGGCCCCGCCCAGACCAATATCAAAGCGGAGTTCTACATCCCCTTGATGGTTAACAACGCCATCAACGACGGCAGCGCAAAGATGAAAGTGCTCTCGAGCAACGCCTCTTGGTTCGGAGTCACCTACAAAGAGGACAAGCCCGAGGTGATGCGCAAAATCCGTGAACTCATCGACAAAGGAGTTTATCCAAACAAATTATGGTAATGGGGCTATTAGCTTTTAGCTTTTAGCTGTTAGCTTCTTTTTCTCGGATAGCTAATAGCTAAAAACTAAAAGCTAGCAGCCAAAAGCTACAACCAATGAACATCGAAGTAAAGAAATGGGGTAAAACACCCGACGGGAAAGACATCAAGCTATACACGATGACCAACAGCCATGGCATCCAGGTGCAGCTTTGCGACATCGGAGCTGGCATTGTCTCCATCCTCACGCCTGACCGCAATGGTCAGTTTGATGACATCGTATTGGGTTATCCCGACCCGTTGTCATACTATGGTGATGGCCCGTGTGCAGGAAAAGTGCCGGGGCGTTTTGCCAACCGCATCGCCCACGGACGGTTCAAAATCGATGATGTGGAATACCAGCTCGAGCTAAATACGGGCGATGGCAAGCATCATCTGCATGGTGGCAACATCGGGTTCTCCAACCAGAAATGGGCCAGCCGTATCGAAGGTGAGAGTGTGGTGTTCACCTATCTCAGCGCTGATGGTGAGGCAGGTTATCCTGGAGAGTTAGTCGCCAAAGCACGTTACACCCTCAACGACGAGAACGAGCTCAACCTCCGCCTCGGTGCATGGACCACTGCTACCACCATCGTCAACCTCACCAACCATACCTATTTTAATTTAAAAGGAGAAGGCAACGGAAACATCCTTGACCACCTGCTAAAACTGAATGCTTCACGTTGGCTTCCGGCTACCGATGAGCTTATCACCACGGGCGAGATCGCTTCCGTGGCCGACACTCCCATGGACTTTACTGAAACGAAGTATATCGGACGCGACATCGGGGAACCATTTCCCGCCCTCATTAACGGCAAAGGCTATGACAGCTGTTGGGTACTCGACAACCTTGGGAAAGGGAAACTCAACCTCGCCGCCGAATTGTCGCATGAAGGCACAGGACGCAGGGTGCAGCTCTACACCACCCAACCCGGCGTGCAGGTATATACCGGCAACTGGCTCAGCGGTTGTCCTGAAGGGAAAAACGGACACCAGTACCACGATTACGAAGGTGTGGCACTCGAATGCCAAGCCCTTCCCGACTCCCCTAACAAACCCAACTTCCCGAACACCTTCCTCCGTCCTGGTGACGAATACAAAGAAATCATCATCTTTAAATTCTCCACGCTAAATTCTAAATAACAAACTATAAATTATAATACTTATGAGTACTAAAACCAAACAATGGGGGGCTATCATCGTCATGATTGCTCTTTTCGCCATGATCGCCTTCGTGACAAACCTTTGCTCACCCATGGCTGTGATCGTGAAGAACCAATTTGGCGCCAGCAACTTCCTGTCGCAGATTGGCAACTATGGTAACTTTATCGCCTATCTGGTGATGGGGATACCTTCTGGAATGCTTATCAAACGTTTCGGTTACAAAAAGACCTCGTTGATTGCCCTTGCCGTGGGCATCATCGGCATCTTGGTGCAGTGGGCCAGTGGAAAGTACGGCTTCGGTGTCTATCTCATCGGCGCCTTCATCGCTGGTTTCTGCATGTGCATGCTGAACACTGTCGTCAACCCTATGCTTAACCTTCTCGGTGGTGGAGGCAACAAAGGCAACCAGCTCATTCAGATCGGAGGAGTGTTCAACTCAGCTGCTGCTGTGGCGGTTTACATCCTTATGGGAGCCCTCATCGGCGAGGCCACCAAGGCCAAGATTTCCGATGCCACCCCTGCCCTGCTGATCGCCTTGACTATCTTCGTGATTGGATTCATCGTCATCCTCTTCACAAAGATTGAGGAGCCACAACAACCTGTTGAAGAGAAAACACAGGTCAAAGATAAATACAGTGCTTTCTCCTTCCGTCATTTCAAATTGGGCATTTTGGCCATCTTCTTGTACGGTGGCATCGAGGTGGGAACGCCTACTTACATCCTTCAGTATTTGACTTCAGAACCGACAGCAGCCACTCCTGGCATCGGCATGAGTGGAACGATTGCGGGTCTCATTGTAGCCGTTTACTGGCTGATGATGCTCATCGGACGTTTCATCGGCGGAGCCATTGGTGGTAAAGTGTCATCCAAAGCCATGGTTACCACGGTGTCGGTCGCTGCTATAGCCCTGGTTCTTTTCGGCATGTTTGCACCAACGGACTGGATGGTCAAGGTTCCTGGCATTGACTGGGCTAACTTGCAACTTATATGGGCTGAAGTGCCTGTTGGCATCTTCGCCTTTATCCTTGTGGGTCTGTGCACCTCTGTGATGTGGGGTGCCATCTTCAACCTCGCCACTGAAGGACTTGGCAAATACACGGCCATTGCCTCTGGCGCTTTCATGACGATGGTTTTCGGATTTGCCATCATGGTCGGACTCCAAGGCCTTGTCGCTGACTGGACCGGAAGCTACATGACCAGCTATATTGTGGTGTTGTTCTGTGCCGCCTACATCCTTTTCTACGCCCTATGGGGTTCCAAAAACGTGAACAAGGATATCCCGGTGGATTAACACCTATTTATATATAACACATAAAAAAAGCAGAGACGCCGTATTTGACGTCTCTGCTTTTTTATGGATTATTGTTTCCTGACGGGGTCACAGGTCAACCCCACACCCAGTTTACTGAAAATCTTTCGATCCACCTCACTGAGCATCACCGTGGAATGCACTTGGCAACCTTTCAGCTGGGGTAACATTTCAAGTGCTTTGCGGCATTTCTCGTCATCAGGGCTGAGCACTGAAAGGGCAATCAGCACTTCGTCAGTATGCAACCGAGGGTTGTTGCCACTGAGATATTCCACCTTGGTCTTTTGGATTGGCTCAATCATATATTGAGGGATGAGTTTGATATCATGTTCTATGCCAGCCAGATACTTGGTGGCATTCAGGAGCAGTGCCGCGCTGGGTCCCAGGAGGGCGCTAGTCTCCGCAGTGATGATCTTCCCATCCTCAAGCTCAATGGCAGTGCAGTCCACCCCTGCCCTTTCTTTTCGTTCTCTTGCGGCAATCACTGAAGGACGGTCTTCCACCGTGATCTTGGCTTGGTTCAAAAGCATCTTGATCTTTGTGACTTCATTCTCATTGTCGCCACCTTCCGCCATGTTATTCAAAGCGGTGAAATAACGTCGAATAATCTCGTCCTTGGCCGCCTTACAACACACCTCGTCATCGCTGATGCAGAATCCCACCATATTCACCCCCATGTCGGTGGGTGATTTATAGGGACAGGTACCATAGATGCCCTCAAACAAGGATTTCAACACAGGAAAAATCTCAATATCGCGATTATAGTTAATAGCGATTTGCCCGTAAGTCTCCAGATGGAAGGGGTCGATCATATTCACATCGTTGAGGTCGGCAGTGGCAGCCTCGTAGGCCATGTTGACCGGATGCTTCAGGGGCAAGCTCCATACTGGGAAAGTCTCGAACTTGGCATAACCCGCATTGACGCCCCGTTTCTGCTCGTTGTAAAGCTGGCTAAGGCATACCGCCATTTTTCCGCTACCCGGACCAGGCGCGGTGACAATGACCAAAGGACGTGTGGTCTTCACATAGTCGTTCTTCCCGAAACCTTCATCAGAGTCGATCAAAGCAACATTGTGAGGATACCCATCGATGAGATAGTGATAGTACGCAGGGATTCCAAGATGTTCAAGCCGGCTATGGAAAGCCGATGCGCTGCGCTGACCATTATAATGAGTGATCACCACACCGCTTACCAGAAATCCACGTTTCTGAAACTCATTGCGAAGGCGAAGCACATCCACATCGTAGGTAATGCCAAGGTCGCTTCTGATCTTGTTTTTCTCGATGTCAGTGGCACTGATGACAATGATGATTTCCGCACTGTCGCTCAGGTTCTGTAACATGCGCAACTTACTGTCGGGCTGAAATCCCGGCAACACACGACTTGCGTGATGGTCGTCGAAAAGTTTGCCTCCAAGCTCCAAATAAAGCTTATTGCCGAACTGCCCTATCCGCTCGCGGATGTGTTCGGACTGAATATTGAGATATTTCTCGTTGTCAAAACCGTATTTCATAACGGGTTACAAAAATAAAGATTTTAGTTTGTCAAATCATTAGATTGAAAAAATTTTTTTAAATCCTCCTCTTTCATGTTACGAAAGCCACAAACTTGCACTGGAACTCCGTTATTCATCATGACCAACAAAGGAAACGATCCGTTATTAATCATAAACAAACGCTTTAGATTATCATATATAACATACTGATAATATATAGATTCAGATTCCTCATAAAACCTTTTCACATCATCTTCAGTTCCCATAAAAACAAAAACGACATCCTCTTCGGGGAACCCATAATACGATTGCATCAAGCTCAATTTCTTTGCGGTCATCTTGCACATATCGCATCCCGCGGAGAAGATTCCGACCACCTTTTTACCTTGTGTCAGCCCCAAAGAATCCAAGGGAGGTTCGACCAAAGCCTCTTGAAACAAAGCTGATTGGAAATCGCTGGTTTCATCGTATGAAGGGGTGTAATTATCAGGGGGATTGACAGCAAAGACACCCAAACTGCATAGCAACGCGACAGACGCTAATGCAACCCATCTTCCTTTGAACTGCCAATCCTTGACATGATAAATCAAGACAAACAAGACAATCAACAAGCCATTTTTCACAAGAGACTGTGTGGGGTTAAAACGAAGCACCTCACCAAAGCAATGGCAGTTATCCGTTCGTCCCAAGATCAAAGCATAGATGAGCAGTCCCGTATAACCTATCAGCATCGCCACACTGCCCCACCACATCAGTTTATGAAACACGTTGCACACGAGACCGATTCCGAGCACCAATTCAAGGATAATAGCGGCTCGAGCCACCAGGAAAGAAAAGTTGAGGCTGAAGAAATGATAGCTGTAAATATAAAGCTCGAACTGGTCCATGTCGAATAGCTTCAATACGGCTGAAACGACAAAAACCAGTCCGAGGGCGATTTTAAGAATCAAGGCGGGTGACACCGCCTTTTCGCAATTTTTGCTCACTTATTTCCTTGTGCAGTGGATGGAACCTTCAGTGATACCGGGCACATTCCAAGAAGCAGCGTTTTTCTCCAGATCGGAACAGCTGCCCGACTCAATCGTTTTCTCGACAGTATATGAAGATTCACCTCCCAACAGATTCACGGTATAGGTGCACTCGCAAACTTTTGTTTTACTACATGAACTACCAAGAATAGCGATAGCTACCAGGGCAAAAGCGAATAATAACTTTTTCATGATGATAAAATTAAATAATTATTTTGGATGATTGTTGTTATTGTTATTGTTATTGTTATTATTATTGTTGTTATTGTTATGGTTGTTGTTGAAGAGATTCAGGAACCAATTGCCTCCTTCTTCTTCCACTTCCACTTCACGGCAAGTCACATTACCCCATCCAACGATTTCTTTTGCTTTGTCGTTGCATGTGCCGTGTTCGAGCATATAATAATCTTCTCCCAGCGGGATGTCCTCATTGTCGATGAAAGCATAACATTGGCAGTACTTAGTTTTGTGACAAGAGGAAAAAGTCGTCATCAGCAGTGACAACATCAATAAAACGACTATTTTTTTCATTTTCAGCATTTGCCTGCAAAGATAATAAAAAACTGCAGCATAAGTCGTGTTTTTTGACCAAAACCGAAAGAATCCCCCTAGGTTTAATAATTCCGATTGAATCGAATTGTCTTTCAGCTATGCTGCAGTATGATTATTCAAGGTTGTTCACGTTTTGAATACACTTCGTTAAACTCCTTCCATGTGGAGTTCAAGAACGCATCTTCGCCAAAATAGTGAAGAATGGGGAGGAATGCCTCGGTTTTCTGATATCCAGGGATGACCTGAAGCAGCTGCAATTCCTCGTTAAACAGCACGTATGAAGGATATGACAATTTGTTCTGGAGCATGGCAGCTGCCAGTTGATGGATGCCTTTCTTTCCGTCAGGCCCAACAACAAACACATAATCATATCCATTGAAGGTCACGGTATCAGTACGTTCAGCGTTGAACTTGACTGCATAATAGTTTTCGTTCATATACTTGGCCACGGCAGGATCGGCAAACGTCGTTTGGTCCATCCTTTTGCACCAGCCACACCAGTCAGTATATACATCCACGAAAATCTTCTTTGGATTTTTGGCACAGGCGGATACGGCCTCTTCAAAATCCATCCATTGAATCTTTTCTTGAGCTACGAGTGTTGTTGTGGCGAAAAACAGCGCCAACATCAAAAACAGTTTCTTCATATTAATAGTCTTTCAATTGCTTTTCAATATCCCGTTTGGAGTCTTTTGTTTTCAGTGTCTCACGTTTATCATAATAGTGTTTACCCCGTGCCAGTGCGATGTCGAGCTTCGCCAACCCTTTTTCGTTGATATACAAGAGGACAGGAATGATGGTCAATCCTTTTTCCTGGACCTTGTTTTTCATTTTGCGCAACTCTCTGGCGGTGAGCAGCAGTTTCCGGTCACGCTTGGGATCGTGGTTGTTGTAGGTACCTTTGTCATACTCCGCGATGTGCATGCCCACGACAAACATCTCTTGGTCTTTGAACATGCAATAAGCGTCGGCAAGGCTGGCTTTACCGTTACGGATCGACTTGATCTCGGTACCCGTCAGCACCAACCCCGCTGTGAGTGTGTCCATCAGGTAATACTCATACTCAGCACGTTTGTTCTTTATATTAATGACATTATTGTTTTTCTCCATAAGCTGCGATAACTTGCTTTTTATAAATTCACAAACCGATACAATAGCCAACTCTTATGACCACGGGACTAGAGTAAGGGCTGCTCAGCTCACCGACTTGTCCGTAATCCCACCTTAAGTTATAAAGCAGTGAGATATAAGCAAATGACGTATCGGTGATATAATCACGATAACCTGCACCGACAAAGAAACTGTTGTACCAATAGGTCTTACCCGGGTTGGAGGCAAAGCCCTGAAAGGTCAGCCTGCACAACTCCTCGTCTTCCAGATGCAGATAAACGCCTCTCAAAACCTCATAGTTAAGATAGGCACCAAAGGCGACATGATGGATGGAGTGGTTACCATAATAGGAGTCAAAGACATAGTTGAAGCTATAACCAAGACGAGTACCCACTTCGAAGCCTGGCAACAGACGATAACCTAATTGAGGTGAGACCGTCAGATGAAGGCAGTTCCCTGCAAAGCCTCCTCCAAAATGTCCGCCTGTGACAATCTTCCCCTTCATCTCCACTGGGGCTTTGGGCAACTGTGCCGCAGCCGAAACAGCGAGAAGGGAAAATGTCAAAGCCAAAAAAAAGGACCTTATTTTCCTCATCAATATACGATTTGGTTGCAAAGATAGTTATTAATATCCATTTAATTTCTAATTTTGTGCCAAAATTATCCAGATGAAACATTTTTTTCTCATCTTTTTCTGTTTAATCGTTGTTTTTTCTTCCTGTAAGAAAGAACATAGTGTCAGTTCCGACCCTGCTTTCAAGCTTGCTTTTTCAGCAGACACGATACTTTTCGATACTGTTTTCACGAGTCTTGGCTCGTCAACACATCATTTAAAAATCTATAATAACCATTCAGAAGACCTCAATATCAGCGAGATCAAGTTGATGGGTGGCGACAATTCCCGATTCAGGATGAATGTTGACGGTGAGGATGGCATCCACTTCACTGACAAAACCATTCCTGCTAACGACAGCCTCTATACCTTTTTAAATGTAACCATTGATCCGAACGACCAAAACACGCCTTTTGTCATCGAGGACAGCATTCTTTTTGTCACGAACACAAACCGGCAAATAATCCACTTGGTCGCTTGGGGACAGAATGCCCATTACATCATCGCCGACCAAAGCATACCCAGCTTACGTTATCCTTTCAAAATCGTGGCCGACAGCCTCGAGACCACCCATTGGACCAACGAAAAGCCCTACGTCGTTTACGGTTACGCTTTAATCAACTCATACGGCACCCTGCACATCCACGAAGGAACCCATGTCTATTTCCATGACAAAAGCGGAATTCTCTCTTGGAGTGACGGACAACTGATTGTGGAGGGGTCGGCGACACAGCCTGTGATTCTCGAGGGCGACCGGCTGGAGCCCTACTTCAAGAACCAACCAGGCCTTTGGGATCGTATCTGGCTCATGGATGGACGCCCGGGAGCGGACCATTTGATTGACCATGCCATCATCCGTAACGCCTTTATCGGCATCCAGTCCGAATCCATCTTCAAGCCCACCCAAAGTGCCCTACGAGTACACAACACCATCGTCGAGAATCATACAGGCATTGGCATTTATTCCAACCTGTACGCCATCGAAGCGAACAACACCGTCATCGACAATTGTGGACAATATGCCTTGGCCATCGTCAACGGCGGCGACTACCTCCTGACACACTGTACCATTGGCAATTACTGGTGGAACTCCACACGAACCACCACTTCTGTGTTTTTTAATAATTATACTGATGACGAGGACTCGGGAGAGCGTTACGAGTACCCCTTCCACCTCGAAATGGGAAACAGCATCGTTTATGGAACCGCCCAAGAAGAGTTCGGCACCAACCTAAGTGGCGTTGAAGTTGACACTACCTACCTCTTCGACCATTGCCTGATCAAAAGCGAGAAACATCATAACGACGAACCCGGCTTCTCCAACTGCATCTTCAACCAAGACCCGATGTTTGTCAACTATCGTGCGTACGATTACCACCTCAGCGACATCCTGTCACCCGCAGTGGGCGCAGGAAGTCCGACTCTAGGTGCCCTCGTCCCACAGGATTTGGATGGAAAAAACAGAACCGGCACCCCCGACCTCGGAGCGTACCAGTATTAATCCCATGACTACCAGAGCCAACAAGACCCGTTCCGAAAAAAGAGTGATTGCCGCCAGTTATTCCAACTCGGTTGACGCAAGCACCTTATTATCTATTGTAACAGGTATTGAAGCCCCGGTGATCGACATCATGTACACCTTATGCCTGCATAAGCTGGATGCCTTTCATCTCATGGACGCATCTCATGTGCAGCAAGTCATGGGCGACTACCGTCACTGCAACCAACTGGATTTCCAAGTGCCAGAACACATCTGGCAATCAGACGATGACCTACTGGGATTTATCCTCCAATCCTTGCTCACGGAGGGAGAACGAATTGAGACCGGTCAGTATTACACCCACGCCGACATCGTGAGAAGCATGTTGGAAAAGCTGGAATATGAAGACGATGACACCTTTTTCGATCCTTGCTGCGGCAGCGGAGCCTTTTTGTTAGGAGCCGGCATCAAGAACCCAAACAACTTATTTGGATTGGAAATCAACCCGATAGCCGTGATGGTAGCCAAAGTGAACCTATTGTGCAAATATCATGACATTGCTTTCTTGCCAAAGGTTTATTGTATCGATTTTCTAAAAGAGACCTCCACTGACAATCCCAACAAGACCACAGAACTGCTTCACCGAAAATACGATTACATTTATTCCAACCCTCCTTGGGGCGCAGACAAAAGAAAACTCTACCATGTACCGGGCATCAGCTCAAAAGAGCGTGCCTCTTTGTTCCTGGTGAAATCCATACAAATGCTTACGCCTAAAGGGCATTTGCATTTCCTGCTGCCGACTTCACTGCTGAAGATTGGCACCCATAAAGACGTGCGTCATTACATCCTTCATCAAACCAGCATCCATCAGATTAACCTTTTCAAAGGACGTTTTGACGGGGTGTTTACCGATTTCTTCAGTATCAAACTGCTTCCATGCCCTGTCACACACCATTATTATAAGGTAGGAAACAACACCCATATCAGTTTACCAGTCACCTCCAACGAGCAGACTGATATCCCATTATGCAATGTCCATCCCCTGGAGATATCCATCAAAAACAAGGTGCTGCAAAAAGCCAACGACACCCTGGCACACAGCCAATGGGCGTTGGGCATCGTTACTGGCAACAACAAAAAGATGCTGTTGGACAAGCCGAAAAAAGGAACAGAGCCCATTGTTACTGGAAAGGAGATCTCGCCTTACGCAATCATGGCGGAGAGGAAATTCATCGTCTTTACCCCGGACCGATTCCAGCAATGTGCCAAAGAGGAATATTACAGAGCACCCGAGAAATTGATTTACCGTTTCATCGCGAAACATCCCATCGTGGCCTACGACAACAAGCAGAGGTTATGTTTGAACAGTGCGAACATCTTGATTCCCCAAGTGGAGACGCTGTCGGTGAAAAGCGTTTCGGCCTTTCTGAATTCCACACTATATCAATACCTGTATGTCATCCACTGTTCAGACTTGAAAGTGTTGAAAGGAATCTTATGCAAGTTGCCATTTCCATCTGTGACACCTGAAGAAGACGCAGCAATCTCACAATTGGTTGACAGGGTGCTTTCCGAAGGACTCAACCCCAGTTTATTAGAATCCATCGACCAAGAAATCAACCGCATATTTCACATCACGCCCGATGAACAACAATACATGAAAGACTATCTTTCAGACGGTTCCACATGAACCGCCACGTGAGTCTCTTCACCATAACGTTTCCGAAGCACATCCTCTACCTCTGATGCTTTGTCGTGTGCTTCTTTCAAAGTGATCGAGCCGTCCATCAAGATGTGAAGCTCAATGGCATAATGGTTACCAATGCGTCGAGTTCTAAGGTCATGAGGTTCCGTCACGCCCGGAACTCCTGCTACCAGTTTCACGATTTCATCCTCCACCTGCTCGGGAAGCGACTGTTCCATCAAATCGCCGATGCCGTTTTTCAGCAGGTCGAAGGCCACCTTCAGAATGAAAGCGCCGACCACCACCGAGGCAATCGGGTCGAGGATCGTCCATTTCTGTCCGAAGAAGATAGCTCCACCAATACCGACCGCAGTCCCTATCGATGACAAGGCATCGCTGCGATGGTGCCAGGCATTAGCCTCCAAAGCCTTAGAATTCAGTCTTTTGGCTTTGATGATGGAATAACGATAGACTGCTTCTTTCAGCACAATTGACACAATAGCCGCCCAAAACGCCAGCAGCCCAGGAGCCTCCAACACCTCACCTTGAGCCCATGCGGCGATTTTCACCGCTCCTTTCACGATGATGCCCAAAGCAACCGCCATCAAGGCAATTCCAATGATAGTCAAAGCCAAAGTCTCATATTTACCATGACCATAGTCATGCGACTTGTCCTGAGGTTTATGGCTAATCTTGACAAAAACCAACACAACGATATCAGTCACAAAATCCGAAAGCGAGTGCAAGGCATCGGCAATCATAGCCGAGCTGTGTCCCAACAGACCAGCCAAGAACTTGAACGCCAATAGAATCACGTTCACCGCACCCCCGATAAGGGTCACTTTGTAAATCTCATGTTCTCTTTTCATCATCGAGAGGCAAAAATACAAATAAAAAGCGTATCTTCGCCACAGAAAAAACAATTCATCATGCCGAAAGACAAAATCAACAAAACCAACGCTTGCCGGATTCTTGACCAGAAGAAAATCCAGTATGAACTGATTCCTTACGAGGTGGACGAAAATGACCTCGGTGCGCAACACATCGCTGACCAGTTAGGCGAAGACATCGACCAAGTGTTCAAGACTCTGGTACTGAAAGGCGACAAAACGGGACATTTCGTCTGTGTCATCCCAGGCAACGAAGAGGTGGACCTAAAGAAGACCGCCAAAGTCACTGGAAACAAGAGCTGCGACCTCATCCCCATGAAAGAGCTGTTACCCTTGACAGGGTACATCCGGGGAGGCTGCTCACCCATAGGCATGAAAAAGCCCTTCCCCACTTTTATCCATGAGACCTGCGAGCTGTTCGACATCATCTATGTGAGCGCGGGTGTCCGAGGACTTCAGTTCAAAATCAATCCACAAGACCTGATCCAGGCTGCCAGCATGACCGTAGCCGACCTCTGCGCATAAATTCTTACTCACTCCTGAAACACTTCACCCATGCTACGTAAGCCTACATTGATAATCATTCTTTCCTTATTGGTAACCGCCTGCATGAAGACGCCAACGGTGGAATGGTTCGAAGGCGAAACAGAAGCCGACGGACGAGCGCTACATACATTGGTGCTACACAACATGCCAAAAGACTCTCGTGTTTGGTTCCAGGAGCTGTTCGACGGAAAGACTTTCATAGAAGGCCCTGAGATGCATCATTACCAAGGCACTTCGTGGTATATCGACCTTCCACAGGCTGGCACCCTCACGCTGAAATACTATGGTCGTCCCCTGCCCCGTCAACGCTGGGCTCCCAACGCTTTCATCCTTCAACAAAAAAAGAAGCCAGACCTGCCCCTGCCAACGACACACCATTTCCTGGAACTTCCATCACAAGAGGCAGTTTCGGATGATGATGCCCGTCCTTATCCAGTGCAGGCTACCGACATCATACCCAAGATCAAGAGCATGGCATATAGCGAACATGACGGAGCACATCCCGATGGATGGTACCGCATCACCATCAATCCAGATGGAAGGCACCGCATAGAAGCCGACGATGAAGACGGAGCATTCTATGCCCAAGTCACATTGGAGAAGTTGTCGCAAGCCATCCATGCTGGGGATTCTGAATGCCCATCATTAGACCCCATGACGCTGGAGGACTGGCCCGACTACCCCTTCCGAGGATTTATGCTAGATGTGGCACGCGACTTTCGGACCGTTGACGAGGTGCTCAAGATCATCGACCTGATGGCCACCTGGAAAATGAACACCTTGCATTTTCATCTTGCCGATGATGAGTCGTGGTGCCTCGAGATCAAGGAGCTGCCTGAACTTACCGCATTCGGTGGACGGCATGCACTCCCCGATTGGGATTTAAAAGAAACGTCAGCCCTGAAACCCACCATCAACGGACGTATCGGCAACGCCACGTTTTACACGGCTGAGGAATACCAGCGTATCATCACATACGCCTGGGAGCGACGCATCACAGTGATTCCGGAGTTCGACACTCCCGGCCACTCCCGCGCCTCTATCAAGGCCATGCAAGCTTACGAACGACGCACTGGCGATCAACGATTCCGCTTGCAGGATCCCGACGACACTTCACACTACTGGTCGGCACAAGACTTCACCGACAATGTGCTCAGTGTGGAGCTGCCAAGCATTTACAATTTCTATGATGTTGTTTTCAGCGAGGTGATCCGCCTCCACCGTGAATCAAAGGTTCCCTGCACCACCATCCATATCGGCGGCGATGAGGTGCCTTCCGGTGCCTGGTCTGGCAAAGACCGTCATGCGATGAAGGAACAGTTCATCAATGGCATGTTGGACATCGCCGAGCGACACGGCATACGCCTTGCTGGCTGGGAGGACATCGCCCGAGGATTGGAGCCTGCCACTGAGGAAAGGCTCAAACGCTCGCTTCATTTCATCAATGTGTGGAACACCAACGGCATCGAAGGATTTCCCGTGGTGCTCAGCCCCGCTTCCTTCACCTACCTCGACTTAGCCTACAGCGCTGACCCTCGAGAAATCGGCTTACACTGGGCAGGCTATGTTGACGAGCGCAAGACCTTCTCGCTTCAGCCCAAGGACTATGCGGGTGAGATTCTGGGCGTTGAGGCCGCACTTTGGTCTTCACAGCTACGCAGCTTCGATGACGTCACCTACCAGATGTTACCCAAAGCCCTTGGCATCGCGGAACGCGGATGGAACGCCCACATGGATGACAGCATCGACGAGGCTTTTAACAACGATTTCGAACGTTTCAAAAGTGTCATTGTCACTCGCGAGGCTCCAATATGGGAAGAAAAAGGCTATGTCTATAAGAAAAGCCCCACCTTCTTCCCTTAAAGAAATAACTGGAAGAAGCTCATATCACTTCGATGTAAAAGCTGAAAGGCCTAAAGCCATCATTACAACTGATCATGGCACTCATGGGATTCTGCATCCAGCCATCGTAGAAGTTTCCTTCACCACGAGCCAAAGCCTCCACAAAAGGTCTCATGGAATCCCAAGCCGATGGGCACATCCCTTCAGGACAATGCCCGTCAATGGAAATCCATTGGTCCCCTTCCCTCACATCACAGGTATGTTCGATGGGGTTTTCGTATTTCTCCATTAAATCAGGATAAACCGTTTGTCGGATTGCAGTAATACGTACATTATTCATATAATCATTTTTTCTCTGATAATATCATAAACAATATAGCAAATAAAATCAGTACCACACCGATGGCCACATTCAAGGTAAAGGGTTCGTTGAAGACCAGGGTGCCAATGAAGATGGCCGTCAAAGGCTCAAGGATTCCCAACACAGAACACTTGGTAGCGCCCACGGCTTTGGTGGCAGCCGCCAATGTGATGGTAGCAATAGCCGTCGGAAGGATAGCTAAACCTAACACATTCAGCCAGCTAACCGCGTCGGGGACGGGATTCAGCCCAACACCGAAACCTGAGCGCACAAACAACATCAAAGATCCGATGAGAAAACAATAAAAAGTCAGTGTCAAATTAGGCAACGACTTCACCGACTTGCTTTGGTTGACAATTACAATAAATAAGGTATAACACAAGCCAGAGGCCACCACCAAGGCAATGCCCTTCCAATCGATGAAGCCGCCTCCGCCTTTCAGTGAAAGCAACACAGCCCCGGCAACACCCGCAAAAATTGAGACCCAGGTCTGCCAACTTGGAAACTGACCGAGCAACATCATGATCAGAGCCACCATGATAGGATAAACATAAAGGATGCTAGTCGCGATCCCTGAAGGAATGTATTTATAGGCCTCGAAAAGCGTGATGCTACATCCCGTGAACAAAACGCCCAAGATGACCATCAGCCCGAACTGCTTCCAGGTGATGCGGATCTGTTTTTTAGCCACCAGCATAAAGGCCAGCATCAGCAAGGTGGCAACGCCATAACGATAAAATAACAACGAGTTGACATCCAGTCCCTTATTGATAACTGGAACACCAAAAAGCGGATTCATCCCGTATGTGATGCCCGAGATGATGCCCGCGAGATAACCCCAATGAAGGCTTTTTTTCTTTTCCATCCTATTAAAAACTGCGCAAAAATAGGGATTGTCAAGCGATTATGCGACTGTGACGTGAAAAAAAAACCTTCCTTCCTGATTGTCAATTCAATAAAAAGTTGTACTTTTGCAGCCGAAACCTCGGGTAGGTTTTAGTTAATTCATTTATAATCAACTTAAAACAACAAAATTAGTTATGCCAGCAAAAATCAGATTGCAAAGACATGGTAAGAAAGGCCAGCCTTTCTATCACATTGTAATTGCTGATGGCCGTTCCCCACGTGACGGTAGATTCATTGAAAAAATCGGTACCTACAACCCAGTTGCTGACCCTGCTCAGATCAACTTGAAGTTTGACCGCGCCTTGTATTGGTACACGGTCGGCGCTGTCCCGACGGACACCGTGCGTTCCCTGCTTTCCAAGAAAGGTGTGATGCTGAAGTATCACCTCCTCCAGGGTGTCAAGAAAGGCGCTATGACTGAGGAGCAAGCCGAAGTCAAGTTCCAAAACTGGATGAAGGAAAAGGAAGCCAAGATGGCCGAGATCGTCAAAGCCAAAGAAGAAAAGGTCAGAGGCGAAAAGAAGACCCGTTTGGATGCCGAGAAGAAAGTCAATGAAGCCCGCGCTGAAGAACTTGCTAAGAAGAGACTTGCCGAGCTGGAAGCCAAGAAAGCTGAGGAAGCTGCCGCACAGGCTGCTGAGACCCCTGCTGAAGAGGCTCCCGCCGAGGCTCCAGCTGAAAACACTGAAGCTTAATCAAAGTAAATCTTCTGAATCGCATAAAAAAGCCGCTTTCAAGCGGCTTTTTTTTATTGCTTCGAGGAACTAACCGACCGGAAAAAAAGGAAAGCCTCGTTTTTGATAAAATCGCAAAGTACCCGGCAAGCATCCAAGTCCGCCGGGCAAGGCATGTCAGGACACTCATAAATAAAGTCGTAGTCCTTGACATCCACAGAGGACACATCCTTAGGCAAATAACCCCTCATGTCAATCAAACACTCACGCATGACTTCGACCAGCAAGGCAGGAAATCCTGAGGACGGTTTGTACCCTGCCGATGCCACAGTAAGCTTCTCGGAATAATCACGCAGAAAGGCCGCGGCCATCGGCCCACAGCAGTCGTCATGCTCTGTCAAAACAAGGATTTTCATGTTTAAGAAATTTCTTTGCGAAATTAAAAAAAATATTATTATCTTTGCGCTTCAAATCTAAAATCAAGAAATAATACATACTATACTATGGGAAGAGCATTTGAATACCGCAAAGCGGCTAAGATGAAAAGATGGGGACACATGTCAAGAGTATTCCCCAAACTCGGAAAATTAATTACCATTGCTGCCAAAGAAGGCGGTCCTGATCCTGATATGAACCCCAAACTCCGCCAGGCCATCCTGAACGCCAAAGCGGAAAACATGCCTAAGGACAACATCGATGCCGCCATCAAACGCGCCACTGACAAAGACGCCGCTAACCTGGTGGAAATCACCTACGAAGGCAAAGGCCCATTCGGCATCCAATGCATGGTGGACTGCGCCACTGACAACACCACCCGTACCGTGGCCAATGTAAAGTCCTACTTCAACAAATGCGGAGGCTCCTTCCTTCCTATGGGTTCCCTGGAATTCATGTTCACCCGCAAAGCGGTCTTCGAGATTGAAATGCCCGCCGGCATGGACAAGGACGAACTCGAACTTGAACTCATCGACTATGGCCTTGACGAAATCGTCACCGAGACCGATGAAGAAGAAGGCACCACCACCACTACGGTTTACACTGCCTGGACCGATTACGGCACCATGCACGACGCACTCGAAGAACGCAAGATCAACATCATTAAAGCTAACCTCCAAAGGTTCCCTAACAGCACTGTCAGTTTCACCGACGACCAGATGGTGGAAATTGAAAAATTCCTCGACAAGCTTGATGAAGACGAAGACGTTCAAGCTGTTTACACCAACATGGAATAATATCAACCTATAAAACTAGAGGATGATCCTAATACGATCATCCTCTTTTTTTGGCGGAAAAAAACATTTGCAATATGCTAATTGAAAAACTAACAGCCAAAATTTCAGAACTCGCAAAAGTTGAGTTCAACTATTCCTACGAAAAAGGCACTGAAAACGCAAAAGCATTGGACTATGAATGCAGCGGCATCGTCATGGATGCCACTGTGCTTTTTTTTGAGATTAAGAACTTATCCACCCTGCTTAAAACCGGAAAACGACTCACCACCCGTATTTACAAGATGTATTTTCACGTCCTTCGGGAAGTTGCAAAGACAACCGGCGGAATCTTTAACTGCTACACACCAGAGAGCTTCCTGCTGATTTATCCCAAAGAACAACATGAAGTTGCATACGCCGTGGATGTCGCCCTCATGACCGCTGACCTTTTCAGCAACAAACTCAGAGAGATATTCGAGCAACACTGCCACATTAATTTCTCAATCGGCATCGACAAGGGCAACATCATGGGCACCAAAGTCGCTTCAGAACAAGACTTCGACCAAATCGTGTGGATAGGATCCACTATCGACAAAGCCAAAGCCATCAGCCACGAATGCAATCGCCCCTTCTTTGTAGGCACCTCAGGCACTGTGCATCATCATTTGGACGAAGCACACCGCGTCACCACCAAGAACATCCTGGGGTTCAAGAAACAAATTGACATCTGGACCAGCGTGTCCTATCAATTTGAAAACGTTAAGAAACACCTCTATCAGACCAATCTTCTCAAATCTTTCGACGAGTAAAAAACACCACCCATGAATATTGCTGTCACAGGTTGTTACGGTCAACTCGGCACTGAGATACGGAAAATCTCAGCTGAAGACACCAAAAACCACTGGTTCTTTACCGACATCGACACATTGGACATCACCGATCGAAACGCCACTGAACGCTTCTTCACTGAAAACCAAATCGATTGTTGTATCAACTGTGCGGCCTACACAGCTGTTGACCGAGCGGAGGACGAGCCTGAGCTGGCCGAGAAGGTGAATGTGATGGCTTCCAAAGTACTGGCAGAATGCTGCTTGAAACGAGAGGCCTTACTCATCCACATCTCCACCGACTATGTCTTTGACGGGAAAGGCTCGCGTCCTTACCGTGAGGACGACCCCACCGGACCAAGCTCAGTGTATGGAAAGACCAAACTCCAAGGAGAAAAAGCCATCCAAGAATCCGGATGCCGCTATTGTATTGTCCGTACCGCCTGGCTCTACTCCTCAACAGGCAAGAACTTCGTCAAAACCATGCTCCAACTGGCGGATTCCCGCGACAACGTGAGCGTGGTCTGTGACCAACAAGGTACCCCCACATGGGCCGGTGACCTGGCACAAGCACTCATGAGAATCGTCGAGCATTATGGAGAAAGCCAACCCCATGAGGTTTTTCATTTCACCAACGAAGGCGTGACTACGTGGGACCAATTCGCCGCAGCCGTTTTTGAGATTGCTGGAAAAGACTGCCACGTGACGCCCATAACCACTGACCAATATCCCACCAAGGCCACTCGACCCGCCTATAGCGTTCTCGACAAAACCAAAATCAAAGAGACACTCGGCATCGACATCCCGTTTTGGAAAGACAGCCTTGAACGATGCATCAGAGAACTGGAATCGAAACAAAAAGAACAAAACCTCTAATTTGCTATTAACTATTTAACCACTAACAGAACAGATTATGATGAACGTAGATCCCAAGATACTGCAGCGAGCCCAAGCATGGCTCACAGAACAATATGACGAAGAAACCCGCAAAAAGGTTCAGGAACTGATTGACAACGACCCCAACGAGTTGACAGAGAGCTTCTATCGCAACCTGGAATTCGGCACGGGAGGACTCCGTGGCATCATGGGCGTGGGCACCAACCGGATGAACATCTACACGGTGGCCATGGCAACCCAAGGCTTTGCCAACTACATCCGCATGATGAACCCCGACGAAAAAGAGCTGCGTGTGGCCATTGCATACGACTGCCGCAACAACAGCCCGGCCTTCGCCAACATCACTGCTGATGTCATGTCGGCCAATGGCATCCACGTTTTTCTCTTCGACTGCCTCCGCCCCACCCCTGAACTCTCCTTCGCGGTACGTGAGCTGCACTGCCACGCCGGCGTGATGGTTACCGCTTCACACAACCCCAAAGAATATAACGGCTACAAAGCTTATTGGAACGATGGAGGACAGTTAGTGAGCCCTCATGACAAAAACGTCATCGCCGAAGTGGAGAAAATCACGGATCCTTCTTTGGTCAACTTCAAACGCAACCCCGACCTCATCACCATGCTCGATGAGAAATTCGACGACATCTATCTCGATAAAGTATTTGGACTCTCCCTCTCCCTGGATCTCATCAAGAAACATAAGGACTTGAAGATTGTTTACACACCCATCCACGGCACTGGTCGTCGGTTGGTTCCAGAGATTCTGAGACGCAAAGGCTTTGAAAACGTGTATTGTGTCGAGGAACAGATGATTGTCGATGGCGACTTTCCAACCGTGAAGTCACCCAACCCCGAGGAACCGGCTGCGATGGCTCTCGCTGTGAAGAAAGCCCAGGAAATCAACGCAGACTTGGTGTTGGCCACCGACCCAGACGCTGACCGCGTAGGTGTGGCTGTCAAAAACGAGAAAGGCGAGTTTGTACTCCTCAACGGCAACCAGGCCGCCAGCGTGTTCCTGTATTACCTGCTCACCCGTTGGAACGAATTAGGAAAACTCACGGGCAAAGAGTTCGTCGTGAAAACCATCGTCACCACAGAGCTGCTGTTTGAAATCGCCAAGAAATACAACGTTGACCGTTACGACGTGCTCACCGGATTCAAATATATCGCTGACAAGATTCTTGAACTCGAAGGCAAGAAACAGTTCATCGGTGGCGGTGAGGAAAGCTACGGCTACCTCGCCGGCGACTTCGTCCGCGACAAAGACGCCGTCATCGCCACCAGCCTCCTGGCCGAAGCCATGGCCTGGGCTGCTGAACAAGGCAAGACCTTCTACGAACTCCTCCTCGACATCTACCGTGAGTTCGGACTCTATAAGGAAAAACTCGTTTCCCTTACTAAGAAAGGTATCAGTGGCACCGAGGAAATCAAAGCCATGATGGCCAAGTTCCGCGAGACTCCTCCCACTGAAATAGATGGTGAGAAAGTAGTTGAAATAAGAGACTATAAAACATTAGAAGCCAAAGATTTAATCAGCGGTAAAACCACTGCTATAAACCTCCCCAAGAGCGATGTGTTGCAGTTCTTTACCGAGAGCGGCTCCAAAATCAGCATTCGACCTTCTGGCACCGAGCCAAAGATCAAGTTCTATTTCAGCATGAAAGGAAAAATTGAAGGCAGCCTTGAATCCTCCATGACTGCCTTAGACCACAAGCTCAACGAAGCAGCAAATCTGCTTGCAAAATAAGTTTAAAGGGTAGAGGTGACTAACTGAGTTCACCTCTACCCTCTCAATTCTCAATTCTCAATTCCCTCCGTCTGGTTGGCGATTCTGTTCACAGCGTCGATGGCTAAAGTATAGTTGGGTTGTTGCTTCAACACTTGACTGTAGATTGCTTTTGCTTGAACGTAATCACCCATTTGTTCCAGCACGTGTCCTTTATTATACAAGGCATCAAGATAAGTCGGATCAACCTCCAAGGATTTGCTGAAATAATCCAAGGCCTTTTGGTTGTCGCCTAAATACACAAAGTACACATATCCCTTATTAAACAAGAATCTGCTATTTTCGGGTTGGATCATGAGCAAGCTATCATAATGAGCGAGAGCCTCTTCGGGGGCGCCATGATCTTGAAGGAACAAAGCCAGTTCGTAACGCGAAAGCGCTTTGTTCGGGAAATGCGACACGGTGGCACGCAGAAAATCTTCTGTCAGAGGATTGTTTTGCGCCACATAAATCTTATTGATTTCATGTTGGGGTTCATAGAAATCCGCGTCTTGTTCACGGGAAATCATAAAGCTCTTCAATGCTGACGCGGTATCATTTTTTGCCAAATAAATCATACCTCTAACGAAGTAAGCTTCTGGGTTGTAATTACCAAGTTTCAAGGCGTTGCTGACATGGCCCAAGGCCAAGTCATAGTTCTGCATCAGCAGGTTAATCTCCGCCTGTTTGACGACAGGACGACTGTCGTAGGGGTCGATTTCCATGGCACGATCCAAGGCGGCAGTGACATTGCCTGCATCGCCCAGTTGATAATACAGTTCCGAAAGCAGCAAGAAGGCGTCAACATTCCTTGGATTCAGCTCGATCGCACGGTTGACATCCATCATGGCAGCACCGATTTGTTCCTTGGCTAAATACACTTTGGCGCGTTCCAGATAGAGGTCTTCACGAGTCTCATCCATGGCAATGGAGTCACTTAATTGAGCAACTCTGTCCACCACGGTATCCTGCCGAGTGACCTCAGGGGGCGTGGTCTCTTTCGGTTTATTTGAATGGGTTTCGCAAGCCGTCACCATCAGTGCCAAACCGAGGCACAACAAAGGCAATCTTCTCATCATATCCTATTATTGCTCGTTTTGTTCCAGTGCCTCCAAGATCTTCGCTGACAGCTCATCAGCCAGTTCCGGATTGTCTTCGATAAGGCGTTTCACCGCATCGCGTCCTTGAGCCAGTTTGGAGTCACCATAGCTGAACCAGGAACCGCTCTTTTTGATGATGTTAGTCTCCACGCCTAAGTCAACGATTTCGCCTGAGCGCGAAATACCTTCTCCATAGAGGATGTCGAACTCAGCTTTCCGGAACGGAGGAGCCACTTTGTTTTTCACAACCTTCACCTTAACACGGCTGCCTGTGACATTCTCGCCATCTTTGATTTGGCTAACTTTGCGGATATCGAGACGCACGGAGCTATAAAACTTCAAGGCATTACCGCCAGTGGTGGTCTCGGGATTGCCGAATAGCACGCCCAGTTTTTCACGGAGTTGGTTGATAAAGATGCAGATGCAACCAGTTTTGTTAATCGTGGCGGTGAGTTTACGCATGGCTTGTGACATCAAACGAGCCTGGAGTCCCATTTTGCTATCGCCCATCTCCCCTTCAAGTTCACTCTTGGGGGTCAATGCCGCTACAGAGTCCACCACGATGACATCGATGGCACCCGATCGGATAAGGTTCTCGGCAATCTCCAAGGCTTGCTCACCATAGTCGGGTTGTGAGATCAGCAGATTCTCGACATCCACGCCAAGCTTCGCTGCGTAAAAACGGTCAAACGCATGTTCCGCATCGATGAAAGCAGCAATGCCGCCTTTCTTTTGGGATTCCGCGATGACATGCAAAGCCAGGGTGGTCTTACCAGAGCTCTCAGGGCCATAAATCTCTATGATTCTTCCCTTCGGCAGACCGCCGACACCCAATGCATAATCCAAGCCGATAGAACCCGTGGAGATGGATTCCATTTTCTCAGCCTCAGCGCCTAAACGCATAATGCTGCCCTTACCAAAGTTTTTCTCAATGTTGCCCAGCGTCGCTTCCAATGCTTTCAACTTCTCCTGTCTGATTCTTTGGGCATCTTCCTGTAGTTTTTCAGTAGTCATAATTGTATTTTTTAAATTATTATTATTACACTTTTTGTACTTTTTTGCAAAGATAACACAATTCACCCAACCTCAGGAGGATTGTTGAATTTATTTCCTATCTTTTTTTGTCTGTAATCGCATATCGACGCGATACCACACTGCTCACAATGGGGATTTCTGGCTTGGCACACATAACGGCCATGCAGAATCAGCCAATGATGTGCGGTGGAAATCACCTCTTTAGGAAGATGAGCCACCAAGGTTTTCTCGGTATCGCGAACATTTTTCGAGTTTTTGGTCAGTCCTATACGGTTCGACACGCGGAACACATGGGTGTCAACAGGCATGGCCGGCTGGTTAAAAGCCACTGCCATCATCACGTTAGCGGTCTTCCTTCCCACCCCAGGCAACTTTTGCAGCTCTTCCAAGGTGTCGGGAACGACACCGTTAAAATCTTTCACTAAAGACTGAGCCATCCCCAACAGGTTCTTCGACTTATTGTTTGGATAGGAGATGGATTTGATGTATGAGTAGATTTCATCCACCGTGGAAGAAGCCATGTCCTGAGGCGAGGGGAAACGTTCAAAAAGTGCTGGTGTCGTCATGTTCACACGTTTGTCAGTACACTGTGCTGAAAGTATCACTGAGACAAGGAGCTGATAAGGATTCTGATAGACCAACTCCGTCTCCGCTACGGGCTGATGTTCCTTGAAATACGCCACAAAAGCGTCATATTTCTCTTGTAACTTACTATGCCTCATAATTCATTTTAGAAAACAAAATACAAAGATATACATTATTAATATTATCAAGCCGGAATTTTACTATTTTTGCCCTCTACAATAATCCCCATGGGAAACAAAACACATATCATCGTCCAGGCTTTGGTATTGACGCTGGCTCTATCTTGCAGCACACGCCATCCCTCCTTGCCTGAAGTCCTGCCCAACGACACGGAAGCATCCATAGATTCCATTGCCGTCAGGCAAGAAGTCAACTCTTTTCCTGACACGATGTTACCCTCTGCGGAAGCGCTCTTTTACCGGATTGACACTTTCGCCAAGGAGGCAGTTCCGTCACTTGAAGATTCAGAAGACTTTTATCAAGATGCTGACGGAATCTTCACCTTTCGGGGATCCCCCAGCAGGAACCCCAACTTTTTCGGGAGGCTTCACAGTGACAGCCTCCATATCACGGTCGATTGGGTCTTTGAGACCGCTATCGACACCACCCTCACGAGTCATGGCCGATGGGGAGGTGGTACTGGATGGACAGGTCAGCCCCTTTACATCCATTGGCCTGACAGCATCATCCGTCAATTCCAGCGCGCCAACGATACGCTCTTCAGCCGCATCACCCCACAAGAACTTGTGGTAGCTTCCCTTTGCGGACAAATCTATTTTCTGGACTTCCGCACTGGACAAGAGACCCGTCCCAGCATCAACACCAGAAACGTCTTGAAAGGGACCCCTTCCATTCATCCTTTGCTCAACGGCAACCTCTATGTCGGCCACGGTGTCCCCAAAAACGGCCCATTTGGACACATCGTGTTCGACCTCTACCAACACAAACAGAAACAATTCTTCGGCAAAGACCGTTCTGCATGGCGCCGATGGGGGGCTTACGACTCCTCACCTCTTGTACTCGGTGGATTTCTCTTCCGACCAGGAGAAAACGGCACCCTTTACAAATACCTTATTGAAGCAGACACTTTAAGACTTCAGTCCACTTTGCGTTACTCATTATCAGCCCATAAATACAGTTATGGCATTGAATCCTCCTTAGCCGCCTGCCGCAACTACGGCTATATCGCCGACAACATGGGTAATATCATCTGCTTGAACCTCAACACTTTGAAACCCGTATGGCATTACCGAAACCACGATGATACCGATGCCACCCCCGTCATAGATATGGAAGAGGGCATTCCCTACTTATACACAGGATGTGAGGTGGACCGACAAGGCAGCGCAGGCTATTCTTATTTTTTGAAAATCAACGGGTTGACAGGTGAGATTATTTGGGAAGACACACTTCGAGGCCGACGTATCTTTCACAACGAGAAAATCCTTGACGGAGGCATGTACAGCTCTCCTTTGCTGGGCGGTGGTGATTGTAGCGACATGATATTCAGCAATTTCTGCACAAACACGCTCTCTGAAAAAGGTTGTCTGGTAGCCTTCGACAAAAAGGACGGGTCCATACGCTACAAAACCCAAACCAAACAATACTCATGGTCCTCCCCTGTCGCCTTCTACAACGACCAGGACGAGATGTTCCTTTTCACGGGCGACGCAGCTGGATACGGTTACCTCATCAAAGGAAAAACAGGAGAAATCGTAGCCAGCAAAAGGATCGGCAGCAATTTCGAGTCCTCTCCCATCATCGTTGACGACAAAATCATCATAGGCTCAAGAGGCAATAAAATATTTAGAATATCGTTAGAATAGTTTTGAAAACGAAAGAAAACTAAATGCGCAAAATACTAATTCTGATATTCCTCTTTTTACCCATGATGCTCTCGGCACAGCTCTATGCATGCCGTGATTCCATCAAAGACTGCTATGATTTCTGGCTGTATGTCCCAAAAGACTACAACCCATCAGTTTGTGAGAAGCCCTTAGTGATTTTTCTTCACGGCAGGAGTTTATGTGGGAAAGACCTGTCGAAGGTACGAGAATATGGCTGCATCGATGCTTTGGAAATGGGCAGAGACATTGATGCCTTCATCATTGCGCCCCAAGCCCAAAACGCATGGAATCCGCAAAAAGTCATGAAATTATACGAATGGGCCAAAGCACGTTACACGATCGACACCAACCGTCTTTATGTCCTCGGAATGAGCATGGGAGGTTATGGCACGCTTGACTTCGCCGCCACTTACCCCGACAAGGTGGCTGCCGCCATGGCATTATGTGGTGGATCCACTAAAAACGCTTTGTGCGGACTCAACGAGGTGCCACTATGGATCATCCATGGCACCGCCGACAATCTCGTCCCCGTGCGTTGCTCCGAGCGTGTCGTCGATTCCATGTGCGCTTGCGGCGACACCAGCATGCTGATCTTCGAGAAACTCGAAAAGGTGAACCACTCGCGACTGGCCAGAATCTTCTATCTGGAACAAACATACGACTGGCTCTTCTCTCACTCACTTACCGACTCCATCAAAGAAGTCAACCGATGCTATACCATGTCAAAAGACATCCTTGATGATGCTTATAAGGACTTGAAACGTACCAAATTAAACATCAAAGACTCAAAGCACTCGGAAAGGCCAGCCGTCACGGACCTCGACTATTATTACATCAAAAAAGGAGATACCTTAAGTGCCATCGCAGTCAAATACCACACCACCGTGGCAAAACTCTGCGAGCTGAATCAGATTCAAAAAGACAGCATCCTTAGAATTGGACAGAAGCTGCGGTTAAGATGATCATCAATAGACCATCACCTTTCTCATGATTTCCTTTTCGCCGTTGCGAGCCTTCAGGAAATACATGCCACTACCAGCAAGTTCGATATCACCCTTCACGAACGACCGATCCTGATAAACCTGACGGCCAGTGAGGTCAAAGATTTCCACCTGCCATTCACCCTCACCAAAATCCAAGAAGAATCTTCCTTGTGAAGGATTGGGATACAGGGTCATGGATGCTGAAGCAGTCTCATTAACAGCGATGGTGCCATCACAAGAGAACTCGTATGTATATTCATCTGTGAATTCCGTGGTATTGTTCACCCTAATAATCTGGTTACCATCTGAATCCAAAAATCTGAACAAGCCAGTGACCAATCCATTGCTTGCCGAATCCAAAATCCTGATACGATAGCAACCGGCATTCAAGATAATCATTTCCTCGGTATATACCTGACCTGGAATATCAAAAGTATATTCAAACAGGACTTCATCCGTAGCTAAATCGATGATCTGCACGGTGTTTTCCTCGGGAATCTGGTCAGACTTCGCCTGCATCTTGAGAAAACCATCGATGGTGACAGGAGTTTCAAACGTGACAGCCATGGTATTATCGGACTGATATTCATCAGCATGGCCATTAGGATTCTCAATCTTAATCACCAGTTCGGAGCCATCGCCCATAGCAAATTCTGACATCTTGAAGTCAGCCGTTTCCCCTTTCTGCAAAGTTCCGTTCCAGGTCTCACGATACACTTCTACCCCTTCATTATAGGCCACGGCATCAAAACTATGAATCTCCTCATTGCTGTAGCTTGACACACTCACGGTGGGCTTAATCATTCCGGAGCAGTTGGTGGGTGAATATTCTTTCACGCCCGTTATCATCAAGTCATAGTCGAGGTTCAAGTCCAAGGGCAAACGCACGGCTTGATAGACCTCCTTGTTCCCCGAGAAGTTCTGCACCCAAGCGGTCAGGTAGCAGTCTTGTTTGGGCCAATTCATGAGAAAAGACTCATTGATGGTCATGGTAGGACCCACGAACGAGGTGCCTTGTTGGTTGGGAATCATATCACGGCACACATGATGCAGGCCTTGCATGCCCATCCAACTCACGTTGATGTTGCACTGGGTAAGCGCAATCATGACCTTGAGGTTGGTGGCGGAGCATTCACCGACTTGATTCACCGTGCAATGCACATTCCAAAGACCATTTTCACCCGGTTCACAAGTCAGGGCGATGGTAAAAGGACTGGTTTGGTTGATTCGCTGATTATATCTTGCAAGATAATAGCTGTAATTCGTCTCACTGGCGCTGCCACCACCCTCAAATTTAAGCATCCCGTCAGCGATTAAAGTAGGATAAGCACTGATGTTGTAGAAGGAAGCTCTTGCGTTGGTTTCATTAGTATAGTAATCTGCCGTTGAGAAGGCGGTGGTATGATAACCGACTGGCGCAATGGCCTTCCCTTCCTCCATCAACTGGGCAACCGCATTGGCAGCCGCTGGACAATAAGGGCATCTTACACCTGTAAAAAGCTCAAAAAGAACACATTCACGAGCAACATTCTCTTTTGGCTGCGCATAGCCTGTTGAAAAAAGAAGAACAAATAAAGTCAGAAAAAGGATAGAGTGTTTCATAGAAATAGATTTTTATTATTGAATTTGCAAAAGTATATTTTTTATTTTTGCGGCGCAATACACTTTTCAAAAAATTGATGAAAAAAAATACAAATTTTCCACGAATCATAGGCGCAGTGGCCGTGGCAGCCTCGGCAACACTTTGGGGTGTAGATGGCATCCTCCTCACCCCGCAACTCTACAACCTCAACACAGCTTTTGTCGTCTTTGTGATTCACTTATTCCCTTTCCTGCTCATGAACTTCTTCTTTTTCAAGCAATATCGCTTGTTAAAGACGATGAGCAGATCTGATTTTATCTACTTCACCCTCATAGCTTTGTTCGGAGGTGCCTTAGGCACATTGGCCATTGTGAAGTCCTTGTTCCTGTTGCATTTCAACAAGCTCTCGGTCATCATCCTGCTTCAGAAGCTACAACCTGTATTTGCAGTGCTATTGGCACGTTTCATCTTGAAAGAGAAAATCAAAAAACACTTTGCGATATGGGCTGCGATTACTTTGATTGGTGGATATTTTCTCACTTTTGGATGGTCGCTACCCGATTTCAGCACCGAAGGCATCACCACTTTTTATGCTGCGCTGCTTTCTTTGCTTGCCGCTTTTTCTTTCGGCAGTTCTACTGTCTTCTCCAAGAAGATACTCGGGAACTATTCTTTTTACGCTTCCACCTTTTTCCGCTATTTCTTCACCACTGTCATCATGCTGGTCATCGTGCTATTGACCGGACATATCGGCGACTTCCCACAGATCACGCCGCGCAACTGGCTGTTCATCGCCCTTATCGGCCTGACTACTGGTTCCGGTGCCATTTTCCTATATTATTATGGCCTGCGAAATGTCAAAGCCTCAGTATCCACCTTCCTTGAATTGATGTATCCCATCACTGCCGTCGTTCTTGACTATTTTGTCAACAAGACCGTTTACTCACCAGTTCAATGGATAGCGGCTGTGGTGATGATTATCGCCATCATGATGCTGAACATCAACCCAAAGGAAAAATCCTTATTTTTGCACAAAAATAGAAAAGCATGATTCAAGCGAAAGGCATCCACAAATCCTACGGCAACTTGGAGGTGCTCAAAGGCATTGACCTCCATATTGCCAAGAAAGAGATTGTCAGCATCGTCGGCACGTCAGGAGCTGGTAAATCCACTTTATTGCACATCATTGGCACTTTGGACCGGGCCGACAGGGGGTCGTTGTTAATTGATGGCACTGAAGTCAACAAGCTCAGCGACAAGTCATTGGCAGAATTCCGAAACAAGAAAATCGGTTTTGTCTTTCAATTTCACCATCTGCTGCCCGAATTCACTGCCTTGGAGAACATCTGTATTCCGGCGTTTATCGGTGGCATTCCCAAAGAAGAAGCCATCTACCATGCCATGCAGCTGCTCGACTACTTAAATCTCACCGACCGAAAGGACCACAAGCCATCGCAGCTCTCTGGAGGTGAGCAACAACGCATCGCCGTGGCACGTGCCTTAATCAACCGTCCCGCTGTGGTTCTCGCTGACGAACCCTCAGGCAACCTCGACTCCAAGTCCGCACAGGATCTGCATCAGCTGTTTTTCAAGCTTCGCGACGCGTTACAACAAACCTTTGTCATTGTGACGCACAACCCTGAGCTGGCCGCCATGTCGGACCGAACCATCACCATCAAGGACGGGGTGGTGTTTTAGTGATGTAAAAGTAAGAAGGAAACACAATAAAAAGAGGTTTTTTACGTTAAGACAATTTGACTAATAAGAAACAAGATGAAAAGAATAATATTAGGTATCGCATTGGGCGCCGCAGTGTTATGTTCAACAGGTCTTCAGGCACAGAACACCGAGTCGTATGAGACGCTGATGCGCAATGGAAACGCGAAATATGCCGCTCAGGATTATATCAGCGCCAAGACTTATTACGAGATGGCCCTGAAACAGAGGCCCAAAGATGCCACCGCACAAGCGAAGCTCAATGAGACTCTGAGCAAGATCCAGGCCGACAACGAGAAGCAGGAAGTGTTCTATTCACACCTCGACGCCGGCGATGCGCTTAACGCAGAAAACAAATACGAAGAAGCCCTTGCGGAATATGAGAAAGCACTGGCTATCTTCCCGAACGACAAATATGTCGGCGGACAGGCACAGGCCATCCGTGACCTCCTGAAAGAACGTCAAGACAAGCAGGAAGCTTACAACCGCGCCATCGAGCAAGGCAACACCCTTCTGGAAGGAGAGAACTTCGATGCCGCCATCATGCAGTTTGAGGCTGCCGCTGAGATTTTCCCCAACGACAAGCTGCCCAAAGAGCGCATTGCAGAAGCCAAGAAGCTGCAACAAATCTACAACGACAAGGTGTCACGCTTCAACAAGCTTGTTGAAGACGCCAGCCAGTTAGCACTTCGCAAGAATTTCGACGATGCCATCGGCAAGCTGAACCAAGCGCTGGAACTCTTCCCCAATGACGCACAAGTGCTGGGTTTAATCCAGGATTACACAGCCTCCAAAGACCAGAACGACCGCTACAACGCCCTCATCGCCGAGGCCGACCAGTTGTACGAAAACAAGAACTACCAGGAAGCGCGTGCTAAATACCAAAGTGTGGCTTCCATCGTCCCCAACGACCCCTACGCCGCCGACATGATTCGCCGTATCAACGAGCTGTTTGAGAGTCCCGAATACATCGCTGAGCAAAACTATATCGCAGCCATGGCGCGCGGAGACGAGCAGTTTGCGCAGCAACAATACCCCATGGCGCTGAACACTTATCAAGAAGCCCTTGGGTACAAGCCTGGAGACCTTGCCGCCACCCAGAAGATCAACGAAGTCAACGGTATCATCCGTCGTCTTGAAGAGGAAGCCGAGGCAGCGCGTCTCGCTGCGGAGAAAGCAGCCGCTGAAGAGGCAGCGCGTCTCGCCGCCGAAGCAGAAGCCGCACGGTTGGCAGCCGAAGCAGAGGCCGCACGTCTCGCCGCTGAAGCCGCCGCCGAAGCGGAACGTCAAGAAAGAATACAACAGATGCTCGGCGTGGCCGACGGACTCTTCGCCGAGGAGAAATATGTGGAAGCCAAAGCCAAATACCAAGAGGTGTTCACTATCGACGAAGGCAACGCTACCGCCACCGCCAAGATCGCTCAAATCGATGGCATCTTCGCCCAGATTGCCGCGGAAGCACAGCAACGTTACGACGAGGCCATGGCTGCCGCAAGCCGATTCATGACGGATGAAAAATACCGCGAAGCCATCTCCCAATACAACATGGCCTTAGTGGCCAAGCCCGGCGACGCCGAAGCCACCAGCAAACTGGCTGAAGCCGAACGCCTCGACAACCAAAAGATGACCGCCCTGCGTAGCCAATACAACAGCTTCATCAAAGAAGGCGACAAACAATTCGCCGCCAAAGCCCTCGACAAGGCTGTGGAAGCATACGCCAAAGCCGAAGACCTTGGCTTAGGCGAGTCCTACCCCACCGAGATGATCGACAAAATCAACCGCATCATCGAGGAAAACAAACTGTATGAACTCAACAATACAGCCTTCACCATGTCAGCGAACACTCCGAAACGCTTCACCTTCAATCCCGTTGACGTAGCCTCCCGTCGTTCCAACTACATCATCCTGAAAGCCCGTAACCTCACACCAGGGAAGAGCTTCCCCATGATTGTCTCCTTCGGTAGCGATAGCGGCAAAAACGGCGGCTTCGTGCTTGCCATCTCCGAGAGCGAGGACACCAAGACCTACATCTTCCGCATCGGTTCCCAGTACAAATGGTTCAGTGAAGACAACACCTGGATCGAACTCATTTCGGAAAATGACGATGTGGAGATCAGCATGGTGGAAATCTCAAGGAGCAACTGATTGAGAACTTAGAAATAAGAAGTTAGAGATATATAAGGGATACGTGAATAAATCCTGAAAAACAAAAAAAATGGAAAAAAGCGATTGTTGTTACCAGTCTTATCTGGCAATCTTGAAAGAAGAACTCGTGCCCGCCATGGGCTGTACCGAACCCATCTGTCTGGCTTACGCCGCTGCTAAAGCACGCGAGGTATTAGGTTCCATGCCTAAACGGGTGGAAATCAAAGCCAGCGGCAATATCATCAAAAACGTGAAGAGCGTCATCGTGCCTAACACCAAGGGCATGAAAGGGTTGAAAGCCTCCGTGGCAGCAGGCATCGTGGCCGGCAACCCCGAGAAAGCCTTGGAAGTGATTGCAGAGGTGACCCCTGAACAGAAAAAGGACATCTCCCAGTTCCTCGATGACACGCTAATGACCATTGTTCCGCTAAACGTCATCGCACAGCTCGATGTCACCGTGACCCTTTACGATGGCAACCAATCGTCCAGCGTCCGTATAGCAGGACACCATACTAATATAGTAAAAATCGAAAAGAACGAAGAAGTGCTCTTCGATTCAGGGTACGAGGCCGACGCCAACGCCAAGCTCACAGACCGCAAGTGTCTCAACATGAGACAGATATACGATTTCGCGAATACTGTTGACCTTGACGAATTAAAGCCTATCATTTGTCCCCAAATGGAATGCAACAAGGCTATCGCCATGGAAGGGCTGAAAAACAACTGGGGAGCCAACGTGGGCAGCACCATCCTGCGGGTAGGTAATGACGTCCGTCAGAAAGCCAAGGCCTGGGCTGCTGCGGGCAGCGACGCGCGCATGAGTGGCTGCGAGATGCCCGTCATCATCAACTCGGGCAGTGGCAACCAAGGCATGACCGTCAGCCTTCCCATCCTGGCTTTCGCTGAAGAGTTCCATATCGACGAGGATCGCACCATCCGTGCCGTGGCCCTCTCCAACCTGGTGGCTATCCACCAAAAGACGGGCATTGGTCGCCTTTCGGCCTATTGCGGTGCCGTCAGTGCTGGCTGCGCGTCCGGATGTGGCATTGCCTACCTTCTTGGCCATAGCTTGGAGGTCATCGAACATACCCTTGAGAACGCCTTGGGCATGGCCGCCGGCATCGTTTGCGACGGAGCCAAACCCTCTTGCGCGGGAAAGATTGCCCTCGCAGTGGAAGCTGGCCTGCTTGGCTTCGAGATGAGCAAACATGGCGACAACCTCCTGGGAGGTGACGGCATCATCGGCAAAGATGTGGAAGAGACCATCGACCACATCGGCTGCCTTGGTCGTCTCGGCATGAAAGAGACTGATGTGGAGATTCTTAAAATCATGGTGGAATGATTCCTGATTACGCGTCTATCAACGTGGAAGAACGTGCTGAACAAGCCGTCAACTACTTCAAAAGCGGCTACAACTGCGCCCAGGCTGTGTATATGGCCTACTCCGACCTCTTTGGCATGGATCCCAAGACTGCTGCACGTATCGCTGCACCAATGGGAGCTGGCATCGGACGCATGCGAGAGGTCTGTGGCACTGTGAGCGGTGCCGCTCTGGTAGCAGGTCTCGCCATCCCTTGCGACAACCCCAGCGACATGGGCTCCAAGACCCGTTGCTATGCTCTGGTGCAACAAGTGGCCGAGCGTTTTCGTCAAGAGAACGGCAGCATCATCTGTCGCGAACTACTGGGGATTGCCCCCGCCAAAGCGTCACCTGTCCCCTCGCCTCGCACCGAAGCCTATTACAAGAAACGACCCTGCGTGGAGTTAGTAAGAATGTCGGCTACCTTCATCGGGGAAGCACTAAAAGACCACAATTTTTAAGGATAACAAAAAAGAGGATGACCCTGTTGAGTCATCCTCTTTTTCATATTCGTGCTTTCAAGCACTCTTCATTAATCCACATCAGCGCGAGCCATGGAGTCTTTATAGTACTTCTGGTCAACGAAGACATCTTCCTTATACGGGTTGATGTGACGTCTCTTGGAGACAGAGATGATGTAGATGATAGCGATGATGTTGGTAATCAGAGCCAAAGCACTAATCACCGTCATCATGGTCGGATTGGCAGCGACACTGTCAACGGTAGTGCCCACAGCGGCAGCTTCCTGACCGGCCACTTCATAGAGTTGCTTGATGGTTTCCACGCCTTCGGGATATTGTACAGGCAGCGTAGCCCAGCTGAACCATTGGCGTCCGTCTTTGAAAGTCTCCTGGAAAAGCGGGAGCACTTGAGCAAACATACACCAGATAGCCAGGGTGTTGGCACGGTTCTGAATCCAACCGCCACGGTTCCACAGCAAAGCGGCCACCGTCGGAGCCAGCAACAGAGCGATACCACAATACCATGAGTGCGTAGGCAGGCAGTTGTAAGTGTAAGCAAAGTTCCAGATATCGTAGATCACGATGTAAACCCAGGTCATGTCGGCCCAAATCATGTCCTTCTTATCTTTGGAAGCATACACGTTCCACCATGCGGTCATACAGAAAATGTTGATGATACCAGCGATGCCGTTCATCACATTATGCCATCCACCGTAGAGCCACACGCCTTCGCTGGAGAGCCACCACTTGTTCCATCCCAAAATGGCCGACTCAAAGTCGGATGCCACAGCAATGAGAATGTTAATAGCCACAATGATGAACGGGAAAGGTTTGAACCAATGCTTGGCACCAATACCCCATTTGTATTTGATCATCATGAAGCCGATACAGCCTGTGAGGGCAGCATAAAGCTTGGCATAGTGGAACCAGCCGTTCATGTATAGATGGGTCTGGTTGTTCAGTGCCCAGGATGCACCTGAACGGACACCGATGGCGATGGCCACGAAATAGGCGGTCAGTGCCAAAGGAACAGCGAAAAACATGACTGCGCCACCGAACTTGGTACGGCGGGCAAACTCGTTAAGCAAGATTAGTCCCACGAGGACGACGAGCAGCATCCCCCACTGAGACAGGGCATTAGCCCCATAAACTTGGAAAAACATAATGTTGTTGTTTTGTTGATTTGTTTATTTGTTGATTGAAATTGTTGAAACACTCTTACGTTCTTTTACATAGGCATAAATGGCCCATACCGCGGTGAGGACCAGCGACATGGGCAAACCCACCGTCAACATTTCCTTGAGCATCACGTTGAAGCCTCCAGACTGCTCCAAAGCCGTGAAAAAAGGATAGCGCCAGGTGACCTCTCCGTTGATGACATGATCCACCACAAGCATCACGGAACCTCCCCAAAGCATTTTCTCCAGCGCGGGAAGATTACGTTTAAGCACCGATGAATCAGCACTCTCAATAGATTTCTTATGAGCCTTACGATAGGCACTCGTGGCGAGAGCCTGCGTCAAAGGAACAATGAAACATGACATAATTTAAAGATTTAAAATTATAATTTTCAATGATTTAAATACTATTATTTAAAGTAAAAATTTAAGTCTAAACGATGATGCTATTTATTTCCACCTCGTTACCACGCAGCAGCCAAGTATTCTGGCTGTTACAGTAAGGACATGTCTTACCGAACCTGACGGTCTCATACTCTTGCTTGCAGTCATCGCAATAGGTCACTGCTGGGACCGTGTTGACTTTCATCTCGCAGCCCCGCAACAGGTCTTCCTTATCAGCAGCCCAGCGCCAACAATCCGTGAGCAGATGTGGCACCACTGTTGACACCTCCCCGATGTCCATTACAACGGCAGAGACATGATCCACGTGGTTTTCCTCAGCCACCTGCTTGACATCTTTGACGATATAGAATACGATTCCTAATTCGTGCATTTTCAATTACTTTTTCTTAAAAAGAATCTTCCCTGTACGTTTGACCATGTATGGTAAGATGGCGCTAAACTTATCCTCGGAGGTAATCATGTGCGAGGCCTCCGGGTGTTCACGATAGAGGTGAATAGCGTCAAAGCCACATTTGGTAGTGCAAATGCCGCAGCCGATGCAACGGTTCTCATCCACGATGGAGGCTCCGCAGCTCAGGCAACGAGCGGTTTCTTTACGCACCTGCTCTTCGCTAAGCGTCATCATATATTCACTAAAGGGATTCTCCTTCACTGCCACGCCTTCTTCCTGACGCGAGCTGTTGTCGTACGACTCTACCAGAATATCGTCTTTGTTCAGTTCGATGAAGTCGCGGCGATTACGCCCGATGGTCAAATGACCATGTTGCACAAAGCGGTGCAGACTCTCGGCAGCTTCCTTGCCAGCGGCGATGGCATCGATGGCGAATTTGGGACCTGTATAGCAATCACCACCCACAAAGATGTCTTTCTCAGCGGTTTGGTAAGTTAACTTGTCGGCCACTGGATAGACTCCCCTGACAAACTCGACCTTGGTGTCTTTCAGCAAATCTTTGAGTATCACCGTCTGCCCGATGGCGAAGACCACAAAGTCAGCATCCAAAGTAATAAGTTCATTTTCATCATATTGAGGAGCAAAGCGATGCTCTTTGTCATACACGGAGGTGCATTTCTTGAAAACAATGCCGCTGACCTTGTCCTGACCCAGAACCTCTTTGGGACCCCAGCCAGGATTGATCACCACGCCGTCTTCGCGAGCCTCGCGGCGTTCTTCTAAGGAAGCGGGCATGATGTCCTCGCTCTCAAGGGATAGCATCGTCACGGTCTCGGCGCCGCTACGCTTGGCCACTCTGGCAGCGTCGATAGCGACATTACCGCCACCAACGACCACTACCTTTTTATTGGAGAGTTGAGCATTGAAAGAGGAGTGATTTTGGGGGCCACAATTCATTTCGTGAAGGAAGTCGATGGCCGTGGTTGTGCCTTTAAGGGTCTCACCCGGGATGCCTGGCAGGCGTCCGCCTTGGCAGCCGATAGCCACGTAAAAGCCCTTATAGCCCTGTTTGCGCAGCTGTTGGATAGTGATATCCTTGCCGACTTCGACACCAGTCTTGATGTCAACACCAATCTCTCTCATGATGTCAATCTCAGCCTTAATCACGTCTTTTTCAAGCTTATAGGACGGGATACCATATTGCAGCATGCCTCCAGGAAGTTCATTCTTTTCAAACACTGTGGGATAATACCCCATGGTAGCGAGGTAATAAGCACAGCTCAATCCGGCAGGACCGCCGCCAATGACAGCAATCTTCTCATCCCAGCGTTGGATGACGCTTGAGGCAATGTTGATTTCAGGCACGAAACGTGTAGCGGCATGGAGGTCTTGTTCCGCGATGAATTTCTTGACGGCATCGATGGCGATAGGTTTGTCGATTGTGCCACGGGTGCAGGCATCCTCGCAGCGACGGTTACACACGCGACCGCATACTGCCGGGAAAGGATTCTCACGTTTGATGAGTTCCAGAGCCTCCTTGTATTTGCCTTCAGCGGCTTTCTTCAGATAGCCCTGCACGGCAATGTGAGCCGGACAAGCCGTCTTGCACGGCGCGGTACCCGAGGGATAGCAGTTGATGCGGTTTTTGTCGCGATAGTCCTCCGTCCATTTGTGGGGTCCCCATTTTTTGGCATCGGGGAGTTCTTGTTTCGGATAAGTCTGTTCGCCGTGTTTGGTGCAGAGTTTCTGACCCAATCTCACGGCACCGGCAGGACAGTATTCCACACAACGACCGCAAGCCACACAGTTCTTTGGATCTACCTTTGCGACATACGCACTGCGTGACATGTTGGGAGTGTTGAACAGCTGTGAGGTACGCAAGGCATTGCAAATCTTGACATTACAATTGCATATAGCGAAAATCTTTCCTTCGCCATCAACATTGGTAACCTGATGCACGAAGCCATTGTCCTCAGCCTTTTTCAGGATGGCCATGGCTTCGTCGTAGGTGATGTAATGGCCACGTCCGGTCTCAGACAGATAGTCAGCCATGTCACCCACCCCGATACACCAGTCGCGGTAGTCGTCAGCGCAGCCCTCGTCGAGTTTCTTGCGTCCATAACGGCAGGAGCAAATACCCACGCCAAGGTGTCCTTCATAGCGTTTCAGCCAATATGAAATATGCTCAATATCAACGCTTTGGTTCTCCATAGAGATGGCTTTCTCGACAGGAATGACATGCATTCCGATACCTGCGCCACCCATGGGGATACTGGGCGTAATCTTTTCCAAGGGCAAGAAGGTCATGCGTTCGAAGAACATGGCAAGTTCAGGATGCTTGTCCATCAATTCGGTATTCATGTTGGTATATTCTGCCGAGCCAGGCACGAACATCGGAACCCAATAGACACGGTCCTCTCTGTTAAAGGTAGCGCCAGCCACAGGACCTTCTTTGGTGTATTTGTCACCATAGTCATATTCCATCACGCCAAGATAGGACAGCTTATCCAACAGGGCGTCAAGTGACTGGTCATCAGAAGTATAATGTTTCTGGTTATTCCATTCATGGAGCTGCTGATAAGTGTGATGTTCACGTACTTTGAGTCCTCTTTTCGGAAGCATGTCGAGGAGCAGGTCGAGCGCGGCCTCACGAGTCTGCGCATCCATCTCGTCCTCAAAGATGCAAGCCAAGCCCCAGTATTCAGGAGCGTCAGTGGTCATCTTCAATTTGCCAGGGATGCGGTCAGTGACCTTGCGCAAAAATTTCAACAATTTTGGATTCGGGTTTTTGTCGCCTTTGTGTTTAGGGACAAATTTGGTTGACATTTCAGGCATGATATAGCTTGTTAGTTTATAATGAATTGTCAGATTTAAGTTATCACTTGTTTTTCCACGATGTGACTTCTTTGAGAAGCCAATCGGCAAAGTCATCCACACCCTCTCCTGTTTTAGCACAGATGGGGATAACCTTAGCATTGGGATTACGTTGGTGAATATATTCGCGGCATTTATCCAGATTGAAATCAAAATATGGCATCACATCGATTTTGTTGATCAAGACAAGGTCGCAAACCGAAAACATCAAAGGGTATTTGAGTGGTTTGTCATCGCCTTCAGGAACAGAAAGGATCATGGCATTGGCGCATGACCCCGTATCAAATTCAGCGGGACAAACCAGGTTACCCACGTTTTCGAGGATGACCAGATCGGGGGAGAATGGAGAGTTAAGTGCTGAGAATTGAGAGTTGAGCGCTGAGAGGCCTTGACGGGTCATCTCCGCGTCGAGATGACACATGCCTCCCGTATGGAGCTGGATGGATGACACGCCGGTAGCCTCTTTGATTTTGATGGCATCCACGTCACCATCGATATCAGCCTCCATCACCGCCACACGGATTTTGGACTTCAACTGGTTAATAGTCTGGATTAAGGTGGTAGTCTTGCCACTTCCAGGAGCAGACATCAAGTTCAGGAGGAACACTCCATTTTGCTTCAATTTATGCCGTAAGGCATCCGCATCTTTCTCATTATCAGCAAAAACACTCTTTTTGATTTCAATGATTTTTACTTCATCCATAACAGTAAATTAGAATCATCAAAAATACGTTTTTTTTCGATGCAAAATCCAAAATTTCAAAACTGTTATGAAATAATTAAGAAGCTTCCAAAATATGAAGAATCGCTAGAATTTAAGAGAACAGCACACGTGTTATTCTCTCAAATTCTAACGATTCTAATTGTCAAAAAAGAATAATAAAACTAAACTGTTTCTTAACGAACCACTACCTTTTTAGTGACAACACCTTGTGTGGTAACCAGTTGAATGAAATATAGACCCTGAGGATACAACATTGCAATCCGGCATTCATCTTGCTTCGGCATTACCACCTCGATCTTTTGTCCAATCTGGTTATAAACGACCACTTGCAGCAGGCCTTCCGCCTTGACAGTCAGTTCGCCTTTCACAGGATTGGGGAAAACCAGGGCATTCACGGAACCCGACTCATTGACATTGGTGGGATTGCCTACACCCACGAGTGTTTCTGAGGCCGCATCACAGCCGTCACTATAAACTGCGTTGATGAAGTACTCCGCCGTCAATCCTTCGGTGATGGTATCAAGGTATTCAAAGACATCAGACTCCACAGAAACGTGAAGCTGACCATCTCGGAACACCTCATAATGATCCAACACACCCGTCGAGCCTTCCAATGGTGCCGACCATGACAAGCCAATCAGAGAAAAATCTTTGACAAAAGGGTATTCGTCAATCTGGAAATCTTGCACGGGCTGGCAATAAACGACCGGGGCCTCTCCCACCGGATTAGCAATCTCCGCCAAACACCCGATGTTCATCTGGCAATAACGTTGCGACATGCCAAAACTGTTGACCGATGGACCAATCAGGTCTTGGGGTGTATGGATGTTCGGACTGTAGTGTTGATAGTCCTCGAAAGGATAGATGCCCATATAGCCATGGTTATTAAAAGAGGTATGGTCGCTGTCACCCTCATTGAAGTTGACATGTCGGACCGGCATCTCAGGAAAATAAACATTGGCAACGTTCATGTAATAGTCGCCGATAGGTGCCACTGAATTAGGATAAATCAAGTCGATGTGAATCTGGTCACCATAAAGGTAGCCATTCATGTCGTTGTTGAAGTAGCCTATGATGTCCATGCCTTGTTGTTGGCAGCGGCTGGCGTATGCTTCGCTGCCATAGAGGCCCATCTCTTCGCAGCCGTAGGCGCAATAGACGATGGAGTACTCGAATTCATATTGGCTCATGATTCTGGCCGATTCAAGCACGCTGGCCACACCGGTGGCGTTATCATCGGCTCCTGGCGCAGTGCCACCGCCGAACCAAGCCTCGTAGGAAAACGAGTCAAAGTGGCTGCCACACACCACGTAGGTGTCAGGATAGAGGGTTCCGCGCTGAATGCCAATCACATTAGGACCGGCAGCACCGCTACCCATCCAGGTGTTAGCATTAAAGGGTTGTTGTTCCACTTCCAAGCCAAGGGCTTCCATCTTGCCAGCAATCCAGTCGGAAGCAGCGAAAGCATTGTCTGAGTTCCAGATTCGGCTTTCATAATCCTGAAGATGCTGCACGGTAGCTTGCAGCGAGTCCATGTTCACCTGGTTCATCATTTCACGAATACGCGCATCTTCCACCGTCACCGTGGGGAAGTCGCGGTTCATGCGGGGCAGACGGGCTTCTTTATTGAAGATCGCCACGGCACCATCATTCTTATAAGGCATCACCATGCCCTTGGCGAGGATGGCATGGTTCATCTTGACCATAGCATTGATGTTGTTCTTGGCAAGATAGGCATCCTGAGCATCGTTGGGACAATACACGATGGTATAGACCTCATTGTTCGTGAAGGCGTTTTCATCGAGCATGGTCATGGTCTTGGCATCGAAGGTAGATGCTGTAGCATACACCTCAGTATCAGTGTAATAATGAATGGTAAGATTCGGGTCGGCAAAGAGCTTTTCCAAATTGGAGCGTCCTGAATAGTTGATTTTCACAAAGCTTCCTGCCATCATCACAGAGGAGAGCAGGAAAGCGATCAAGGTAACAAACAGTTTTTTCATTTTTAAATTCATTTTTTAACTTTATTTTCATTCACTTATAACTTTCATCTTAGTTGCTCAAAAGCAAGAAAAATAACAACCATTTTGAATCAGTGATGTTTTTTAAAAATGGAGTTATTTGGCTGGACTCAGTTTGACCATCAGCACCCCGTGTGATGGAATGTTTGAAACCACGTTTTTGGCGGTGGACTTGGCGATGGTCTTGTGTTGCCAGAGGTCATAGACGCTGTAGTTACCACCTGCTTTGCGCAGCTCAGGGATATCGTTCCAGTTGAAGTTGAGGTTCCATTCATCGTTGCCTCGGTTGAAGAAGCACACCGCCCATTGGTTTCCTTCGAGCTGTTTCACCCAGATTTGTCGGTCGCCGAGTGCTACAGACAGATGAGCTTGTATGCCCAGCGGATCCTGGTCGATGGCAATGACTTCTTTGTTGGTAAGGATACGTTGGGTGTCGTCGCTCATGTTGTTGAGGTCGTTACCCGCCATCAGCGGAGCAGCTAGCATACACCACATCGAGAAGTGGCTTTGGTCTTCGATGGCATTCATTCCGCCGTTACCAACCTCCAGCATGTCGGGGTCATTCCAATGGCCAGGACCATTGTAAGGATAAAGGTCCTGAACCAGGTCGATGATATTGACCATGCCGTGTCCGCCCCAGTCTTCCTTACCGTCCCACAAGTTGATGATGTCGCCCGTGGCCCTCCAGAGATGGCCGATGCCTTGTGCCCATTCCCAAGGTTTGGTACTCCCCCACTCGCAGATGCTGAATACGATAGGATGTCCTGCCTCTTTCAGGGCCTCGCGCATGACGGTGTAGGCCGTTTTGGAGTTGGTGCCACGGTTGTTGCAGAAATCGTATTTCAGGTAATCCACTCCAGTGCGGGCATAGAAGATTGCATCCTGATACTCGTGGCCCATGCTGCCCGGCCTACCAGCACAGGTGTGGGAGCCGACACAAGAGTAGATGCCGAACTTGAGTCCTTTGGAGTGGATGTAGTCCGCCACATACTTCATGCCGTGCGGGAACCGTTCGGGGTCACAGACGATGTTGCCGTCCGCGTCGCGGTCGATCTGCCAACAGTCGTCCACCACGATATATTGATAGCCAGCGTCTTTCATGCCCGATGCGACGAGTGCATCGGCAGCTTCCATGAGGAGCTGTTCGCTGACGTTGCAGCCAAAGCGGTTCCAGCTGTTCCATCCCATGGGCGGAGTTGGACATAAGGCTTCGAATTCCTCTTGTGTAAGAGGTTGAGGTTTAGTGTTTTGTGCTGTGACGCTAAGCGACAGCAGTGCGATAGCGAAAAGAAGGAATAAATGTTTCATTGTTCGTTTAATTGTTCGGGACAAATATACGATTTTTTTCCTTGGCAGCCAACTCTCAACGCTAAACTCTCAACTACGCCCCTGGCGTGTATGTGCTCCGTCTATACTTTAAACAACATTCCTCTGTCATCTATAATTGCCCATTTTTTTGTATTTTTGACCCCAAAACACCTCATCATGATAAGGTTTAGATTATTTCTTCTAATAACCCTATTGGTCATCACCTTCACTGCCTGTGAGACTCGTCATCCGCAGCTTCTTGTGATGACATACAATGTACGCCATTGCGCTGGTATGGATTACGAGGTGGACTATGACCGCACTGCCTCCGTGATTATCCAGCAACGACCCGATGTGGTGGCACTTCAAGAGCTCGACAGCATGACGGGTCGTAGTGAGCGCCACGACCAGTTAGGTGAGTTGTCTCGTCGCACCCAGTATCACCCTGTCTTTGGAAGCGCCATCGATTTCGACGGAGGCAAGTATGGTGTTGGCGTCCTCTGTCGCGAGACGCCGTTAAGCTGGAAGGCCCTCCCCTTGCCCGGCGAGGAGCCGCGTGTGCTGTTGGTAGTGGAGTTGAAGGATTATGTGATAGCCTGCACCCATCTCGACCTCGAGGAAGAAGACCGGTTGGCGTCCGTGCCGTTGATTGTGGAGGAAGCACAGCATTGGCAGAAGCCATTCCTTTTAGCTGGCGATTGGAACGACACGCCTGGATCGGTGCTCTTGCAGGAGATGGCGAAGCACTTCACCATGCTTTCTGTTTCCGAGCCCTCCTACCCTGCCGATATGCCTGTGGACTGCATCGACTACATCGCCATTTTCAAAGGCAGGCAGGCCGAGATGATGGAGTCAACAGTGGTCAACGAGCCGGAGGCTTCCGATCATCGTCCGGTGTTGGTGAGGGTAGTCTTGTAGGGGGCAGGAACGATGGATTACACATTCCTAAAACTTGTCTTCTTGTCGAAACCTGCGGACTCAAGCTTTTGAATGTCAGAACGTGTATCTATAATTGGTTTGTCATTGAGAGAAGAGAGATACTCATAGAGCGCACTCCAAATTTCGGACGGGGGAATCACTTTGGGGATGAATGTGCCTGCGAGAATGGGATTCTTGACTCGTTGTTTCGACGCTTTCCATTGTTCTTCGTGTGTCCACCACCGATAATCAACCTGGCATGGGACGATACACATCGGCACATCTGAGTACCGCACCACCACATCCCTCAAAGTGTCGATCAGTCTGTATTCTACACGGGCGGAGTCACGACAGCCGTTTTCAATCCATCGTTCTACCTCAAAGCGATAATGAACACGCCCCGCCTCCAAAATAAAGTGATAAACGCCCCCTTCTCTCCATGTTTTTCTCAAAGAACAATCCTTTGACGCCGCTTCTCGCAGTCGCAAAACACCTTTCAAATCCCAATATTTTTTCTCAACCAAAGGCTTGTCGAAGAATAAAATCTTCGGGCTGAAATAATTATCCATACCATCCAGCAGGACCTTCTCCGAATTTACCACAACGGAACCTCTTCGGTCATAAACCACCATGTCATCCATACCATATACGCCTGCAAGGAAGTCATAATAGTCTTTTTTCTTATCAATGATTTTCATTTCTATAATGTTTAAAGGACGTTTCACATTTAGGTATCAGAGATGAGATGGATGTTTCATTATTTGGAGAACTTTTTTCAAGTGAATGGTCAGAAGACGATGGGTATTATGAATGCCAATTCAATTGGCACAATTTTACAGCTATTATATCCATGTTGAAAAAAGCGACTGATGCAATTGTCGATGACACATTCAAGAAAATAAATCAGCCGCGAAAGCTAAAAAACATCATAAACGGCTGGATAATTTCAGGTTGTTTCATCCAAATTTCAGCAACTTGTTCCGGTAATACTCATACTGCCGCTCCCGTTGCGCCAGTTGCTACTCCATGTTGGCAATGCTGGACTCAAATGTGTATCGTCCTCTATTCCAGACAGCAACGTTGCAAGCTCATCGTGGCGTTTGCCGGAATATGCGGCCAACAACGTTGCTGGGTATGCTCTGTTTTTCACTATAGCAAATAATTTCATATAGTTATAACTCCAGAAGGATTCCTTCTTCCCTCCTTTCGGAAAACTTCACTCCTTCGTCCAAGTCATTTGGATATGCGGGATGCCGTCGAGCATGAAGTTCTCGGATGACTGCTTGAAGCCGACCCCTTCATAGAAACCCTTGGCGTACTCCTGCGCCTCGATTGTGATGCGGGTCGCACCGAAATGCTCGATTGCAACATCGATGGCGTGGAGCATGATCTGTTTGCCAAAACCTTTGCCCCTTTCGGTGGTGATGACCCTTCCGATAGAGACCGCTTCCATGTGGGTGCCGGCGGGACACACCCGTGCCATGGCCACCACCTTCTCCCCTACGGTCAGCCACAGGTGGATGGAAAGCTGGTCGTCGCCGTCCAGATCTTGATAGACACAGTTTTGTTCCACCACGAACACCTCGCTACGAACCCGCAACAGCTCGTAGAGTTCGTCCGTGGTCAGTTCCTGGAAGGTTTTCTTATGTAGGATTGGGGGCATTATATAAGTTGTTTTTATCTAGTTATTTATAAACACTTTGATTTATTTTTATATCAAGAGCATCGTTAGACATACGAACTTCGTAAAGAGCATTGTCTTCGCAATAAACATTGACTGGCATGTGGCAAGTGACATGGGTGTTTTCGTAAATGAAATTATCGTTTCCGTTAAACAAAACTTTCTCTATCTGCTTGCAATCCAAAATAACGCTCTCTGATTTCGGAATTACTTCACCTATTCTATTCTTCATAAAGAAACCTTTCAGCTGGCCTTTGGGCAGAATAAAGAAAAGATAATCCCTAGCACGGCTCATAGCGACATTGATGATGTTTTCATTGTTTACATGAGCTTTGCTTGGGCAATCAGCTGGAGGATTGAGGACAATAAACATAATGTCGCATTCATCCCCTTGGAAACTGTGTACGGTACCACAGGTGACTTTGCAAAACATAGTGTCGAGCGGTCGATTTTCAAACATATTCTTAATTGCATCCGACTGTGATCGATAGACACACACTACACCTATTGAGTAGTCCTTATTAGGATGATTCTTTTCGATCTGTTTTATGGTGTATTCAACCATATTGTAGGTAAAAATGACGGAGTATAGATTGAATGCCGACTGACCGATGACGTTCAAACCTTTGATATCATCGAGTTCCAATACGTCAAAGCCAATGAAGTTTACATTCTTGATTGGAATGCCTTCAAGCTTCAATGGTTTCATAGGAGCACGATTTCTATCATAATCGACTAGATCATCGTATGCAAACTTACTCACCATTTTGCCTATGACTGGGATTGAGCGATGTTGAACGGTCAGCCCCTCTACAGGGTATCTGGAATAATCAAAGACCGCATTGGCAAATCCTTGCAGGCCTACCATATTGTAAATGTTGTAAGCTGGCATATCGTTTTGAACGACAGGCTGTATCTGTTTAGGATCGCCAGAAATAACAATCAGTTTAGCACTTGCGCCTTTGTATAGAATATAAGTGATGGTGAGAATATCAATCATTGAAGCCTCATCAATGAAAATATAGTCCCAAGGGTAATCGCAAATAGGGGTATCGTCAGGCTGGACATAGTCATACGCATATCGGGCTGCTGTAGCCACAACAATATTATGCCAGGCCTTTAAGTCTGTGGTGTCACGGTTTGTAACACAACCAATTTCCTCAATAAGATACAGGCTTTCTGTTGCCCCAAAACGTGCAAGACCACCCTCACACACTTCATCATTTGACATTTTAATCGCCACCACATCAGCTGCTTTATTTGTTGGGGTAAGGACAAGAATCTTAGCCTCGGGTTCTTTTTCCAGTAAATCGCGAACACGTTTAACAAGCTCCGTGGTTTTCCCAGTACCCGGAGGACCGTAGATGAATGAGAGGTTTTGAGGCAAGTTTGCATTCATATCGAAATCATCATCCTTTTCGAGTTGAAGGAAGCGGGTTTCAAGTGAGTTAATAATGTTGGTGTTGTCAACGGCAACAACACGGATCTTTTTCGCATTTTGCAGGTTGGCAAGCATCTTGTCTGTTAGTTCGACCGAAATGTCAATGCTGTCATCATCGGACTTAACAATCAAACCTTCGATCTTTGCCGTTTTACCATCGGCAAGTGTCGTTATTGAGAACTGTTCCGCATCGCAAATCCAAGATGGTATAGGAAGTGTCGGTTCGATAAGATGCAGTATTTTATCCGAACAAATCATCTCATAGTGAGAGAAGTCAATCTGCACACGACGTTCGGTTATCTTATCTTGACCGGCGTGCATTAATTCCATGAGAATCTTGAACCACTTGAAAGAATATTCAGGGGTCTGCTTGAGCAAGCTCATTATTTCCACCATATCCTTGGCGTTTTCGGCTTGTGTTTGTGCTGAAGTATCTTTCGCCTTCAGATTTTTCTCTGCCCGAGTCGTATCTTCAACTCCAACACCATTTGAATCTTGTTTTGATATTGTAGGGACAAAGAATGGCGCATCATTATCAGGCGTTTCAATGCCTTGATTGGCATCATCAAAGAATAACTCATTACTATTAGTAGCAGAAGAGTGAGGCTTATTAACTCGTCTGTTCTTCTTTTCCTCCCAACGTTTTTTCATCTTGTCTTCAATATTCTCGGATTGTTTTTCAGGCTCCTTCTCATCGAAAACATCTTGACCGCCTACTGAGAGTTCTTCTTTTTGTTTGGCAGCCTCTCGTTGTGCCGCCTTTTCCCGTTTCTTCTTTGCCTTTGCTTCCCGAACAGCTTTCCATAAATCTTCTTCAGTAAAGTCCTCGTCTAATTCCTTCCTTGCCTTTGCGCCAAACTCAAAGCTTTTCTGTTCTTCATCCGTGGCACCATATTTTTCTGTTAAGTCCTGGGTCCGCTTCTGAATCTTCAAGACCTCGATGAGTTTGTTATAATTATACTCTGGAAGAAGGTCTTCCAGAAATACATCTTCGGCAAAGCATGGTTCCCCATCCCTATTATAAATCCAGGCATAGTCTCTGAGATCAAGTAATAATTTAAGCTCGCATCTATAAATGTCGTATGTACTTCGTCTTTGTGTACTTGCCTTAATCAAGCACGTGGTGTTGTAACTATCGATATCTATTTGATTTGTAAAAATATCATCCAAGACATCGTTCCATAAAAAAATGGACATTTCTTTTGTTATGCGATCGTTTTGATATGCATCACTAAAACCATCAAGTTCCTTGTCCTCAACAATCACATCGTTGTAATAATCCTTTTTATCACTTGGGAACTGGGCTTTGATGTTGGCAGGAACAGGCCACGAATACCGTTCTATGACATCTTTAAGACACGGCTTAGTATTTGCACCTAAGCGAAACACAAAATCCTTGACAAGAGACATCTTGAAGTCATGAATTGAATCTTTGTAAAACAACGAATCGAAATAAACTACTTCCTTGCCAAAATAAGCAGTGAGAACATCCGTCTTGAAATATAACTCCGATGGCGAATACAAAGTGTTATTAGTTCCTACAAGTAAAAGTTTACTCTTAAGCATTTGGATGTATTCATCCTCTTCTTCAGTGTCCTTAACTTTTTTGAAAAAAGAAAGAAGAAGATGGAAATCAGACTTTAGAATGTTGTTGTCAACTTCGACATAACCATTTTCATCGCCCTCATATTTTTTAAGGATAATATTTCGAATAAAATCATGTTCATCAGGCTGCTTGATTTCCAACTCATTGAAAAGCTTGCAAGCCATTTCCTCTTTGAGGTACTCTGCACTGATAAAGTTATAGTCCGAATTTCCACTTGAATTATTATCGATAGGCAGAAAAACGTTGAGAGTTGTTGTGTCGATAAATGGCGCAACCCAATCTCCTCGTTGTGTTTTGATTATCGGAGCTCTTCTAAAAACGTGTGCAGTGGCTTTTGTTTGAGGTGAAATCTTCCAATATTTAGGTGCGTCATTGCGCAAAAAAGTATAAAATTTCGTAACCCAGTCGATTTTTTGCTCTTCCATAAACGTTGATGAGATTTCGTTCCCGAAATCTTCGACAGTGTATTCCTTGATTTCTTCGTATATACCATTAACATCATCGATTTTGCTTAACCGCATTATGAGTTCCCATTTGAGGAAATCTATATCTTTGGAAACTTCATCATATTCATCTCTGGATCGACTGTTACAGCGCAGAGAATAAAACTGTTCATGAGATAATAATTCCAGAATGGCACCTGTTGTTTTGTAGGCATCTTCAATTTTAAGATATTTTTTGTTTCTCGAAAGAAGTATTGGCTTGTTCTCAAGCATTTCCTGGAATGCTTGTCTCATGGGCTCTTCGAATAGACTTTCTTCGGAGTACCGATAACTTGATTCATATAGAGGAATTATATCAACGATGTTCTCGTTAATAAGAAGATGTCCATATTTCCTTCCATACTTACGAAGTTGGATAACTGCATCGGCAGCCAGACTTGACAAACAGCGCAACAAGTCTTTATTTAGGTTTTCATCGCGCTTGATATTGTGACGGTCTGGTGTTAAAATGAATGGAGCATGTGAAATGAAACAGGTTTTAAAAGTCTCTTTTGTAGGGAAAAAACAGTATATGTTTTGGGTGTTTTTCGTGATGAGACTCTTCCTTTGCTCATCGTAATAAAAACCGACATAGATAGGTAATACTATCTTTTTGCCATCTGCCATTGTAATAGTAATATCCCTTGAAAAGAGGAATATGGTATCTCGGTGGTCAGCGTTTTTCAAGAGATATTTTTCTAATGTAATATCTCCGTATTTATGTTGTTCAAGCAAAGCTTTGCTATACTCTGTGGTATGATTATCAAGCTGACCGGCATCTATGTGCCAAATGATTCTTTTTATGTTTCGCAAAAACAGGATGGGATTTACCAAAGTCTCCAATCTTTCCTTGATATCCTTAAAAGATTTAATCATATTTCGGAAAGGTAGAACGAACAATGTTTCGCCTGGGTTTCTATCGGGATAGTCATGGTCAATAAGCGTTGGAACAATCAAATCCTCAATCTTAAATTTGAATTGGTCGTCATAGATCTCAGGTGTATCAGTATATTGGAAGACTGCTTTGAAACCAACACCAAACTTACCTATCTTGTTTTGAGTAATGTCTTTTGATGAATTACCAATACCAGTAATGGAATTGATGTCGCCTACCCGTTCGTCATCTTCAGCTGTAATGTCAAAGTGTTTGGTGCCATTATGCTTGAAGAGCAAACTGTTTGTTTTCAGAATAATAGTAACCTCTGTGGCATTAGCATCGTCGGCGTTTTGCAATAACTCATAAACGAAGTGTGCTGTTTCTGCGTATTTATCAACTACATTGGGCTTTACGCCACGGAAAGCTCTCTGGTTGAAAACCTCATTTGCCTTTACACGAGCTTCGTGTAGCGCATCAAATAATACTTGTTCTTTCGGGGTAATACTGCTCATAATTAGATTGAGTTTAAGGGTTGAGGTTACAAAGTCCAATTTATTAAGACTTCATTAAGGTAAAAGCAACTAATTTAACACTATTCCGTCGTATTAATAAACCTCCGGAGATACGCTTTCAGCTTCTCAATCACCGTCTGCTTTTTCTTTCCACTTTCGGGGAGGAAGGGGTTGGTGGGCGGCAGGATTTGGGCGATGCCGGTTCCTGTCTCAGTAACGTAACCGTCGGCAAAGGCGCGTTCCATGAAGTCGCTGGTCTCTTGTGGTTTCAAATGCTCTTCTGCAATAATGGCGTTCAGTTGCTCACGTTTTTCCTGTTCAATAAACTGCTCCCATTCCTCCCCAACATCTTTACCTTTCATTGGAGTCATTTGCTCGATGAAACGCTCGATCAACTCACGCTTGTCACGCATGTCGGGGCTCGCATCCACCTGCTTCTTGATCTTCACGATGATTTCCTTGTCTTCACAATTGGAATCATGGTACTGTTGCACCAAATTCAAGATATAGCGGATGTTGATCTGCACCTGCTTGACCAACTCCATTTCAAAGATGACATCGTCAGAAATATCTTCTCGCTCATCGTTATGCGTGGGTTTGCGGAACTCATCGTAATAGTTGTTATACCAACCAAGATAATCCTGATAGCGCATCTCGTCAACAATCTTCGCCGCTTCCGTAAAGTCATCGAAGGCAGCCAGGATGTTGCGTACACGAAGCATCTCGCCCATCAAGCGAATAAAGGCTTTTTTCTGGTCCTCGTCTATGATGTTGGCCATCGCCTCCACGGGGAATTCTTGCAGCAGCCGTTCAATCAGTTTCGTGTAGGGGTCGTGCCAGTTGCCGCGATCATCTTCATAGCCCTCACTATAGTACTCTTTATAACTCTTCAGGAAAACCAGACCCGATGCGTTCTCATCACCAAAGATGGACAAGCTTTTCTTGGTGGCTTCTTCAAGATTGCGGAAACAGACGATGTTACCACAGTTCTTCACCGCATTAAGGATGCGGTTGGTGCGACTATAAGCTTGCAAAAGACCATGAAGCTTCAAATTCTTGTCAACCCATAACGTGTTAAGCGTCTTGGCATCGAATCCTGTTAGGAACATACCCACCACGATAAGGATGTCAATCTGCTTGTTCTTCATGCGCAACGAAACGTCTTTGTAATACGACTGAAACGAATCGCCGTCAGTGCTGTAGTTGGTATTGGGAGTCCAGAAATGGTTGTAATCATCAATGGCTTGTTCAAGTGCCTCGCGGCTCTGCATATCGGGAGCGGTGCCCACATCTTCAGGATTCTCGTCGCCTCCGAAGCCCCATTCATCCACTTCGGCCTCATTCGCATTGTAGGTATATATGGTGGCCACTCGAAGGTCGGGAGCAACAGGATCAGCCAGCTGCTTCTTGAATTCATTGTAATAAAGAATGGCCGACTTCACTGAATCCACGGCGAAGATGCTGTTGAAGCCATTGGTCTTCACCTTTGTCTTCTCCTCTTCGGCTTTGCGTCCTTTCTTGATCACCTCCTGCACATTCAGCAGGCGGTTCATGGTGTAAGCCTCGGCGCCTTGCTTGGTCTTCTCCGCAAAGTGTTCGATGATATAGCGCGTCACGATTTCGATACGCCTTGGGTCGTGCAACGCCTCTTCGGTGTCGATGCCCCACACCTGTTTGCGTTCCACATCGTCTTTCATCCGCATGGTGCTATTATAGTCCACGTGAAACTTCAGCACGTTTTTGTCGCGGATGGCGTTGATGATGGTATAGGTATGCAGTGGTTTGGTAGGCTTGCCGTCTTTATCGGGTTCTCCGCCAAACAGTTGTGCTGTGGTAGTGTATTTGCTTCCTGCATTCGTGTTCACAGCGAAGATAGGCGTGCCTGTAAAGCCGAACATCAGGTAACGCTTCACCCGCTTCACAATCAGCTTGTGCATGTCGCCAAACTGGGAACGGTGGCATTCATCGAAGATGAGGACGATGTTTTCTTTGGTTAGCACTTCACGCAACTCGGAATCGCTGTCATAGATGGCTGGTTTCATTAGGTTCGACAGCTTCTGGATGGTAGTGATGATGATGGAAGAATCGTTGTCTTTGAGCTGTTTTTGCAGTATCCTTGCTGAAGAATTGGAGTTGGCACAGTTGGGCTCAAAGTTGTCGTATTCTTTCATGGTCTGGTAATCCAAATCTTTGCGGTCCACCACAAAGAGTACTTTCTTAATGCCTTCCATCTTAGAGGCCAGCTGGGCGGTCTTGAACGAAGTAAGCGTTTTTCCGCTGCCCGTCGTATGCCAGATGTAGCCACCGGCACGAATGGTTCCCTGCCATTTGTTGTAAAGCGCCGTTTGGATGCGCTGCAAGATCTTTTCCGTAGCGGCTATTTGGTAAGGACGCATCACCAGCAGCTGCTTGTCAACATTGAACACACAGTATTTCGTCAAGATGTTCAGCAGGGTATGCTTGGCGAAGAAGGTGTTGGTGAAGTCACGGATGTCGGTCAACAAGGTGTTTTCTTGGTCCGTCCAATAGCTGGTGAACTCAAAGGTATTGCCATCGGTCTTATGCTTGCGAGAGCTATTCTCGGATTCGAGTTCCTTGGCATAACGGGTGGTGTTGCTATAGTATTTGGTCTCGGTGCCGTTTGAGATGACGAATACCTGTACAAAGTCGAACATCGCCCTACCGGCCCAGAACGAGTCCCTCTGATAGCGGTTAATCTGATTAAAGGCTTCTTTGATATCGACTCCACGGCGCTTCAGCTCCACATGGACCAAGGGCAGGCCATTGACCAAAACCGTCACATCATAACGGTTCTTGTGCGTGCCATTGGGCACTTCGTATTGGTTGATGACTTGCAGGTGGTTGTTATGGACGTTGGTCTTGTCCCAGAGTTTGATGTTCTTGGTGAGCCCGTTATCCATCGTGAGGTTGAGGATATAACCCTTGCCTTGCAGCATTTCCGTCTTGTCCTGGATGGTCATCTGTTCATTGCTGATCATAGGTAGCAGGCGAGCCCACTCACTGTCGCTCAGTTTTACCTCGTTAAGCAATTCCAGTTGAGCACGCAGGTTCTTCAACAATCCGGTTTCGTCCTTCACTTTTAGGTACTCATACCCCTGCCCCACCAGCTGCTTGATGAATTCGTTTTCCAGCTTAGCCTCACTCTGATAGCCCCCATCCGGTTTTTCTTTCACCTCATAATGGGCCATAACCGTGGAGTGTTCCTGCTCTACTATGATCTTGTAGTCGTTCATGGGCTTTTTACTTTTATTCTATTTTTTTAATTTTTTTTCTTGAAAAAACTTGCATATATGGATTTATTGCGTATCTTTGCACCCAACAAGCTTACCCCGCTTCCCATAGAACAGCGCGCTTAGGGTAAGCCTTTTTTTATGACGTAAATGCAACGAGTACCTTACAATAAACAGATACAGACGTTTTCCAGCCAAATCAGCATCTTGAAGCAACGAGGCATGTTGATTGCCGACGAGAGTGCCGCTGAGGTTTGGCTTCGAAAGGTAAGCTATTACCGTATGAGTGGCTATTGGTATCCGCTTTTGGCCGACCGGCAGAATCACGTCTTCAAAACGGGTAGCACCTTTGAGCAAGCATGCATGCTTTATGATTTTGACAGTCGTTTGCGTCAAATGGTGCTTTCTTATATAGAACGCATCGAAGTTGCCATACGAACTCAGATGGCATACGTGATGTCGATGGCTCATGACGGATATTGGTTCGAAGATGCGCAACTTTTTGGACAGCAAGCACAGCTCGCCAAAATAATATCCAGCATTCAAGACGAATACCAACGAAGTGATGAACAGTTCGTGCGTGCTTTCCGACGGAAGTATTCCGATCCATTGCCACCCAGTTGGATAACCCTCGAGATTACCTCGTTTGGCACCATGTCCATTCTCTATCAAAACTTGAAGCCTGGACTTCCCAAACGAGAGGTAGCTTCCGCCTTTGGCGTAAGTGACACGGTGTTTGCTTCGTGGCTTCATACCTTGGTTTATATCCGCAACATTTGTGCTCACCACGCCCGTTTGTGGAATCGCATCTTGGGCGTGCGTCCTCTGATGCCCCGACATCCGCACCGTGCGTTTATTGCTCAACCCGCTATCAGCACACAGCGTGTTTATTTTGTGTTGGCCATCATACGTTACTGGATGAATATCATCGAACCTAACAACACGATGACACAAGACCTCACAACGCTGTTCTCCAGCTATCCTGGAGTCTATCCCGCAGCCCTTGGCTTCCCCAGCCATTGGCAGCAAGAACCGTTGTGGAGGTAACGTCGGTAGCATCATTCAAAAGTTAATAGCTTGTTCCGATAATACTCATACTGCCTCTCCCGCTGCGCCAGCTGCTGCTCCAAATTGGCGATGCAGGCCTCAAAGGTGTCGAGGATGGAGACGATGCGCTGCTGCTCTTCTATTGATGGAAGTGGAAAAGCGAATTTAGCCATACTATCTCCTGAAATACGAACAACTTTGGCACCAGTAGCATGAGCAATTTTAAATAAGCAAAAACGATGTGACGCAAATTGATATGCCATAAATTTTCCATTCTGATCATGATGAAAAATATACGCATCACCGCTAACTGCAATACTTTCATCACCCAACCATGCCACAGGCTTCGCAACTCCTTCAGCATCTTCAGAAGTTGTAGCCAACACAACATCACCTTTTACCGCTTTCTTGCTTTTTTTGTATAAACTCTCAATTACTTTAGAAATGGTCTTAGTAGCCGACAAGCCGTATTTTGTATGAATTTGCCCATAATGAATGCAACCAAAACCATCGTCTACAAAATCACTTTTTTGAATTCCACTGCCTCGAATAAATGTACCAACCTCTCCCAGTGTCTTCATCTCCACTCCCTCTTTCCCTTCCAAATCAAGCAGTTGGTCGCGGTAATGTTCATATTGTTTGCGGCGTTGCGCGATTTGTTGTTTCAGGTTCTCGATGGAAGCGGTAAAAGTATCGAGGATGTTTACTATTCGGGTTTGCTCGGCGAGGGAGGGGACAGGGATTTGAATCTTTTTAATATCTGCTGCTTTCATACTTGACAAACTACTATTTGTACCGATAAACTTTACATCCATCAACGCATAATACAAAAATTTTGTCAACAATAAATCATTATTAGGAACTAATACCTTTAACCTTATGATTGGAGTAAAAAAAGCCAATCTATAATTAACAGAACCGACATTACCTATTGAGGATACAGTTACAGCATCTTTTGCTATTCTATAACTTGGACAATAACCATAAACACCATCTCCATTTGAAAAAACAGGATACGGGTGTGTTGTGGTAGGGCTCAGTTGTCCTTTCACACAGTCCAAGGGTGCATCACCGCCTGTAATAACGCTGCAAACATACTCAATTTTCTTCCATTCCACCATACGCATTAACACATTTTATTCTTGTTAGAAACAAGTCCTTGCTTTATTCCTTCCAAATCTTTAATAAACTTGCAATAGAGTTTATAATCCCTTTCAGGCTTATTCTCTTTAAAACTCCGCATAGCACCATCCTTCCATTCAACAATTCCACTTAAACCTGAATTATTTATATCTTTTATGCCTTCCCATTCTTGTTTAGCTTGTCTTGCTAATAGTAGATTCTTTTCTATCTCCAATTCCACTTGCTTAATAGATGCGTCTATTTGTTGACTTGAAAGTTCTTTTATGCTTTCAATTTGCTTATCGGTATCCTTTTTACTACTTAATATCACCCAAACCGCAATAAGTACTGCAATAATCGGACTCAAGATCGTTGCCCATTGAACTATTATATCCATCATACTATTCCACTAATTCTGTGATTATTCCAGCTATTATCTCATTCAACTCATTCCCTTCTGCAACCAAATTCTCAAGCTTGGAATTAACCTCCTCGATATTAATAATCTCACGAGTGTCTTCTTGTTCCACGTAAGAAGAGACAGAGAGGTTGCAGTCGTTGGCAAGAATGTCGTCGTTCTTCACCAACTTGGCCATATATGGTTCATCCTTGCGGTCAGCAAAGAGTTCCATAATCTTGTCCTGGTGCTCGGGTAGCAACACGTTCTTGTTGCCATCTTTCTGGAATAGTTTGCTGGCGTCTATAAACAGAACATTACTGTCGGTCTTCGCACTCTTCTTCAACACGATGATGCAGGTAGCGATACCCACACCGAAGAAAAGGTTAGCAGGCAACTGGATGACCGTGTCCACAAAATTGTTCTTAACCAAGTACTGACGAATCTTTTTCTCGTCGCCGCCACGATAGAGCACACCAGGGAACTCGACGATGGCAGCCGTGCCGCGCTCCGACAGGTGCCATAAAATATGCATTACGAAAGCCAAATCCGCAGCACTCTTGGGAGCCAGGACCCCAGCAGGAGCGTAACGCTCATCGTTGATGAGAATGGTGTTGTCCTTGCCATCCCATTTCTTGGAATACGGTGGATTGGAGACAATAGCATCGAAGGGCGCATCGTCTATATGTTGGGGCTTCAGCAGCGTATCTTCCAAACGGATGTCGAAGTTGTCATAGTTCACGTTATGGAGAAACATGTTGATGCGGCAGAGGTTGTAGGTGGTGGGATTCACCTCCTGACCGAAATACTTTAAGTTGGGATTGGTCTTGCCAATAGTTTTGGAGAACTTCAGCAGCAGTGAACCGCTACCGCAAGCTGGGTCATAGACCTTGTTGATCTTGGGATTGTTATGGGAAGCCAATCGTGCCAGCAACTCTGAGACCTGTTGCGGTGTGAAGTATTCGCCACCGCTCTTACCAGCATCGGAGGCATACATCTGCATGAGGAACTCGTAGGTGTCGCCGAAGGTGTCGTTCTCCGTATCGTTGTAGCGTGAGCCAAGCTCCATGGCAGCCACTGTTTTCAGCACCTTGGCCAGCAACTGATTACGTTTGATTACGGTGCTTCCCAACGAGGCGCTATCTACCGAGAAGTCGGAAAAAAGCCCACGTAGGTCATCCTCGGACTCGGTACCTTTGGCCGAAGCCTCAATGCTACGGAAAACAGTCGTAAGATGCTCGTTCAGGTTCTCATCCTTGTCAGCGGTGTTCACCACATTTTGAAAGAGCTGTGAGGGAAGAATAAAGTAGCCTTTCTCTTCCACCATCTTCTTGCGGATGTTTTCCGCTTTGGTGTCATCGATGGCAGAATAATCGAAATCAGGCTCCCCTGCCTCCTCCATCAGATGGTGGATATAGTCGCAAATATTCTCCGAAATAAAGCGATAGAAGATAGACCCCAGTACGTATGCCTTAAACTCCCATCCATCCACACTTCCACGCAAGTCATTGGCTATCTTCCAAATAGTTTTGTGCAGTTCAGCACGTTCTTGTTGTGTTGACATGGTTCATTTGTATCTCTAAGCTTTAAATAAGGTTCAAAGATACGAGAATTTTACCTTCTTATTCAACATTTTTTTCAAAAAAAACGACTGATGATGTAACAATAATCTTAAATCGGATACTAATTTCTATATATTTATAAATTAAATATACTTGTATAAAATATATAATGTTAGCAACTATGCTAAATAACACATCATACAACTTGACGAATAACTTCGACTCTTAGGTGCATCCGTCGGCCTCACATATCATATCCATACAATCCGCTTATAGCAAATGTCCTGTATAATTATAACCTATATTGAAAACTGGGGTCGGTATGAAACACATCATGGAGGCTTTGTTGTGGTGACATTTGTGAGACCAACAAAGGGCGTCACCCAAGATGGCAGGTTGGATCGGATATCCCATCAAGGCAGCAGCTGATTCTCCACCCCGAGTTAAACTGTCGGATAAGTTAATCTCCTGCCATTGCGCCCTGACTTGCGGGGCAAGAAAAGTAAACCGAGATAGTAAACAAGGTCTTTGTCCTGTAGGCAATAAAAAAGAACTAAGAATTCCGCTTTATTCATAGTTTAATATGAAGTCATTGTTCAAAATTTCTAAACAAAATGAGATTATTGAACAAATTTAACGCAAAAATACTATAAATAAATAGTTTATACAAGAAAAAATGCAAATTTTATTACCACACTCATTCCCATCGGGCATCACGGAGGGGACGATCCCAATACACCTCACCACCGGCTTCGTGGGCAAGGTCATCAATGACATCGCGGAATTCCACCAGCAAAGCCTGCTCGCGTTTCTTGGAACGATAACCTTTGGCTTCAGAAGAAAAAAAAACATGAAATCCTTGCGAGTTTGGGAAAACCATATTAACTTTGCATCGTAATCGGTTGATGGTCGCAACATGGTAGCGAGGCTCCTGGATAGCAGATTGAGGGTTCGACTCCCTTCGCCGATTCAATAACGGGACATAAGTCCCGTTTTTTATTGCTCC
>JAEEGL016455245.1_pt1 | contig 122668 bp, 87 predicted proteins | sample 9134231 | NCBI WGS metagenome assembly JAEEGL01 (sample SAMN16246548, study PRJNA631951) | gut metagenome | biome: gut microbiome; feature: rumen; material: fiber-attached | host: Bos | place: Iran: Karaj | collected 2018-10 | reverse complement strand
TTACCATACACAAAGTATGCTTTCACAAATCTTCCTTGTTCTGCGGCTCATTTTTCGCGTGAAAACTGTTTCACACCTCAAAGAGATGAAATTTGTGCATATTTGCAGGTTATGACGACGAGTAATACTTGTCGTATTCCGAGGAGGAATACCTGCATAAGATGTGCGAAGGTCGCTCTTTGAGGCATTACTGGCTTATGAAGGACCGCCCTTGGGAAGCCGTTTTGTTTTAATAATATCTGTAACTCGCGATGACCTTGCCGAGGATGATTACCTCGTTTACGATAATCGGCTCGAAAATGTCGTTTTCGGGCTGGAGGCGGAAATGTCCGTTCTCCTTATAGAAACGCTTTACGGTCGCCTCCTCGCCGATGAGGGCGACTACTATTTCGCCGTTTGCGGCGGTCGGAGTTCTCTCCGCTATGACTATGTCGCCGTCGAGAATGCCGGCGTTAATCATACTCTCGCCCCTTACATGAAGGGCGAAAAGTTCCTTGTCCTGCGCGCCGGGCTGCGAAAACGGAAGGTAGCCCTCCACCTCTTCAACCGTTAGTATCGGCATACCCGCGGTGACCGTGCCGAGAAGCGGCACCTGGGCAACGTTTTCAGCCATGCCGCAGATTTTGATGACTCTTTTGAGCATGGGCGGACGCTCTATGTAACCCGCCGCCTCGAGCGAGTCGAGATTCGCCTGAACCGATGATGTGGAGCGAAGCCCTACAGCCGCGCAGATTTCGCGCACGCTGGGGGTTATTCCCTCCTTGGCTTTTTCAACAAGATATTCATATATCTTGCGCTGACTTTCACTGATAGGCTTCATTTGAGCACCTCTGCCGTGTCGTGCACAGCCCTTTCATACTATTTGCAATGTGATTATAACACATTTGTTCGGTAGTTGTCAAACATTTGTTTGATTTTTTTGAAATATTTTTTAAAAAAACAGTATTTTATTTATTTTAGATATATGCTATAATAATTATTCAGTAATTGTACAGGAGGCGTTCCCATGGCAAAAAAAGCGGATTTTGAACTGCCCAGAGCGAAGTTTCCCGAAGAGGTCGGCGTTGATTCCAAGGAGATAAAGGCGCTTATCGAGGACTTTGAGGCAAACGAGGACGAGGTGCATTCAATTCAGATTGTGCGCCACGGCAAGGTGGCTTACGAGCGCTGGCGCTACCCCTACGCGCCCGAAATTCCGCACACAATGTATTCCGTGAGCAAAAGTTTCATTTCAATCGCCATGGGCTTTGCCATTGACGAGGGAATAGTATCGCTTGACACGAAGGTCGCCGATCTCTTCCCCGAATTCCGCCCGAAAACACCGGACGAAAACCTTGAGGCGATGACGGTTTATCACCTTCTGTCAATGTCGGCAGGCAAGAATGTGAGCATACTCTCCGACAAGCAGAAGCCCGACTGGGTAAAGCAGTTTTTCGAGGCGCCCTGGGGCTACAAGCCCGGCGAAAGCTGGTCATATATAAGTGAAAACACCTACCTCTGCTCGGTAATAATCAAAAAGCTCACGGGGCAGACCGTACGCGAGTTCCTGAAGCCCAGACTCTTTGACCCTCTGGGATACAACCGTATGCCATTCTGGGAATGCGACAAACAGGGCAGAGAAGCTGGCGGATGGGGTCTGTTCATAACCACGGACGAGCTTACGAAATTCACCGTCTGCCTTGCGAACAACGGCGTTTACAACGGCAAGCAGGTTATACCCGCCTGGTATGTTGAACAGGCAACCTCAAACCTTGTGGATAACTCCGTGGCAAACAGGAGCGCCCACAGCAGTGTGGGATACGGCTTTTTCTTCTGGCAGTGCGCCTGCGAAAACACCTACCGCGCGGACGGAATGTTCTCGCAGTTCGGCATAGTTTTCAAGGATTATGACGCGCAGTTCATCATAACCCAGAGCGAGATATTTGAGGAAAAATCGAGAGAAATCATTTTCAGGCATCTGCCGAAGATGTTTATAAACGAGATGAAGAAGGAGCCGGAGGACGCCTGCAGGGATCTCGACCTTTCGCCCCTGCCCTGCCTTGAGGCAATGCCGAGAAGCCCCTACGAGAGCACGGTAAACGGCAAACTCATCCATTTCAAGAGAAACAATATTCTGAACGCTGTCGGCTTCCCCGTTTCAATGCTGACAATTCCCGTAACATATATGTCCGCCGACAAGGGCGGTAATATAGACAATGTGGTGTTCCGCTTCGGCGAGAACACCTGCACCATGACCTGGGACGAAGGTCCCTGCCACAACACGATAGAGTGCGGTATGGACGGCGATATCCGCAAGTCAAAGATTCACCTCGCGGGCATAGATTTCACCGCCGCGAGCTGCGCCGCCTGGCTCGACGAGACCACTCTTGAGGTGCGTATGAGGCCGCTTGAATCCATCTGTGAAAGGCGGATTACCCTCACATTTGACGGCGACAATGTAACGCTCAAGCCGACAAGCATGCCTTCAATTGAAACGATGGAGGAATATGTAAAGAACTACGCCGCCCAGATGATAAGCAACGAGCGTCTGCTCGGTGTCGCGGGCAAGGCGGTAATGCGCATAAACCTGCTTGTTGAAGCGCCGCTCGACGGTAAAATGATATGAGTAAAAAGGCGAAAATAACCGCCGCCGTTGTCTGCCTCGCGCTGATTGTTGCCGCGGCAGCGGTAATCACACAGAACCGCGAAAAAATTGTTATCCGCTCCGCCGTAAGGGATATCCACGCGGGCGACTATTCCCGCGCTTCGGGAATTCTCGAATACGGAGACGGGGAGTATGCCGCTCAGCTTAAAAAATATGTCGCTCTGAGAACCGAAATAAAGGACACCTACCCCGCCCTGCTCGGCGCCTATGATGAGGACACGCTCAAAAAATGGCAGAGCGAATCGGGCGAAATATCCGCTTCGGGCGCGATTGAGGACTCGCAGATAAACTCCGCGCTGGACAGCATTGAAGCGCAGACGGGGCTTATCCTTTCGGTTGACTCGATGTATTCGGCAATAAAGGACGATGTGCTGACTCTGCTCGATGTTTTCACGGAATACAACCGCCTGCATATTCAGATAAACGGCGAAAACGCGGTTTTCACGCTCCACGAGGAATATGCGAAACTTGAAAAATGGCAGAAAGCGCTCGACAAAATCAGACGCTACGCCGCCTCCGTGCCCGATTATGAAAGTGTATATCTTCTGAGTTACCTTCTCAAGGAGGGGCAAAGCGAAATCGTTCAGCTCAGGAATGAGATAGACTCCGTTTCTGCCGAGGGCTACGGCGAATATGACAGTGTGCATTACAGCGACAACACGGCAAGAAATTTTCCGTCAATAAAAGACGGAAAAGGAACTGTCATCACTTTTAAAAACAAAGCGGTTTTTGAAAAATATCTTCACGAAAGCATCCGCGAGCAGCTTGTTTCAAACGGGCTTATCAAGTTTTATTACAATATCGGCGGATGATTCCGGTTTTTGATTTTGCGCCGCAGTAAAAATGCAGGATTGTGTTCATTTGGGCTTTTCGGCACTTGGATTTTGCAAGTTCGGCGGTCAAATTATGCAAATTGCGAAAAAATAAGATTAATACGGCAATTAATTCGGAAATATAAATATTGAAAGATATTTGATAAAGTAATATAATACTGTTTAATGATCCGGCGGGATTTTGTGTGTTTGTCCCGTCCGGTAATGATTTTAAAACTTAATAAAAGAAAGAAGGAGTCACCATGTCCTATTTGAACGAAGTGTATCAAATGGTCGTTGACAAAAACCCGGGTCAGCCCGAATTTCACCAGACAGTCAAAGAGGTGCTCGAATCCCTCAGCCCCATCATTGAGGCAAATGAGGAGGAGTACCGCAAGAGCGCTCTTCTCGAGCGTCTTGTAACACCCGAGAGACAGGTCATCTTCCGCGTTCCGTGGACCGATGACAACGGTCAGGTTCATGTCAACACCGGCTACCGCGTTCAGTTCAACAGCGCCATAGGCCCCTACAAGGGCGGCCTGCGCTTCCATCCCTCGGTCTATATCGGAATTATGAAGTTCCTCGCCTTTGAGCAGACCTTCAAAAACAGCCTTACCGGTCTCCCCATCGGCGGCGGCAAGGGCGGTTCCGACTTTGACCCCAGAGGCAAATCGGACGCTGAAATCATGCGTTTCTGCCAGTCCTTTATGACGGAACTTTTCCGCCACATCGGTCCCGATGTTGACGTTCCCGCGGGCGATATCGGCGTAGGCGGCAGAGAAATCGGCTACCTCTTCGGTCAGTACAAGAGAATCAAGGGATGTTACGAAAACGGCGTTCTCACCGGCAAGGGCCTCTCATACGGCGGTTCTCTTATCAGACCCGAAGCGACGGGCTACGGCGCGATTTACTATACACTTGAGGTTCTCAAGCACTTCGGCGAGGATATCAAGGGCAAAACAGTCGCTCTCTCCGGCTTCGGCAATGTTGCCTGGGGCGCGGCGAAAAAGATTGCCGAGCTCGGCGGCAAAGCCGTTACAATCTCAGGTCCCGACGGCTATGTCTATGACCCGGACGGCATCGTAACAGATGAAAAGATAAACTACCTGCTCGAGATGAGAGCCAGCGGCAGAGACAAGGCGCAGGATTACGCCGACAGATTCGGCGTTGAGTTCCACGCCGGCGAAAAGCCCTGGGGCGTAAAGGTTGATATAGCAATGCCCTGCGCCACTCAGAACGAAATCGGCATGAAGGAAGCGGAACAGATAGTCGCAAACGGCGTTGATTACTACATCGAGGTCGCGAATATGCCCACCACAAACGAAGCCCTCGCATATCTCAAAGAGAAGTGCAAGGCGGTTGCCCCCTCAAAGGCGGTCAACGCGGGCGGTGTCGCCACATCCGCTCTCGAAATGAGCCAGAACTCCATGAGATACAGCTGGACGGAAGAAGAGGTTGACGCGAAACTTCATCAGATTATGGTCAACATCCACGATTCCTCCGCGAAGGCGGCTGAGAAATACGGCTACGGCTACGACCTTGTTGCCGGCGCTAACATTGCCGGCTTTGAGAAGGTTGTTGACGCAATGACCGCTCAGGGTATTGTATAAGCATTTTAAAAGGCATCGCGCAGGCGGTGCCTTTTTCGTTTTGATACGGCAAATTATTTTAATTTCATCCCGTAATTTTTTTATATTTATGCAACTTTTTTATTGACCGTTTTCGCTCGTTTTGATATAATTTTTCTATCGAATATGAAGGGAGATTTTTATGGACAACAACAGAAGACCCGACAATATGACAAGAATAACCACACCCGAGCTCGCGAACGCTTTTATTGACGAGCAGGTAAAACTTCTGCGTGAGCAGATCGGCTCCAGCAAGGTGCTCCTCGCCCTCTCCGGCGGCGTTGACTCCTCCGTTGTGGCGGCGCTGCTCATAAAAGCCGTAGGCGATCAGCTTGTTGCCGTGCATGTAAACCACGGCCTTCTCCGCAAGGGCGAACCCGAGCAGGTGCAGAAGGTTTTCCGCGACGAGATGAAGGCGAATTTAATCTATGTTGACGCCGTTGACAGGTTCCTCGACAAACTCGCGGGCGTTACCGACCCCGAGCAGAAAAGAATGATAATCGGCGGCGAATTCATTGAGGTTTTCGCTGAGGAGGCGCGCAAACTGGACGGCATTAAATTCCTCGCTCAGGGCACAATCTGGCCCGACATTCTCGAGAGCGAAAAAGGAATCAAGGCGCACCACAACGCGGGCGGTCTTCCCGCCGACCTGCAGTTTGAACTCGTTGAGCCCGTAAAGATTCTCTTCAAGGACGAAGTCCGCGCGGTCGGCTCGGCCCTCGGTCTGCCCGACAGCATGGTTTACCGTCAGCCCTTCCCGGGCCCCGGCTTGGGCGTACGCTGCCCCGGCGCAATCACAAGGGACCGTCTTGAGGCGGTAAGGGAATCCGACGCCATTGTGCGCGAGGAGTTCGCGAAGAACGGTCTTCAGGGCAAGGTTTGGCAGTATTTCACCGTTGTTCCCGATTTCAAATCGACGGGCATCAAAAACGGTGAGAGATGCTTTGAGTGGCCCGTAATCATCCGTGCGGTAAACACCCGCGACGCGATGACAGCGACCGTTGAAAACATCCCCTTTGAGCTTATGCAGCACATCACCGACCGCATTGTAAACGAGGTAAAGGGCGTGAACAGAGTTCTCTACGATTTCACCCCCAAACCCACGGCGACGATTGAGTACGAATAATAAGTTTTATCATTATTCAAAATCAATTACTCTGAAAATCTAAAATAAAATTATCGTCTTTTTCGGACTTGTGTTATCTGACACAAGTCCGTTTATTTTTTTGTTCAAAGCCCGGTCTCAAAAAAACAAACTCAAATAAATCCAATTGATTTATTTGGAAAAAGGCTCATTAAAAGGAATATTAAAAAGAAAAAATTAAAAGCAAAAAAATATTTTAATTATCTTTTTAAAATCCTTGAAATTTAGATATTGAGAATAAATGAGGTTGAACAAGAACACTTATTGTTTTTTTACCCCTGTTGTGAAAGCGGGGGTAATATTTTTGTTATGATTGATTTCTGAATAAAAATATAGTATTATTGTTTTATCTCAACAAATCTTTTTAATCAGGCAAGATAAGAGGTAATAAATATGCCCGAAGTAAGTATTATCATTCCGATTTTCAACAGTGAAAAGCATTTGAAAAAATGCTTGGGCAGTATTGCGTCTCAAACCTTTACGGATTTTGAAGTGCTGATGATTGATGACGGATCCGACGACGGTACTGCTGACATTTGCAAAAATTTTGCGGAAAGCGACGCCAGATTCAAATACTTTTATAAGCAAAACGGCGGTGTTTCATCCGCAAGGAACCTCGGCTTAAAAAAAACCGAAGGAGAATATATTGCTTTTATTGATTCGGATGATTATATCGACAGCGATTACCTTTATTCTCTTACGAAACCTCTTGAAGAATGTAAATACGACATTGTTCAGAGCGGAATGAAACTGATTAAGAACGGCACGGAAACGAAACTCGCCCCGGAAAACAGCACGCTTTCCGGGCAGGAATATATTGCTGTTATTTTAAAACGCAGGCTGCAGATATTTCTTTTCCAATCACCTGTAGCCAAGTTATATCGCCGTGACATTATTTCCGGAAACGAGCTTTGTTTTGATGAGACGGTCAGTATTTCCGAAGATTGTCTTTTTAATACAGAGTTGCTTAATCACAACATCAAAAATGTCTGTTTTACAGATTACTGCGGCTATAACTATCTCCAGGACAATTCAACACTCACAAAGCGCAAAGCCGATTTCAGCAAGGTCAAGCAATCTTCGCAGGTCGGCATAAAAACAGCTTCAATAAGAAACAGTCTTATTGAAAAATACTCTCTGCAAAGCGACCCGGATATATTAAAAGGTTTTTCTCAGGCAATTTGCATTATCTATTTATCAAACGCTCATCTTATAGAAACCGGAGAATTTACCGAAGAGGAAAAAGAACAGCTTTATAATATTTATTTTTCAAAAATGGATTATCCCGTGCTGCCTTCGTTGAACGAATACGACGGAACGGATAAAAAGATTATTGAGGCAAGTTCTGAAAAGAACAGCGATAAAATAGCCAAAATATACAATCTCAGGCAAAGGAAGCAAAAAATAAAGAGTTTGTTGCATTTGAGGTGAATTATGGCCATTCGCAGAGTTTTCCTTTACAAATTATTAGAAATTGAAAACTTATTTTTTATAAGATATTTAGAATCCTTTTTTATTCTCTTTTTTTATCTTTTTTCTTTATCTTTTTCGTCAAGTGTAAAGCTGTCACTTATGCGCTTTCCATACACATTTTATCCGATTCGTATGATTTGCAAAAAATTATTGACAAACGCAAAAATCGGCTCTATAATAAAACCACGTTTCAGCACTGAAGCATATCAAAAGTCATAAACAAATTGAGGAAAGCTATGAAAAACGTTCCTGAATTCAACAAGTTCCGCTTTAGCTTCAGCTTCTTTTGGTTTAGCGCCGGAAGAGGTTAATTTGCTATGCGAAAACTTGTGAAGCTCAGGAAATAATCGGAATTCACATAAGGTGTAGCACTTTAACCGGTGCTGCACCTTTTTGATTTTATGTTTTCCTCGAAAAAGGAAGGAGAGTTTATGAAAAACTATTACCAGCCGGAAATCGAAACCGCACCGTATGAAAAAATCAGGGAAATCCAGAACGAAAAGATTGTAAAGCAGGTGAAATATGTTTACGGCAATGTTCCCTACTACCGCAATCTTATGGAGAAGAAGGGTGTCACGCCCGACGACATAAAGAGCGTGGACGACATCAAAAAACTGCCCTTCCTCAGCAAAGACGACCTTCGCGAGGCTTATCCCTACGGTCTGCTCGGCACGGACCTCAAAAACATTGTAAGAATCCATTCCACCTCGGGCACCACGGGCAAACGCGTTGTCGCGTTCTACACTCAGCACGACATCGACCTCTGGGAAGACTGCTGCGCCAGAGCGATTGTTGCCGCGGGCGGCTCGGACGAAGACATTTGCCAGGTTTGCTACGGTTACGGTCTGTTTACGGGCGGCTCGGGTCTGCACGGCGGCTCGCATAAAGTAGGCTGTATGACCCTGCCGATGTCCTCCGGCAATACGGACAGACAGATTCAGTTTATGATGGACCTCGGCTCCACAATCATCTGCTGCACTCCCTCTTACGCCGCCTATATCGGCGAAACCCTTGCCGAAAAGGGATATAAACCCTCCGACAACAAACTTAAAGCGGGAATCTTCGGCGCGGAACCCTGGACCGAGGAAATGAGGCAGGAGATTGAAAAAAGTCTGGGCATAAAGGCATACGACATCTACGGCCTTACCGAAACCTCCGGCCCCGGCGTGGCTTTCGAATGTGAGGAACAGACCGGAATGCACATAAACGAAGACCATTTCTACGCCGAAATAATCGACCCCGACACAGGTGAAGTGCTTCCCGAAGGGTCAAAGGGCGAGCTTGTTTTCACCTCGCTTGACAAGGAAGGCTTCCCGCTGCTCCGCTACAGAACAAAGGATATATGCATTCTTTCAAGAGAAAAATGCTCCTGCGGAAGAACCTTTGTCAAAATGACAAAGCCCCTCGGCAGAAGCGATGATATGATGATTATCCGCGGCGTAAATGTTTTCCCGAGCCAGATAGAAACCGTACTCCTCAAGGAGGGCTACACCCCTAACTATCAGATTGTTGTTGACCGCGTAAACAACACCGACACATTCGACATCTATGTTGAATGCCCCGCGGAGCTGTTCTCCGACAAGGTGTCGGAAATGCAGACACACGAAAAGAACCTCAACACCGCAATGCGCTCAATGCTCGGAATCGGTCCCAAGATTCACCTTGTGGCACCCAAAACCATTGAACGCTCCGAAGGCAAAGCCGTACGCGTTATTGACAAACGCAAATTACATTAAGGAGGATGCACCATGGCTATTACACAATTATCCGCATTTCTTGAAAACACCCCCGGTACCCTGTGCGAAACCATTTCGGCAATCACAGACGCCGGTGTCAACATCCGCGCGCTCAGCGTTGCCGACACAAAGGATTTCGGCATTCTGAGAATAATTGTTTCAGACATTGAAAAGACAAAGGCGGCAATCAACAACGACACCGTAGTTAAAGAAACGCCCGTAATCGCAGTAAAAATGAACGATGAGGCAGGGGCGCTCAACAGCGTGCTCCGCGTGCTCAGAACAGCCGGCATAAACATTGAATATGTTTACGCGTTCACAGGCGCGGTTCACGGCAACGCCTATGTTGTACTCAGAGTCGACGATGTGGAGCAGGCGGAAAAAATCCTTTCCGAAAACGGCATAAACACACTCGGCGACAGCGACATCGCGTCATTCCTCAACTGAGCAGAAACTTTATAACCACAAACAAAAATGCAGGGATATGCTCCCTGCATTCTTTTTTTATATCCCTTATTGTCGGGCGATTATCAGCCTGTCTTTTTCAGGTGCATTATGTTTGCGCATATGAGTTTGTCGTAATCCACGGTGTGTATGAGCGAGCCGTCGGGCAGCGGGTAAACGCATAAATCCTCCGCCTCGTTGTCGTAGTTCGGCAGCGTGCGCACAAGCACGGTTTCAACCGAGCCGTCCGCGGGGGTTACACAGTAGATGTATTCCTCTGTCGCGGGGTTTTTATTGTCAAACGAGAGGTAAAGGTTTCCCTCATAAACCGAGCCGCCCTGAATGCGGTGAAGCTGCTTCTCAAGAGGAATCGCCTTGATGAACTGCATTGTTTCAAGGTCATACTGCAGGATTTCGTCAACGGGGTCAAATCGCGATGTGTAGAGAAAGCCGTTTTCTCTGTCAACTGCGCACCACGGAATGCCGTCGTTCAGATAATCGCCGGTCATATCATAATAAGTGCCCGTGTATTCGAGGGTTTCGCAGTCGTAGAGCAGAATGAAATTGTAAAGATAGCCCTCATCCGTGTCGCCCTCAACAGGGGCGTAAATAAAGCCGTTTGCGCAGTCGATGCCGCCGATGTGGTTACTGCCGTACTTTTCGTGGAACTCCTCGGGCACTCTGCCGCTCTTTTTAAGTTCGCATTTCATATTGAGGTCGAATCTGGCAAGCCCCGTGAAATTGACCGCCGTAATTGAGCCCGAGCCGTAAAAATGCTCCCCGTCACAGCAGATTCCCTGCCCGCTGAACATAGAAACGACCGGGCTGAGTTTCTGTTTTGATGAAAGCTCCCAGCCGTCGGATACGCCCACGGCGCCCAAACCGAAAAGATAGTTGAAAATGAGCGTCAGGGTTGTAAAAAACGAAATGAATTTTTCCATACAGTCACCCCGTAAAGATTTATGATTATAATTTACAACAAATATTTCCCGTTTGCAACAAAAAACTCCGTCCGTGTTCAAAGCGGGCGGAGTTTTCATATTCCGTATTTGAGTTTTATTCTGCCGAGTTTTTCTGAGAAGGGCTTTGCCATAAGCCACACGAAGGCGGCGTTTGAAACGGCGTAAACCGCTGTATAGGGCACCGCGCTTGTTATGCTGGCAAGGTAAAACGGCAGGTTGAACGCGTCGTAGGTCCAGAGCGTTGTCCACACATCCATTATGAGCGAATAGAATATTCCGCAGAAGAAGGCGTAAACGCACAGGCGCAGTTTTCTGCCCTCGAAATATTTCGCGAAAATGCCCGCGAAAAGTCCTATCATTCCCCAGGCGAACATCTGAAACGGAGTCCACACGCCCTGCCCCGCGAAAATGTTTGAGACAAGAGCCGAGAAGGCGCCTATCATAAAGCCCGCCTCGCCCCCGAGATAAACCGCGGCGAGAATTGTTACCGCCGTTACGGGATTTACACCCGGTATGAACGAGAACGCCGCCCTGCCCGCGCTCGCGAGCGCCACGAACGCCGCCACTAAAACAAGCCGCCGCGTGCCCGTTTTGCGCCTGTCAAATCCGCAGACAAAAAGAAGAATCGTCAATGCGGAAACGGCGAATATCAGGTATGAATAGCCCCTGCTTCTGAATACCGCTATGCCGCCTATAACAACCGCGGGGATGAGCACGAACGGTATTAAATATGAAAGCACAGTGCGCAGTTTTTCGTTTTGGATTACTCTCATTTTCCGCCTCCCGCGCAGTATTCAAAATCCTCGGGAGTGACCGCGCCTTCGATAAGCCCCGCCGTTATTTTCGCGACGGAGGTGGTGTAGAAAATGTTGTCGGTAAAGAACCTGCGCGGAGTTTCAATGCAGGTGATTTCACCGCGGAACATCATTGCCGCCCTGTCGGCGCACCGCGCGGCGAACTCAACATCGTGGGTGACAATAACAATCGTCTTTCCTTTTTCCTTAAGCGCCCTGAGGGCTTTGCACAGCGTTGCCTTCGCCCCGTTGTCAAGCCCCTTTGTCGGCTCGTCGAGCAGAAGAATCTCCGGCTTTGAGGCAAGCACCACGGCAAGCGCGGCAAGCTGCTGTTCGCCGCCGCTCAGATCGTATGGGTGCGTTGAGTAGGCGTAGGACAGGTCATAAGGCAGGTCGGTCGGGTCAACGCCCGCCTTCTCAAATTCCTCCTGCAGGGTGTTGCGCAGAAACACGGTTTCCACATCCTGCGGAAGCATGGCGAGCAGGTTGTTGTAAAGTTCCTGCCCCCTGTATTTTTTTATGTTTTTACCCTTTATTTCGATTTTGCCCGCGTAGGGGGTGACGAGATTCGCGACGGCGTTTAATAACGTTGTTTTGCCCGAGCCGTTCGCGCCTAAAACGCAGAGAATCTCGTTTTTGTAAACCGTGAGATTAAGTTGATTAAGAACATCGGGCGAGTTTTTGGAGTAGCGCAGGCAGAGATTTTTTATTTTGATTTCCGTTTCACTGCCGCCCTGCTGTTCCTCTTCGGGCAGTTCCCGTATTGACTGCGGCATATTGTTTTTCAGATACGCCCTGCCCTGCGGAACATTCAGCGGACACTCGCCATTCGCGCCGAGGGTGTGGAATATCTGCACACTGCCGGGCATTGAGCGGCGGATTTTCTCATTTGAAAGAATTTCCTTTATTGCCTGCTTTGTCTCGCCGAGGGCGGTGACGGAGCCGTCCTCTATAACGCAGAGTTTGCTGCCCAGAGGTATTACGTTTTCAAGGCGGTGCTCGGTGATGATTATTGTAAGACCGAGTTCGTCGTTTAATTTTTTGAGAGTCTGCAGAAAGCCCGAGGCGGAAACGGGGTCGAGCTGGGAGGTCGGCTCATCGAGGATAATCACCTTCGGATCCATAACGAGAACGGAGGCGAGCGAAATCATCTGCTTCTGACCGCCCGAGAGGTCGGAGGTGTTTGTGTCAAACTGCGAATCGATTGAGAAATAACTCATTATTTCAGCCATTCTGCGCTTCATAAGCATTTTGTCAAAGCACATATTCTCCATTCCGAAGGCAATCTCGTGCCAGACCTTGTCGGTCACAATCTGATGTTCGGGCGATTGCTGAACAAAACCGATGCGGCAGGAGGCCTCGGGCGGAAGAGCATTTATATCCGCGCCTTCAAAAAGCACCTCGCCGCTCTTTTCTCCCAAGGGGAAAAGTTCGGGCTTTAACAGTTTTAAAAGCGTGGTTTTGCCGCTTCCCGTGGGGCCGCAGAGAACAAGAAAATCGCCCTGTTCCACCGTGAGAGTGACATCGCGCAGTATCCGCTTGCCCGCGGGATAGGCAAAACTTAAATTCTTGATATCAAATAATGCCATTTGAGTCTGTCACTCCCTTCATAAACTGACGGGCACAGGCACAAAAGCGCGTAGCCCGTATAAGCCGCCACCGATGAAACACCGTAAAAGGTTATGTCGATATGCGGATAAAAATTGAAATCGAGGGCGCCCTTCGCCTGCGGCACGGCGGTAAGCAGTGTGAGAAAAACCGTGACCGCGAGAAAAACGGCGTCTTTAAAAGTGAATTTAAACAGCGGATATCCGCTTCTTTTTCCGCCGCTGTAGCCCCTCGCCGCCATACTGTCCGAGGTGATTATCGTTTTTTCAATCATATTTGTCATCAGTACCGAAAACACTCTCACCCCGCCTCTGAAACGGGTGATAATAGTTTCGTCCTTATAGAGCCCGAGCGCTTTCTGGGTACCGTTTATCTGCCTTGCCTTGCGGATATAGAGCGGCACAAAGCGAAGCGCCATTGTGAGCACAAGCGCCGCCTTCTGCGAGATGAAGCCGAGCGTGTAAATGATTTTGTCGGACGACACAATAAGCGAAAACGACGAAAACCAGTAAACCGCGGCGGAGAGCATTATGCCGATAAACAGCCCGTAAAGCGTTGACTGAAGGGTTATCGGATTATTGTTTATAACCAGCAGAACCGTTTCGCCGTTGTGGCTGAAAAGCGGATTGCCCACGGCGCAGAACAGCGTGAGCAATACGGGATAAATATGTGTTCTTTTGTTTTTGGCAACGGGGAGCACAGCCCACAGCAGGAGAGCCCCCGCGAGCGAGATAACGGAAATTATAGGATTTAAGGTGAAAATGCCCGAAACCGTGACGCACAGAAAATACGCGAACACCGCGGCGGGATTGATTGAGCCGAAGCCCGTCATTTCAGATCATCCCCGAGATTTGTCGTATATTGCCACATTATCACATCGCCGTCGCTTAAGGTGTATTCACCGCAGCCGACATCGGCGAAATCGCCGTTTACGCTGTACATCCAGCCGGACAGATCGCCGTAATCGAAGTGATAAAGATAGTTTATGCCCGAAATATAAGCGGAGGTGTGGTCGCTTAAAGTCTGTGAGGAATCCTCAATCTGTATTCTGTACTGCCTCGCGGCGGTGATAAGGCAGTCGTAAGCGGTTGAGCCGGGCTCGAGATAAAACACGGTCGGCTCAAGGATAATGCCGTCGGAGGGAGTTATGCTCTCGTCTCCCCTGCCCGCCACGGTTTTGCAGTCTATGCTCATTGTAACGGCGATTGTTTCGCCTGTTGCCGTTTCGGGAGGAGCGTAGTATTCCTCGGTTGTTTTTATGTCGCTTACTCCCGCGATAAGAGTCAGCACGCCTGCCACAGCCGCTATGACGATGTAGTTTGAAATCTTTTTGTTTTTGCGCACGAGCAAAAGCGCGAGAGCGGCGGCAGCGGCAACCGCCCACACGCCCGCTATGATTATAAGTTTCACGGGCGGGCTGTTTTTCTGTTTTTCCGCTTTGTTTTCTTTTGTGTCGGTTGACTGTGTTTCTTTTTTATCCGCGGGAGTACCCTGAGATTTTGTATGAGTTGCCGCGGAAGGTGTTTTTTGCGAAGTGCTTTCATTTATATCCGTCCGGCTTTCGGTAACGGTTACTGTTTCTTCCGCTTTTTGAGAGGTTTTATCCGTGTTTTTGCCCGAGGTTGTCTGAACGCCGCCCTTCGCAGTTGTGCCGTCCTTTGCCGAGGAAGTGTTGGTTTCGGTTACCGTTGTGGTGAAAACCGAGCGGTTTGAGGGCTTCGGTTTTTTTGTTGTGCTCCCGGACTGGTTTGCCGTGGACTGTTCCTGCGGTTTCGCCGAAGTGGGCGCGGCTGTTGTCTGCGGGCTGCGGGTTGTTGCGGTAGCGGGTTTTGTTGTGGCTGCCGCTCCGACCGAGCCGCCCGAACCCGAGGGCTTTTTGGTTGTCGCGGGGGCGGAAGTTGAAGGAACCGTGACCGTCACGCCCGCGTTGAGTTTATAGAGGCTGCCTTTGCCGTTTTGCAGGCGGTAAATCGACACAAGCGAATAGAGCGCCTGCTCGGTGGCGGTAACATTTCTGCCGCCGCCCGGTGTATGTGTAAAGCCGTAATCCGTCGCTTTGTACGAAAGCATAAAATCAACGGCTGAGTTTCCGTCTTTAATAAATCTTGAATCCGAAAGCGGATTAATGCCGAGAGCGGTCAGGGCAACAATTACCTGAGCCGCGCTTTCGGGGTTCTTTTTGCCGTAGCTTGAAAAGCCACCGTCGTCATACTGCCTAGACGACAGAAGCGTTACCGCCTTGTTTATCGCGGTTTTTACCTGTTCTCTGCCTTTGTAGTGCGCAAGGCACTGTACAACCATGGCTGTTACGTCCACATCGGATGATGAGCCGCTGCCGAGCAGCCAGCCGCCGTCATCTAACTGCATTGAAAGAAGAATGTCAATGACTTCGTCGGCAGTGTATTTTGATGACTGATATCCGTTTGCTATGAGGTGAAGACCGAAGATGTAACTCATAATTCCGAGTTCGCCTATTTCGGAATTGACAATTCTTTTTATGTAGGATGAATCGGTGTTCATCGCGGCGAAAAGAAGGGCGTGCTTTTCCTTGGTTGAGGAGGTGGCGTAGGTGTCCGCCGCGACATATTCCCTGAGTTTCGCGCAGTATGAGGAGTAATCGTATTTGTTGCCCGCGTACTGAATAATCGCCAGGGCGACCCATTCGGACGCCTTTCTGCCGTCAAGAAGCGCCTGAACGCTCCCCGCGCCCGACACGGTGACTTCGTCCTTTAAAATGCCGTTTATTTCCTTTTCAATATCAACCGCAGAAACGGCGCAAGCCCGGCGGCTGAAAGCCCCGGGCGTTGCGACAAACAGTGTTAAGATTAATGCAAATAAAAGCGATAACGCTCTTTTAAGCAAATCTTTCATAAGTAATTAATTACGCGAATAAGCCTCTGAAGAAGTCGATGATTGAATTGAAGAAAGATGTAATTGCGTTGATTATTTTCGCGAAGAAGCTTAACTCTTCGGGAATATCAACATTGCATACGGGGGGAGTGATTATTGAGCCTTCGGGTGAAACGGCGCTTACGACGCAGCTCGAATCAAGTGATACGGTCGCTTTGCCGTTCTCGTCGGTTTTGACGCCTGTTTTTTCACCGTCGATTGTTATCTCAGCGCCTTTGACCGGAGCAACCACCTGAGCGGAGAAGTCAGCGTTCCAGGCAAGCATCGAGAGGGTGAGTTCCACCTCGGTTGCTTCTTCGGATTCAACAGTCTTCGTGTCAAAATATGAATATGTGTCTGACCAAGTTGTCTTATCCTGATAGCAGAACGCGTAGATATAATCGTCTTCCGCAACAGGGTCAAGAAGCGACCAGGCGCTGTTGTCGTTTACATAGTAACCGAAGCTGCCGCCGTTGGTTTCGCCCCAGAGTTTCTTAAGGCTCAAGCCGTCATAGCCCTCTGCTTTTGCCGATTCATAGCCGGCAGCCGCGCCGCCTTTATAGTATGAATTGTGTGCGCAGTAAAGAGCGTCGTTGATTGTGTAAGCGCCGTCTTCGTCAATATCGGCAACCCATACGGTGCCGTAGGCAATCTGAAGAACGCCTTTTGAGTCGGCAATGGCAACGTTTACATAGAAGCCTTCATCGCCGCCCGCGAACGCGACCGTGGTTACGCCGAGCGCCATAACAAGCGCGAGAATAAGGGATAATGCTTTTTTCATTTTGTTTCTCCTTTTGAAAAAATTTTTTATTATTCGGGTTCTGCCCGTTTAATAACCTTATTTGCTGTTTCGCTTTTCGATTTTTGCCTGAGTAATTTTGCGCTTCTGATTAATTCTTTTTTCTTTCTTTTTCTCTTCTCTTTCGGGATTTGCTTCCTTTAATCCCGCCGCTTCGAGCGCCCTCGGCCACGGCCCCAGATGCGCCTTTACAGCCGCGACCTCGTCGGCGGTGAAATCGGAACGCGAGGGAAATCTGCTCTCACCCGCTGCTTTCAGTTCGGCGCTTTTTTCGCAGAGCAGCGCTATGCAATCGTTTTTTGAAAGACCTGCCATTTTACACCTCTGTCAAAACAAAAAAGCTCATCCGGAAAGCCGAATGAGCGCAACTGTTTAAATGCTTTTACGAAAAGTGCAACACGCAAAAACAATAAACGGCCGCACTTTTCTTTCCCAAAAAATGCCGCGGTAAAAACCGCACCAAAAAAACAAATGTATTGCGGGTATTCCGACTTAACGGCTGTGAGCCGATTACGGTAATGGAAGTTGCGACGGATTTTCACCGAACTTGCCCCTGATTCCTTAAAGGAAGCAATACACTTTTCAAATTGTCACTTAATTATATATCACCCGTGCCTCAATGTCAAGGCGCAGAAAACGGCAAAAATATCTTTTTTGATATATACTTTTATTTTCCGCTATGTTACAATATTTTTATAATCGAAAAAACCTCGTTTTAATCCGACGGAGGAATTATATGAAGAAGACACTGTGTATTGTCATTTCGCTTGTTATGCTGTTTCTGACGGCAGTGCCCGCCTTTGCAAATGGCGGGGCTCTGACGCTCTCTTCGTCGGGCGGCACGGACTACAGTATTGTTGTGTCCGCGAATGCCTCTGAGGTCGAGAAAACAGCAACGAATGAACTCAAGAAATATCTCGACAAAATCACCTCCGCCTCTTTCAAAATTATTGACGACACAGCCCCCGCGCGGGAAAAGGAAATTGTTGTGGGCGACACGAACAGGCGTGATTACTCCACGCTCTGCCCCGAGGGTGCCGATGACGACGCCGTGCGCATCCTGACGGACAACGGAAAACTCTATCTGACGGGCGGAAAGGCAAGGGGCGCTCTCTACGCTGTATATACATTTTTGGAAGATTGGCTCGGCTGCAGATGGTTTACGCACGACCTGACCGTTGTGCCCGAAACAACTGAACTCACAGTGCCCGCAATCGATTATTACTATGAGCCGTGCTTTAAACTGCGGCAGACATACTGGATGTTCTCAACGATGTATTCCGACTTCTGCGCCGTGCACAAACTTCACGGCATTATGGCGTATCTGCCCGAGGAATACGGCGGAGGACGATATGAACTCGCGGTAAGCAGTGTGCACACAATGCAGCAGTTTGTGCCGAAATCGCTGTTTGAAACCCACCCCGAATATTTCGGCAGTGACGAAAACGGAAACAGGAACCCGAATCTTCAGCCCTGCCTTCGGAACAATGATGTTTTCAATCTCGCCTTACAGTACGCGCTCGATTATTTTTCGCAGAACAACGCAATACTGAGCATTTCGCAAAACGACGGCGCGGATTTCTGCCGCTGTGAAAAATGCAGGCAGTTTATCTCACAGCACGGCAACACCGATTCGGCGGCTATGCTGGATTTTGTAAACCGCGTTGCCGTTGAGGTAAAAAAGGTATATCCCGAAGCGAGAATGGAAACCCTCGCCTATCAGAGAACGCAGACCCCGCCCGAGGGTTTGAAAGTTGAGGACAATGTGGTTATACGCCTGTGCCCGATTTCAACCTGCACCCTGCACGCGCTCGATGACCCGTCCTGCCCGCCGAACAAAAAATTCAGCGGCGACCTGTCGGGCTGGTCTGACCTGACCGACAAACTCTATATCTGGGATTACAGCACGGATTTTCAGTATTATTACGCGCTCTACCCGAACATCACCACCCTGCAGGGAAGATATCAATACTACCGCGACAACAATGTTGTTTCGATATTCGACCACGGCTGCGGCGAGGTGACCGTGCCCGCCGAATTCCACGAGCTGCGCACCTATCTTGTTTTAAAACTTCTGTGGGATCCGGACACCGACATTGAAAAACATATATCCGAGTTCTGCTCCGCCTACTACGGCGAAGCGGGAGACGATATCATTGAATTTATAGAGAATTTTGAGAAAAGCGACGCGGGGTTCAATATTAGAACTTTCAAAAACTGCCACAACGGCTGTCAGGACGGCGGAATAAGTCTTCTGAATAACTCCTCGCTCTCCTCATCCGATGTGAAAAAACTTGACTCGATTATTGAAAAAGCGAAATCCCGCGAACTGACCGATGAGCAGTCCCGGGCGGTCGAGGGTGTGGAACTGAGCTGGCGGTTTTTCAAAAACGCGACCTTCACAGGCGAGTTCAACTGGTTCTCGCCGTTTACGGACCCCGAAGCCGCAACGGCTGAGCTTGTGAAGGATATGCGCGATTACGGAATTGTGCTGCTCGCTGAGAACTGGTCGCTTTATTTCAAAGATGAGGAGCCCGACGGCAGAATGATGCCGACCTTCTGGTACAGGGACGAGGGCGACCTTCCGCCCGATATACTCAGGGATATGCAATTCAGAGTTTTTGTTCACGGACTGCTTAAAGCGCTGTTTTCGCCCCTTCAATTCATTTTGAATCTTTTTTAAATCCCGATAAAAACAATACAGGGAGGAAAGAAAATGTCATCCGACAGACTCAGCCGTAAAAGCCCCATATCAGGGCTTCTGGACCGCATTCCCGACGAGGTGATAACTCCCGGCAGAATGCGCATAAACACGAGCGGCGAGAAAGAGGCGGCAAAGCACGCCTACTCCCGCACGGGCACGGCTCAGGATTTTCGCAGGGCTTATATAATAGGCAGCGGAGACATCGGAGCCGCGGTGCACGGCACGCCCGACAACTACACATATCACATCTGCAAAAACGACCTGTGGTGGGATGATTTTGACTCCGACCCGCCCTGCTATATAGAAGGCGGAATTGACGAACTGCGCCGCCGTATATCCGAGGGCGACCCGACTCTCAAGCAGGATATTTTCGCGGCCTCCAACAGGCGCAACAACAATCCCACCCAGACCTCAGCCGCCCGCCTTACTCTGCACCTTATTAGCGGAGGTGTGCAGGGTCACATAAAAGAAAAAATGGAACTGCACTCGGGGATTGTCGAGCAGACCTACGGCTGCGGCGACCAGAACGGCATAATACTCGGCAACGATTTCAGAACCGTAAGCTGTATTTCGCCCGCGGAGGATGTTATGCTGATTATGTGCGAGGCGTCTTCGAGAGCGGGGCATATGGGCAAAATGTCGCTTGAGCTTACCAAGGACCCGATGGAGGTCTCCAACAACAGCGGCCATCTGACAGACAGCGAGAAATCCCGCCTCGAAAAGGAGATTGAAGAATACTACACGCCCGTTCCGTTTACGGACGGTGAGGATTTCGGCTTCAATATGCGCCTTCGCGCGGGTCACGACCCGGAGAACTCGCCCGATATCCACTACACCGTGAGAATGCGTTCGAGCGATAAAAATTTCAAGATTTACAGCGCCGGCTCGAAAATCATAGCCGAGGGAAGACCCGAAGGCAAAACCGTGTGCTTCATTTTAACAATAGCCACGGTGTTTGACACGGACGACACAATGGCTGAAACCAAAAGGCGGCTCGATGTTGTGTCCGCCTACCATATGCCTATGGTTATAAGCAACTGCGTTGAGTGGTACCGCCACATATGGAAGCGGTCGTGGATACGCCTGCCGGATGTGAAATATTCGCGCCCGTGGTACTGGGGCGTATATCAGGCGATGGCTTCAAGAAAGCCGGGCAAACAGCCCGCGGGCTACCTCGCGCCGTGGTATCAGTCATCGCTCGCGAGCTGGGGTCACCATATACTGACCTACGAGCAGGCGAAAACCAATCTCGGAATACTGCCGACAAATCACGCGGAACTGCTTGAGCCGTGGTTTTCACTGCTTGTGAACTCCCGCGAAAAGCTTGTGAAATTCACAAAGGATTTCTACCATTTAAACGGCACCGCCTACCCGCACTCTATTTCCAACAGCGGCACGGTAATCGCCTCGGCTATCAATTTAAACGGCACTATGATGAACCTGCAGACCGCGGGCGAGAGCGTGAAATACTGCTGGGATTACTTCGACTGCACGGGCGACACGGAATTCCTGAGAAAAACAGGTTATCCCGTTCTCAGGGACGCGGCGACTTTTTATCACGAATATCTGCTGACCGACGAGGAGAGCGGCGAAAAATACATTTTCCCCTCGCGCAGCCAGGAGTTTGTAAACACAATAGGGCTTTCAAACGAGTTTATGACCGACTCGCTGATTGATGTGTGCATGTTCAGAAACACGCTCGACAAGGCGGCGAAGGCGGCGGAGATTCTCGGCGTTGACGGCGACCTTGTGAAACTCTGGCGTGAGGACAAAGCGGCAATGCGCAAGGGCTACGCCGTGTGGCCCGACGGCACCTGGAAAACAGCCGCGGACACCGACGACCGCACCCTCGATTACGGACCTCCCGGCGTTACGGATGTTGCCCCCGTGTGCTACACGGGCGAGGTTGACGCGCGCCACGGCGACACACCCGGAATAATGGAGGCGGCACGCAAAACGGTTATGAAACTTATACCGGGCGATGAGATTCCCTGGGACCGCTCCTTCGGAATAATCGCGCGGCTTCGTATGCGCGACAGCGAATACGCGGGCAGAATTCTGCGGCTCATACCCGAACAGTATGAAATAGGCGGCAATCTCGAGGATCCGATTGACCCCGAGTGCGATTATTCCGTGGGCAAGGGCACGGCTGCCACGGCGCAGGTCATTTCCGAAATGCTGTTCCAGAGCCAGGGCGGAGTATTGCAGTTCTTCCCCGCCTGGGATAAGAGTATCGGCGACGCGTCGTTTTATTCACTGCGCGGGTGCGGAGCGTTCCTCGCGGGCGCCGAAATGCGAAACGGTGAGTTTGCCTACGCCGTAATCCGCTCCATTGCGGGTAATGACTGCCGCATTGTTCCGCCGGTCCAAAATAATCTGCGAATCCGCGACCTTGAAACAGGCGAAGCCGTCTCATTTGAGGCGGTGGACGACACAGTCAAGTTTTCCACGCTGGCGGGGCACGAATACGCAGTTGAAAGCGCGGACGCTCCCCTCGAAAGCTTCCCGGTTATCGACTGACGCGGTGTGAGGTTAGAATAATAAAATGGATAATATTGAAAAAATGGATAATATTGAAATAATCAGGGCTGCGGAGGAATGGCAGCGAGCCGGAGCGTATTCCGTAAGAATTCAGGGTATGAACCGCCAGCACGGCATATCCCTTCGCGAGGAGTTTGACGACCTCGACGGGGAGCCGAGCAGATATATTGTGGCTCTGGACGGCGGCTATCCCGTTGCGACCTGCAGATTTTTTGAAAAGGATGAAAAATCCGTGTCTCTCGGCAGGGTTGTGGTGCTGCCCGAATACCGCGGCAGGGAACTCGGACGGCTGGTTGTGAATGAGGCGGAAAAGTGGATTGCCGAACTCGGCTACGGCGAAATATTCATCGACAGCCGCGTGACCGCGACCGGATTTTACGAAAAACTCGGCTATGAGCAGATTGACGGCAAGGTAATAAAAAGCGGTCCGTTCGACTGCGTGAAGATGTATAAAAAAATGTAAAAATCAAGAGTAATACGCTATGAAAATCGAAAAAGAAAAACTTAAACTCTACGCCGTTACGGACAGGTGCGGTTATGAATACGGCGAGTTCTTGAAGCGGGTTGAAGCCGCTCTGCAAAGCGGGGTCACCTGCCTTCAGCTTCGCGAAAAGGAGCTTGATTACGACTCGTTTTTAAGCGAGGCGCTCGAAGTAAAAGCGCTTTGTAAAAAATACAATGTGCCGTTTATAATCAACGACAGCGTTGACCTCGCTCTTGAAATCGGCGCGGACGGCGTGCACGTCGGCCAGGAGGATATGAGGGCTGACGATGTGCGCAGAAAAGCGGGAGATAAACTCATTGTGGGCGTGTCGGCACACAACGTTGAGGAGGCGCTCGCCGCAGAGGCGGCGGGGGCGGATTATCTCGGCTGCGGCGCGGTTTTTGTGACCTCCACAAAATCGGATGTAACCCCGCTCGGCTTTGAAACGCTTCGCGAGATATGCGCGGCTGTCGGCATTCCCGTTGTTGCCATAGGCGGCATAAACGGTTATAATATTACAAAACTCGCAGGCAGCGGCATTGACGGCGTTGCGGTCGCTTCGGCTGTGTTCGGCGCGGAAAATGTCAATTCCGCCTGCGGTGAACTTAAATCACTTGTTGAAAAGGTAACGGAAAATGGATAAGAAATTCGCAATATTCGATATGGACGGCACGCTCATAGACTCAATGGGCTACTGGAACAACCTGCTTGAGGAGTTTTTGCTCTCAAAAGGCGTCAAAGAGGATGTGACCGCGCTTTTACAGCAGGTCAAGACAATGACGGTTGAGCAGTCGTCGGCGCTGCTGGCAAAACGCTATCCGCAGCTCGGCAACCCCGCCGATTTCACCGAAAGCGCGGGCGCGATTATGGCCAAGCACTACCTTGAGGATATCCCTCTCAAGGAGGGTGTCAAGGAATATCTTGAAAAACTCAGAGCGCGGGGCGTTAAAATGTGCGTTGCCACAATAACCGACCGCAGACTGCTCGAGATGTGCTTCAAGCGGCTGGGAATACTCGATCTGTTTGATTTCACCCTCTCGGCAAATGAATGCGGCAAGGGCAAGGACGACCCGGAGATTTATCTTGCGGCGTGCGAAAGATTCGGCTCTGAGCCCTGCGCCACGGCGGTATTCGAGGACGCTCCCTACGCCCTCGCCACGGCGAAAAAAGCGGGCTTTTACACCGTTGCCGTCTATGATGACGGCGAAAAGGAAAACTGGGAAGAGGCAAAAAGCGCGGCTGACGAATTCGTTTTCAGCTTCGCGCAGATTAAATAAAGGAAAAACGAAAATGAAAACAGCATTGACAATAGCGGGCAGCGACTCAAGCGGCGGCGCGGGCATTCAGGCGGATATAAAGACAATGACTTTGAACGGCGTTTTCGCCATGAGTGCCGTCACCGCTCTTACAGCCCAGAACACTGCGGGTGTCAGCGGCATTTTCGAGGTGACTCCCGATTTCCTGAAAGCGCAGATTGACGCGGTGTTTGAGGACATTCGCCCGGACGCGGTAAAAACGGGTATGGTCGCCTCAACAGAACTTATTGAAGCAATCGCCGAACGGCTTGAATTTTACAAGGCGCAGAACATTGTGGTTGACCCCGTTATGGTTTCAACAAGCGGGTCAAAACTCCTCAGAGACGACGCCATCGACACACTCAGGGAAAAACTTATTCCAACAGCAGATCTGGTCACCCCGAACATACCGGAGGCGGAGATTCTTTCGGAAATGAAAATCGGCTCAAAAGATGATATGCAATCAGCCGCGAAAGAAATTTACGACAGATACGGCTGCGGCGTGCTTTTAAAGGGCGGTCACAGTGTAAGCGACGCCGACGACCTGCTCTTTGACGGCGGGGAGTTTAAGTGGTTCAAGGGCAGAAGAATTGACAACCCGAACACCCACGGCACGGGCTGCACCCTCTCCTCCGCCATAGCCGCGAACCTCGCGAAGGGCTTTTCCCTCGACGATTCGGTAAAACGGGCAAAAGAATATATTTCGGGCGCTCTCGGGGCGATGCTCGACCTCGGCAAAGGCAGCGGCCCGATGAACCACGCGTTTAACCTCACGGGTGAGTTCGCGGAGGAGAATAGCTGACTTTTATGTACCCGTTTTTTGATGACAAAACCAATACAGCAATAAAAAACACGGGTCTGCCGAAGGGCGGTCCTTCATAAGCCAGTAATGCCTCAAAGAGCGACCTTCGCACATCTTGTGCAGGTATTCCTCCTCGGAATACGTCAAGTATTACTCGTCGTCATGACCTGCAAATATGCACAAATTTCATCTCTTTGAGGTGTGAAACAGTTTTCACGCGAAAAATGAGCCGCAGAACAAGGAAGATTTGTGAAAGCATACTTTGTGTATGATAAGCAAATCTGACGATGTTATGCGGCTTTGGCTTTCCGTGAAAACCAATACTGTCTTATGAATGACCGCCCAACGGCAGACCCGTGATATCTTTTTTATGTTCTCGGCTGAGCGCCCTTTTTCTGCGCTTCGTCGAGTTTTCTTTCCCTGCGGTGGAGGGTTTCGTCCGACTGCGGTCTTATATCGCCCGCCTTCGTGAGCGCCCATTTTGTAAGTGAGGGACCGACAAGCTGGTTTATGAGCACCGAGAAAAGCACGATGTTTCGTATTAAATCGCCGTCGCCGGGGAGATCCGCGGCAGTTACGCACATTCCCAGCGCCACGCCCGCCTGAGGCAGGAGGGTTATGCCGAGGTATTTTTCAATGCTCTTTGTGCAGTGAACGGATTTGGCGGAATACTTCGCGCCGTAATACTTGCCCACGGCGCGGAAAAGCGTGTAGGCGATACCGATTACAACAGCCATTATTTTTGAGAAAACGGTCAGGTCAAGTTGCGCGCCGGATATGACAAAGAACAGTTCGAGTATCGGTCCCGTCCAGCCGTCGGCAACCTTCATAATCTCGCCCGAGAGCGGACACATATTGCAGAACACGCTGCCGAGCATCATGCACACAAGCAGGGGCGAGAAGCCGATTGTAACGGGCCCCGCCTTGAATTTAAGCATTGAGATTGCCACCGTGAGGAAGACGAAGCTTATAGTCATAACAAGGCGGTTGGTGTTCGAGTTGAACTTCGCCTCGATTTTTGTAAGTGCGTAACCCGCGACCGCTCCGAGCAGAAGCGAAACTCCGATTTCTATAATCGGGTTTACAATAATCGAAACAACATCGGGAGAGCCCGTTTTAAGCGCCTTTGCTATACCGAACGACACCGCGAAAAGCACAAGACCTACCGCGTCGTCAAGGGCGACTATCGGCAGAAGGATATCCACAAGCGGACCCTTTGCCTTGTACTGGCGCACAACCATAAGCGTTGCCGCGGGCGCTGTTGCCGCCGCTATGGCGCCGAGGGTGATTGCCGCGGGGGCGGAAAGAACATCCGGCCTTATAAAATGGATAATCATAAGTCCGATATCGGTCACGAGGGTTGCAACAACCGCCTGAATAATGCCTATTACCGTTGCCTGTTTACCTGTTTCGCGGAGCTGTGAAAGGCGGAATTCATTGCCGATTGAAAACGCTATGAATCCGAGGGCAACATCCGATATAACGCCGATGCCGTCAAGCTCCTCATAACTCTGAAAGCCGAGCCCGGGCACGCCGATAAACGCCGTGAGTCTGCCGAAAATGCAGGGGCCTATAAGCACGCCTGCTATAAGATAAGCCGTGACATCGGGCAGGTTGAATTTTTTGAAAACGCGAAGACGCGTGAGCAGAAGCCCCGTTGCCATCGCTATTGAAATTGAGAGCAGCGTCGCGCTCATTTTTCCTCACCTCTTAAGTTGAGAACAGCCCTTGCGAAATCCTCGTAACTGTCACCCGGTCTGTCTTTTGCGCCGATGCTGTTGAAAAAGCAGCTCGGCATCTCATGTGTTTTAAGATTCTTTGCTATGCACAACGAACAGCCCTTGTCGTGGTTCTTCGGGTGAAGGGGGCAGTCCGTTTTTTCGCAGTTGCAGAAATGTTCCATATCGTTTCCGGCTTTCCTGTTCGGTTCCCGATTATTATAACAAAACGCCGTGTGAAAATACAGCGGCAAAACAGCAAAAAAACCGCCGTCCGGCGGTCTTTTTTTATGCAATCTTAAATATCCGTCTTCCGGCGTCCTATTATCTCCTCAAAATCCACAATATTATATCTGCCGTAGTTTTCAGCCACATAGTCGAAGGCGCAGGTTAAATAATCCCTGTTGTGGCAGTCGGATGTAACAATGAAGAAACCGCCGCGGCTGTCAATGAAATCGGCGATTTCGGGCGAGGGGTAAGGTGTTTTGCGCGCGCCTCTCGCTATGGCGCCCGTGTTTATTTCAAACGGTATTCCCGCGTTGCAGAGGCGTTCCGCCGCGGTTTTCCACGCGTTTACATAACGCCTGTCGGAGGAATCAAACATACAGTCGCCCTCGTTGAATTTGGACACAAGGTCGAAGTGACCTATGAAATCGGGGCGCAGTTTTTCGGCAACATCGCCGACGGTTTCAAAATATTTTTCGGCGTATTTCATATAGTCTCCGCCGAAGTGCTTTTCAGCGGCGTTCATCTGCGTTTCGGCGTTGTGATCAACCTCCGCGTAATCGTCGCCGAGGTGAAGATAATGCACCGAGCCGATTGTGTAATCATAATCATACGGCAGCAGGGTCGAATAATAATCAAGCTCCGTTCCGCAGTATATGTTGAGCCTGCCTGCGTACTGCTCCTTAACATTCTGCACATCGGTGATATATTTCGCCGTCTCCTCGGGAGTCATGCAGTAGCTCAGGTCAAAATCGGTGTAGGCGTGGCCCGAAAAACCGAGCGCCGTAAAGCCGAGTTCCGCCGCCCTCTCTGCCATCTCGCCGGGAGTATTTTTGCCGTCGCAGTAAATTGTGTGGGTATGAAAATTGCTTTTGAACATTATATCACCGCCTGCTGAAATTATATTCCGCTTTCCTCCCCGAGTCAAGGCGGTTTGATTGACTTTTATTATGATAAATAGTAAAATAATAATGTTGATTCAAAAACATTCAAAACACACAGAGGAGTGACAGAATGCTCAGCATTATTTTTCTTTTTCTGCTTGCAGCCGCTTCGGTTGTTCACCTTATCGGCAGCTGGATTGAAAACGCGAAAATGCGCAATTTCACAAAACCCGCTCTTCTTTTACTGATTATCCTTTACTATTTTTCCGCGGTACAAGGTGCGCCGAACTATGTGCTTGTGGCGGCACTGTTCGCGAGCTGGCTCGGCGATGTTCTGCTTATGCCGCACGGCAACGGCTGGTTTACGGCGGGCGGCATTTTCTTTATGATAGCGCATTTTCTGTTCATTGCCGTCTATGTGCCGCAGGTGGATTTTTCCGCGGTCAACTACGCTCTTGTAATTCCTCTCGCCGTCGCTTATTACGCGGTGTCGGCCGTGATTATCTATCTTCTTCACCCCACAACGCCCAAAATGATGCAGGCGCCGATGTATATTTATCTTCTGAGCAACAGCACGATGAACGTGTTCTCGTTCATGCAGATGCTCTCTAACCCCTGCAGGGCGACCGTTGTTGCCTATATAGGCGCGCTTCTGTTCTTCATTTCGGACTGCTCGCTTTTCCTTGTGCGCTACTACAAGAAAAAGGATGTTGTTTTCAAGCACCATTTCACGGTAATGCTCACATATATTCTCGGCGAATTCATGATTACTCAGGGTATGTTAATGCTTTCACAGGGAGGAATTTGAGTGTCGCGCATTATTGTTGCCGGAGCAGGTCACGGCGGGCTTGTTGCCGCGATGAAACTCGCAGCCGCGGGTCACGATGTGACGATTTACGACAGGCAGAAGGAAAACGAATATTATCTTGACCAGATTGACTTTTTCGAAGACGCCTCAATGACCTACGCGGGCATTGAGATTCCCGAGCGCTACAGGGCGAAAAAAAACAATCAGCTCACCTTCATCGCCAACGGGGAGGACACCCCGCGCCTCACCCTGCCATCGGGCGAAATTGTATCCACCCTGACGGCGGACAGAAAAGATCTGCACGATTATCTGCTCGGTCTCGCTCTTCAGAACGGGGCTAAAATCGAATATGAAACCGAAATCACCGCGCCGGTAATTCTCGGCAGCCGCGTCGCGGGCATAAAGACGGAGAAGGGTGAAATCTACGCCGACCTCGTCATTGACGCCTGCGGAGTTCACTCGCCGCTGAGAAGGAATATGCCCTCCTTTACGATGATTGAAAACGAGCCCTCGCAGTATGAGCTTCTGCACACATACAGGGCGTATTTCCACAACAACAAGGAGATGCACATTCCCGAAACGGATTACAACCTCTATCTGACCGAGGACGGCACCGTGGGGCTTATGTGGCTTGTAACCGAGGACGAATACACCGATGTTTTAATCGGGCGTTTTCACAAGACGGATTACAGCGAACTTGCCCCTCAGATGCTCAAAATATATGAACTGAATCCTCACATGGGAACCGAACTCCTGCGCGCGGGCTATTTTGTGGATATTCCCGTGCGGCAGCCGCTTGCCGTTTTTGTGGCGGACGGTTATGCCGCCGCGGGCGATTCGGCGTTTATGACCTATCCGCTGAAAGGTTCGGGCATCGCCTTCAGTTTAAGGGCGGGCACAATGCTCGCGAACACAGTGCTGGCGGATAAAAACGGGCTTTACACACTCGAGACGCTCTGGGGCTATGAAAAAACATTTTTCAAGGAAATCGGCAACACCGCCTGCCGCCTCGCTCTCGCCGAAATATTCTTAAACTATCTCACCGCCGACGAGGTGACTCAGATGTTCAGGCGCGGCTTTGTTTCCACCGACGAGCTTGCTTCGTTCTCGAAGGGCGCGTTTGAGGCGATTATAAAATCGAAGGTGTTCCCGCTCATAAAAAGCAAAATGCAGTTTTTGAACGATATGCCCGAACTCAAGGCAAAATTCGGCGCCCTGCTCTCGAACGCGGTAACATTTTCCACCTCGGTTGAAACGGCGTTTCCGAACAATTACAACCGCGCCGACATTGAAAAATGGGCAAGAAAATACAACGAATTTTTCAAGCTCATAAGACGCAAGGACGAGCTCGCGCCCGCGGAGAAATAGAGCCGTAACCGCGATTGCAAAAAAATTTGATTTTGATGTTGATTTTTTCAATTATTTGTGATAATATACTTTGGCAATAAGAAATGCGCCGGTAGCTCAGCTGGATAGAGTGTTTGGCTACGAACCAAAAGGTCGGGGGTTCGAATCCCTTCCGGCGTGCCACTTTCAAAAGCCCTGAAATCCCTTTATTTAAAGGGGTTTCGGGGTTTTCTCATACCTTTTTTCATCCGGTCACTTTTAGCGAAAAAGCGTTGAAAAGTGCCAATTTTTTGCCATAGTGTGGCACCAATTGTGGCACCAAATTTGGCAGTAAAAAAGCTATCGACTACTCCGCCTATGTTAAAAACCGAGTTTTTCATTTTCAAAACCGAATGAAATGCATTTTTTGCGTAAAAAAGTCAGATTATTTCAATCTGAATCCGTATCAATCCGTATATGAATCTATTCTTCACATCTCTCCGTCTGAATAATAAACTTCACTTCCGTAACTCCATCGCCGTTTTTGTTAAATCTCTGTCTGTCAAGTTCGAGTCTCTCAAGCGCGATATCCACTTCGAGCTGCTCTTTTGCAGAAAGAACTCCGTACAGTTCCTTTTCCGCTGAAATCAGTTCTCTTACGGCGCCCGCAAGCGCTCTTATATCGCTTGGTTTCTCCGCCTGCGGAACCATCCGAGCCGTTTTCTCAACAATCTGATGTAATATCATCTTTATTGCTTCGGTCACTTCTGCGGCATCCTGAGCAGATTTTTCGGTCAATAGATTGTGCACTTTTTGTGTTACTTCTGTGCGCTTGTTTTGTCTCTGATCAGACCAGTGCTCTTTTGTTCCTTTTTTACGCAGTCTGTCCTGCGGTATCCCCGTCTGCTCCGATGCTTCTTTATATGTGCCGCCGGCTATGAATAAAGCCATTGCTTTTTCCCACTGACTGTCACTGATGTGCTGCATATTTTCACTCTCCTATAATCGGTTTTGTCATTTATAATTTTACAGCATTTCAAAATAAAACGTCACTCATTACAGCATAAAAAAAGCATCAATAACAATTTACCTATAGTTTAGTATGAAGGCTAACATTCATTAGTTCTTTTGAATGTTTTATTATTGAATATTCCTGCAAATAATGCTCTTTGTATTTTGTTAATGTACACACCGAACCATTCACATTATACTTGAATGCTTATTTACTTCAACCCGTCTTGCTTGCAGATTGCCGTTATGATTTTACTTAAGCGTTTGTATTTCCCCGGTAGACCCGGGGTTTATTTCTTTGCTGAAGAACAAGAATGAGGCTTGCAGAATCTATCTGCAAGCCCTTTATTTTACTGCTCAATTTCGGAAAACGGAATGTTTAAGAACAAATGGAAAAACGCAATCAGTCTAGCCCAGAAACTGCTGTTTATTTCAACCGTTTCTACTCCGCTTTCGGCAAGAACCGTGCCGTCTGTGGCAATAAGTTTTATCTGCACGGTGTAACTGCTTTTTGCTTTTTCTGCCGTATATCTTTCACCTTCGCCCGCGTCTTCACCGTTTATGAACCAGTGAACTTTTGCCCCATTTGGCACATTTGATGTTTCAGCAGTGAATGTTATTGATGTTTTAAACTTTTCCGAGCGGGATGGCGTAAAGTTTCTTATGTTTATTTCCGGCTGAATCTGCCACATTGCGTACAATGTCACATTGCCTGTCAGGTTGTATGTTGAACCGGGCGCGTAACTTGTACCTGTTCCGTTTGACTTTGTGTTCCAGCACTTAAAAGTATATCCCGGTCTTGTCGGTGTTGTGCCTGAAAGTGTTATTTTGCCGTTTCCTGTCTGGTTAGCAGGCTTGTTGCTTCCGCCGTTGGCATTATAGGTCAGAGTATAGGTGTTCATTTTCCAGACGGCATAAAGGGTTGTGTTCTTTGATAAACTGAGCGTTGCCCCCGGCGCATAGCTTATGCCTGTTCCGTCTGACTTTGTGTTCCAGTGTATAAAAGTATAGCCGTTTCTGGCAGGCGTTGTGCTTGAAAGCGTGATATAACCGCATCCTGTTTGGCTCACTGGCGGATTGCTTCCGCCATTGGCGTTATAATTGAGAGTATAATTATCTATTTCTATAGTTATACCTTCGGACGTCACATTACCGCATAAATCCCAGGCATATAAATGTGTTATATACAGTCCTTTTTCGTTTTTGTGTTCGCTTACTTTTACATCATAGTAATAAGTATTGCCACTCTTTTTTGCGTCGTGCCATATCAAATCATCCTGATCGTTATTTCTGGTCCAGGTAGGGAACTGCACTAATTCTATTCCCGTGTCATCCTCTACAGTGCAAGAAACTCTATATCCGGATAAAGAAACATTAGTAATTACAATGTTTGATATTTTCGGAGCATTTTCTTCATATTCAATGGCTACTCTTCCTGATGAAGCGTTTCCACAATTATCATAGACATATATATCCGTAATATATGTTCCTTTTTCATTGTTATGATCGCTTCTGTTAATCCAAATGGATGCCGTAGAGTTGTTGAAATTCCCCTTATGCCAAATCAAATCATCCTGCCCGTTTTTTATAGTCCATGTCGGGAAAGACACATCCTTAATTCCGCTCGCATCGGAAATGTTGCATTCAACTTTATAACCTGATGATTTTCTTTCTGTTATTCTCAGGTTAGTGATTGTAGGCGGTGTGGTTTCATTTTTAACTAAATGAATATATTCGACAGGCAAATTCATCGACGTGCTCCAACCATTCCGTTTGTAGGTACTCAAATTGATTATTTCTTCGTGATAATCAGTACCGTTATAGTTTCCTTCAGTACAATAAGCATAACCGTTTTCAACTTTTTCTACAAACAGAACATGACCAGGATTATAGTGCTCAACCATTATTGAATTTGCAGAAGGATTTTGGTCAACTGTATAAGCGCTTCTGGCATAGTTACTCCAGGATGTAGCGTTACCCCAGTTAGGGAGAGAAATACCTAACTTTTCATGAACTCTTCCCCAACAATACCAAGTGCATTGCGGTCTGTTTTTATATAAGTTCGCAGAATTATAAGAGGCAGAACTGAGATTAACGCCGTAACTACCTATTGCTTTTGCTTTTATAGTGTCGCCTCCAACAGCAATAGTGCCAATTGCCATCATCAAAGATAACATAATTGACAGCACTTTCTTACCAACCGAACTCATTTATACATTCCTCCAAAATAATAAACTATTACCTATATTTTTTATATTTAGACAACACTAATGATCATTTTAATAAGGTTAATAATATAAGGAATCCACTGCCTAATAACATTCCAAACTGATATCATTATAGTCAATACATTGTTCAAATCGACACCGTTACTTCTATGTTCATTGTTATCTTCTCCAGATGAGTCAGGGCTCCAAACTGCATATAAGACAGTATCAGATGAGGGCGAAAAACTTGAACCGCATGCATATTCTGCAGAAGTTGCAGAGCTACTGGTTGCCCATCCAAGACATGAATATCCGGTTCTTGTAGGTGTAGGAAGTATAGTTGAACCGCTGGAAACTATCGAAACGCTTTCAGGCGACACCTTGCCTCCGTTGGCGTTAAAAGTAATTGCATTATTATTACTATTACTGAAAATGACTGTTAATTGATAGTCTACATCCGAATAATTGTATGAATTAGATATTCGTACATAATATGTCCCCGCAGGCAAAAAAACCTTGCTTGAAGTAGTTGTCATATCTTTACCAACAATTCCAAAGCTATCTAATGATTTCATTTGAGAATCATATAAGGTGATTGTCCAATACCCTCCAAGACTATCAATATATTTGTGGTCAAAAACAATGGAGATATAACCATTAGATGATGTAATAAATCTATAATAATCCTCATCATATTTTTCAAAAAACGAGCCATAAATAGCTTTGTTTAAAGAAATACTGTCATAAGTATCATAAGTATTATTTCTTTCAGTTTCCCATATGTTTGAAGAATTAAAAAATACAGTTAGTTGATAATCTATATCCGAATAATTATATGAATTAGAAATCATCACATAATATGTTCCAGATGGTAAACCAATATTACCTGTAGATGTTATCATGTTTTCACCTACAACACCAAAGCTCTTAAATTCCTTCATCTGAGAGTCATAAAATGTAACAGTCCAATATCCCCCAAGACTATTAATATAGTTGTGTTCAAATTTGATAGAAGCATATCCTTGATTTGATACAGTAAATTTATAATAATCAACATCATATTTCTTATAAAAATTACCTGTCACAGTATTATTTACGTTAATAACAGTTGCCGTATCTCTTGTGTCATTGCTTTCAATTTCTCTATTATTGGCCGCACTTACAAAGAACGAACAATTAAACAATCCAAAAAATAATGCAACAAACACTAAGCACATTAAACCTTTAATTCTCTTCATTTTCATCATATCAGTTCCTTTCAGTTCTTTTTCCACATTGATTGTTTCTTTGTGGTTAATATTAATCATAAAAACACAATGAAATTGATTTCCCGATTAAGCGGGCTTGTTGATAAGTTTTTGGGGTTCTGTCTGCTGATGAACCTGTTTTGCAGATTCGATTTTGACTATTGCGGATGCAGCGTAATCGCCTTCGTCGGATGAGCAGATAAGTGTTCCGGCTGTAATTACAGCAGCGGCTGTCAGAAGTGAAAAGATAATCATTGTTTTTCTCCCTTTCAATGTTTTGATATGTTTTCCGGAGTTAAGCAAGCCGGCTGTTATAAACCGATATGCTTCCTCGCTTTTGCAATTAAAGCTTAACACAGAAAAAAACGGAATTTACGCAGATGGTATGAGCGGGCATTTTTCGGGCTTAAGCGTAAAAATTTACATTTTGGCACAAAAAAAGAAGAGGCGCTTGTTGCCTCTTCTTTTTGCATCCCGGAGCTCAAAAAACTAATTAAATACGACAGGCGGCATAATAATATCCGCAAGAATAGTTTTCAGTCCGGAAATCACAAGAGAAATAATATTTGAAATAATATTTATCAATACAGTTTTGATGTAAAACAGTTCTTTTAAAAGTGTGTTATTTTCGCCTTCACAATGAATCCGCGCATTTACCAGAGGTTCGTTGTCGCTTTTTATATTTATACTTTTCCAGTCTTCAACCGACCCGCCGTAATAAACGTCTGAAAGGCCTGAGCAGGCGCAAAACGCAAACTCGCCGACGCTCTCAATGCCTGTTCCCATTGTAATGGTTTCAAGATTGTAACACTGATAAAACGCCTCGGTTTCTATAGTTTTTACATTGTCGGGCAAAGTGATTTCCTTAAGTGCTAAACAACCTGTAAAAGCATCTCTCCCAATGCTTTCAACACTGTTCCCGATTGTAACAGACGACAGATTGGGATTTCTGAAAAACGCGGCTTCCGGAATATTTTTTACACCATTGCCGATTACAACCGATTCCAGTTTGCTGAAATAAAACGCATAACCCATTATTTCGGTTACACAATCGGGTATTGTAAGGGTTTTGAAGCCACAGAAATCAAATGCGTATTGGCCGATTGCCGTAACACTTCCGTCGGCAGGAATTTTGCTGTTTACGCAACCTCTGACAAGTGTTTTGCTGCTTGTTTCAATAAGGCAGTTGTTTTCAGCGTGGTAAAATTTATTGTTTTCTGAAACTGTTATTCTTTCAATGCCGCAGCCGGAGAACGCCCAGCAGCCGATGCTTTTAACTCCGCTTCCGATTCTGACATCCGAAAGATCATTACAGTCGTCAAAAGCCCCTTCGCCTATACTTTCAACGCTGTCGGGTATAACAATGCCCGTCAGGTCAGAACACAATCTGAAAGCACGGTCACCTATGGTTTTAACGCTGTCGGGAATAGTAATATTTTTCAATTCCATACAAGAAATAAACGCAGCTTCCTCTATCGTCTCAATGCAGTCGGGTATTTCTATTTCCGTAAATCTACATTGGGTAAAAACTCCTGCTCCTATGGTTGTCACTGAACCGTCGGAGGGAATTACGCTTGAATCGATGCCGGCAACGAGTGTCTTTGCTTTTGTTTCAATAACGCAGTTGCCGTCCGAATGGTATACAGGATTGTTTTCATCTACGGTAATGCTCGTCATCCTCGAACCGTAAAAAACCATTTTTCCGATGTTTGTAACACTTGCGGGGATTGTTATGCTTTTCAGACCGGTATTTGAAAACGCTGCAAACTCTATTGTTGTTACTGTGTTCGGGATTGTCACTTCACTGATATCGGACATAGCGAACGCACTGCTGCCGATTTTTGTAACAGGAACGCCTTCAATTTCAGAAGGGATAATCACCCTGCCGTCATCGCTCCCTCTATAACCGATTATTGTTACTTCGCCATCTAAAACCGAGTAATAAAAGCTGTCATTCTCGCTGTGTGGCTCAGTAAAAATTGTATAATTCTCTGAGGTTGCGAACGCAACGCTTTCTATTGAAAGCAGGCATGTCAGAATCAGCGCGAAGGACAAAACCCTTTTCATAATCTGCCTGGTTTTGCGCGTGTCTGTGCTGCGCTGTGCTGTCTTTTTCATAACGAAACTCCTTTGTGATGTTTTTGATTGTATGCTGACAGAATCGTAACATATAAATATACATTTTTCAGAAAGTGTGCATAAGCGGTACTTTTTCCGGCACGAGCGGGAAATAAGGTTATTCAAAAAGTATAGTTTATTCTGACATAAACAGAGCTTTCTTTTTGTTGCAATTGTTTATTGTAATTAAACAGAAATATATGATAATATATAATTTATATGGGATTAATATTATAAAAGAACAATCAAGTAACATTAGTTAATATAAAGAAGGCATTTTATGAAAAACACAAAAAGAATAATTTCACTTTTACTGTGCCTTGTTATGCTTATTGGCACTCTCGCCGCCGGAAGCGAAGGTGTTGCGGATGTGCTTGAAGCGTTGAGCGTAAAGGCGTCGGCGGACGATGCTCCCACAAGCGGCACCTGTGGAAATAATCTGACATGGGTTTTTGACCCCGAAACTTCCGAACTCAGAATAAGCGGCAACGGTGATTTGTATATTGAAGTGGGGCTTAATATAATTGACGAAGAGAATGAACAGATAGTGTATGACATTCCATGGAGTTCTTTTTGCTCTTTAATTAGAACTGTAACTATTGAAAACGGTGTAACGAGTATTGGCAGCGAAGTATTTTTGTATTGCTACAAACTTGAAAAAATAACCATTCCAGACAGTGTTACAAACATAGACCGTTCTGCGTTCAGTGGTTGCAAAGGTCTTACAAACATAACCATTCACGACAACGTTACAGGCATTGGTTACAAATGTTTTAAAGACACCGCTTTATACAATAAAGAATCTAATTGGGAAAATGATGTTTTGTACATAAGCAATCATTTGATAGAAGCACGAACTAAAATAAGCGGAAAATATGAAATCAGGCGAAGCACAAAACATATTGCCAATAGTGCATTTTCCGGTTGCAGAGAACTTACAAACATAACCATCCCCGACAGTGTTACAGGCATAGGAAGCTCTGCATTCAGCGGTTGCACCGGTCTTACAAGCATAACCATTCCCGACAGTGTTACAAACATAGGACAAGCTGCATTCTCCGGTTGCACCGGAATTGAAAACATTACCGTTTCGGAAGAAAACTCTGTTTATCACAGTTCCGGAAACTGCATAGTAGAAAATGATAATAAAACGCTTGTTATCGGCTGTAAAAACAGCACTATTCCAAATGACGGCTCTGTCACAAGCATAGGCAGTTCTGCATTCAGCGGTTGCACCGGGCTTACAAGCATAACCATTCCTGACAGTGTCACAAGCATAGGCGGTTCTGCGTTCAGCGGTTGCACCGGTCTTACAAACATAACCATTCCTGACAGTGTCACAAGCATAGGAAGTTACGCATTCAGCGGCTGCACCGGTCTTACAAGCATAACAATCCCCGACAGTGTCACGAGCATAAACAACTATGCATTTGAAAATTGCACTGGTCTTACAAGCATAACCATTCCTGACAGTATCACAAGCATAGGCAGTTACGCATTTTCAGGGGTTCCCAATATTTCATATTCGGAAAATATTACGGCAACAGGTTCACCGTGGGGCGCAAAATGTGTCAATGGTTATGTCAGCGGCTGGCTTGTATATTCAGACAGCACTGAAACAAACTTGGTTGCTTGTTCTTCAAAAGCAAACGGTGAGGTTATAATTCCCGACAGCGTTACAAGCATAGGCAAATCCGCATTCCAATATTGCACCGGGCTTACAAGCATAACCATTCCTGACAATGTTACAAACATAGGCGATTCCGCATTCAGTGGCTGCACAGGGCTGAAAACCGCAGGTCCGATCGGCGGAGACTATGATTATCAATTCGGATGGACGGAGTCCATACCTGCGAACGCATTCCGCGGTTGCACCGGGCTTACAAGCATAACCATTCCCGATAGCGTCACAAGCATAGGCAGTTCTGCATTCGAGTATTGCACCGGTATTACAAGCGTAACTATCCCCGACAGTGTCACAAGCATAGCTAATTCCGCGTTCTGGAGGTGCACCGGGCTTACAAGCATAATCATTGGTAATGGTGTCAAAACAATAGGCCTTCAGATGTTCGAAGATTTAACCGGACTTACAAGTGTAACACTCGGTAACAGTGTCACGAGCATAGGCAACTATGCATTTGAAAATTGCACCGGTCTTACAAACATAACCATCCCCGAAAGCGTTACAAGCATAGGTCATCGTGCGTTTTTCGGCTGCACCGACCTTGCAAACATTACAATTCCCGACAGTGTTAAAGCCATTGGCGAATCGTGTTTTTATAACACCGCTTTATACAACAAAGAATCTAATTGGGAAAATGATGTTTTGTACATAAGCAATCATTTGATAAAAGCACGAACTAAAATAAGCGGAAAATATGAAATCAGGCAAAATACAAAATGTATTGCCTATAGTGCATTTTCCGGATGCGGAGAGCTTACAAGCATAACCATTCCCGACAGTGTTACAGGCATAGGAAATCAGGCATTTTATAACTGCAGCGGACTTGAAAGTATAAGTGTTTCAGATGGAAACACGGTTTATCACAGTTCCGGCAACTGCATAATATTAACCGAAAGCAAAAAGTTGTGCCTGGGTTGCAAAAACAGCATAATTCCGAATGATGGTTCTGTTACAAGTATAGCAGGTGCTGCATTTCGCAATTGCACAGGTCTTACAAGCGTAACTATCCCCGACAGTGTCACAAGCATAGGCGATTCTGCATTCGAAAAATGCACCGGACTAACAAGCATAACCATTCCCAATAGTGTTACAAGCATAGGATCTGATGCATTCGAAGGTTGCACAGGTCTTACAAGCGTAACTATCCCCGACAGTGTCACAAGAATAGGGAGTTCCGCATTTTATATGGTTCCAAATATTTCATATTCAGAAAATATGACGGCAACCGGTTCGCCGTGGGGTGCAAAATGTACCAATGGTTATGTCAGCGGGTGGCTTGTATATTCAGACAGCACTGAAACAAATCTGGTCGTTTGTTCTTCAAAAGCAATCGGTGAGGTTATAATTCCAGGCAGCGTCACAAACATAGGCAATTCCGTGTTCAGCGGTTGCACAGATCTTACAAATATAATAATCCCCGACAGTGTCACAAGCATAGGCAATTATGCGTTCAGCGGTTGCACAGATCTTACAAATATAACAATCCCCGACAGTGTCACAAGCATAGGCAGTTACGCATTCAGCAATTGCAGCGGACTTGAAAGTATAAGTGTTTCAAATGGAAACACAGTTTATCACAGTTCCGGCAACTGTATAATATTAACCGAAAGCAACACATTATTTTTGGGGTGTAAAAACAGTATAATTCCGAGCGATGGTTCTGTTACAAGCATAGGCAACTATGCATTTGAAAATTGCACCGGTCTTACAAGCGTAACTATCCCCGACAGCGTTACAAACATAGGTTATCGTGCATTTTCCGGCTGTACCAACCTTGCAAACATTACAATTCCCGGAAGCGTTACAAGCATAGGCAATTATGCATTCGAGTATTGCAACGGTCTTACAAGCGTAACTATCCCCGACAGCGTTAAAAACATAGGCCAGGGTGCGTTCTCTAATTGCGTTGAGCTTACAAGTGCAACTATCCAGGGCAATGTTACTATCATAGCCCAATCTACATTCTACGGTTGCACCGGGCTTACAAGCGTAACTATCCCCGACAGTGTAACAATCATATACGATTATGCATTTAAAAATTGCACCGGTCTTACAAACATAACCATCCCCGAAAGCGTTACAAGCATAGGCAGTTACGCATTCGACGATTGCACCGGTCTTTTTGATGTTTATTACACCGGTACGCAAGAACAGTGGAGTATAATTACAATAGGTAGTAATAACGAACCGCTGTTTAATTCAAATATCCAGTTTAACTATAAAACAGAATCCTTCGACGAATTCTGCCGCTACAGTTTCGACAATACACATTATTCGTTTTTCGGACATAAAGAAGTTGACCGCAATCGCGATAATTGGTGCGATATTTGTCACGGCTCATATCCGATAACGGATTCCGACAAAGAAAAACTCTTTAATTATATCAAAAACAACTCCTCCCATCCGGATGCTGATAAAAGCGATGTTCAAGTATTAATGAACGGTCCTTGGGACGGCTCGTGTTACGGTATGGCTGCAACCGCCGTGCTTGATTACCAGAACAGAATCGCGTTTAATGAGAATTTCGGAACAAACGCTGCCGCCATGTCATATGTTGAAGCGCCTGCAAACAATGAAAATGTTATGAGCGCCATCAATTACTACCATGTTTCACAGAAGATATATTCCATAAGGAACGGCGGGAATTCGTATGGTTTATATAATGCAGACTACTGGAACGCAGGTCTGAGAGAACTTGTGGAATTTGCTCAGAACGGTGAACCCTTCCTGTTCTGTTTCTTTATGCGTGGAGGGGGACAAAATGGAGGTCACGCTATAGTAGCTCTTGATTGCGAAACAGGTGAAGACGGCAACTATTATATAAGAGCATATGACAATAAATACCCCGATGAAAATGTACATATTGTTGTATCATCCGATTTTAAAAAATGTTATGTTGACAAGTATGTTAGCAAACATGCGGAATGCTACGCAATAAAATTCTATAAGGATATGTCTGTTTTTGACGTAATTGACATTGACGGCCCTGACAATGATATGAACATTACATTCAACGGCGGCACGTACAGCAGCAACAACACAGAAATCAGTATTGATGCCTCGGATGATATAACCATAAGGAATGATGCAGGCGAGACAATAACTTACAGCAACGGACAATTATCCGGAACGATGAATATTATAAGCGAAAACTTTATTGTGTGCGACTCAGAAGACGAATTACTCGGTCCGGTAAAACTGATTTTGGAAGTTGCGCCGAGTGAGAGTTTTACTTTTGAATCAGCATCTGAAAACATGGATGTTTCGGTTAAATCAAACGGAATGTATGCGGCGGCATCTTCAGAAAACGCCGATTCCATTGTTGTAGACGATGGTGAAGGTGTTTATGTTCTGGGCGATAATATAAAGTATTCTGCTGCGCTCAGTTCCAAAAGCAGCGCATACGATACAGTTATACTTGAAGGTGACGCAAAGCGGAATTTTTCACTTACATATCTGGATAACGATATTCTTGCAAACGGCGTTAACGGAAAAGATGAAACTATATCCGTTTTTGCCAGCGATGCCTTAAAAGCGGATGATTATGAAATAAAAGAAGGTTATAATGATGTTTTGATAACATCAGATGAGTCAGATAAAATAGACATAAAAGGTTCATCGAAAAACGACGGCAATTACGATGTGAGCGTTATCAAAAACGAACAGGAAGAGCCCGTTAACCCCACCGCATCCGCTGAACTCAATGTCAAATCATCAGCAACTGTGGAATACCGCGCAAAAGTCAACATAACAGCAACGGCAGGCGGTATTCCCGATGGATATGTACTTGCAATCTATGAAGGCAACACTTTAAAAGAAAAAGGTACAAATGAAAAGATTACTTATACACCGAAAGACGGTGACGGCAATCTTATTGAGCTTAAAGCAGACAAAAATTACACGTTAAAAGTTATTGACGCAGAAGAAAATGTTCAGAAAGACGCAAACGGCAAGGACCTGACCGCAAAGATTGAAATAAAGGTCAAGCAGGGCTTCTTTGATAAACTGATTGCATTTTTCAAAGGTCTGTTCGGATTGCTTCCCATTGTTGAAATTGAACCGTAACCGGCACAATTCAACACCGTATAACTATTAATAATAACATTTAAAGTTAGGAGAGGATTTGTTTGAAAAAAGCGGTTAAAATCATTTCACTTCTGCTGGTTGTCACAATTGCAATGAGCGTTTTCCTGACAATTGTATTTGCAGACGCGCAGCCTTCCGTTTTCAGTTTCCAAATAATTTCCGGGAAAGCTCATATTATCGGTTATTCTGGAACAGAAGACAATCTTGTTATTCCCGGGCAGATCAAGGCAACAAATTCCGACACATATTATACCGTATCCGGCATTTCATTCAATTCATTTGACTCGGAAACGGAGTTTTCATCAATAACCATTCCTGCAACCGTTAAGGAAATTTCTTTTAATCAGGATATTCTTTGCAAAAAATATATTGTGGATTCACAAAACACAGTTTACAAATCGGTTGACGGTGTTCTCTACAATAAAGATATGGCAAAGCTTATTAAATACCCGTGCTTGAACAGCAGAAAAACATTTACCGTACCCGCCGATGTTATTATGATTGCTCCGCGGGCGTTCAAGGGCTGTGTAAACCTTGAAACGGTTTCTTTTGAGGGAATTGTCAAAAGAATCGGGAAAGAAGCTTTTTCCGGCTGTGTTAACCTTGAAACAGTTGAAAACATTTATGTCGGTCTCGCTTCTGTAGGTTCGGGCTCGTTTGACGGCTGCGAAAAGCTCAATTCTTCAACTGCTGTTGTGCTGAGCAGCATATCTGAATGCTGCGAAGAATGGGATGAAATTGAAGATTATGAAATGGATTATAATATTTTTTACGGTGATGATGGTACTTTGGGCGGTGTATCACATGTTATTTACAGCATATTCAAAGCTGTTTTCGGGAGGAAAGGAAAATGAAAAAAACAATCTCTTTTTTCCTCGCTTCAATACTGATTCTTTCAGGAATCGGTGTTGCCGGAGCAAGCACTGAAAACAATGTTCTTAATCTGGATATTTCGGTAGATATTCCGATTGATGCAGATACATCCTCCGCAAATGTTCTGGTTAATGATGACCTGAACCTGGCACACAGCGCAAGTATTGAAAATATTTACGCATCTTTCGCTGAATTGCATTATGCACTTGGTAATGAATTGTATGGATATACACTGTATGATACCAATTTAGAATTGGGTTCAGAAGATGATATTAAAGATTATTTTGATTATTCCCATACTTTGGGTTCCGGTGTTGCAAACAAACTCTGGAATAATCCTGTTTGCTTTGCCGAAAAATCAGAAGGCAGATACACTCCCGTTACCAGACTTGAGCCCGATAAAACATATGCCGTTTTTGTGGTTGCCGTTGACTCGCTTCTGGAAATGCAAAACATGTATTTAAGCCTTATACGGGATTTTAAAACAGCAACCGACAACATTCCCTCATACAACGCTTACCGTAACGCATCCGATGATTATTATCTTTCATATGTAGATAATTGGCATACCGATACCGAAGTTGCCGAAGCAAAGCAGGCTCGGGATGAAGCTTACGCGGCATGGAAGGCAGACAGCGAGGGCCAGGCGAAATATGCCGCGCTTTACAGTGAATTTGACCGCAATATTAATGCGGTCGAAAAAGTGGTGTCGGCTTATTCCGGAATCAGATGTACAATAAACGGTCACGAAGCAGAATGCTACGGCTTTGTTTATTCTTATGAATTCACGCTTTGTAACGCAACCTTTGTTGCAGGCGACAACACAGTTAAAACCATACCGTTTATCTCCGGCGACGAAGAACTTGAAGGCATACCGGAAGTACCGCCCAAAACGGGCTATACCGGCTCGTGGGAAAGCTACTCTTTAAATGATGAAAGCATTACAATAAATGCGGTTTACACACCCATACAGTATAAAGCAACCTTTGTTGCGGACGGTAAAACGGTAGGCGAAATACCATACACTGTTGAAACAACAGCCATAAATCCGCCCGCTATTCCCACCAAAGCCGGTTACTCAGGCAGTTGGAATAATTACACTCTTAAAATCGGCGGAATAACCGTAAACGCACTTTACTCGCCATACCAATATAAAGCAACATTTGTTGCAGACGATAAAATAATCGAAGAGATTCCATATACCGTTGAAACAACAGCCATCACCCCGCCTGCTGTTCCCGTAAAAGCCGGCTATACAGGCAGTTGGAGTAATTACACTCTGAAAATCGGCGGAATAACCGTAAACGCTGATTATTCGGTTATTACAACTCTTTCGGGGCCCGGACCGGAGCATACTGTGGACTGCAAAAACCATGCCGAAATGACAGCATTGGCAAAAGATTTGCCGGACGGATATCACGTTGCGTGGTTTAAAGGCGGCACTAAAGTCTTGGACAGCGAAACATATACTTCAGATGAACTCAGAGAACAAACCGTATTCACCGCAAAAATTATTGATGATGACGGCAATGTTCTCAAGAATTCAGATGGCAGTGAAATAAGCAAAACTGTTAAAGTTAAAGTTGATAACGGTTTCTTTAAACGCATTGTTGCATTCTTCAGGCAATTGCTATCAATCGGTCAGCCGACAGTGACACTTCAATAAAATACACATAACGCATAAAGCACATCGGAATTGTTTATATTAAATGATTCCGGTGTGCTTATTTTAATTATATCCGTTTTAACTACGCTTATTGCAAAAAAACGCCCGTTCGTGTCGGCTTTTCAAGTTAAACGAACAAATATGATAAACTGAATATGCTGTTAAAGCCACTCATCCGGCTCATATCTTTTCTTATTTAATCAACGCCGTAAAGCGATAAAAGGGGGTTAACTTTGCTATGGAATTTCTTGTTTTGAAAATGATTAAAACTGTGTTGTTGCTGTTTATGTCATTATTTATGTTCTCAAAAAATTTCTGCTGTTTTTTATCTGACAAAAAAGCAAAAAAATAAGCACTTGAAAAACCACTGCTTTACATTGTATAATTCTTAATATAAAATCAATTTAAAACAAAGCCGTGGTGATTGTGTGAAAATAGCAATATGCGATGATGAAAAAAACTGCCTCGAAGCCGTGATAACCTGCATTGAAGACTATATGGCCGAACGAAGAACCGAAATTGATTATGAAGCATTCAGCCGATATCCGGATCTTGAACCGAGAATTGATGAATTCGACGTTTTTGTAATGGACTATATGACGCCTGAAATAGACGGTCTTTCTTTTGCGGCTAGAATCCGTGAAAAATACGGAGATAACAAGGCGATTATTTTTGTTACTTCTTTTCACGATATAGTTTATGACTCTTTTTCTGTGCGTACACACAGATTCCTTATAAAGCCTGTAAACAAAGAAAAATTCTTCGAAGCTCTTGACTCATATATAAAAACCAACACCATGACGCGTCATTTTACCATAACATCTGATGGTGAAACCGATATTGTCAACATAAATGACATTCTTTATATAGAAGTTGAGTTGAAAAATATTACCGTTTACACTTCAGAGGATCAATTCATTTGCCGACGTTCAATCACGTCAGTCGAAGAAGAATTGACACATCTGGGCTTTTTCAGGGTTCATCGTTCTTATCTTGTTAATATGCAAAACATTGCGCACTTCAGCAACGATACAATTGAATTGAACAACGGCGAAAAAATCCCTGTCAGCAAAAGAAGTTATAAAAGTTTTTGCAAAGAGTATTTAAAATTTATAAAAAAATAATCAGGCAATAATAAATCCTGATTAATATCCACAACAGCATAAAACTGACCTGGAGAACAAAAAACTATGTTTTATCCTATACCATATTATCTTGAAATCCCATTGTTGAGCTTAAGCCAGATTGTTCTTTGTTATTTTTTCCCGGGTTTTCTCGGATATCAGAAAAGAAAAAACGTAATCCCCTTTTTCACTGTCTCAACCGTCGTTTTCGCTTCGGTTCTGTGCATTCTGTTTATTTATAAAGGAACACCTGAGCAGTTGAGTGAATTGACAGACACCGTTATGGTACTGTATATGTTATCTTGTTTTTACCTGCTTTATAAGCCGGAACGAAAGATTACATTTTTCTTTATTGCGCTGGCTTTGTCTGCTTTGATTGATTATTTGGTTGCATTAATATTATCTTTTTTCGTACACCTCGGAGAATTGGATACTATTTTTATTTCTGCTACCCTTTACACTTTGTTGATCATAATTGTTTTAATTATACAAAAAATGGGAATAAGACCTGTTCCTGAAATAATAGAAGGTTCTCCTTTGGTTTATATAACTATATTTTTTGTAGCCTTCAATGGTTATTACAGCATCTTTTTGAATCTTGATGAAGACTCAAGCGAACAAGTTTCAAATGTCTTGCGGATAATTACAGCAGTTATGGTGACCGTTTGCATTTCGAATATCGCATATAAATATGTTAATCTTCAACGAAGTCGTAAGCAAGCTGAAGAACAACTGGAAATCGAATTGCGCCACTATGAAGAAATGATACAGAAAAACAGGGATGTGCGCTCATTCAGGCACGATATCAAAAACAATCTTATGTCAATGAATGCGCTTGCGGACTCTGAAAGATATGATGAATTAAAATCATATATTGACGATCTGTCCGACACTCTTGAATCTTCAAGCATCACATTTTCAACCGGCAATTATCTTGCTGATGCGATTCTTTCAGATAAATCAGCACTTGCAAAAAAGAATGGAACAGTTTTGACCTTTGACGGAACAATTCCCGCTCAAGGAATAAAAAACAGCGATTTGTGTACTATTCTCGCAAACTCGCTTGATAATGCAATCCGTGCTTGCGAAGGCGTTAACGACGCCGTTATTTCAGTGAAATCAATTGAAAATAAAAGCGGCGCGGTTATTACCATTTCAAACCCCACCAGTGAAAATGTAGTTATTAAAGGAAATAATATTAAAACAACGAAATCGGACAAATCCAATCACGGACTCGGCATCGCCAATATTCGTCGCACCGCTCAAAAATATAATGGTTATGCAGATATTTCATACAGTAACAATGTATTTACAATAGAAATCGGTCTTGTTCTTAAAACAATATAACAGAAAGCATTAAACAAGAAAAAGGCGGGAATTAATCCCGCCTGATGTTCGTGACTCATGTTGTTTTGCTAAAAAAAGTATTATAAGGAAAACGGCTTACCGGAGCACTTCCGATAAATCGTTTTCGTTTTTCATTCGGGGTCAACAAAGCAATATAAAACAATAGTCCGGTAACAAATCCCCTATGAAATTACACTGCTCTCAAACTGCGAGTGGTACTTCTACTCAAAGAGCCACGTTTGAGACCCCTATGGAATTACACTGTGAGTTCAAATAAAAGTTAACTCAAATCGTCGGCCTGACCGACTGCACAGCGTGTGCACCAAGGACTTCTTCAGTGAGGTCCTTATTTTTTTGTCTTACTCCCACTGAGCTTTGAATCAAGCGGACACAGTTTTATATTTCGATTATAAAGTATATGAAGATTATTTGTAAAGGTCTACAAACATTTATTCTTATAATCTTTCCAAATAATATTTTTAAAGCAGGTAATATTATAATAATGAGCCATCACCTGTACCGATTAACGTAAAGCATCAAGATTAGAATATTATTTTTACACTTGAAAGATGCCTGCAACACACGTCGCAGAGTAAGTCAAAAAAACGGAGCGAGGTCAACCGCCCCGGCAGCGCTGAAAATGTTTAATTCAATTACAGAGAGAAAAGCAACCGCCCGGAATAACCGGGCGGTCTTCAGATTGTTAATTAAGCAAGATATTAGGATGGTGTTATATTGATTCTACATACAGGCGGAACAATGTTTTCGCCGTCAGGAGACACTGCTGAAACAACTACTTTTTCTTTTGCCGGGATTTGAATTGTTGCCTTGCCGTTAGCATCGGTCCTGACACCTGTTTTTTCGCCGTTGATTGTTATTTCCGCGCCCTTGACGGGAACAATTTCCTGAGCGCTGTAGTCGGATTTCCAGGTAAGCATTGAGAGGGTGAGTTCCACCTCTGTGGCTTCTTCGGATTCAACAGTCTTCTTGTCAAAATATGCGTATGTGTCTGTATAATTAACAATATCGCTGTAAGTATACGCATAAATGCAGTCATTTTCTTTAACGACATCAGTCAATGACCACGCCATAGAGTCATTCAGATAGTATCCAAACGCACCATAGTTTGTTTCACCCCACAGTTTACTGGGACTTAAGCCGTCATAACCCTCAACTTTTTTAGATTCATATCCTGCTGCGGCGCCTCCGGGATAATATTGCTCGTGTGCGCAGTAAAGGGCATCGCTTATTGTGTATTTTCCATCCGAGTCGATATCGTAAACATTTATTGGTTCGTATGCTAACTGTATGGTCTTGCTGCTGTCTGCTATGGCAACATATACCGTGAAACTGTTCGGATCAATTTTTTTCCATACGGCATAAAGCGTTGTATCTGCCGTAAGATTAAACACTGCGCCGGGCTGATAATTTGCGGTTGTTGCGCCGGGATATGTTGACCAGCCGAGGAATGTGCAACCGACTTTTTTCGGTGCAGTGAAAGAAAGATTAATATCTCCGGTTCCAACTGAGGGAGACGGCGCGTTTGTGCCGCCGTTTGCATCATAAGTCAATTTGTAATCGGGATTTTCAACGCTCGGCTTTATTTCGACAGAGGGTAGTGAGCTGAATAGCCATCTGAAAAAGGCAATAAGTTTGCTGAAAAAACCTGTTTTTACTTTTATTTCAACCTTGGCCGACAGTTCTTTCCCGTTGCCGTCTTTCTGAACAGTGCCGTTTTCATCAACAACTTTGACAGTATATGTTTTGCCGTCCCGCATTTCACCTATTCTGAAACTGACTTTGTTATTTGTGCCCGTTTCTTTTAACGAATCGCCTTCATATACCGCAAGATAATAACCGTCGGGTATGTTGTTTGCAAAAGCAGTCAATGTGACATCAGTGCGGTAATCTACAGTAGTTGATTTGCCGACACTCAGCACAGCGTTGGCAATGCGGTTGATAAGGCCTGAGTTACCTTCGGCATAAAAACTTGTGTTGTAAACAGAAGTTGACGCGCCTGTGCCCGATGTGTTTGTTTCAATCGGTATAATAATATAGTCATATTCCACGCCGTCAGACACATTATAATCGTTATAAACCGTGCCTGAAACCGTGGCAACTTTTTTATAAAGCTTTCCGTAAGAAGCAAGACGGTAAACTTCATATTTTGTTGCATTGCCCATTGCCGGCCAGGATACCTGATAATATGTGCCTTTTGCGTCTTTTTCAGAAACGGCCTGAGGTTGAGGCCTGCCTGAATTGTTTGAGCCTGTGCCGCCGGTCATCAATCTTACAGACGCGGGTGCAAGGGCTGTTCCGGCTGATTTTGTAACGGCAAACACTTGCGATTCGGGTGAGCGCAAAGTTTTACCGTTTCCGAAATTAAAACTTGAAATAACCTTATAGCTGTATGTGTGACCTTCTGCAGCGCTTTCATCGCAGAAACCGGTTGAGGTTTTACCTGCAAAAAACCACGCACTGTCGGACTGTCTTGAAGAGGAGCCTATTTTTTGCCAGGATGAGCCGTCGGTTGACCTGTAAACGTCATATACAATGTTCTGGTATCTTGAGTTGCTCCTGTCAATAATCCAGAATGTAATCCCGTTGTTTTGCCAGACAGAACCCGACAACTGGTTCATGGGTATTTCTATTGTGACTTTTTTTATAGGGTTTTCCAGTGTTTCGTCAACCGGTGTTGTATAGACCTTTTCACCCGTTGATGTCGAATATGAGACAACCGAATATTTTTTCGGAAATGTGCTGAACTTTGACTGATTGCTGAAAACTATTGGGTTAGGTATATCACTGAAGTATTCGGGATTATAGTCTTTGACATCGGAAACACCATTGATTGTTTCGGTAGCGGTAATTCCGTTAATCAGCGTGCTTGCATACAAAATCTGAATGTTATCCTCTTCATCTCTGAAGCCCCAGGGTATTTCCCAGTTTAATTCGGTGTTACCGCTTGTTGCAATATAGGCGTCAACATATGTCGCATAATCTTCAGATGACAGTTCCTCAGAAAGATAAATCGGGAATATTTCGGGGTAGTCGGTTTTGAGATATGTTTCGTTGAACTTCCAGGAATTGTCAAGCCAGCGGAACTGGCTTTTAAGGATTCTTTCGGTTGACTCCTTAGACTCCATAAACTGCTGATAATTTGTTTTGTTGTTACTGCCTGTAATCAGATTTTCGGCATACATAAATGTCTTTCTGACCTGATTGACAGCACCTTCGTCATCGGCAGCTTTTATGAATGACGCAGCGGAATCCGTGTCAATAATATAGGCGTGGTGATAGGCCCTTGTGGCATATACATAGGCGCCGGCATCGGCTTCGGAGCCGCTCTGCCTGTATTTGGCAGCCAGAGATAGCACGGCTTTTTTGTTGGATTCAATAAACTCTGTTGAAGCTTTGATTAAATAATAATTATCCCTTATTTCGGATGTGTTAAAAACAAGGTTATCAAAAGCGACCGCGGCCTGGTATGCCTTCTGCAGCGCATAATATTCAGGGAAACACTTGGCAACCTCTTTAAAAACTTCATCTGCAACATCAACAATTATGTCTTTGCCGAGATCCATTGTCATAACAGCTGCAATGTAATCGGCGTTGCCTACGGCATTAAGAACATCACCTAATGCAGTGTACATATTTCCCGACGCATATTTTCGCATCTCCCTGAGCAGGGTCTGCATTTCCTCAGCCATATCCACCGCGTAAAGATAGCCGGTGAATTTGGCATAGAAATCGGAAACATCTTCTGCAATTTCCGCAATTTCTCCTATTCCCTTTATAAACTTGTTGTTATTCCAAATGCTGTAATCATCATTTATGTTGTTAAGGTTTGAATAGAAGTTTTGGAAAGACTGACAATCTGAACCTTTGAATTTCCATTCTTTCAGAACTTCAAGAAGGCCTTCGGCAGGGCTGTCAACTATACTGACAAAATTATCAATATACCCTTTATGCTTGGTTACTGTTTTACCTGCTGTGCCGGTGGTATCCATCGCGTCAAGCACAACATTGTTTATTTCTTCGTTGTTTTCTTCGGCAACGGCTCTCAGCAGGTCAAATATCAGCGTTGTATAAACTTCAGTTTCCGACATAACCTGATCCGCATACTCTACGGAGTCAAATACAGCTTTAAAACCGTCCCATCCGGCCAAGCCGGCCTGAAATCCCGGGTCATTCAGCAGTTCGTAGTACATAGTTCCCGACACGCTGTCAAACCCTAGCAGCATATCAAGGAATCTGGACTCGGGGGTGTCGGATTTACCGTTCTGATTAAGCCAGATATCGGCTATGTACTTTGGTTCGCTGAAAAATTTGCTTGCACCATAACCCGATAATAACTCATATGTACAGTTTTGAAGAACAATGTCTTCAACATCCACTTTCAGTTGTGCAAACGATATGATTCCGGTAACACTGACTCTTTTCCCAACATACGGTTCGGCGTTTGAATCAACCTGAACAGATTCGCAAAGATATTTATTTGAATCATATATCCAGGCACCATCATCAATTTTGAATTGAATTGGGTAATCAAGAATTAAAACATAACAAGTTATGGTGTTCCACGCTGTGATTTGGTTTTCTACAGTTGTTATTGTGCCTTCTAAAGTGATTGAATCATTTTTTTTGATTGATGCTGTTTCTGTAAGACTGGACAATCGCATAGCCGGACAAACGCCACCATGATATGTGCTGTAAACAGTCAAACCGCCGTCAGCTTTTCCTTCATATCCGACATTACACACATAAGACGGTGCGTCAGATGCAGTCCGAAGCCACCAGCAACAAGCTAATCCGGAATAGGGATTAAAACTATTATCACTTACCATAAGTCCTTGACATTTGGCATAGTCAGAACTAAAAAGAATTCTTGTGTCAGTATTGTTAGGCGTAGGATCAAAACCATAATTATTGTTTGTTATTTCATCATATGAAAGAAGAAAAATTTTGTCTTGAGTATCATTGCTGTCATAATCTTCATATCCGACAGTACCGTTTATAGTTGCTCTGCATTTATTACTGTTATTGGAAACTTTAATATTTGACTGCTGTGCTTCGGAAAAAGCTGTATCAGAAAAATCATTGTTCAGCCACTCTCTAAGTGAAGATGTTTCCCAATCGGATGCATTTTTGTTGCTACTATTAAAATGATGATAAACATAATTAGAAAAAGCCTGACAATCAATAACAGAATCGCACATAATAAATCCGGTTGAAGGGTCGAGGATTCGCCATTTTAAAGGATTAAATTCAAACCAGTGTATTAGTTGGAAGGCATAACCGTTATTATTTTGAATACTAGTAGAAGAGACTGAGAGTTTTTCACCTGTAGCAGATGGTCTATATGAATCAAAAGTTACAGCGCGGTATTTTTTTCCATTGTAATAAATGTCTTTATATCTCATAAAGTTTGAAGGGGCCATATTCCCATCATCACGAGACCCTGTGCCACTATAGTAATTATAAGAAATCCACTGCCCGTTTTGTTTGTTTAATTCAGCGATGAGTTCGCTGTCAGAAACTTTATTTTGAGGATAGGAGCCATAATAAATTGTATCGCCGACAGAATAATCTTCCGCTGATGCTTTTATACTTATCGCGTTAAGCCAATCGGCAAATCCGTTGCCACCCGCAACGACCGAACCAAACACCATAATCAGGCAAAGTATAACTGATAATAGTTTTTTGCTTAATTTCATCATATATCCCTCCAAATCTCATATAGGATAATAATATCATACAAAATAGAGTAAATACAATTATTTTTAAAAATAAACCAATTAAGTTTCCTAATCCTTAAGACTGAATCTGCAGTTTTGTTTCGCATGACAACAACCGCCCGGAATGACCGGGCGGCGTATAAGATTATTTAGGCTCTACTGTTACAGCGGGCAATGCTTTGAAAAGTCTCTTGAAGAAAGCTATAAGTTTTGCGAAGAATCCTGATTTCGCTTTAACCTCAAAATCTGCAGTCAGATCTTTGCCGCTGCCGTCTTTCTGAACATTTTCATCATCATCAATTATTTTAACAGTTAAGGTCTTTGTTTCCCTATACTCGTCCGAGAAGGTATAACTGACTTCTGTGTTGCTGCCTTTTTCAAGCAGCGTTTTGCCGTCATAAAGAGCGACATAGTATCCTTCCGGAACACCGGTTGCTTTGGCTTTTACAGTTACCGTCGCGGCGTATTCAACTTCGGTGTTTGCGGGGATTTTGATTTTAGCATTGGCTATGGGATTGGGTATCTCAGTATAAACCGCTTCAATTGTAATATCACTTGCTGTAAGGGTGTATGCACTCCATTTTCCTGTGTAGCCGTCTTTTTGAGGAACAGCAGGCGCTGCAACTGACATATTATCAACCGTAAACGGGAGTTTTGCTATTTGTCTTCCGTCTGCTATGAAGGTTGCATAATAAGTTATTAAAGAATATTCTGCTGTTACAGTAATATCTTTTGCCGAAAGAGTATATGTATTCCAACTGCCTGTATAACCTGCCTTTGAGGGAACCGCAGGCGCTGTGATTGATGTGGACTCAACTGTAAACGGAACCTTGTCGCCAACCTGGTTGCCATCTGCAATAAAGGTTGCATAATAAACGATTGCTGTATATTTCGGGTGTATTTCCAGTTCACTGCCTGTAATTGTATATTCCCACTCACCTGTGTAACCTGTTTTTTCAGGAACATCGGGCAGATCGGTGAGTTCCGTATCACCATAGGTAAATGTAACTTCGCCTATCTTGTCACCGTCAACTATAATATCTTTGATATAAGTCATAGGTTCACCGCAACTGTCACAGCTGCCGTCTCCGTTTTCATCAATATGATTTCCGGTGACTGAGCACGCATATGTTGCTACAAATTCATAAGTGCTGAAGTGACCTGTTATAAAAGAAATTACACCGAAATGGTATTCCGATTCACACTGTGTGCGGTTGCCATCTTCATCAACGCGGTAAACATCAACATTTTCCGCATCTCCGAAATAATCGCTTACCGGGACAACTATGTTGACATTGCCGTCAGGTTGAGTGTTGTTGCCGTTTGCATCAACATAATTGAGTTCAGCAGTAAATGAACTGTAAGAGCCGTTTGAATTTTCGTGTGTATCTGTCAGTGTGTATTCAAGTGTTCTCTGGCAGTGCTCACCACAAGTCTCACATTCAAACTCTTCATAACCTGTTTCCTCGCCTGCGGAACCTGCAACAGCCACCCATTTGTGTTCGCCGGGGCAGACAACCGTCTCAGTATAAGTATGACCGCAGATTGAGCAGGTATATCTTACAGTGCCGTCAGCAAGGCAGGTAACAGGAGTGACTATTTCGGCATCGTAGTTATGCTCGTGATCACCATAAACAGCGGTGAATTCTATGCTGTGGTCGGGCATTGTTACAGGGATTTCGCCGTTCCATCTCCTGAAAGCGTTACCGACAGAATCGAATCCGACATTGGGCTCATCAATAATTTGACCGGGATTGTATACAACTCTCTTTGAACCATCGTCGGTATTCCATACAACAACATAGTTTTGCTTGCAAACATAGGTTGCGTTGTATTCCGTTACTCCCTCTGAGGTCTCTGTGCCTGTGTCAGTATTCCAACCGGTAAATTCATAATCGCCTGTAAAATCGGTTTCAGGAATACTTGAATAATCCTTATTCAAAATTGCGAATGTTTCTCCGTTGATCTTGTAAATTGCCATTTCTCTGTCTTCGGGAATGGTGATTTTCGGAGCGTTGAGAACACATTCGTAATTTTCGCTTTCACCGATAAGTATGCCGGCATCCTCCGTATTGGTCTTGTATGTGCCTGCTTTAAGCGCGTTTTCATTAGCAGAAACATTAAAGCTGATATTTACGGCAAATTGTGTTCCGTCATCAACAGGATGAAGATTTTTTATAATTACTGTTGTTGTTCCGTCTTCGTTGCGTGTTACTGTTATATCGGAATTCTTTACGCCGTAGGTTTCGATTGCCGTAATTCTCAGTTCTTTTTCCTGCTTTTCAGTGAGAGTGAAGTATTTTGAAATTGTATCAATAACTGTGAGATTGTCAAAATCGGTTGTTCTTGTTATGTTTTCAACTACTATTTCGGTAAATACTCCGCTCAGAGCATCGGTGTTGTTAACAGAAATATAGTAAGCATCATTTTTCTTCGTATAAGTTTCTTTCAGATATTTTGAATCTTCATAATTTGAAGAAACATAATTCATAAAGGTCTTTATATTTTTGTTTGATGCTTCCTGTGTAGTCATAACGCCTACGCTATAAACGATTGCGCCATATGTGTTTTTAAGCTGATATGCCTGCATAATTGCAGAGTCTGCAACGCTCTGACTGAATTCGCTCTTATATGTAGGAGCGCCGTCAGTCATAAAGACGACTATTCTCTGTCTGCCTTCGCCGTCAGTGTTTGCAAAAATGCTGTTGGCCATTGAAAGGCCATAATTTGCGGCGGTTGCGCCATCTGCATCAATGTTATTGATTGCCGTTGTAATCACAGGATTGATATTTCCGCCATTGTTTACATTGACGAGAGCATTTGCATAGTTCTGCGCCGTTGCGCTATCATACTGAATCGGTGCTCCGCCTGTGGTAAGAATCTCAGTATTCTGATATGCGCCGTAGCCCTGTGCGGACTGACTGCCCATGCCGAAACCTACAATAGCTATTCTGTGATCTACATCATTTTCAATCGCATCTGTATATACTGAATTAACAAAATCGGTTGAAGCGGTTTTAAGAGCCTGCTGCTTTGTCTTGCTTCCTCCGAGTTTATCAGTCATGCTGCCGCTCTGGTCAACTACAAGAATGATATCAAGCGGTATTTTTTCGCTTGTAGTTGAAACAACAGTCTTGCCTTCGCTCGCGGCATAGATATTGATTGTCGCTACGCCAGTAGAAGTGTTATATGTTGCTATCTTGCCGGATTCAATTCCGCTGATTGTGTCAAGGTCAATAAGTGTATATTCGGCATATACAGTTATGTCAGTATCGTTAAGCGTATAATCGCCCCATTTACCTTCATACCTGTCTTTATGCGGAACAACCGGCTCATCTATGACTGTTGATCCTTTGAGATATTCGACTGTGGCAACAGTTCTGCCGTCTGCAACGAAGGTAACAAAGAAAGTTGTTCTCTCAAGCATCGGAATAATTCTGTCTTCTGTATATCCGCATGTAGAGCAACGTCTCTGTGAAAGCCCTTCCCTGTTTTCTGTAGCATCTCTGACGGTTACCCAGTTGCCGAAACTGTGTCCGGTTGCAGGAACAGTTTCAGATTTAATCGCTCTGCCGCAGTGTGAGCATATACTGATTGTACAGCCATCCTGAATGCAGGTAGTCTGAACTTCAAACGCTTCGTAATTATGTTCAAGGGCGGGTGTTACATCATCGACATAGTTATTACCGCATCTTGAGCAAGTATATGTTGTATATCCGTCAACTCCGCAGGTCGCGGGAGTGACTTTCGCAACATAGTTATGACCGAGTGCAGATGTTTTGTTATCTATTTTTGCAAAGCCGCAGACTTTGCAGGCGTAAACCGTGCCGCCTTCCTGTGTGCAGGTAGCCTGCTGAACAAGTGTATCAAAATCGTGACCGTTTGCAGGAGTTTCGTCCGTTCTGTACGAGTCACCGCAGCCTTCGCATTCATGCAGAGTATAGCCACCTTCTGTGCAAGTGGGCTCAATTACGGTTACTTTGTCATAATGATGACCGTTTGCGGGGATAAAGGTATCATTATATGAGTCATTACAATAAATACATTTATGCTCCGTATAGCCTTGCTCATCACATGTCGGCTCTACAACTGTCGATTTATATGTGTGTCCGTTTGCGGGAGTTTCATGAGAAATGTAGCTGTATCCGCATTCCACGCATATATGAAGTATATATCCGCCTTCCGTGCAGGTCGGTTCAATTATTTCATTTCTGAAGGTATGTCCGTTTGCAGGTGATGTATTGTCAGTATATTCGTGACCGCATCTCTGGCAAACATACTTTGTATATCCGCCGCCCGTACAGGATGATTCAACAGTTTCTTCTCTGTAATCGTGGCCGAGGGCATCGGTGTAATTATCTTTATACTCGTCGCCGCAAACAGAACAGGTATGCTTATCGTAACCGTCTTCCGTACAGGTCGGATCTACAGTTTCGTCAACATATTTATGGTTGATAATAATGGTAACACTTGCGCTGTCACCGTCATCCGTTGTGACTGTTACGGTTGTTTCACCGCAGGAAACACCCGTTACTGTTCCGTCTTCGTCAACCGTCGCTACATCTTCATCACTCGAGGTCCAATTGAAACCAATCGGCTCGTCCGGTTCGGGTTCAACTGAAATATCAAGCTGTTTTTCTTCTCCCGCTTCTATCTCAACAGTTTCTTCACCTGAACCGATGGTTATTGTATAAACAGGAGTAAGAATCGCGGTTATTGTCATGTCATTCGCCGGCATTGTATCGGGGATAACAGTATCCCATCCCTTAAATCTGAAACCGTCAACCGAAGGATCTTCAGGTCTTTCAATTTCAGAACCGTAGGTAATCATTTCACTTGACTCAACGCCGTTTACAACATATGTAAGTCTGTATGATTTTTCGACAAACAATGCGTAGAATGTCAAATCGCTCGGCGGCATTGTCGCGGGTACAGAGGGATTCCATCCCGAGAATATATATCCTTCTTTTTCCGGGTTTTTGGGCTGAGGAATAACCGAACCACAGTCAACCTGTTCAGTTGTTTCCACTCCGTCAACAACCCATTTCACCGTAAATGATCCGGCAGCCCAGGTCGCGGTAAATAACAGATCGGCATCGGGCACGGTAACAGGAACTTCCGGGCTCCACCCCGTAAACACAAATCCGATTTTTTCGGGATTGCTCGGTGCAATAATTGTATCCCCGAAATTCACATTTTGAACCGTGTATGTTCCGTCAACATTCCAATAGATTTTATGCGCCCTGGGAGAATATGCGCCTGTAACATTGACATTTGTTGAAGGCATTGTTTCGGGAACATTGCTCCAACTGAATGTATATCCGTCTCTGTCGGGCGCTTCGGGAGCGTTTATTGCTTCACCGAATTCATATTCCTGAGAATCAAAGACTTCGCCTTCAATGTAATATGTTATGGTGTATTTATCGGATTGATTTGCCGCAAACGAACCTGTTACAGTTATATCGCTGTCAGGCATTGTTGAGGGTATCTGAGACCAACCGCTGAATGTAAATCCTTCTTTTTCAGGTGCGTCAATCGGTGTTATAACACTGCCGAATTCAACATTTTCAATCACCCGGTATTCTTCGCCGTCAACAATATATGTTATGGAATGCTTGTTCGGTTCGTAGTTCGCAATTGCTTTAAGCGATGCAGATGGCATAGTTTCGGGCAATGAAGAAATGGTTATAAAGAGCAGAGTTTTCTTTTGATATTTCCATTTGGTGAATGTGTGGCCGGTTTTTTCGGCGGGAACAGGTTCGGAAAGCGGCGCGCCGTATTTAACGCTCAGCGTTTTTGTCCCTGACGCGTCTTCAATAATAAAATCATATTCTCTGCGGTTGAGAACAATTATGAGTTTTGCATTGCCGTCTTCGGTAACCGTTGTTTCAAGAACAGAAACATTTTCATCCAGTTTGAAGCCGGTTCTCGTTTTTTGAGAACTGGTTGCTTCAACCAAAGTGCCAATGACCTCTTCATGAGTCTCGATGGTTATTTCATAAGTCCCGTCAAGGTTTTCGACTCTTGTCTCTGTAGTGTATTCGGCATAAATAGATTTGTATTCTCCGTAAACTGTGATATCATTGGCCGGCATAGTTTCGGGAAGATCATTCCAATTGAAAGAGTACCCTTCCCTTTCATCAACTTCAGGCGCAGTTATTGTTTCGCCAAATGCATGCTCTTGTGTTGTTAATATTTCATTATCAACAACATATGTAATGGTATATTTAGGACCATCTACAATTGATGAAAGAATAATAGCTGGTCTAATGCCTTTATCTGTTCTATCAACATCGCGACTAATTGTGACTGCGCCGGACGCATTAACCTGATACGCTTCCATATATACATTTGCATTGCCTGCATCTCTAAGACGCCATTCCGAATATCCGTACGATTCTTCATCTTCGTTATTATTAACCAACAAACCCTGGCATTTTGCATAATCTGTTCCACATGCTCTGCGCAATGAATCTTCTGAAACAGATGAAGAGAAACCATACGAACTGTTTACAACATCTGTTTTTGAAAGAAGGAACACTTTCCCCTTATATCCGTTATTTAAAAGCAACGACTTCTGCTCATCGGTAAAAGCTAAATTAATAAAATTGTCATTTAACCAATTTTTAAGAGAACAGTTATTATAGTTATTTGGGTAACAATCAACAGAATGAGCGCCATCACCATAGAACTCATTATCATCCTGAATTCCATTGAAGTTGTAATCCATGAACTCAATCCAATTGTGAAATGCCTGTGAATCAACAATGCTCTCACAAACGACAAGGCCTGTATCGGGGTCAAGAACCCGCCATTTTAAAGGTTCATATTTAAACCAATATGTTTGATAGCCATTATAGCCATTGATTGGCTGATTTGAGTTATCGGCATTTGCTTTGCTTGCATCCATACTGGTTGAAACCGGGCGGTAATAATAGAAATTAACTGCACGATATTTTTCTCCCGAAATTGTCCGGTCAATATATCTCATATAGTTGCTCGACTCCATTTTGCCGTCATATTCACCGGTTCCAGAAAAATACTTATACGATTTCCAAGTAATGGAAGTGTTGTTATTAAAAATATTATTTAGTTGCTCTAAGAGTTCGGGGTCTGTTACCAAAGATTGAGGATAGTAACCAAATTCTATTATGTCTCCGACTTTGTATCCTGTGCTTATTTCGGTATATGTTCCGATAACAGTAACATCCTCAGCGGGCATTGTTGCGGGAATCTCACCCCAACTGAAAGTATAACCATTTCTTTCGGGTGCTTCCGGAGCGGTTATTGCTTCTCCGAATTCGTGCTCTTGTGTGGTGAAGATTTCGCCGTCAATAATATATGTAACCGTGTAAGTGTCTGCAGCAAAAAGAGTAGTGTCACTTTTTAATTGAGACAGACACATTGCGGGACATATTCCGTTAAATGTATTATAACAAAACTCCGTTCTGTTAATTCTTCCTATTTCATCAACTACGTAAACTTGATTTGTACTACTATTACTTTTTGTTCTTAAATACCAAGGAGAGCCTCCTTCGGAAGAAACTCTACCGTCAGTAACGCAACGCAGTCCTTGACATCTGGAATAATCACTGCCTTTGGGTTGGCGGTTTAAATCTTCCACATCGCGGTCGGGATCAAATCCGTAATCACTGTTTATAGTTTCATTTTTTGAAAGCAGAAATACCTTATCATACAAAACTTGAGACTCAAGTGAATCAACTTTTATAACACTATCGCCTAAACAGTCAACAGAAGATATATTAGCTGCTTGTTCCTGATTAAAAATAGTATTAAAGAATGTATTATTCAGCCACTTTCTTATACTGCTTTTTTCATAATTGTTTGCATAAAATGATTGTTCAGCATCGCCATACCACTCGTCGTTATTTTTTATGCAATAGTTATTAAAAGGCTGACTGTCTAAAATAGTGTTACATATTACCAAACCGATTGTTGGATCGAGGACTCTCCATTTAACAGGCTCATATTTAAACCAATAAACTTGGTTAATATCAAAGCCATATGAGTTTTGATAAAACCCATCATAAGTGGTTGCGTTTGTATAATAAGGTCTGAACTTATCCATAACTACAGCTCGATATTTATAACCGTCGAGTTCGACATCAGCATATCGCATATAGTCTGAAATTGTCCAATTCCCCAAAGCCACATGATCTGTGGTATAATAATAATTATAACTATTCCAACTATTATCACTAAGCAATGAATTCAACTCGGTCAAAGTTGCTTCATCCGTAACTTGACTCTGCGGATAATTTCCGTATTCAATTATGTCGCCTACGTTACAAACTCTTTGTAATAATATTGCTACCGGCGCTCCGAACTGTTCAGAAGGTTCCAATTTTTCAAGTGTGAATTGCCTTGTAATGAATTCAATCAAACGATAGTGTGTGATTCCGTTCTCTTCTGTGTCCCAATTCGGTGTGCCGCAGCGAATAACATCGCGATTCCCGTCGCTGTTTATGTAGGTTATGTAGTTGTAGCCCCTGCCGTTTACGCCGTAATTCCATGCGAAAACCTCACTGCCATCTTTTCCGCTGAGGCAGCCGTCGTCCTCGCCCTCTTTAACATAGTCGGAGTATTTATAGTGAGTGTCATTTGCATCCTTTATCTCATAGGCAACTCCGCCAAAGCCCCGGTAATGCCAGAGATTATCTACGGGAATAACAGTTCTGTTTGCGTTGGTTCTTTCCGGATCGGTGAAATATTTTACTGTATAGAACCAGTCGGTTCCCGATTCTCCTGCAGGCAGGTAAAAACTAAAAGGATCATCCGTAACATCGTCCGGCCGTTTTTCACGAAGCATTCTCTGACCTGCGTCGTTAATTATTTCTGTTCCTTTGACACGGTCGCAGCGCGCATAGATGGTTAACAGGTCAATCTGAGCCCTGACTTTGTTTGATAAGCATACCAAACCGTCAAGAACATCGTATCCGGTGTTACAGACCGTAATCCTTGCATAAAAAGTGCCTTGCCAGTTTTCAATATCATCATAATTTATGCAGTAGCCGACGCCGTCAATATATTTACCGCTGCCTCCCGTAGATCCGAGTTCAAATGTTGAAGCCAAAACAACTAAGCCCTGTTCGGAAGAATAGACTTCAAAACTGTCGGTACCGGCATTCCCCAACATAAAACTGCCGCCTGTAGTGCGTGAATAAAACCAACTGACAGAGGTAACCTCGGCTAAATTCAAATCAGAAGGCAATCCTTCCAGCCAGGCGTAAAGCTTGACATGATAATACGGTTGCCTTTTTGTTACGAGATCCCACCATTGATTTGATTCGTAATTAAAAACCAATTCACTCTTGACCTCACATTTTGCGGTTAAAACATACTGCTCTTCAATATAGTTTTCCGCAGATGCCTTGACACTGAAAGTGTCAAGCAGCTGAGCAAATCCCTCACCGCCGATGGCAACAGAGCCGAATGCCATAATGACACACAGCAGAACAGCCAGCATCTTTTTGAAAGTTTTCATAAACCATACCCCCGTCAATTTGTTTGATGAGTGTTGCTTAATAGTATTATTATACCATAAATAACTGTTATAAACAATAATAAAGAAAATATATTTTTTATTGTTTGTGCCAGTTCGATAAGGTCAGGCGATGAGTTGACTCGATAATTATGCGGACGGCACAGAATTCTAAGACTATCGTAAGAAAAAGAAAGCCCGTATCGTGATGATACGGGCATTTGTAATTATTTAGGTTCTACTGTTACAGCCGGGAGTGCTTTGAACAATCGCTTGAAGAATGCTATCAATTTCGCAAAGAATCCTGAATTGACTTTGAGTTCAAACGAACCGCTCAGGTCGTTGCCGTTGCTGTCTTTCTGAACATTCTTGTTGGAATCAATTATTTTAACAGTAAGCTTTTTAGTGGCGGTAAACTCTTTGGGGAATGTGTAACTGACTTCTGTATTGTCACCTTTCGCAAGCAGTGTGCCGCCGTCATAGAGTGCAACATAGTATCCGTTCGGAACTCCGGTTGCTTTCGCGATTACCGTTACGCTTGAGCCGTACTCAACATCGGTTGCTGCAGGAATCTTGAGTTTTGCCTTGCCGATAAGGTATTTATTGTGTTTTGCTTCATCTGTGATAGTTCCGCACACATCGCACGCACCGTCGTTGTCGGTATCTTTATGATCCAAAGGTGCTATCTCCACAGAAGAAAAGCCCAAAAAAGTTCCGCAAACACCGCATTCGACTAAATTATCGTAGTGCCCGCCTGAAGTGCAGGTTGCTTCGGTCTCATTTATTCTGGTTATTTTTATAGTATGTTCCCCAAGCGGCAGTTCACTGTAAGTAGTGTAATCACAGCGAGAACAGGTGTCATACTCCGCATAACCGTGTTCTTTACAGGTTGACGCTTTGCCTTCGTGATGGATGATATCGTGACCGAGTGCAGAACCTTCATCGGTAACGGTATCTGTTTCATCACAATTATCACACTTTGCCGTCTTTGTGCCGTCTTTAAGGCAGGTGGCATTGTTGCCGGAAATATAGTTTGTAAAACTGTGTCCTGTGGCAGGAATCACGGCACTACATATTGAACAAATTGCAGATTCTGTGCAAGTGGGTTTGTTTTCACTGTTATCGTGCAGACATTCATTCCATTTCGCATAAACAGTAATGTCGGACCTGACAACATAGCAATCGCCCGCGTTATAGGATTTTCCGCTTCCGTCAGCATTTACGGTCCATTTATCAAATGTAAATCCCGTTCTGCTTGCTACAGGCAGGATGAAAGCATAGCCATCCTTCGTGAGGACTTCTGTTTGCGAAACGGTTCCTCCGTTTGCGTTAAATGTTGTTTTATAAAAAGATATTGAAGCAGTTGTGGAAATATTGTCTAATGTGTCTTTTACGGTTAAATAATATGTTCCTGTTGATGAAATGGGTTTTTCAACAACCTGGTTTGTGCCGCTTATTTCAGTAAATGTGTTATCCAGATACGATGCCGATGTTCCCCAGTAGTAACCGGCCAAACCCACCATATCGCTCATTGAAAGATATGCAGTTTGTGTGTCGGAAACATCGTTTGTAGATGATAACCCACAAGTCGGCTTTGCGGTATCGGAATGTGTTTTAACATCGAATTCAGTATAAACCGTTTTAGACTCATAACAACTGTCACCGGAGTAAACCGCAATTACAGTATAGCTGTCAACTGCAAGATTATCTACTTCAAATAATGCAATCCCATTAATAACGGAAACAGTAACTCCTGTTTCTGATGCATCAATGTAAAACTCAACTGTGCCTGTGGCATTATCAGGGAGAACAACAGTAATAGTTTCGGTTTCTCCAAAGAAAATATCTGATGATTCAATTTCCAGATCAACAGAAGAAACAAAATGTAAAGCTGCATTAAAAAGAGGTGTATTATAGGGGTCTGTGGATATTTGTTCCCATTCGCGTCTTGCCCCAGTGTAGTATACATCAGCAAGTTTTCTGCAACCATCGAATGCCCTTTCACCTATTTTTGTCACTGAGTTTGGTAAGTTTATACTTTCAAGAGTACTGCAGCCTCCAAAAGCATATTTGCCAATTCTGGTCACACTGTTCGGAATAATAATGCTTTTGAGATTAGTACAAACATAAAAAGAATAGTCTCCTATTGTCTTTACAGAACCATCAGAAGGGATAATGCTGTTTTTACAACCCAAAATTAGAGTTTTACTGTCTGTTTCTATTATACAATTTCCAAAAGAATGAAAAACACTGTTATTTTTATCAACTGTAATATTTGAAAGAGAGAGACATCCATAAAAGGCTTTGTCCCCTATGCTTGAAACAAAACGAGGAATTGATATATTTGTGAGCTTATTGCGTCCCAAAAACGCACGGGCACTTATACTGGTTACAGAACCGTCAGAAGGAATAACACTATTATTACTACCAATAACAAGTGTCTTTGTTGCTGTTTCAACAACACAATTATTGGATGAATGAAAAACAGTGTTGTTACTGTCTACAGACAGATTTGTAAGAGCTCTTAAATCTTCAAATGCATAGTCACCTATACTAGTAACGCCGCTCCCAATCAATACGCTTTCAACGGACATACAAAACGCAAAGCAATATTTGCCTATCGTTGTTACACTATCAGGAATGTTTAAACTAGTTAAATTCGTACAGCCATAAAATGCGTTATCACCTATGCTGCTTGTTTTATTTCCTAAAAATACACTCTCAAGTTCTGTACACCCCTCAAATGCGTAATCACCTATACTTGTAACATTATTTGGAATAGTGATATTCAATAAACCTGTACAATTTGAAAATGCATAATCACATATGCTTTCAATATTATCCGGTATGGTTATGCTTGCAATCTGTTCACAACCTGCAAAAGCACCATAACTTATACTTGAAATACTGTTGGGGATACTAACACTCGATAATGAAGTACATCCGCAAAATGCATATTCTCCTATAGTCGTTACTGAATTTGGTATTTCTATATTTGTCAATCCTGTGCACTCTCTGAAAGCATCGTCGTCAATAATCGTAATGCTATTTGGTATGGAATAAGATGTAAATCCTGAGCATCCCCAAAAATCTCCGTGGTTTATTTTGTAAATGTTATTTGATAGAGATATTTGAGAAAGAGAGGTGCAGCAATAAAACACCATTTCTCCAAGTTCCATAACAGAATTAGGAATAATAATGCTTGTAATCAGCGAGCACCCACTAAAAGCGCTATCGCCAATCTTTGTAATAGGATGTCCTTCTATATCACTCGGTAACTCTATAACGCCATTTGCGCTATCATCACACCTGGTAATGGTAACCTCGCCATCTTTAACAGTGTAAGTGTAAATATCATATATCTTTGCACTCGCTTTTACGCTTAACAAATCAAGTAATTCAGCAAACCCGTCTCCGCCTATGGCAACTGTGCCAATCAGCATAATAAAGCAAAGCACTAATGATATTACTCTTTTATCGGTTTTCATCTGACAATTCCTCCGAACAATTTTGTTAAACGCTTTGACAACTTTTATAGATATTTTATTATACTATATTTCTCATTAATTTGTAAATAAAATATATTTTTATAATTTTGTTTTTCTTATTACCTTGAAAGGATTATACGCCCGCCCCTGTCCGTTTTTTGGTACTTTTTCGCACGCTTGCTTCAGAAAACACCGTTTCACGCCCGCTTCCCGCAGATCAGGCATCTTTACATCTCAAAAAAACAGCCCGTATCATACGATACGGGCTTTTGAGTATTTTGTTTATTTCTTTTTAAAATCTTCGTATGTGGGAAGTGACTTGAACAGGCCTCTGAAGAAAGCGATTATCCTGGCAAAGAAGCCGGTGTTGACGCTTACGGTTACTTCTTCGGTAACTGCCTCGGTTTCGCCGGTGGTCTTGTTTACCATCTTTGCAGATATCTTGTATTCTTTTTCTGTTACACTGCTCAGCTCGCATTCGGAGCCCTTCGCGTCATTGCTCCACACAATTTCATAGCCGTCGGGCGCTTCCATAGTTGTGTGGAAAATGACTGTTGACTTGTAATCAACCGAAAGAGTGGAATCATAGTCTTTTATTTTGAAATCGCTGAAATCAGGACTGACGGCGCGTATTTCCGCGAGCCTGTTTGCGAGAGCGGCGATTATTCCGTCCGCCGCCGCAATGTTTTCCCCATATGATTTATTTTCGTTATATTCGAGCGCGTCAAGCTGAGCCTGAGCATCCGCAATCGCCTGCGCGCAGAGCAGACCGTCCGTTTCAAGCGCAAGGGCGGCGGCTTCCTGCTTTTTGCCGTTTATATATGAATTAAACGCCATTTTCCTTGCCGTAATCACAGAGCCCTCAAACACACGGTGATAAGACCCTTCATAGGTTTCAGAGCCGAGCGTAACAACGGCATAATAATCGATATAGGCGTCGCTTTCAAGCGTAACGGCGTGCGGATCGAACCAGGCATTGTCCGCCTTGCCGCTCTTTTCCGCCCCGCAAACCGGGCAGGATGTTGAATATGTCGGTTTCTCCGGATCGGTCCAGTTCCATTCGGGTGCGTTCCAGGTATGAGGAGCAATTACAACATCACCGCAGTTTTGGCATACGGCTTTATGGCTGTCCGCGTCATAATATGTAAAAGCGCCGGTAATATGGGCATTGGTACCGCAGGAGACATCTGTGTCGTTTTTGATTGTGCTGAGTTTCATTGCCGGGCAGACTCCGATGCAGGTATAGTTTGCCGAATCGGCAGTGATAAATCCGCCGGCATCGGAAACGGAATACGGAAATTCGGAAACAGCGGTGGGAGTTCTTGTCCAGCGGAAGACGCCGCCGTGGCTTGGGTAATTATGAAGACCCTGACACTCGGCGTATGCCGTGCCGGATGGCGCCGAAAATACAGAAGCGTAATTGGTGTTTTCATCTTTGGACAACAGAAAAACGCTGCCGAGAGACCCGTCCGGGGCAATATTTTCCTTCTGATCCTTCGTAAACGCGGTGTTATAAAAATCCGCATTGAGCCAGGTTTTTATACTGCTTGTATCATAATCGTTGGCAAGATTCTCAAAGCCGCTGTCGCCGTAAAAATCAGACCCGGATTTCGTAAGATAATTGTTGAATGCCTGGCTGTCAATATGTTTCGCGCTGACTACAAGGCCGGCGTCGGGGTCAAGCACCTTCCATTGAATGGGATCGAATCTGAAGAAATAAACTGTGTTGAGCTCATAGCCGTTGTCATCAACATAGGAATTCACTTCAAATTTACCAAAGCCGGTCATATACGGACGGTAGGCGGAGAAACGCACGGCGCGGTATTTGACGCCGTCAAGAACGAAATCGGCGTATTCCGCAAAATCGCCGGCGCTCATATTGCCGTCATAATAAACTCCCGTGCCGCTGTAATAGCCGTAGCTCTCCCAGACCGCGTTTTCCGCGGCAGAACTGAGAGCAGCCGTCTGTTCAACTCTGCTCTGAGGATAGGTGCCGTATTCAATGACAGCCCCTGCGGAATAAGAGCCGCCCTCATCTGCCGGAGCAGCATATCCGCCGGCGGCGAACGCGCCCGTAAGCATCAGCAGAGCAAGCAGGATTGATAAACTCTTTTTAAAGAATCTCATAATAATTCTCCCGTCCGTTTCATTGAAAAATATTGTAACATACTTATATACCCGATTACAACATTTTTATGATTGTTTTTATGCTTTCATTCAATTGAAACCGGTTTAATATCATTAAACAATCTGAACCCTTTTGAAGATTTCTGTCACAAACCACCCCTCCGTAAACAGTATGCGCCAATTCCGACTGAAATGTTAATTGTGGTTTACGAAACAAGCGACCATAATTACTATTATGAGAGTTTATATTCCGCCAACTATACAAAACGCCCGTATCAGACGATACGGGCTGAATTATTAATCACTATTACTTTTTTAATCGTTTCTCGTTGACTGTTACTCGTCCGCGTCGCTTTTCGCATTTTTTCTGTAAACATCAATTGACTGCCCGTCTTTATTCTTCCAGTCATCCCATCCATTGTTTGACTGATTCATAACAACTGTTCCGGCGTGCGACGGTGAACAAACACCCAACTCAAAATCTTCCTGCAATTTCCCATTATCATCCATCGGTGCCAAAGTTCTTGCTATTTTTGCTTTAACTGATACACCTTTATCTTCGGTTATACCTAAAACACTGTTTTTGATAAGAGTCCAGTAACCATTTTCTACAACAGCAGTCGCTTTAACTACCTTGTTACCGTCTGATTTTTTCTTTCTCTCAAATGTATATTTGCCGTTGGGAATAAGCGCCGCTGTTCTGTTTTCGGCGGCTTCCTCAAATACAGCGTCTTTTCTTTCATCCTTCGGATAAATCATTTTGCCTTCAAACGATGAAAGCAACTGAATGACGATGTTCTTGTCAACGGCAAACAGTTCGGTATCGCTGACACGGCTCTTTTCAAAAATCGTATCCAGCAGACCTTCTTTGTCTTTATACTCCTCAACTTCAATAGCAAACTCTCTCTTAAGCCCGGTGACATTTCTGTAGCCGTTCTGCTCAAGATTATACATTCTCTGCTCAAAGTTTTCCGTCCCTGTTCTGCCTATTTTGATAAGACCGGGAACGGCGGTAGTCATTACATATATGATACCCTTTCCCATATCGCTGCACCCCTTTCTTGTTGTCTGCCTCTTTCTTATAATAACGTTTTTTATTATATCCCATATTGAAAATTATTTCAACATAGCAAATCACATTATAACTTAAATTCCCGATTGAAAACACATACCCGAAAGTGATATAATATACAGTTGTGGCAATAAAAAGATATTGCGAACGAAAACATCCGTTTGACGCGGGAGGAAAGGTTTTGAAACAGGCAGCAGGAATGAAGCGCAGACCGCTGATGGTTAAAAAATTTGATACTATGCTGCTGGGCGGGACGCTTACCATGATGGTGGTGTCTGTTCTTCTTATGTCTGACTCGGTAATAGCGGGCATATTCCTCGGCTCGGACGCAGTCGAAGGCGTCAATCTCGTAACTCCGATTTACTCGGTGTCCGCGTTTTTCGGCTCCGTGTTCTCGCTCGGCGTACCCATTCGATATTCGCTGAATATGGGTGAATTCAACAAAAAGGAAGCCGACAGAATTTTCGGAACGGGGCTGCTGATGTCGGTTGTCGCGGGCATTGCGCTCTTCCTTTTCGCGAGTTTATTCGGCGGGGCGTTTATAAAAAGCTGCCACCCGTCCGAAGAAGCGCTCGGGCAGGCGCTCGGCTATCTTAAATGGATGCGCTTTACCGTTCTTTTTCTGCCGCTCGATATGCTGATGGCGGAGATGGTGTATAACGACGGCGACACGGGCGTTACCGTTCTCGCCAACTGTGTTCAGGGCTTCGGAAATGTAGCGGCGTCGCTGATTCTCAGCAGAATAATGGGCATAAGCGGAATAGCTCTCGCCTCCTGCCTTTTCACATTTCTGTCGCTGGCGGTTCTGTTTATACACCTGCTCAAAAAGAACAACTCGCTTAAACTCAACTTTTATTTTTCGTTCGATATACTCAAAAGCGTTGTGCGCTACAGCGCGATTGACGCGAGCACCTATCTGTGGCTCGGTGCGGGCAACGCAGCCCTCAATTGGTTTGTGTGCACGCGGTTCGGCGCGGAATATCTCATTCTTGTTTCGGTTATCACCTTCTGCCGCGAGTTCCAGCTTGTTTTTGACGGCATAGGCGAGGCAATAACGCCGATTGTCAGCGTATATCTCGGCGAGGACTGCTTCCCCGGCGTGCGGATGATCTGCCGGCGGGCAAGGAACTGCGCGGTTCTCGAGGGAATCATAATCACGGTGCTGATGTTTATCACCGCTCCGCTTGTGCCCTCACTGCTCGGAATAACCGGGGCGGGACTTGCCGGGCTTGCCGTGACGGGGTTGAGAACGGTATCGCTCGGCTCGGTGTTTGTGAGTTTACTGTACCTTTCAACCTCGTATTACCTGCTTATTGACAGGATAGGGCTCGGCCTTTGCATAAGCGCCCTTCGCGATGTGATTGTAACGGCTCCCGCCGCGGTTTTGCTCGGGCTGATGTTCGGCATAAACGGTATGTTCGCGGGCTTTGCCGCCGCTTCGCTTATCGCCTGGCTTGCTTCGTTACTGCTTCTGCGATTTCGTTACGGCGCGGACGCTCCCCTGCTTCTCGGCGACAGAGAGCGGGAAAAGGACGCTCTGCTCTACTGCTTCGACGCGGTGACGGATTCGGTTATGAGCACGCGTGACACACTCGCAGGCAACCTGCAGGAGCGCGGGTTTGACGGCAGAACGGTAAACCGCGCGATGCTCTTTTTTGAGGAACTGTTCATGCTTATATGCGAAAAGAATCCCGGTGTGAGAGTTCAGGCGGAGTGCACCGTGATAATTGAGGGCGAAAAAATAAGAATGATTACCCGCGACACGGGCGCGAAACTTGATTTAGCCGACCCGGATATGGAAATAGACTCGCTGAGAAGCTATGTTATTTCGAACCTTACAAACCGCATAAGTCTGCAGAAGCAGCATCTTGTTACGATGAGTTTCAACAGGAATATGATTGAGTTTGAGGGGAAAAGGGATTAACCCGCAAAGCAGCCCTTTATTCCCGTTAAATAAATTGACACCGCCCCTCCGCGGTGATACAATTAATCTGTAATTCAGGAAAGGTGTTTATAAAGAATGCAGGAGATTATTATAGGCGCGGTTGCCGGCGCGTTGATTGCTTCCGTGCCCGCACTTGTGTCGAAGAGAAGATACAATATCAATCTGAAAAAATGTATTGCCGACGACACGGTGACGGACACATTCACATACAAGGGCAAAAAGTATGACAGGGAAAAGTATATCAATATGCGCGTGGTGGAACTGAGCAGCGTGCAGAAAAACAACTACAAGGCGTTTGTAAACGGCAGAAAGAAAAAGATTGAAAAGGGCAAGGATGTTGAACTCAACCAGGCGGAGCTTGAAGCGCTCAGCAGGGCTTTTGAGCACTACTTTCCCGAGGACAGTCTGGAGAAGTATATCTGACGGAGGATAATATGAAAGGCAGTAAATCGGTATGGGAGCGCAGGCAGACCGGTGTTTTTCTTATGATTCTCGGCTGTCTGCTTATTCTTTCGGTTATTCTGCGGGTAAGTTTTTACCGTTTTGAGTACGACCCGAAATTCGCGACAACCGACTACGGGCGCTTCAATTATTTTTCCTACTTTACGGTGCAGTCCAATCTCGCGGCGGCAATCTACTGCGTGCTCGCGGCGCTCTCCGTTTTCGGCGTAAAGAAGCTTAAATTCATCCAGCACCCGAAGGTGGAGCTTTTCATTACAACCTATGTGCTGATTGCCGGAATAGTCTATTGCAGCGGCTTCCCGATGAAGCTGACCCCTCCTCTTGTGTGGGACACCGCCTATCACCGACTTTTGAATTCCACGCAGGTTCTGCACCATATGATTAATCCCGTTGCCCTGCTGATATTCTGGTTCAGGCAGGGAAACGAGCCGGTGATTGAGAAAAGCGTGCTGCCGAAAACCGGGATATATCCGCTGGTTTACTCGCTTTTCTGCATATTCAGAGGCGCGTTTTTAAAGCCGACCTTTTACGCCTATCCCTTTTATAACCCGTATTTCATAACGGGCGTGATATCAAAAAACAGGGAAATAAGTTTTATTTGGGGCTATGTTGTTATGCTCCCGCTTCTTGTTTTCGGAATCGGAGTTTTTATCGCCGTGGCGGCTGTGCTTTTTGCCGTTCACAACAGACAGAACAAGAAAAGAGGCGGAATATGAAAAGCGCTTTTCTGAAAATCACCTCCGCTCTCGCGGCAGTCTGCCTTTTTGCTTCAATCATAACTCTGGGCGGATGCTCAAAATATGTGTCAAAATACAAGGCGGTGGCTTTTGTGCATACGAACACCGCAAAAACCGCGAGTATGAGTTTTTCGGATTTTGAGGGCACGATGGTTTTTAACCTCAAATGCGGCAGCGACGGCGGCAAAATTAAATATACCGCTACCCTCGAAGAGGGCGACATAAAAGTCTATTACGATTGTGACGGAGTGAAAACGCCCCTTTTCGGCATAGGCACGGGCGGCGAGACCTTCTCCGTGGGCGGTCAACTTAAAAACGGCAGAGTATATCTGATTGTTGAGACCGACGGAAAGTGCCGTAACGGAAAACTGAATTTTGAAATAGTATAAAAAATACGGACCGATGCGTTGCACCGGTCCGGTTTTGTTTTTTTACTGTTCTTTTTTCTCCTCGGGTTTGCGGAATTTTTTGACGATTGCCCTGATTATCAGGAAAACGACAATTAAAATTGTCGCGTACATAAGCAGTGTTTTGGCGACTGTCACAGCCGAGGCGGCGCTTACAACGGAGGGTGGGAGTGTTGAACTTCTGAGCATTATTTCCGTTAAAATATTTTCCGTGTAATCCGTAAGCGCGAGGGCGCAGGGCAGAACAATGAGCGGTGATTTTTTCTTTGTCAGAATCACGATAAGCGAAATGAACAGTAGCGTGTAGGCAACGGGATAAATAAAATCGAGGGGCAGCTGATAACCGAGATAAATCCGCCTGCCCTCCTCGCCTGTAAGACGCAGGAACTCCGATGCCGTTTCGTAATCGTAGCCGAAGTTCATATCAAAGCAACGGATACCGCCCGTATTCATCTCGATTTTCGGAATAAGAAAGGCGTTCATCACAACGCCGATTACTGCCGTTACCGCGCCCGACAAGACGGCGGAACAAACGGGGAAAAACTTTTTCATATCTCTCATCTCCGCTTTAAGTTATATCATAAATCAGTGCCGTTTACAAGCGGGATATTCCCGCGCGATACGGACAATTATTTATTGAATTGTAAAGAAATGCGTGGTAAAATAAGGGTACAGTCATATTATTTATCAGAGGTAAAAAATATGAAAACGGATTTTGAGAAAAAGGCGGCAATGGACCCTTCGGGTTTTGTGATTCTCGCGGATTTCGTGCCCGGCATAGTGCAGGAAATACGCTACTATTCAACCTACAATTTCATCGGCGACCGCATTGACGGCTATGAGGAGCCCTGCGCCCTGCTCACTATTGAGGCGGCGAGAGCGCTCAAATCCGCCGCTAATGAACTCAATGTTCAGGGCTATCGTCTCAAGGTGTTTGACGCCTACCGCCCCGCGACCGCGGTTAAGCATTTCGCGCTGTGGGGGATAGAGGACACGGATATTAGAATGAAGCCGTATTTTTACCCGGAGCTTGAAAAGCAGGAGCTTTTCATGCGGGGCTACATAGCCAAGCAGTCGAGCCACAGCAGAGGCAGCGCGGTTGACCTGACGCTTCTCGATATGAAAACCGGCAAGGAACTCGACATGGGAAGCCCCTACGACTTTTTCGGCGAGATTTCCCACCCCGATTATATGGGCATAACCGACGACCAGTACAGAAACAGGTCGATTCTGAGAAAGGTGATGCTGCGAAACGGCTTTGTGCCCATAGACTGTGAGTGGTGGCATTTCGCGCTGAAAAACGAGCCCTACCCCGACACTTATTTTGAATTCCCCGTGTCATCGCAATATCTGAAAAAATAAATAAAACCGGCGGATTGAAATCAATCCTCCGGTTTTGCTTTTTATCAGCCGTGAACGGCTCTGTCTTGTGTTCTGCCGCCCGGAATCAAAACAAGCGACACGCCCGAGTCAATCATTCTGCTTTTTCCGTTCGCGAAGCGGTAAAAATCGCCGCTGCCGTCGTTTTCGGAACAGTTTTTGAAATAATAAATATTCCCCGCCGAATCGGCGCCCGCGCAGAAGCAGACATCATCGTCCGCTTTTTCTTTTTTGCCGTTTTCACAGACATACATCGTGCCGCTCTGCTTTTCGTCATCATAACCCGTGAAGAACACGACCGAATCCCCGGAGCCGGGAAGGCAGGAGGAAACGTTCTGCGCCACCGGTTCCTTGTTGATGTAAAGCGAGAACGCGCTGTCCGTTGCGTCCTTTTTATAACAGATGTTTTCGCCTGTGACTTCAACGCCGTCGTCTGCGACATCCGTGTCGTAAAGTTCGGTTTTCACAACAAGGTTGTCCTCAAGATACACGCAGTAAAGATCACCCCCGGGTCTGCTTTTGCCCGCGGTGTCAACAAAGAAAACTCTGTCGCCTTTTTCCGTGAGAACATAGTTCTTCGCCGGGACATCGCCGATTCTTGTCTGTATTCCGCTTTCCACAACATAGGCGACCGCGCCCGATTGATAGGCGCCGAATGTCTCGGAAGCGAAGCGTTCAAAGTATTCATTCGAGTTGAATTCGCTCTGATAGATGTTTTTTCCGCTGTTGTACGCCTCGCGGTATTTTCCCGCTTTATCGACGGCGTCAACAACCTCCTTTATTGTGTACTGCCCCGTTTCGGACTTGTCGTAACTCTTTATGATGACCGACTTGTCGGAGCAGGTGTAATACTGAATAAACTCGCGGGTGACGGGCTCGGCGCCGCTGTCCCTGCCCTTGCCGCTGTAGCAGTAGAGGGTGCGCGCGTCGAGGGTATAAACCATACTCTCCAGCTTGTCGCGAGTGAATATTCTGAGATACGCCTCAAGCACATCGGGGCCCTTCGCCTCGGGGTCGGACACAAGTTTTTCATCGGCTTCCCTGGTTTTGCTGTCATAGACAACAAAATCCATCATTGTAAGCACCGCGCTTTCGCCTTTCTTAGTGAAATAGGCGTCGCCGTTTTCGAGAATCTTTATTATTTCGTCAACATTATCCTCAACGAGAACGGGCTTTTCGCCATCCTTCACATAGTAAAGGGAATCACCTTTACAGTAGTAGATATATTCAAGATTCTTTTCCGCTTTCTGTACCGCTGTAACACCCGAATCGATTTTCTCCTTTTCCCCGTCGGTGTTCTGCCTGTAAAAATCGCCGTCGGCTGTCAGGCATACAGCGGCTGTCAGATCCGTGTTAACATAAAAATCGATTACGCCCGCCATAATCTGAAGTGTTTCGCCGTTTTCTCTTAAAAACAGCCTGCCGCGGGTATCAAGATAAAAAAGAGTTTTTCCGCTGCCCGAAACGGCGTATGAAGTGATATTTTCGGCAACGGTTTCCGATATCGCTTCGGGCGATTTGAGACCGGAACGGCAGAGGCAAAACGCGCCGTCGGCAATATTTTCGGGGTAGAAAACCTCACTGCCGTCCGTTGTGACCTCGCAGAAATCAAGCCAGTAGGTGTAAATGCGCTCACCGTTGTCATCGGGGTTTTCAAAGACGGTGTCCGCAAGTTTTTTTGATTTTTCATTTTTGCCGTCAAGGATATAGAGGGCGTTTTCCTTTGTATAGAAAACATATTTCCCCGCCGGGGAGGACTTTGCAAAAAGGATAAAGCAGACCGCGGCAGCGGCAGCGGCCGCGACAAGGCACGCGGCGGCGATTATGACCGCCTTTTTGTGTTTCTGAAAAACAGACATGCTTTTACTCCTTTAAATAATACTGTTGAGATAATCCCGCAGTTCCGTCAGTTTTTCGGGCGAAAGAGGCGGAGTGCCCTCAAGCGGGTTCTCTATACCGAGGTTTTCATACTTGAAAAAGCCCATTGTGTGAAACGGCAGAAGTTCGTATTTTTCGAAGTTAAACCGTTTCGCAAGGAGTGCGTACCGATCAATGTCCTCTTTCGTGTCGTTTATACCGGGCACAATCACGGTGCGAAGCCAGAGCCGTTTGCCGGTTTTTGTGCAGTAATCGCCGGTTTCAATGAAATTTTCAAATTCACCGCCGGTGTATTTTTTATAAGATTCGGGATTATGAAATTTCAGATCGAGAATCACCATATCGGCGCCGTCTATCGCCTTTTTGACACTGTCATTGAGTTTGACGCTGCCCGAGGTGTCGATGCAGCAGCCGATATTTTCGCTTTCCAGCATCGGGGCAAGCTCGTTTATAAACTCCGCGTTGAGAAGCGGTTCGCCGCCCGAAAAGGTGACTCCGCCGCCGTTTCTGAAATACGGCTTGAACCGTTTCGCTTTGTTGAAAACTTCCTCCGCCGTGTAATCCTTTCCCGATCCGAACCGGGTGTCCGGATTGTGGCAGTAAACGCATTTCAGAGGGCAGCCCGTGAAAAAAATATCAAATCTTATGCCCTCGCCGTCAACGGCGGCAAGGGACTCGAACGAATGGATATCCGCCATATCACATCGCCTTGTGGAAGGTGCGGGCGATTACCTCCTCCTGCTTGTCGCGGGTGAGCTTGTTGAAGTTGACGGCGTAACCCGAAACACGGATTGTAAGCGAGGGATAGAGAGTCGGGTCGTTCATGGCGGCAATCAGTTTTTCGCGGTTGAGAACATTCACATTGAGGTGGTGGGCGTCCTGCTCAAAGTAGCCGTCAAGCATTGAAACAAGGTTGTCAACCCTGTTGTCGTCATCCCTGCCGAGGGCGTCGGGAGTTATTGAGAAGGTGTTTGAAATGCCGTCGCGGCAGCAGTCATAGTTCAACTTGGCAACGGAGTTGAGTGAGGCGAGAGCGCCTTCGGAATCCCTGCCGTGCATCGGGTTCGCGCCCGGGGCAAAGGGCTCGCCCGCCTTTCTGCCGTCCGGAGTTGAGCCGGTTTTTCTGCCGTACATTACATTGGATGTGATTGTGAGAATGGAGAGGGTGTGCTTCGCTCCTCTGTAGGCGGGAGTTTTGCACAGTTCTTTATAGAAATACTCAACAAGATCCTTGCCTATAAGGTCAACCCTGTCGTCGTCGTTGCCGTATTTCGGGAAATCGCCCTTCACATCGAATTCGGTTATGATTCCCTTTTCATTTTTCTTGGGTGTGACCTTCGCGTATTTTATAGCCGAAAGCGAATCCACAGCCACGGAGAAACCCGATACGCCGAACGCCATAAGGCGCTCAACATCCGTGTCGTGGAGCGACATCATAAGGCGCTCGTAGGCGTATTTGTCGTGCATATAGTGGATTATGTTCATTGTGTTGACATAGAGGCGCGCAAGCCATCTGAGGTATTTTTTGTAGGCGGTATAAACCTCGTCGTAGTCGAGCACCTTTTCCTCAAACACGGGGCCTTCGGGGGCAATCTGCTCGCCCGCGATTTCATCCTTGCCGCCGTTCAGAGCCATAAGCAGGATTTTGGCTAAATTGCATCTCGCGCCGAAGAACTGCATCTGCTTGCCCATCTTCATTGCCGAAACGCAACAGGCAATGGCGTAGTCGTCGCCGTACATTCTTCTCATAACATCGTCATTTTCATACTGAATGGAGTCGGTGTCGATGCTGACCTTGGCGCAGAATTTTTTGAACGGCTCGGGCAGTTTTTCAGACCAGAGAACGGTGATGTTCGGTTCGGCGGACGAGCCGAGGTTGTAGAGGGTCTGAAGCACACGGTAACTTGTTTTTGAAACCATATGCTTGCCCTCGCCCGTGATGCCCGCGAGCGCGAGAGTAACCCACACGGGGTCGCCCGCGAAAAGGTCGTTGTATTCGGGAGTTCTCAGGTGGCGCACAAGACGGAGTTTTATGACGAGGTCGTCAATGAGTTCCTGCGCCTGCTCCTCGGTGAGAGTACCCGCCTTTAAATCTCTTTCAATATATATATCCATAAATTCGGCTATTCTGCCGATTGAGTTCGCCGCGCCGTTTTGCTCCTTTACCGCTCCGAGATAGCCGAAATAGAGCCACTGAATCGCCTCAAAGGCGTTTGTCGCGGGCTTTGAGATATCATAGCCGTATGAGAGGGCGAGACCTTTGAGCTGGTTCATGAACTCAATCTGCTTTGCGAGGTCCTCAAGCAGGTGGATTGTCTCCTCATCGAGATATTCCTTCTGGCTCAGCTCGTCCTTGTCCTTCTGCTTCTGCTCAATGAGAAAATCCATGCCGTAGAGGGCTATGCGCCTGTAATCGCCGATTATTCTGCCCCTCGCGTAGGCATCCGGCAGACCTGTGAGAATGCCCGCGTGGCGCGCCTTGCGCATGGTGTCGGTATAGGCGCGGAAAACGCCTGTGTTGTGGGTTGTTCTGTAAATGAACTCGTCCTTGATTTTGTCGGAGAGCTCGTAGCCGTAAGCGTTGCACGCCTGAATTGAACTGCGTATGCCCGCGAAGGGGGAAACGCCTCTCTTGAGCGGCTCGTCCGTCTGCAAGCCGACAATAATATCGGTATCCTTATCGACAACATAGCCGGGGCCGTGCGAGAGAATCGTGAGCACGCGGGAGGTGTCAACATCGAGCACTCCGCCCTTCTTCTGCTCCTCAACAAGAAGCGAATTGACACGCGCCATCTCTCTCTGAGTGCGCAGGGTCGGACCCTTCAGGAACGAAGAGTCGCCGTCATAGGCGGTGTAGTTGAGTTTGATGAAATTGGAAACGTTGATGTCGTCGCACCATACGCCCTCTTTGAAATTTTTCCATGCCTCTTTCATGCTGTCTCCTCCTTATCGCATTTACTGCACTGTCCGCAGTTTTCCTTTCCGCACTGTCCGCAGCACACCGAACGGTATCTGCACAGTTCCACATCGCCGCCGTGAATGTTTATGGCTTTTCCGCTCACCACGGCGTCCGCTATTTTCGCCCTCGCGCTCTCGTAAATCGCCGTTACCGTTGAGCGGGCGACATTCATCTGCTTCGCGCATTCCTCCTGGGTGTACTGCATTTTGTCAATCAGGCGGAACGCCTCGTACTCGTCAAAACTTATGTCAACCGAACCCGCCGAATCACCGTAGGGCGTAAAGCCCATAATCCCGGGATAGGCGCAGATAATTCTTCTCTTTTTGGGGCGCGCCACTATATATTCCCCCTTCATCCTTATTATCTACAATATCTATTATACATAGTTTCTGACATAAGTCAATAACTCTTTTCAAACTTTGTCGATAGTTATTATTCATCCCCCGAAAAGCGTGATTTTTATGTGGAAAATAACGGGGAAAATATGACGGTATTCGCCACACCCGCCCCTTCGGGGCGCCTTCCCCTCGCAAACAAATGTCGCCTTGCTCGCTTCGGCGCTTCGCCCCCGTTCCCGGAGAGGGCTAAAACGTTTAAATAATTGTTTTACCGTAGGGCGGGATAGTCTCGCCTGCCGGCTCGTTCGGTGCTTCTGCCTGCGGCAGAGGTATCCACCGGAGACCCGCACCCTCATCCCGCCGTTGACTGCATATTCAGTTTACGCCGTAGGGGCGACAACCTGTCGCCCGCTAAGTCACCGCAAACTACACATAGAATGCAGGGCACGGATTCTTCCGTGCCGCCGTAGGGAACGCCGTCCGGCGTTCTGCACAATAAAAAAACACCACGGGTCTGCCGTCCGGCAGACCCGTGAATAATGGTAATGGTCGTCATTGTTTTACTCCGCCTTTTCGAACGGGAAGGTGCTGTAAACCTCGATGCGTCGGTCGGTCATCCACATTCTCGTGTCCACTCTCAGGGCGAAGCCGCAGCCGCACTCGCTGCGCCATTTGTGCGCGGGAAGTTCGGGGATGCCGTACGCCTCAAGTATCGCCATAATCACGCCGCCGTGGGTCACAACAGCCGTGCTCTGCGTTCCGGTTTTCAGAATGCCGTCAACGATTTTCTCAAACGCAAGGCAGACTCTCGCCGCGAATCTGTCACCGCTCTCGCCGTATTCCGGCACGGTTTCGGGATCGCCCGCGAGCCATTTAGCGAAGGTTTCGTTATCCTTGAGATCCTCGGCGGTTTTGTTTTCAAACTCGCCGAAATTGCACTCGATAAGCCCGTCGATAATAAGCGGCTCCTTTTCGGGGAAAAGCATCTTTGCCGTTTCGGTGCATCTTTTGAGCGGGCTTGACAAAACGGCGTCAACCCACGGATAGACCTTATCCTCATAAAGGCGACCGATTTCGCTTTTGCCCTCATCGCTCAGCGGAAGGTCGGTGTGCCCGATGTATCTGCCGTCCTCATTGCCCTTTGTCATGCCGTGGCGGATTAAATAAATGTCGAAACTTCTCATAAAATCACCATATTAACTGAAAAATTTTTGTTTCTTTGTGCGAAATAACTATATACAAATTGTATTATCTGCTGTATAATTACCATTCCAAGGTTATACAAAAAGTATAATCATCTTTTTCGGAGGTCCTGAAATTGGAAAAATCATTTTCCGTGACTCTCAGCGAGTTGCGTAAGGAAAAACATATAACCCAGAAAAACGCCGCGAAGAGTCTGGGCATTTCACAGGCGCTGCTCTCGCACTATGAAAAGGGTATTCGCGAGTGCAACAGGGAATTTCTCGTTAAGGCGGCGGATTTTTACGGCGTTTCGTGCGACTATCTTCTCGGCCGCACAGAGGAGCGCACGGGCGAGGTAGGTCTTGACATCCATAAGGCGGTGTCGGGCGACAGCGAGCTTTCAACCGAGACTCTCGAACGCGCCTGCATAGCCATCAAGGAGATGCTTGACGGCGGGGCGGACGAACGCCTCAACCTTGTTATTGCCGCCGAAATTTACAGATGCATTCTGCTCGGGATAAAAGCGGGCGCTCTGCCCGAAAAATGGGCTTGCGCGGGGTCAAAGCCGTATTCGGAGTTTTATCTTGACTCCGTTGCCGCCGCTTCGGCGCAGTACGCCGCGGGAATAAAAGGCGGCTCACCCGCCAAAAAGTGGAAGGATGTTCCCCCCTGCATAGAGACAATCGCGCAGGCGGTCAGGGAACTGCTCAGAAGCAGTTTTTCCTCACTGCCGTTTAATGAAGATTGACAACAGTCAAAAATCAAGAGCTGCCCGCGGGCAGCTCTTTTTTGCTGCGTTCAGGAAAGGATTACCGTAGTGTAATACTCGCCTTTGTATTTTATAATGCCCACGCCTATGCTCGAGTAATCGCCCGATGTAGCCGAGGTGTTGGAAATAACCCCGTTGTAAATGGTCGAGCCGCCGCCGGAGGTTTTCGCGTAATATGTGGCGCCCGAGGTGGGATTTGTGTGCATCGCTTTGGCAAGACTGTACGCTCTCGCCATAGTGTTGAGGGAACCGTCGTTTGAAAGCGGCGAAAGCCCGTTTTCGGTTCTCTCCCTGTTTATTTCGCTGACCACGGTTGAAGCCGTGCCCGTCTCGCTCGTGTAATCGCCGGGGATGTTTATTCTTTTTGTTGTGGATTCCTCGCTCCAGATATCCTTTGTGGTTGTTTCGGTTGTTGTTTCGGTAACCGTGACCGCTTCGGTGGCGGGAAGACCGTCCGGTGTGGTTACAATCTTGCCGTTTTCATCCGTTACGGGAACAATCCTCGTTGCGGGAGGGGCTGTTGTTTCTATAACCGTTACGGGCTGACCGTTTTCATCCGTTACGCCCTCGCCGTTTTCATCCGTTACGAAAACCACAGTGCCGTCAATTTCGCCTGATGTTTCCTCGGTTGAGGGAGCGGTTGTTGTCCTGGGCTTGTAGCTGACGCTCGCGTGAAGACCCGAGTCGGTATATTCCTCAATCATTGTGTAAAACACGATTTCGCCTGCCTCGTTCACCTCACTGTAAACGTGAACCGTGGTTCTGATGGCTTCGCTTTCGAGTTTTGAGTTCCTGCCGGTGAACATTTTGATAAAGGCGAAAACAACAAGGGCAAGCGCCACAGACGCGACAATAATCGTGCCTATGTCTTTTTTGTCTATGCCTAACTTGTTTTTACTCACTTTGTTCACCGCCTTTTTCAATCAAAGTAATTATATCATTTAATTTTGAGTTTTCAAGTCAAAATCACAACATTTAAATATATTGTAACAATTTTGACACAAAATATAGTATTTGTATAATTCTGAGGCGGAAAAATCGGGGTAGGATCTTCAGGGCTGAAAACGGTATAAATGTTTATAATAATTAACCATATTCAATTTGTCAAGATTTTTTTCAAAAAAATACTTGAAAAATCATTTTTTTGAGTTTATAATGTGTTTATGCTTATCATTGGGGGATAATGGTCTATGAGCGCAGATCTTCACTGCCACACTAAATTATCAAACAGTTCAATGGGTATTGACGACCTTCTCGTGCTTGCCTCAAAGCGCGGGGTTGACACCATTGCAATAACGGATCAGGACTGTCAGGCCGGCACCGTTCGCGCGAAAATTATCGGCGAGCGCAAAGGCATTACGGTCATTCCCGGCGTTGAACTTTCAAGCACCCATCCCAAAACGGGCAGAACGATAAGCATACTTTGCTATCTCAGCGACAGCCCCGACCGCCTTGAAGGCCTCTGCCGCAGGAATATGCTCGCGCGCAAAAAAGCGTCGCAGTTCATGGTGCTCAAGGCAGCCCAGAAATTCCCCATCACCACCGAACTCGTGGTGAAATGCGCCACCGGCGCCACGGCTATTTTCGAGGCGCACATTATGCACGCCCTTATGGAATGCGGCATAGCGGACGGCATTCACGGCGAGGTTTACAATGAACTTTTCAATCCCGAAAGCAAGTCGAATATAATCGTCACGCCTAAGTTCGACGACCCCGCTTCGGTTATAGCCGCTGTTCACGAGGCGGGCGGCATTGCCGTTCTCGCGAAGCCCGGCGACGATTACGAGCTTATAGACGACCTTTGCAAGGCGGGGCTTGACGGCATTGAGGTAAGGCATCCGTCCCACACCGAGGAGCAGGTTGAAGCCCTTGCCGAAATAGCGAAAAAGAAGAAGCTGCTTTCAATAAGCGGCACGGAATTCAGGGGAATGTATTCCGACACGCCCATAAGCATAGGCGATATACAGACCTCCGACGCCGACCTGAAAGCGCTTATGAGTTACAAATCAAAAATGAAGAAGAAAGCCGCGGCAGCGGCGAAGAAATAAAAGAACGCTCTCCGCAGGGAGAGCGTTTTGTTTTATTCAAATGAAACCACGCGGTTTTCCTTTGCGGAGAGGAAGAGGGCGTCAATGAGTCTGAGAAGGCGTCTCTGCTGGTCGTGCGTTACAATCTGCTGCGCCTTGCCCTCGAGCGTATCAAAGATGTTCGCGTAGTATTCCTCCCACTTGCCCTGCGCTTCGGGCAGAGGATAGCGCTTTATTGTTTCATCCGTGCGGGGAGCCATTGTTTTTGTAATGCCCACGCCCGCCTGAATCGGAACGGCGTCGCGGTTCTCCCAGTCGGATACCTTGACAACCTCGCCTTCATTATCCCAGTTTCTGATAACAGCCGTGCCGTTTTCGCCCAGCACATACCAGAGAGGCAGTTCAATGAAATTGCTTGTTGTGACCTCAACATAGAACGAAAGGCCGTTGTCAAAAATCACGGTGGCTCTGAAGCCGTCATCGCAGTTTTCGTTCGTTACATAGGTCAGTTCGTTATAGACCGAAACTATTTTGTGCGGATAAGTCATCTGAAGCATCTGGTCCAGAAGATGCACGCCCCAGTCCAGCACCATTCCGCCGCCGTGCTCCTTCTGGTTGCGCCAGTCGCCCGGCACTCCCCTTGAGCCCTGAACGCGGTGCTCAATGCGGAAAACGCTGCCGAGAGTGTTGTCGTCAATCAGTTTGCGCACTATGAGATAATCCGGATCCCATCGCCTGTTCTGATGGGTTGTGAACAGTTTTCCGTTCCTTTTCGCCGCGGCGACCATCTCCTCATAGTCGGGGATGCTCAATGTCACGGGCTTTTCCGAAATGACATTTTTGCCCGCGTCGAGGGCGGCAATCGCGATCTCCTTGTGAACATCGTTGGGAGTCGCTATTGTAACAAGGTCAATGCGTTCGTCTGCAAGGAGTTCCTCCCTGCTTGAAAACGCCTTTATACCGTCCTCCTCAGCCCTTCTGCGCGCTTCGGGGTCAATGTCGTAAATGCCGATTATTTCGGCTCTGTCGGGAAAGTGCTCCTTTACGTTTCTTATATGCCAACTTCCCATTCCGCCGTAGCCGATCACGGCGAATCCGTGTTTACCGTTAACCATAATTCCGCCTTAACGGCACCGCCTTGTGACGGTGCCGCCCTTTTTATTATTGATAATAATTGTTTGTGTTTATGCCCACCACATTTCGGCGGGACTTTCTCTTATAATGACATCCTTTAGGAATTTGACCGCTGTTTCAAGGCCCTCGCCCTGGCTCATAAGCGAATCCTCGTGCTCGATGCTCAGAGCGTAGTCGTAGCCGACGAGGCGGAGATTCGAAATCATATCCTTCCAGTATGAATAGTCGTTGCCGTAGCCGAGCGAACGGAAAATCCAGGAACGGTTGATTTCGTCCGAATAGGGTTTTACATCCAGCACGCCGTTAACCGCGGTGTTGTATTTGTCAACCTTGGTGTCTTTCGCGTGGAAGTGGAAAATCGCGTCGCCGAGAGCGCGGATAACCGCTACGGGCTCCATACCCTGCCAGATAAGGTGGCTCGGGTCGAAGTTCGCGCCGATTTCGGGGCCGACCGCGTTGCGGATTTTAAGAAGACTGTCTGTGTTATAGACGCAGAAGCCCGGGTGAAGCTCGAAGGCGATTTTGTCAACGCCGTGATCCTTCGCGAATTTGACGGTATCCTTCCAGTAGGGAATAAGAACCTCGTTCCACTGCCAGTCGAGTATTTTGCCGAAATCGTCCGGCCAGGGGCAGGTTACCCAGTTGGGATATTTCGCGCCCTCATAATCGCCGGGGCAGCCCGAGAAGGTGTTTATCTGATGAATGCCGAGTTTTTCGGCAAGCAGTATTGTGTTGCGTATTACGGTGTCGAATTCCTTTGCCGTATCCTTCTGCGGATGCACGGGATTGCCGTGGCAGGAGAGAGCGCTTATTTCAACATCGTAGTTTTTGATGAGCGATTTGAAGTTCTCGAGCTCGCCCGAGTCCGAGAGCAGTCTTTCCGGGTCGGCGTGGGCGTTGCCGGGGTAGCCGCCGCAGCCGATTTCAACCATTTCGATATCGAGCGACTTGAAGTATTTGAGCGCTTCCTCAAAGGGAAGATTTGAGAGAAGAGTTGTAAAAACGCCTATTTTCATTTTCTTTCCTCCTCAGATAATTGATTTGAGATATTTTATGCTTCTGCCGATGTCGGAGATGCCGTCCGGCACGGGGTCGTCGTTCTCAACAACCACCCAATCAATGCCGCAGTCCTTAACGGCGCGGATAACCTCGGGTATGTTGTTCTGCCCCTCGCCGAGGGCGCAGGGAGTGCCGTCAACGCCGTCTTTGAGGTGAATGGAGACGATTCTGTCTTTGTTCTCGGTGATGAGCTTGTAATTGTCCATACCGGCGTGGAAACTCCAGTAGGTGTCTATCTGCAGGTGGCAGTAGCCCTTGATTATGTCGGTGGCTGTTCTGCCGTCCTCAAGCGGGGTGAACTCGCCCGAGTGGTTGTGATAATAGACATTCATGCCTCTTTCGGCGAGAACCTTTTCCGCCGCTCCGAGCACGGAACCTGTCGCTTCACATTCCTCAACCGTGTCGTGAGCCGCTCCGCCCACGCCTATCTGAGGAGTGCCGAGAGTTTTGGCGAACTCATAGGTTTTTTCAAGATTTTCCGGTTTGTAATCGTCAAGCCCGAGATGGCTGCCCACGCACTTGAGACCGAGCTCGTCGAGGCGTGCCCTGAGCGTTTCGGCCGAAAGCCCGAAATAGCCCGCGAACTCAACGCCGTCGTAGCCGAGGGCTTTTACCTTGCCGAGGGCTTCGAGCATATCCTCGCCGCTGTTTATTCCGTCACGGATTGAATAGAGCTGAACTGCAATTTTCATACTGTCACTCCCCCGCTGTCAGTTTTCATTGAAATATACGGGAGCGCCCGTTTCGGCGGATTTGTAAATCGCCTCAAGAATCTGAGTGACTACCATTGCCTGTTCGGGCTTTGTCTTTACGGGAGTGTCGTTTATAACCGCGTCGTAGAATGCGTGGCACTCGAGGTCCGAGGGATCGTCGCTCGAGCCCTCATAGAAGGCGACTCCGCCCGCGTCAAAACTCGGTGTTTCAATAACCTGTCTGCCGTTCTTTACATAGTTGAGACGGAGACCCTTGAGCATATCCGCGCCGCCGTTTACGCCCGCTATGAGCGTTGACGCCTCGCAGGGGTCGGCAATGTTGATAGCCCAGCTGCTCTCAACGCTGACGGTGGCTCCGTTTTCCATAATGACGAAACCGAAAGCCGAATCCTCAACCGTGTATTTTTCGGGGTCCCAGTCGCCCCAGGCATTGCCCGCGTTTTTCTGGTCGCCGAGTTTTTTGTATTTTGTGCCTACAACCATCTTCGGCTTGTAGTTGTCCATAAGCCAGAGAGTGAGGTCGAGAGCGTGTGTGCCTATATCGATAAGCGGGCCGCCGCCCTGCTCGTATTCATTGAGGAAAACGCCCCAGGTGGGAACGGCTCTGCGGCGGATGGCGAGCGCTCTTGCGTAATAGATCTCGCCGAACATTCCGTTGTCGCAGCACTCCTTGAGATAGAGGGAATCGCCTCTCCATCTGGACTGGTAGCCGATTGTGAGTTTTTTGCCCGTTCTCACGGATGCCTCGTACATCGCCTTTGCCTCGGCGTAGGTTTTAGCCATCGGCTTTTCGCACATTACGTGCTTGCCCGCTTCGAGGGCGTCGATTGTGATAAAGCTGTGAGAGCGGTTCGGTGTGCACACGTGCACGGTGGCTATGCTCTCATCCTTGAGGAGTTCCTTGTAATCCGTGTAAACCTTCGCGTCGGGGGTGCCGTATTTCTTTGCCGCTTCGATCGCTCTCTCCTCGATAATGTCGCAGAAAGCAACCATTTCAACTTCCTTGATTTTTGCGATGGCGGGCATGTGCTTGCCGTTTGCAATTCCGCCGCAACCGATAATGCCGACTTTGAGTTTATCCATAGTTATCTCCTTATTATTCAGGAGGGCGCTGCCCTCCGGTTATACTGATTTGTTTACCGTGATATTGCCCGATTCCGAGGTGATTTTGTATGTCGCTCCCCTGCCTTCCTCAAACTCGTTTGCGATGATTCCTTCTGTTACGGCTTTGAGCTTGAACTGAGCGTCCGCGGGAAGGGTGAGCGCAACACTGCCTTTTACGCTCTGAACCGTCAGTTCGGCGGGCGCTTCCGGGGCTTTGATTTTCACGCCGCCGTTTAAGGTCTGTATGTCGTAATCCTTTATCTTGCCGGAAACATCGATATTGCCGTCATCCGTGCCGATTTCGGCTTCATCCGTCACCGTGCACGAAACGAGTTTTACATCGCCGCCCGATGTGAGAATATCGGCTCGCTTTGCAGTGACATTTACAAAAGTGACCTGCGCGGTTTCGCAGCGGAGTTCTATTTCGTTGAGTTTTATGCCGGTGGGAATTTGCACGGTGAGATCGCCCGTGTGAGCCTCTTTGCCGGGCACTGCCGCTTTGATATAGAGCGTTGAGCCGAGCAGCCGGTAAGCGGGGCCGTCGCCGGAATCCCTGCCCTGTTTTATGCTCACGCCGCCCTTTCCGCCGCCCGTGACAATAACATTTCCCGAGGGCCAGTCGATATCGATTTTATGTATTTCATCCTCCAGGGTAACACTGCCCGTCTTATAGGCGCCGGCGTTCAGTCTGTCAACCGCGCACCCGCTTAATATAAGGCAAAGGGCTATAACGGGGATGAGTATTTTCAATGTTCTTTTCATTTTTGCTCCTTTTATTGAGAAAGCATTTCACTGAATTTCGCGAGCGCCTCCGGAATTTTTATCTGCTGGGGGCAGACCGCCTCGCAGCTTCCGCAGCCGATGCAGGCGGAGGGCTGTTTGTCATCCGTCAGCGACATAAGCGCCATAGGAGCTATGAAGCCGCCGTCGGAGAAATAGTGCTCGTTGTAAAGAGAGATGAGAAACGGAATGTCAAGTTCCATCGGGCAGTGCGTTGTGCAATAGCGGCACGCCGTGCAGGGAAGGGTTTTCGGGTTTACCATATCGTCGGCGATTTTGAGAATAACCGACATCTCCTCATCACTCAGCGGCTTGTTTTCGCTGAAAATATCAATGTTCTGCTTTAACTGCTCCATATTTGACATACCCGACAGCACCGTGGTCGCTCCGATTGACTGGAGGAAGCGGAACGCCCAGCCGACGGTTGTTTCATCGGGGCGCAGGTTTCTGAGCGCCGTTTCGTATTTCGGCTCAAGAGAAGCAAGCTTGCCGCCGCGCACGGGCTCCATAACCCACACGGGCAGGCCGTAGCTTTTTACGAGTTCAACTTTTTTGCGCGCGTCCTGGAACTCCCAGTCAAGATAATTAATCTGCAGCTGGCAGAATTCCATTGCGCTGCCGTAGGCGTCGAGAAAGCGTTTTATAACCTCACAGCTTCCGTGTGATGAAAAACCGAGATGTTTTATTCTGCCGTTTTTCTTCTGTTCGGTGAGATAATCGAAAATGCCGTACTGCTCGTCGAGATACTGCTCGATATTCATTTCGCACACATTGTGGAAAAGATAAAAATCGAAATAATCCACCTTGCATTTTTCAAGCTGCTTTTCGAATATTTCCTTTACCTTCGGCATGTTTGAAAGATCATAGCCGGGGAATTTGGAGGCGAGATAAAAACTGTTTCTCGGGTATTCCGAAAGGGCGTTTCCTATGGCGATTTCACTGTTGCCCGCGTGATATCCCCAGGCGGTGTCGTAGTAATTGACGCCGTTTTCCATGGCGTAAGCGACCATTTCATTTACCGCGTTCTGATCGGGCTTTGAGTCGTCGCCGTCAATCACGGGCAGGCGCATACAGCCGAGGGCGAGAGCGGAAATTTTCATTTCGCCGAAGTCGTTATAAGTCATCGTCATCCGTTCCCTTTCTTTTGATTTCGTTATAATTTATTCCCATTATAAATTATTTTCAGTATAGCATATATTTATGAAAAATCAATAATCAAAACACAAGATTTAGTGGTTTTTTAAAAGAAAAATCCGCTTCGGGAGAAGCGGATTTTTGATTCCGATTATTGATTCTTAAGTTTTTCAGTTTTCTTCTTTATTTACAACCGCGATACCGAGGTCGTCGAGCTGAGCGGTGTCAACAACGGAGGGGCACTCCGTCATCGGCTCGCTGGCGTTCTGAACCTTCGGGAAGGCGATTACATCGCGAAGGGAGTCGCACTCGAGCATCTGCATAACGAGGCGGTCGAGACCGATGCCCATACCGCCGTGGGGAGGAGCGCCGTATCTGAACGCGTTTGTAAGGAAGCCGAACTTGAGATTCGCCTCCTCATCGCTGAGGCCGAGCAGGGCAAACATACGCTTCTGCAGGTCGGGATTGGTGATTCTTATTGAACCGCTGCAAAGCTCGATGCCGTTGAGCACAAGGTCATACGCCTTGGCTCTGACACGCGCTTTATCGGTTTCGAGATATTCGAGGCATTCGTCCATGGGCGAGGTGAAGGGATGGTGCATAGCGACGAACGCGCCGAGGTCCTCGTCCCAGTCAAAGAACGGGAATTCGGTAATCCAGAGGAGATTGAACTGCCCCTTGGGGATAATGTCGAGTTTTTTGGCGACTTCCTGACGCAGAGCGCCGAGCACGGGCAGAACAACGGAATTCTTGGTGTCGCCGATAATGAGGATGACATCGCCGTTCTCAGCGCCGGTTTTTTCCTTGATTGCCTGCATTTCGTCCTCGGTCATAAACTTGGCGAAGGACGATGCGACCGTGCCGTCGGGGGCGATTCTCGCCCAGGCGAGACCTTTCGCGCCTATGCCGCGCACAGTTTCGGTGAGTTTGTCAACCTCTTTGCGGGTGAGAATATCATAGGCGTTTTTCGCCGTGATTGCCCTGACGCTGCCGCCGCCTTCGATAGCGGAGGTGAACACGCCGAAACCGCATTTCGCGACAATATCGCTCAAATCGCAGATTTCCATTTCATAGCGGGTGTCGGGCTTGTCGCTGCCGTAGCGCTCCATGGCGTCCTTGTATGTGAGTCTCGGAAGCGGAAGCGGAATATCGATTCCGAGCGCCTCTTTGAAGACTCTCTGCATATATCCCTCGCCGATTTCGAGCACGTCCTCAACATCGACAAAACTCATTTCAATATCAACCTGAGTGAATTCGGGCTGGCGGTCCGCTCTTAAATCCTCGTCGCGGAAGCAGCGGGCTATCTGCATATATCTGTCAAAACCCGCAACCATTGAAAGCTGTTTGTAAAGCTGGGGCGATTGGGGAAGGGCGTAGAATGTGCCCTGATGGATGCGTGAGGGCACGAGGAAGTCTCTGGCTCCCTCGGGGGTGGATTTTATAAGCATCGGCGTTTCAAGCTCGATAAAGCCGTTCTCGTCGAAATAATCGCGGGTAATCTTTGTGATTTTGTGGCGCATAAAAATATTCTTCTGAAGTTCGGGGCGCCTTAAATCGAGATATCGGTATTTGAGACGGGTAAGCTCCGAGGTCTGGCAGCCGTCCACAATCTCAAACGGAGTTGTCTCGCTCTTTGAAATAACCCTGAGGTCGGTTACGGTGATTTCGATATCGCCCGTGGGGATGTCGGCGTTTTTGGCGCTTCTTTCGCGCACGGTGCCCTGCGCCATAAGCACATATTCGCTCCTTACGGAGTTGGCTTTTTCGAAGATGCCTTTTTCGGTGTCCTCGTCAAAAGCGAGCTGAACAATGCCGCTTCTGTCACGCAGGTCGATGAATATTAGCGAGCCGAGATCGCGCCTGCGCTGAACCCAGCCGGCTACCGTTACCTGCCTGCCCGTGTCGGCTGCTCTGAGAGTGCCGCAGTAATCTGTTCTTTTGAGACCGTTCATTGTGTCCATAGCAATCATCCTTTCAGAAGAGCGGAGAGATCGATATCTCCGAGATCTTCGCCCAGACCGAGCTGCTCGCCGAGCAGTTTAGTCTGTTCCTTAATCATAACATCGGAAAATGTTTCCGCGAAATCCGCGGCGGGTATTTCGAATGTGCCGCCGTCAGCCATATTCTTGACTTTGTAAACGCCCGCCGAAAGCTCATCATCACCTATAACGCAGGTGTATCTCGCTCCGGTTTTGTCGGCGTATTTCATCTGCGCCTTTACGCTTCTGCCCACAATATCCGTCTGCGCGCTAATGCCTTCCGAGCGCAGGTCGGATGTGAGGCGTACGGCTTCAACGAGCGCCTTTTCGCCCATCGGGGCTATGTAGATGTCGCAGCCGGAATCGTCGGGAATCTCAATGCCCTGGCTCTCGAGCAGGAGCAGAAGGCGTCCGATTCCGAGACCGAAGCCGAGCGACGGGGTGTGCTGGCCGCCGAGTTCCTCAACCAGACCGTCATATCTTCCGCCGCCGCAGACCGTGCCCTGAGCGCCGATTGATTTTGAAACGAACTCGAACACCGTTCTCGTGTAATAGTCGAGGCCGCGCACGATTTTCGGGTTGACGGTGTACTCTATATTCATTGCCTCAAGAAGCTTTTTAACACTTTCAAAATGCTCCCTGCAGTCGTCGCAGAGGTAGTCGAGCATAACGGGGGCGTCCGCCGCTATAGCCGAGCAGATGGGGCTTTTGCAGTCGAGAATGCGCATCGGGTTTCTGTCAAGACGGTCGCGGCAGGTCTCGCACAGTTCATCCTTTTTAGCGCTGAAATACTCCTTAAGCGCCTGAGAATACTTCTGACGGCATTCTTTGCACCCGATTGAGTTTAGCTGCAATTCGAGCCCTTCAACGCCGAAAAACGCGAAAATCTCGTTCGCGAGCGAGATAACCTCCGCGTCCGCGGCGGGTGAAGCGGTGCCGAGCACCTCAACGCCGAACTGGTCAAACTCCCTCCACCTGCCCGCCTGGGGCTTCTCGTAGCGGTAGCAGTTGACATGATAGAAAAATTTCTGCGGGAGCGCCTCGTTGAAAAGACCGTGCTCGAGAAAAGCCCTCACGGCGCCCGCAGTGCCCTCGGGGCGCAGAGTTATTGAACGGCCGCCCTTGTCGTCGAAGGTGTACATCTCCTTCTGCACGACATCCGTTGTGCCGCCCACTCCCCTCTGAAAGAGCTCAGTGTGCTCAAACACGGGGGTTCTTATCTCCCTGAAGCCGAATTTTCCGGCTATGTCGAAAAGCGTATTTTCAACAAAACGACGCCTGCCGCTTATCTCGGGAAGAATATCCTGAGTGCCTTTTATTGCTTTTGTAATCAGTGCCATAACAATTTATCCTTTATACACTTAAAGGGACGCCGTGAGGCGCCCCGGTTTTAAAGACGGAACCTGCTTAAAGATTTTCCGCGACGCTGCTGTCAATGTCGAGCCAGTCGAGATCGCCCCTTGAAAGAGCGTGGATAAGCGCCTCGGCTGTGGCGATATTGGTGGCTACGGGAATTGTGTGAACATCGCACAGGCGAAGGAGGTTGTCTTCGCTTTCCTCGTCGCGCTTCTGGGTGTAGGGATCGCGGAAAAAGATGAGGAGGTCAATCTCGTTGCAGGCAATGCCGGAGCCGATCTGCTCCGCGCCGCCCTGTGAACCGCTCAGATAGCATTTTATGTCAAGCCCGGTTGCCTCCGACACGATTTTGCCGGTTGTGCCGGTCGCAAAGAGTTTGTGCCTGCTGAGAACGCCGCAGTAAGCGAAACAGAATTCGGTCATAAGTTCTTTCTTTGCGTCGTGCGCGATGAGAGCAATATTCATGCGATAACCTCCGTTTATTTTTTCGGCACCGTCCGGCCGTATAAAGCCGACCGGAACGGTGTTTTTCTTATAATATCAAACAAAGTGAGTCAATACAAGAGTTTTTTGATTATTCTTCGGTTTTATTTTCGCCTTCCGCCTGCGGATTTTCCGAAGCGGGTTCCTGCGGCTGTTCCTCATCATCGGCGGGAGCGGACTCCTCTTCCTCCATCTTCGGAACGGCGACGGTCATGATGATTCGCTCGTCCTCGCCTATCGACATAACCTTTACGCCCTTGGAATCCCTGCCGCTTGTTTCCCTGATTGTTTCAATGGGGATGCGGATGGTGATGCCGCCGGAGGAGATGAGAATGAGGTCATCCTCCTCGTTGACGACTTCAATTGAGCAGACCTTGCCGTATTTGGCGATATCGTAGTTCTTGAGGCCCTGACCGCCGCGGTGCTGAACGGTGTATTTGTCAACCGAGCAGCGCTTGCCGTTGCCGATTTCGCTGATGGTGAGCACGGTTTTGCCCTCGCGCAGAACATCCATGCCGATAACCTCGTCGCCGCCTTTGAGGGTGATCGCCTTCACGCCTCTCGCGGTTCTGCCTATCGGGCGGGCGTCGTTTTCGTTGAATCTTATGCTCTTGCCGTTTCTCGTGGCTATGAGAAGATCCTCGTCGCCCGTGGTGTATTTGACGCAGATGAGGTCGTCGTCATCGTCGAGATTGATGGCGAAAACGCCTGTTTTGCGTATGTTTTTGTAAACCGAGGCGAGAGTGCGCTTGATAACGCCGTTGCGTGTGACCATGCAGAGATAGCCCTCGCCCTCAACATCGGGCACCTGAATCATAGCCGAAACCCTCTCGCCCTGCTCGATGGGAAGGATATTGATAATATTCATACCCTTGCCGGTCATTGAGCCCTCGGGAATTTCGTAGCCCTTGATTCTGTAGGTTCTGCCCCTCGTTGTGAAGAACATAAGGTAATCGTGGGTGGAGCAGGTGAACATTGTTTTTACTGCGTCCTCCTCGCGGTGCTTTACGCCGATTCTGCCCTTGCCGCCGCGGTTCTGAACCTTGTATTCCGTAACGGGGATGCGCTTGATGTAGCCGAGGTCGGTCAGTGTATAGACACAGTCCTCAACGGGGATGAGATCCTCAAAGTCAACCTCGCCGCTGACATCCTGAATCTCGGTGCGGCGCTCGTCGCCGAATTTATCCTTGATTTCGGTGAGTTCGTCCTTGAGAACGCCCTTGAGCATATCCTCATTTGAAAGAAGCTCATTGAAATATTCAATCTTCTTGAGAAGGGCTTCGTGCTCGTCCACGAGTTTTTCCCTGTCAAGGCCCTGAAGGGCTTTGAGACGCATATCGAGAATCGCCTGCGCCTGAACATCGTCGAGGTCGAAGCGCTGCATAAGGCGTTCCTTCGCGTCATCGTAACTCTCGCGGATAATCTTTATGACTTCATCAATATTGTCCTGAGCGACTATAAGGCCCTGAAGAAGGTGATCCCTCTCCTGCGCTTTTCTGCGGTCGAATTCCGTTCTTCTGCGGATTACCTCCTCCTGGAAGGCGAGATATTCGTCTATGACCTCGCGCAGAGTGAGGATTTTCGGCTGCTTCTGGTCGTCCACAAGGGCGCGCATAATGATACCGAAGGATGACTGGAGTTCGGTCTGCGCGTAAAGTTTGTTGAGCACCACCTGGGCGTTGGCATCGCGCTTTAACTCGATGACTATGCGCATGCCGTTGCGGTCGGTTTCATCGCGCAGGTCGGAGATGCCGTCAAGGCGTTTCTCCTTGACCTGGTCGGCAATCTTCTTGAGAAGAGCGCGCTTTTTGACCATATAGGGAAGTTCGGTGACGATGATTCTTGTGCGGTTGTCCCTGCCGTATTCCTCAAATTCGGTTCTGGCGCGAACAACGACCTTGCCCCTGCCGGTGGCGTATGCCTGGCGGATGCCCGCCCTGCCCATAATGATACCCTTCGTGGGGAAATCGGGGCCCTGAATGAACTGCATCATATCCTCGAGAGTCGCCTCGGGGTTGTCTATAACGCAGATGCAGGCGTCAATAACCTCTTTGAGGTTGTGGGGAGGGATGTTCGTCGTCATACCGACGGCTATACCCTGTGAGCCGTTTACAAGCAGGTTCGGAAATCTTGAGGGAAGAACTCTCGGCTCCTTCAGACTTTCATCGAAGTTCGGGTTCCAGTCGATGGTCTCCTTGTCGATATCCCTTATCATCTCGTTGCTGATTTTGCTCAGACGCGCCTCCGTGTATCGGTAGGCGGCGGGCGGGTCGCCGTCAACGGAACCGAAGTTGCCGTGACCTTCAACGAGCATATATCTCATCGAGAAATCCTGAGCCAGACGAACCATCGCGTCATAGACCGAGGCGTCGCCGTGGGGATGATATCTGCCGAGCACATCGCCCACGCAGGTGGCTGATTTCTTGAAGGGCTTGTCGTAATAGAGGCGATCCTCGTGAAGAGTGTAGAGGATTCGTCTGTGAACGGGTTTGAGACCGTCGCGCACATCGGGCAGCGCGCGGTCAACTATGACGGACATGGCGTAGTCAAGCATTGCCGATTTCATCTCGGGGACTATGTCAAACTCCGTGATTACCTGATCGGGGAAAAGAATGTCTTCGGGTTTGTAATCTCTGTTATGTGCCATCTGCGCCACCTCCTTATATATCGAGATTTATAACATATTTCGCGTTGTCCTCAATCCACTCGCGGCGGGGGTCAACCTCCTCGCCCATAAGCAGATTGAACACGGCGTCCGCCGCCACCGCGTCCGAAAGGGTTACGCGGCGCAGGGTGCGCGTTTCGGGATCCATGGTGGTATCCCAGAGTTCGTGGGCGTCCATTTCACCGAGACCTTTGAAGCGGTTAATCGTAATTTCCGCCTTCTGGTTCTCGCCTCTCATTTCGGCGCTTATGGCGTCGCGCTCGTCATCGGAATAGGCGACTCTCGTTGTTTTGCCCCTTGTGAGTTTGTAAAGCGGGGGCACCGCGCAGTAGATATAGCCGTTTTCGATAAGCGGACGCATATAGCGGAAGAAGAAGGTGAGAAGAAGGGTGCGGATATGGGCGCCGTCAACGTCGGCATCCGACATGATGATTATTTTGTGATAGCGGAGTTTTTCAAGGTTGAACTCGTCGCCTATGCCCGCTCCGAGAGCGACAATGAGGGGCGAGAGTTTTTCGTTTGAATAGATTTTATCCGCTCTGGCTTTTTCGACATTGAGCATTTTGCCCCACATCGGAAGAATCGCCTGGAAGCGGGAATCCCTGCCCTGGATGGCGGAGCCGGCAGCCGAGTCGCCCTCGACGATATAGACTTCGCACAAGCTCGGGTCGCGCTCGTTGCAGTCCTGAAGTTTGTCGGGCATCTGACCGGATTCGAGAGCGGTGCTTCTGCGCACGTTTTCACGCGCTTTTCTCGCCGCTTCCCTCGCGCGGTTGGCGGTGAGCGCCTTGTCGAGTATCGCCTTCGCCGCGGCGGGGTTTTCCTCGAGATAACTCTCGAGCGCCTCGTTTACAAGGGCGTTTACAAGGGTCCTGACCTCGGAGTTGCCGAGTTTCGCCTTTGTCTGACCCTCGAACTGCGCGTCAAGGAGTTTTACGGAGATAACGCAGGTCAGACCCTCACGGCAGTCCTCGCCGGAGACCTTGTCATCTCCCTTGAGAATGTTCATTTTTTTGCCGTATTTGTTTATGGCGTTTGTAAGGGCGCGCTTGAAACCGTCCTCGTGCATACCGCCCTCGGGAGTGTGAACATTGTTCGCGAACGAGACAATCACTTCGCTGTAGGTGTCGGTGTACTGCATGGCGAGTTCAGCCATGGCGTCGTCCTTCTTGCCGGACATATAGATAACATCCTCGTGGATGGGGTTCTTGTTGTTGTTGAGGAAGGTGACGAACTCGCGGATGCCGCCCTCGTAGCAGAGAATATCCTTGCGGTCGCTCTCATCGAGATGGGCGGATTCCGGTCTGCGGTCCTCAATCGTAATGGTGAGACCCGCGTTGAGGAACGCCTCCTCCTGCATACGCTTGTGAAGAACGGAGTAATCGTAAACCGTGGTGTCTGTGAACATCTCCGGGTCGGGCTTGAAGCGCACGAAGGTTCCGCTTATATCGGTGTCGCCGATTATCTTCATCTCCTGCGTGATGAAGCCTCGGGAGAATTTCATCTGATGAATCTTGCCGTTTTTGTGAACCTCAACCTCGAGCCATTCGGAAAGGGCGTTTACAACGGAAGCGCCGACGCCGTGAAGGCCGCCGGAAACTTTGTATCCGCCGCCGCCGAATTTGCCGCCCGCGTGAAGCACGGTGAACACGACCTCGAGAGCGCTCTTGCCCGTCTGCTCCTGAATATCGACGGGAATGCCTCTGCCGTTGTCGCGAACGGAGATGATGTTGCCGGGCTCAATGGCGACTTCGATGTGCGTGCAGTAGCCGGCAAGCGCCTCGTCTATGGAGTTGTCAACTATTTCGTAAACAAGGTGGTGAAGACCCGACGCGCTTGTTGAGCCGATATACATACCGGGCCTTTTGCGCACGGCTTCAAGGCCTTCGAGGACCTGAATCTGACTCGCGTCATACTCCTCCGAAACGGCGGAGGTTATGTCGTCGTCAACTGCCTCTATTTCAAGGATTTCTTCGTTTTCTCTGTTTTCGTTTTCCATTTCTGAGTTCCTCACTTATTTTTCAATGCGGCTGCCGAGAAAGTTCTTTTTCTTTTTCGGTTTGTAAGCCGGCGGATTTTCAAGGCGGAGCTTCGCGTTTTTGCTGGTCGCGAGATATTTGTTGACCCTGACAACGGGCGAGAGCAGCTCGGGAGTCATATAGCCGGTGCAGTTCGCGAGAAGCTGCATATCGTTGTCAAGCGAACCGAGAATTGTTACGGCTATCAGACTCTGGGTGTTGTTTGTGCCGTCGAGATAGAGCTCGTTGAGAATGGCGAAAAGCTTTTTCATCTCGTTGGGATTGTTGCGCCTGATTGTATCGATGATAACGGCGTTGGCGTGCTCGGTGAAGAATTCGTCGGCGAGCAGCGTGCCGTAGGTTTCGTAATTCTTTTTGTATTCATCCTTGAGCCGGGGATAGATGCCCGCTATTCTGCTGGCGAGCGTTGTCTCATCGTAGGACATTCCGCCGTTCTCGACCTTGTTTTTCGATATGGTCTGAGGGGCTTTCTGCTTTCTGACTTTCTTCTCCGCGGCCGGGCTGAACCTTTCGGTTACGCTCTCGGCGATTTCGTTGGAGAAATATTTTATCTGCTTGTCGTCAACATCCTCGGGGTCGAGAATCGAGTTCGAGATAATCGCGAGGTCGCCGTCGGAAATTTCGCCGTCCTTGAGCGCTCCGGACACCGTCAGGCGTTTGTCGAAATACTCGATTTTGATTGCCTTGCCCTCGCCCCTGAACGAGATTATTTTTTTGTTGCCGTCGGTCACGATGGGCACGGCGCCGCGCTGTGTGCCTTCGGGGTATTCGGGCACGAAACCGCAGCCCGCAAGCGTGAGAGTGAGATTGTTGTAAATCCGCTCGAGAATTAAATTGATGTCGTCCATTTTTTCGCTCCTTATATTCTTTTATATATAGAGATAACATATAGATTATACTACTACTATATTAATTTGTAAAGTATTATTTATATAAAAGGGAGCGATTTTTTCGATTTTTCGGGTTTTCACGGGCACGGCGGAAAAACAAGGGGCAAACTTCCGTGAATATTCATTGTATTTGACTAATTTTTATATATGTGGTAATATATGTAAACTTGTAAAAAATTACCCCTGCGAGGTGTTTATATGAAAAAAGTACTGGTTCTTTTCGGCGGCGTTTCAAGCGAGCACGACGTGTCGCTCATCTCCGCCAAATCCGTTATTGAAAACATTCCCGCCGACAAATACGAGGTGACAAAACTCGGCATAACTAAGGACGGGAAATGGTATATCTACAAGGGCGACACGGCGAACCTGCCCGGTGACAAATGGCTTGAGGACAAGTCGATGCTCGTTCGCGCGGTGCTCTCGCCCGACAGAAGCCATCACGGCGTTATCACGGAGCGCGGCTCGGTGATTTCGTTTGATATCTGCTTCCCCGTACTTCACGGCAGAAACGGCGAGGACGGCTCGGTTCAGGGGCTTCTCGCCCTTTCGGGAATACCGTTTGTGGGCTGCGATATGCTCTCCTCGGCGGTTTGTATGGACAAGGCGATGACCAACGCCATAGCCGATTACTCACACATTCCGCAGGCGAAATGGCTCGCGTTCACAATCGGCTCATACCGTAAGAATCACGAGTCTGCCATAAGGCAGGCAAAGGAGTATCTCGGCTTTCCGCTGTTCGTAAAGCCCGCCAACGCAGGCTCGTCCGTAGGCATTACCAAGGTTGACTCGGAGGAGGATCTCCCCGCCGCGTTTGAGACCGCTTTCCGGCACGACAGAAAGGTTGTTCTCGAAGAGGCGATAGTCGGCCATGAGGTTGAGTGCGCGGTTATGGGCAATGATAATCCCGTTGCCTCGACCGTGGGCGAAATAGTGCCCTGCAACGAATTTTATGACTACGACGCGAAATATCTCGCAAACAGAACGGAACTCAATATACCCGCGAAACTGCCTGAAGAAACAATTGAGGCGGTGCGCAAAGCCGCCTGCAGGGCATACACCGCCCTTGGCTGCTCGGGACTCGCGAGAGTGGATTTCTTTGTGCGCAAGAGCGACGGCGCCATACTTCTAAACGAGCCGAACACAATTCCGGGCTTCACATCAATCAGTATGTATCCGAAACTTTTCGAGGCGTCGGGTGTCCCCTACTCCGAACTGCTTGACAAACTGCTCACCCTGGCGCTCGAAAGACAATGAAAAATTTTATTCTTACCCTTAAAGATATGCACGAGCAGGACGGCGAAAAATCGGAATCCGAGTTCAGCGCCGTGTGCTCATACGAAGGCGATGAAAACTCCTATTCGCTCAGTTACAACGAGAGCGGATTTGACCCGGCAAGTTCTCAGATAAAGATAAAAGTCACGGATAAAAAGCGGGTTGAGGTGCTGCGCGAGGGCGCGTTCAACACCCAGCTTATAATCGAGGAAGGCGTGCGCCACACCTGCTTTTACGAGACGCCCTACGGCGAGTTCACAATAGGAGTTTACGCCGAAAGCGTGCGTTCGCAAATCGGCGAAAACGGCGGCACTCTGGAACTCAGTTACTCGCTCGATTTCAACTCGGGGCTCGCCTCGAAAAACAAAATGACAATTACCCTTAAGGAGGCGGCAGACAATGTCACTGCTTGTTAAAAAATCGCATACATCCGTTCGCACCGCAATAACGGAGGCGGCGGGCGCAGCCGTGGCTCAGGGGCTCTTCCCCGAAACCGCCCTGCCCGGCTTCAACACCGAGGTTCCCGCCGACAGAAAGAACGGCGATATCTCCTCAAACGCGGCTATGGTATGGGCTCGCGAGCTGCATATGGCTCCGCGCAAAATAGCCGAGATTCTTGTTGATAATATGCGGCTTGAGGACACTTTTTTCGATAAGGTCGAGGTCGCGGGACCGGGCTTTATCAACTTCTTTTACGGCAGCTCGTTCTACGGCGCGGTAATTGAGGACATACTCGAAAAAGGCAACGATTACGGCCGCTCCGATTACGGAAAAGGCAGAAAAATAAATGTTGAATTTGTCTCCGCCAACCCCACGGGACCTATGCACATGGGCAACGCGAGAGGCGGTGCTCTGGGCGACTGCCTTGCAGCCGTGCTCGATTTCGCGGGCTACGATGTGAGCCGTGAGTTTTACATCAACGACGCGGGCAATCAGATTGACAAATTCGCTCTTTCGCTCGATATAAGATACCGTCAGCTGTACGAGGGTGAGAACGCCCCCGAACTGCCCGAGGATTCCTACCACGGCGCGGATATAACCGAGAGAGCCAAGGAATTCGCCTCGGTTTACGGCGACTCATACATCGCGAAATCCGAGGAGGAGCGCAGAAAGGCGCTTGTTGATTTCGCCCTGCCCAAAAATATTGCCGCGATGAGGGAAAACCTCACGAAATACCGCATTGAGTACGACACCTGGTTCCACGAGAGCACCCTGCACGAAAGCGGCGAAATAAGCGAAACAGTCGAGATTCTCAAAAGTAAAGACCTCGCCTACGAAAAGGACGGCGCGCTCTGGTACAAAAATTCGCAGATACTCGCGGAGCGCCTCGCCAAAGAGGGCAAAAGCCCCGAGGATATTGAAAAACTCGGTCTTAAGGACGAGGTTCTTATACGCCGGAACGGCAACCCGACCTATTTCGCGGCGGATATCGCCTATCACCGCAACAAATTCGCAAGGGGCTTCGACAGAGCCATAGATATATGGGGCGCGGACCATCACGGCCATGTGGCGCGTATGAAAGGCGCTCTTGACGCCGTCGGCCTTGACGGCGACAAACTCGACATAGTGCTTATGCAGCTTGTCAACCTTACAAGGGACGGTCAGGTTGTGAAGATGAGCAAGAGAACGGGCAAGGCGATTACGCTCACCGACCTGCTTGAGGAGATTCCGATTGACGCGGTAAGGTTCCTTTTCAATATGAGAGAACCCGGCTCGCAGATGGATTTCGACCTCGATTTAGCAGTTGAGCAGAGTTCGCAGAACCCTGTCTATTACTGCCAGAACGCCCACGCGAGAATCTGCAGCATCATAAAGAAGCTTGAGGCAAACGGAACTGTCAGCCGTCCGTGTTCGCCGGATGAACTCGCCCTGCTCGAGGCAAAAGAGGAAAAGGAGCTTATACTCCACCTCGCCGCTCTTACGGACGAAATCATCTCATCGGCGGCAAATTACGACCCGGCGAAAATTACCCGCTACGCCATCGACCTCGCGACGCTTTTCCACAAATTCTACAACGCCTGCCATGTCGATTGCGGCGAAGAGCGTCTCACTCAGGCGCGGCTTTCGCTGTGCCTCTGCGTAAAAACGGTGCTCGCGAACATTCTTTCAATGTTCAAAATCACGGTTCCCGAATCAATGTAAAAAGCAAAAAAAGGCGTTTCCTCTCGGATAACGCCTTTTTTGATTGAAATGTAAGTTTACTCCCGTTTTATCATATTCCGCGTGAAATCGGCGCTCAGAGGGCAAAAAACGGGTGTTTTAAAGAGGAGAAGCGATGAAACAGGGCTTTTTCAAAAAACTGAAAAGCAACAGACTGCAGCTGCTTGCGGTTATTGTCGCCGCGCTCCTCATACTGGACACCCTCACTCTCGCGCTGATTTACGCCTTCAAAAGCAAGGATAAAGTCAGCGCCCCGAAAGCGGACACCGAGGTTCAGAAAATACTGCTCGGCGATGTAGAGGCTTCCGATGTGGTTATAACTCAGTTTTATATTTACGGCAGTCACCTCCACCTTGAAGGAGAGGTTGACGAAGCCCTTTACCCCGGCTTTGTGAGGATGGGGCTTGTTCTGCGAAACAGCAGTGAGAAGGATACCGAAATAGTGCTTGAATGCACCCGTGAGGGCGGCAAAATCAGGTTTCAGTCCTCGCGGTATATAAACTCGGGCATCTGCCTTGATGAGCTCGCGCAGGGCGATTACTGCGTGCTTTTCAGAATTGTGACCGACAGCAAGAAAGTGTTTGTTTCGGCTAAGGAGGAGAGCGACTATCCCGCGGTCAACTATTACACCGTGACGAAAAACGGCAGAAACAACCTTGTGAACATCGGCTTTACAAGATACAGTACGGGCAAAAAGACGCTCAACTGCCTTGCTATGAGAATTGAGGAGGCGGCGCTTCCCGATGATGTTTACGATGTTGTGATTGACGCGGGCCACGGCGGGGCGGACTCGGGCGCGGTCTATAAGGGCTACAGGGAATGCGATTTTACCATTGAGTACGCGAAGGCGCTTAAAAAATCGCTTGAGGGGCTCGGGCTTAAAGTGAAGATGACGCGAAACGGCGACGAAAAGCCCGACAAAATGACCTCAGCCGCCTCATACTGCAAGGACGGCAGAGTGGAAAGGGCGAATCTCTCGGGCGCTAAATACTGCTTCTGCGTGCATTTCAACGCCACCGCCGGCAGCAAAACAACCTCCGCCCACGGTCTTCAGATCTACTGCGCTTACGGCGACGACACGGCTTTCGCGGATTCCATGGTCAAAAGTATTACGCAATCCGCCGGTATTCAGCCCTCAGCGCAGGAATTCTGCCGTGTGGGCACGGGGGTATATATCCGCACCTTCGGCAAGACGGAAATCGCCAGATCGAAGGAAATAGCGAAAAAATACGGCTATGAGCCGTATAACATACCGGTTGACCGCATAACCTATTATTTTATGCTCAGGGAGACCGGAGGAGTCGCGACCGGCGCGTATATTGACGGGCGCAGCGCCGAGTTCAATCACGACGAAAACGAGAGCAGAAACTCCGTGACGGGGCTTGAGACCTATCTTCTCGAGCTCGGGTATATAAACAACGACGGCGACCTCGCTTTGATAATAAACAACCGCGATGCCTATATAAAAGGGCTCACGCAGGCGATAGCGAAGGAACTCGGAATAAAAACCGACGCATAAAATAACCGCTCATCACACGATGAGCGGTTTTGTTATTGATGTTATCAACCGTTCTTGATTCTGTCGATTATAAGCTGAACGAGAACAGCGAATCTTGTTGAGAACAGACGGTAGAAGAAGTGGTCAACCTTCGCGGAGGACGAAGTGTCCGGTTCGTATTTGAGCGGCTCGCTGCCGTCGTCAAGCACGAGCGCCTGGGTAACCGTGCAGCCGCCCTTGCCGTAAATCTGCGCGCGCACATAGAGGAAGTTCTCCGCGCCTTCTATTGTGTCAAGGTCGAGAGTGAACTCCGCTTCCTCGGCGGACTCGTCAACCGCGCTCCCGGCGATTACCTTACCGTTCGCGACCCAGTTGAGGGTGTTGCAGTTTCTCACCTTCACGGTGACGGTGTGGCCGTCAACGGATACCTCTGTGAATTCGGGGTAATCAAGGCCCTGATTTCTTACATTGAAGCCCTCTTCGGGCCCTATATCCTCATCGGCGGGCAGGTTCCTTGTGGTGCAGAAGAACACGCCGTTGAGAACCGCCTCCTTGACATTTTCTTCGGTGTTTTCGGGCATAACGAAAATCTCGAAGGAGGAGTCAACCATATCGAGGGAGTGGGCGTCGCTGTTGGAGTAGGCGATTACATTCTTGCCGTAGGGAAGGCACTCCATAAGCACATTGTCCCAGAGGACTCTGTCATATGGGGTGACGGAGTTTTTCTCGTTGAATATCTCCATGCCGCGGCAGGAATCGTATTTGAGAATAATATCGGAGAAATAGTGAACATTTTCGGGGTCGGAGACCACGGACCTGTCTCTGTTGGAATGGAGCCAGTCGCCGGGATGGTTGATAAACGAGTAGGCGCCCGCCTCGTCGGCGAGTTTCACAGCGCCCTCATGGTCGTTTTCATAGCCGAGATAATTGTCGCCCGCGTGAGGGGGAAGATAGATGCCGTTTACATGGCACTTTGTAATTGTAAGGGCGTTGAGCTCATTGCCGCCGGTTACGCAGGTCATACCGTAGCCCCTGGGCTGACCGTCAACGGGATATGTGCCGCTTGTTACACCCTCATATTCCTCATCGGTAAGAGGAGTGACCTTGTTGCCGATGATGTACTGATAGAGGTAGAGGGGCAGCTGCGTGGGCTGTTCATTCCACGCCTTGCCGGTAACGCCGTGGTCGGTTATACAGAGCACATCAAAGCCCTGCTTATAATATTCCATAACCATTTCATTGAGGTCGACATTCGCGTCGCTCGCGGTGGTGTGGGTGTGGAAATTCGTTTTGTAAAAGTTCCAGGTGCTCCAGTCAACATCCGCGTAGGGGCTGACTATTGTGTAATCCTTGCTTCTGCCCGTTGCGGAAAACGCGGGCAGGCAGAGCGAACTGAAAACAAGAACGCAGGCAAGCGCGAGACTTATTACTTTTTTCATTGAAGAACCTCCCTTAAACTGATGAGTCAATATTATCACAAAGGTAAAACGGTGTCAACGAAACAAAAAAATCACGCTCCCGAAAGGGCGCACAGCTAAGGGATTTAATAGATTTTGAAACGCTCTTTTCCGCCATAACGGCTTCAAAAAAAGGGATAGGCATGAGCCTTATCCCTTTTTTGTTTATTGTTCTGACGAAAAATTTCTGTTTCAAAATTGCTTCGCACCTCAAAAAATCAGATTTCGGTGTTAAAACAAGGCAAAAAGCGCAGGAATACTTTGTGTATTCCGAGCATTTTTAACGCAGTTTTACGCCGAAGGATGTTTTTTGAGGCTGTTAAATCCCTAAGTTGCGCGCCCGAAAGGGAACGTGATTCATCGATTTAAGGGTTAAATTATTTAAGTTCAACCTTTGCGCCGACTTCTTCAAGTTTTGCCTTCGCAGCTTCAGCGTCTTCCTTGGAAACCGCTTCCTTGACAGCCTTGGGAGCGCCGTCAACAACTGCTTTTGCTTCTGCAAGGCCGAGACCGGTAAGTTCACGGACAACCTTGATAACCTTGATCTTTTCTGCGCCGACTTCTGCAAGGATAACGTCGAACTCAGTCTTTTCTTCTTCTGCTGCTGCCGCGCCTGCCGCTACGGGGCCTGCTACTGCAACTGCTGCTGCGGCGGATACGCCGAATTCTTCTTCTACTGCATGAACAAGCTCTGAGAGCTCAAGAACTGAAAGAGTCTTTATTTCTTCAATCATAGCAGCGATTTTCTCTGATGCCATTTTAATTTCCTCCTGAATTTAATAATGTAAATAAATTATTCTGCGGGTGTTTCTGCCGGAGCTTCTTCAGCTGCGGGTGCTTCCTCTGCGGGAGCTGCGGGTTCTTCGGCGGGAGCCGCCTCTTCAGCGGGGGCTGCGGGAGCTTCCTCAACGGGGGCTGTCTCTGCGGGAGCCGCCTCTTCTGCTGCGGGAGCCGCTTCCTCTGCGGGAGCTTCTTCTGCGGGTGCGCCGCCCTTGTCAACTATAGCCTGAATTACACGGGCAAAAGCCGAAATGGGAGCGTTGAACGCGTTGCATACCGTTGCAAGAAGTATATCTCTCGAGGGAAGTTTCGCAAGGGATTCTATCATATCGGTACCGATAACTTTACCGTCAAGGTAACCGCTCTTGATAGTGAATTTGCCCTTGGATGCGTCTGCGTACTTCTGAAGAATTCTTGCTGCGGCTGTCTGATCCTCGGGGCTGACGGCGATAGCCGTTGTGCCTTCGAGCACGTTTGTCAACTCGTCAAGTCCTGCACCTTTGGCAGCGAGACCTAAGAGAGTGTTCTTGACTACGGTGTATTTGACGCCTGCTTCACGGAGCTCTTTGCGGAGCTTGGTGTCGTCAGCGACGGTGATGCCCTTGTAGTCAACAATAACACCTGCTGCGGAGTTGGTCAAAGAATCAGTGAGTTCAGCAACTGCCTTCTTCTTGAGTTCCAATACCTTTTCGCTTGGCAATTTGATTTCACCTCCAAAATTGACAGTTAAAAAGCCCTTTCCGACTGCGCGGAAAGGGCGTAATACACTTAAGAATATTTCTCTTTGTGTATTCCCTTCTCGGCAGGCGGTAAAAACCTTATGCATAATGCACCTGCTGTCTTCGAAAAGAACAGCTTGTGTATATTAACACAATTTTTTTGCTGTGTCAAGCACCTTGTTGAAAATTATTCAGTGCCTAACTTAAGGGGATTGATTTTGATGCCGGGGCCCATTGTTGTTGCGACAACGCAGGAGCGGATGTACTGACCCTTGCTGGCCGCGGGCTTTGCCTTGATGATGGCGTCGAGAAGGGTGTTGAAGTTTTCGCTGAGCTTCTCTGTGCCAAAGGACGCCTTGCCGATGGGGCAGTGAATGATGTTGGTTTTGTCGAGTCTGTACTCGATTTTACCGGCTTTCGCTTCTGTTACGGCTTTGGCAACATCGGGAGTAACAGTGCCTGCCTTCGGGCTGGGCATAAGTCCGCGGGGACCGAGCACCTTACCGAGACGGCCTACGAGACCCATCATGTTGGGAGCGGCGATAGCAACGTCGAAATCCATAAAGCCTTCGCCCTGGATTTTCGCAACGAGGTCTTCAGCGCCTACAACTTCCGCGCCTGCCGCTGCGGCGGCGTCGGCGTCGGGGCCTTTCGCGAATACGGCTACTCTTACATTTTTACCTGTTCCGTTGGGAAGAACAACCGCGCCGCGGACCTGCTGGTCTGCGTGACGGGAGTCAACACCGAGACGAACGTGAACTTCGACGGTTTCGTCGAACTTCGCAGTCGCTGTTTTGATTGCGAGGTCGAGAGCGTCGTTGGGATCATAGAGATTGAGTTTTTCGACAAGCTTTGCGCTGTCTACATATTTTTTACCGTGTTTCATCTGTTGTTACCTCCCTCAGTCTGCAACTACAACGCCCATGCTGCGCGCTGTACCTGCTATCATGCTCATCGCGGTTTCGATTGTTGCCGCGTTGAGGTCGGGCATCTTCTGCTCGGCGATTTTTCTTATCTGATCCTGAGTGATGGTGGCAACCTTTGTTTTGTTGGGAACGCCCGAGCCGCTCTCAATGCCGCATGCCTTCTTGATAAGAACAGCCGCGGGGGGAGTCTTTGTGATGAATGAGAAGGTGTGATCCGCGAAAACGGTGATAACCACGGGGATTATAAGACCCATATCATTCTTTGTGCGCTCGTTGAATTCCTTTGTGAATGCCATAATGTTTACGCCGTGCTGACCGAGTGCGGGGCCAACCGGGGGTGCAGGAGTTGCTTTACCTGCGGGGATCTGAAGTTTGATTAAGCCAACAACTTTCTGTGCCATAATTTGTTAACCTCCAATAAAATGTGGTAGATTGCGGAGCGTTTTGCGCTCCTCCCACGAAGCCGCACAAAGTGCAGCCGCGCAGAAACTGCGCTTAATTTGAAAAGGATAAACCTTCAAATTACCGTGATTAATCCTCGGCGAGCTCAACTTCATCAAGTTCAAGTTCAGCTATTGTTTCTTTGCCGAAGAGTGCTGAAATGCGAACGCGGACAATGTTGTTTTCCGTGTCGATTTCGTCAACAACGCCCTGGAAGCCCTCGAACATCTCGTTGACAATGTCAACCGTGTCGCCGACATTGTAGGAAACTTCGACAGTCTTCTTCTCAACTCCGAGGCGGTAAACCTCCTCTTCGGTGAGAGGCATTGCCTTTCCTTCCGGGCCTACGAAGCCCGTAACGCCTCTGGTATTACGAATAACAACCCAGGTGTCGTCGCTCATAACCGGCCTGTTGTCCTTATCGGGCGATACGGCGACCTTTACGAGAACATAGCCGGGGAAGAGTTTGCGCTCAACCTCCTTGCCCTTTTCGTTGGTGACCGTTTCGGTGGGGACTTTGATGTCGAGTATGGCGTCCTGCATTTTACGGTTTTCAACAATCTTCTCGAGATTGCCGGCAACCTTGTTTTCGTAACCCGAGTAGGTATGAACAACATACCATCTTGCGTCAATTGCCATTGTGATTCCCCCTGATTAAAGTGTGAAGAATCTGCTGACAGCCGACATTAAACCTGCTGTAGTCGTTTCTTCGGCGGCTGTAGATTGACTTATGTGCTCCGCCGCTCTCTTGAGAAGAGAAAGCAGGAACGAAAGCAGCTCGTCAATACCGAAAATAACAACACCACAGATGACAACCACGACAAGAACTACGCCGCTGGACTTGAGGACGGTTTTCGCGTCCGGCCATACAATCTTCTTGACCTCGCCTCTGAGATCCTTGAAGAACTTTTTAATGGCTTTGCCTGCGCGCTGGAAGATGTTGCCTTCGGAATGAGTCTGCTTGCCCGCTTTTTTGGCTTCTTTTTCAGCCTGTGCGACTTTTTCAGCAGCTGCGGATACTTCCTTTTTTGCCATCGGTTCTCCTCCTGTGTTATTTGGTTTCTTTGTGGAGAGTATGTTTCCTGCAGAAGCGGCAGTACTTGTTCATCTCCAGCCTGTCGGGTGAGTTTTGCTTGTTTTTCATTGTGTTGTAGTTGCGCTGTTTGCATTCGGTGCAAGAAAGTGTAATTTTTACTCTTTTACCGTTAGCAGCCATTTGCGGCACCTCCGTTTTTTGGATTTTTCAGCCTCCCTCTGTGACTTCCGGAAAAAGGGCACAAAAATAAAGCCCTCCCGCAGAGGTAGAGATATAATATCATAAGAAGGGCGCAGAGTCAAGTGTTTTTTTCGGGTATTTTTTTACCCGTTTTCACTTCCCCGCGCCCGTCACAATATATTGATTTTTCAGCCGTGAAAAGACATATATAATGTATATTATATAAATATCATTATTTTCCGTCTTTCCCGCTGTCCGCTTTCCTGATCGGCAGCCACCAGGTAAAGCCGAAGGCGAGACATTTCGCGAGCCCCTCGCCCGCACCGACGCCGTATTCCTTCGCGGTTTTTCTGCCGATTATGAAATACTCGCTTAAATGCATCGCGAAAAGCGAGATGAGCGGTATGAATTTCTTTTTGAACGCCAGCACCGCGCAGACAATATAGAGAACAATGCAGACGGGTTTGCCGATTTTGGAAACAAGATTCATCATAACGGTTTCTCCTTAATTTGCTCTGCCGCCTGAAACAACACGGCGTGCATTCTGTCAGTTTATAATATTAATAAAGAACATTACGACGAAGAACATAAATGTCATAATGAAGAACGCCACCGGCATAAACAGAAGGGCAAACCCGCCCGATAAAATGAGGGCGTTTACTGTGGATTTCTGAACCTCTGTGTTCTGCGCCTCGGAAATATCGCGCCAGCTGAATGTAATGCGGTTGCCCTCGAGGAAGAAGGAATCCGGTTCAAGCTTGCTGTTTGCCGCGGCCTGAGTGAAGCCGCAGTCAACAAGTCCCTGCGCAACTGCCGCCGCCTCCTCTTCATCGTGCAAATCGATAAAGCCTTCAAGTCTCAGTTCATCGCAGGGATCCGTGTTCCACAGATGGCCCGCCTTGAAGCCGGTGCACCACCAGTACTGGTCATAGGGCACCGTAAACTGGAGCCTGTATTTGCCGTCCCTGTTCTTATCCCAGTAAAGGGAGGTCTGCATTCCGAGTTTATCCTCTGAAGCGCACTCAAAATGGGTATAGGAGTCAATCTTTTCGTCCTCGCCCATTTCCTCATCGCGATAGTAATAGCCGATTTCGCTGCCGTAAAAGACGACGCCGTACTGCCCTTTCCAGAACTGAAGCATACGCGCCTTGCCGCCGTAGTTATAGTTCACGCGCACATAGTCATAAACAAGGGTAAGATAGGTTGAGATATCGTCAAAGGCGTTCATAAAGCCCATTTTCTTCTGCCAGGTATTATCCTGATCATAGTAATAGTAGCCGTTTTCCTTGTTGTAGCGGTAGCCCATAACCGTGTGGTCCACAAGATAATCGTTTGTGTCGTCAAGTATGGTAGTGTTGCGGATTTTAACCGATGCCGTGATTTTTTCGCCGCTCTCCGGGTCGGTCACGGTCGCCTTTACCTCTACATTGCCGGGCGCTACGGCGTAATACAAGCCGGTTTCGTCCACATTGCATCTGTAGCTTTCACAGCTCCATTCTGTAACAAGGCGGTCCGGGTCTATATCGCTGCCCTCGGGAACGGTTATTTCCGCTTTCAGCTGCTGAAAGTCGCCTATGGGTATTTCGGTGCGTTCGGCGATTATTTTAACCGTTGCTCCTCCGATTTCGCCCGCGGCGCTGACATTTACACTCAGGAACAGTGTGAGCAGTGTAAGAAAAACCGCCGTAACGGCGGTGAGTTTTGTTTTTTTCATAACGAGACCTCCGTATCTGCCAAATCCATACAATAACAGCATATTTATCTGACAATATAATATTATCATATTGTCTGTGACCGTGTCAATCAAAACGGAGAAAAGGGGCTGCGTTGCAGCCCCTTTTTAAGAAATAATTAATAATCAATAGCCGAATCCGTAGTTGTAGCCGTAATTTCCGAACGGATTTGCGTTCTCGTTTGTGTTGGATTCGGTCGCGACATTGCCCCTGTCTTCCACAAGGGTTATTTCAACGTTGAACTTGCTGACGCTGTAGTCGCTGTTGATTCTCGCTATTGTGAGCGTCATCTTGTCGCCCACCTTGCCTTTTTCAATTTTACTCAGCAGAACATCCGCGGTGTCGAGATCCTGTCCGTCAACCGCGACAATAAGGTCGTACTGTTTGACATCGGTGCCGCTCAGACTTGAATCGGCTGAAATCGAGTGAATGATAAGCGAGCCCGCGGGCAGGTTGTTGGCGCGAGCGATAATGCTGTACTGCGTGCTGGCGCTCAGCGAATAATATGTTACGCCGAGTTTCGCTCTGTCTTTGACATAACCGTAGGAGATTAAGTCCTCGGCGATTTTGACCGCGGAATCTATCGGGATGGCGAAGCCCATACCCTCATATTCGGTGGAGGCGATTTTCTGTGAATTGATGCCGACCACCTGACCGTAAACATTCACAAGCGCGCCGCCCGAGTTGCCGGGGTTTATTGCCGCGGTGTGCTGAATGCAGTTTGTGGAATAGCCGATATCGCTCGAAATGGGTCTGTCAATGGCGGAGACTATGCCGTCCGTAAACGAGCCGAAGAACTCCACGCCGCCGGGGTTGCCGACCGCATATACGGCGGAGCCGACCTGAAGGTCCGAGGATTTGCCGATTTCGCACACATCGAGACCGGTCGCCTCAATTCTCAGCATACCTACATCGGTGCGTACATCGTAGCCGACTATTTCGGCGTCATACATCGTGCCGTCATCAAGCTGGATTTTAACTGTGACATTCTTTTCGTCAATAACATGGGCGCAGGTCAGAACATAGGTGTATTTGCCGCTGTCGCTCGACGAGGAAGTGAGGGGCGTGAGAATGCCGCTGCCCTCACCCGCCGCTTCGCTTGAAAGCGAGGATTTTGAATATACAAGCACGCCTACCGAACTCTTTCTCGCCTTTTCGGCAATCTTTTCGGTTGTGAGCGCGTCCGTTGCCGACGGTGTCGGGCTTATGGCGATTTTATTGTCCTGTGTTCTTTCAATATCGGAGGCGTCGGTCTCATTTTCCGCCGCGGTATCGCCCGCGGGGGTTGTTATGGCGGGAAGCGTTATTCCCGTGCCGTTCTTTCTGAGGATTCTGCCGCAGAAGAACGCGCCGATAACGAGCAGGGCAACCGCGAGAATTATAAACACCGTTTTACCCTTGCTCTTTTTCTTTTCCGGCTTCTGCTGAGGGGCGGGAGCGGTGTAGACGGGATATGAGCCGGGCTGCTGATAGTAGCCGTAGGCGTTTCTGTTGCTGTAGGGGTTTACGCTGCCGTCGGGCTGTCTGCCGTAGGGATTCGTTCCCTGCTGATAGTTCTCCTGAGCGGGGGCGCCGTCGGGCTGAGCCGCCTGCTCCGACACCTGTCTGCGGTATTCTTCCGCCTGCGAGGCATAGGGGTTTGTGTCGGGTTCCGCTGCGGGTTCGTTTTCGGGGATGTTGTCGTTTACGGTGATATCCGCGTCATCAGGAATGTCCGCAGGTGACGCATCTGTCTGATTGTTCAGGAATTCGTTGTTTTCATCCATATTATTATCCTCCTATTCAATTTACGGGCTTATTGTAGCACATCATTGTTAACAAATCGTTAAGCGCCGTAAAACTGTTTTTAAACTGTTGCCTTATTTTTCAAACCGGGCGAACAGCCCGTAAAAGCCGTTCGCCCGTAAAGTTTATGTTCTGTTTGTGAGATTAATCTTTCCCGATACCTTTACCTCTCTGGGCAGGCGGAAAATGAAATCGGTGTGGTCGTCAACCACGCTTGAAGCCCTGATTCTGCCGTTATGGAGTTCCACAATCGTTTTCACGAGGAAAAGCCCCATGCCCGCGCTCTTCGCGTCGTAGCTTCTCGACTTGTCAACCTTGTAGAATCGCTCGAAAACCTTGTTGATTTCCTCGGATTCAATGCCCTTGCCGCTGTTCGTTATCCTGACTGTTACATTCTCGTCATCGCCCGAGGCGGCAACCTCGATATAGCCTCCGTCGGGAGTGTATTTGACGGCGTTGTCAACAAGATTATAGATGACCTGATAAATCATATCGTGGTCGGCGTATATATTGTTTTTACCTATATTTTCAATTCCGCGGATTTCGATATTCCTGCTTTCGATAATCTGCTCAAAACTCAGAAGAGTTGTGACAATCATTTCCGAAATATCAAAATCGCTCGGGTTTAACGTGACCTCGCCCGATTCTATGCGGCTTAAATTGAGCATCTGCTCAACAAGTCTGCGAAGGCGCTTTATCTCGCCCGATACAATTGAGAGATAGTGCCCGTGTTTATCCTCGCTTATGGTTCCGTCAAGTATGCCGTCTATGAACCCGCCGATTGTGGTCATCGGTGTTTTGAGCTCGTGCGAGACGTTGGCTATAAAGCTTCTGCGCGAGGATTCGAGAGTAGCGAGCGCCTGAGCCATCGAGTTGAACGCGGTAATCAGCGTGTCGATTTCGTCATCCTTTTTGCGTCTGCGCTTGCGCTCGGGAATACGGGCGGAGAAGTCGCCGTTTGCGTACTGCCTGACCGCTGCCGACATAAGGCGAAGGGGTCTGGTTGTTTTGGCGGTTAAACCGTAGGAGAATATGCTCGCTACGATTATTCCTATGACCGCGCCGAATACGAACATTCTGAAAATCGCCACAAGATAGGGCGCGAGACCTTTTACAAAGGACTGGGTGACGAACACCACAAGGGTTGTTTCGCCGTCCACCACAACGGGTGAGCTGACTATGAAACTCGGGTCGGTGAGAGCGCCGTCGAGATCGCCCGTGCCCCTGTAATTCGTTACGAGGGCGGTTTTGAGAATATCCTCGCCCACAACATAACCGCTGTGGGTGCGGCAGTTGCCCGGTCTGAGCAGGAAGCCGGAACTGAGGGTTTCCTTGCAGTAAAGCACCTTGCCCTGTGTGTTCACAATGAACACATCGGCGTCAATCGCCGAGGATATCTGATTTAAGTTGTTGCATATCATTATTATCGGCGCTTCGCGGTCCTCGTCGCTCGAGTAGGCGGTGTAAAGCACCTCGCTCGTGTTCTGTGCCACCGACATCGCGCTCTCCTGAAGAAGCACCGTTTTCTCGTTCATCCAGTAGTTGGTAACGAGAATGAGAAGTGATGAGCCCGCTATAACAAGACTGACAAGCAGGGGTATGACCGAGGTGAAAAAGAACTTGCGGAAAAGCGAGGACTTTCTCACCTTCACCTTTACGCCGGGCTCCCTGAACTTTTCTGCCATAGGTATCAGTCCTTGGTCGCGAATTTATATCCTACGCTCCAGACGGTTTTGAGTTCCCATTTGTCCGACACGCCCTCAAGTTTTTCGCGAAGGCGCTTTACATGCACGTCAACAGTTCTCGAGTCGCCGTAGTAGTCGAAGCCCCAGACCTCGTCAAGAAGCTGGTCGCGGGTGAAAACCCTGTTGGGATTGCTCGCGAGGTGGTAAATGAGTTCCATCTCTTTCGGAGGCGTGTCTATCTTTTCGCCGTTTACCATAAGCTCGTAGTTTGTGAGGTTGATAACGAGTTTGTCGTATCTGACTTCCTTGATTTCCGACTGTGCCGCGGGAGCCGTTCTGCGAAGCACGGCGCGGATTCTCGCCAGAATCTCCTTGGCGTCGAAGGGCTTTACAACATAGTCGTCCGCTCCGAGCTCGAAGCCGAGAACCTTGTCGAAGGTCTCGCCCTTGGCGGTGAGCATGATTATCGGCTTGTCGGAGGATTTGCGAACCTCCCTGCACACCTGCCAGCCGTCAAGGCCGGGGAGCATTATATCGAGAATCATAAGATCGGGATTTTCTTCCTCGAATTTTTTGACCGCCGTGTTGCCGTCGTTGGCTATTACAACGCTGTAGCCGTCCTTTTCAAGATAGAGTCTGAGCAGCTCGCATATATTGGTATCGTCATCAACAACAAGGATTTTTTCTGCTGCCATATTGCATTCCTCCTCAATAATTTGTTTACATTGATATTACATTGCGATTTTTAATGGAGTGTGAATATCAATGCTACAAATTGTAAACAATGTTCCGTTATTTTTTGAACACCGCGATTTATTTCTTGGTGTCGAAAAGTCCTCTGATAACCGCGGAAACGCCGCTTCTCATAACGGAGCTGAGAGCGTTTGTGGCGGCGCGTTTCGCCATGGTCTGCGCCGAAGTCTTCTTGCCGCCGAGCACGGAATTGATAACATTAGTGCTGACGGATCTCGCGACGGACGAGGTGGCGCTGGTGACCGCCTTCTGCGCGGCTTTTGAAACCTTATCCTTCTTTTTATCTTTTTCTTTCTGCGCCTTCTTTGCCGCTTTTTCCTCCTCGGCAAGGCGTTTCTTTTCTTCTCTTTCCTCGGCGGCTGTTCTCTTCTTCTCCTCCGCCTCGGCTTTTTTGGCTTCGGCTTCGGCTTTCTTCGCCTCCTCCTCGGCTTTTCTCGCTTCTTCCTCGGCGGCTCTTTCCTCTTCAAGCTTCTGCCTTGCCGCCATGATTATTTCGTAAGCGGACTCTCTGTCCACATCCTCGTTGTATTTGATTGAGAACTCGTCGCTGTTTATTACATTTGTAACAACAGACGGGTCGGAAGCGCCCATAAGACTCTGAGGGGGCAGAATCTTCGCGTATTCGACGATTGAGGGAATGCCCTTTTCATCGAGGAAGCTGACAAGCGCCTCGCCTGTTCCGAGAGCCATAAGCACCTCTTCGGTTTTGAAGCCGAGGTTCTCGCGGAAGGCGTCCGCCGCCGCCTTGACGGCTCTCTGCTCGGAGGGGGTGTAAGCCCTGAGGCCGTGCTGAACCCTGTTGGAAAGCTGGGCGAGCACTTCGTTGGGAATATCGGAGGGCGACTGTGTTACGAAATAGACGCCCACGCCCTTTGAACGCACGAGTTTTACTACCTGAACTATCTTCGCGATAAGCGATTTCGAGCAGTCGCTGAACAAAAGATGCGCTTCATCGAAGAAGAAGACGAATCTCGGCTTTTCGAGGTCGCCCACCTCGGGAAGACGCTCAAACAGCTCGGTGAGGAGCCAGAGCAGGAAGGTTGAATATACGAGCGGGCTCTGAATAAGGCGGTTACTTGAAAGGATGTTGATATATCCCCTGCCGTCAATGTCCGTGCGGATGAAATCGCGGATGTCGAGCATCGGCTCGCCGAAGAGCGCCGCTCCGCCTTCATCCTCAAAAGCGAGAAGAGCGCGCTGGATTGCGCCCACGCTCTGCACGGTGACATTGCCGTACATTGAGGAGTACTCCGTTCTGTTGTCGCTTACATACTGAAGCATAGCGCGAAGGTCCTTGAGATCGAGAAGCAGAAGCCCCTGGTCGTCCGCCGCGCGGAACACAACATTGAGAACGCCCGCCTGAACCTCGGTCAAGCCGAAAAGCTTAGCGAGAAGTGTCGGACCCATATCCGAAACGGTCACTCTGATGTTCGTGCCCGCCTCGCCGAAAATATCCCAGAATCTTGTGGGATAGCTCTTATACTGAAAATCCTCGATGCCGAAGAAGTTTATGCGCTTCTGCATATCCTCGGTATCTCTGCCGGGGGTGCACATACCCGAAAGGTCGCCCTTGACATCGCTGAAGAATACGGGCACGCCCATATCGCTGAATGACTCGGCGAGAACCTTCATCGTGATTGTTTTACCTGTGCCTGTCGCGCCCGCTATAATGCCGTGGCGGTTTGCCATTGCGGGATTGAGATATATTCTGTTGCTGCCGTCCTGGGAGCTTGCCGCCCATATTTTTTTCTCGCTGTACATAGTGTTACCTCCGCTTTATTTCAATTATTTTTTTACATAGAATTTGAACATCGTTGACGATGTGAATTTTTCGCCCGCGTCAAAAGTGCACTGCGGGAACGAGGGAGTGTTCGGTGTGTTGGGATAATACTGCGTTTCAAGGCAGAAGCCCGCGTGCTGTATAATCGGCCTGCCGCCCTTGCCCGCTCTTGAACCGTCAAGGAAATTGCCGGTGTAAAGCTGAACGCCGCAAAGGTCGGTGTAAACATCCATCGCCCTGCCGCTTGACGGGTCGTATGCCGTAACCGCGGGGCCGTCGCCGCTGTTGAGGCAGAAATTGTGGTCATATCCCTTACACATGGCAAGCTGCTCGTCGTCGGCGTGAATATCCCTGCCGATGGGTTTCGGCTCACGGAAATCAAACGCCGTGCCCGTAACATCGCGGAGCTCACCCGTGGGGATGCTGTCCGCGTCCGTGGGGGTGAAGCGGTCCGCGTCGATTTTAAGAACCGTCGCGAGTATGTCGCCGCTGCCCTCGCCCGCCAGATTAAAATAGGCGTGATTTGTAAGATTGATAACTGTTTTTTTGTCGCTTACGGCGCTGTAGTCGATTTTCAGTTCGTTTTTATCGCTGAAAGTGAAAACCACTTTGAAATCGACCTTGCCGGGGAAGCCCTCAGCTCCGTCGGGGCTTGTATAAGTCATTTCAACGGCGTTGTCGTCAATGATAATGGCGTTCCACACATTGTGCGAAAGCTCGCCGCCGCCGTGAAGGCAGGTTTTGCCCTTTTCGTTCTGAGTAAGTTTGTATTCAGTTCCGTCAATGGAAAACACGCCGTTCTCGATTCTGTTGGCGTATCTTCCGACGGTCTGACCCTGATAATTCGAGCGGGTTTCGTGCCCCTCGATGTCGTCAAATCCGATGAGCACGTCGGCGAGAACGCCCTCTTTGTCGGGAACGCAGATTCTGTCAACCGTTGCGCCGTAGGTCAGCAGGTCAACATAGGAGCCGGGGTTGTTGGTGATTCTGAAAAGATGAACATCTTTTCCGCCGGATGTTTTGCCGTAAAGACTTTTTTCAATCATGTCGAACACTCCAATAATAATATTTATGTGATTTAATAATTATATAATAGAATATATTGTGTTGTCAATAAACGAGCGGGCAAAATATTGTATTTAAGCGGCAATAAATCAAACAAAAACAAGCACTCCCCCGCCCGCGCAAAGGCAGAGGAGCTGTCGAAAACAATACGGACGATGTTGTTTATTGTTTACATATAAAAGCGTATAACGGAAAAGAGTTTAACAATTATACTTAGTAAATCCAGTAATGTTTCCGAAAAGAATTTTTGAATAAGTGTTTCAAGCGTTGATTGTGTATCGGAATAATCTTCAACTGGGCGTGAAACATTGACTGTCACAGATGTTGTTGCCTCAATATCATTGCCGAAACTGTCTTTACCTTTGCAGGTAACTTTGATAAAACACGAACCCGTACCTATTGCTGTAATCACTCCGTTGTCATCGACCGTGGCAACCGACTTGTCGGATGAAACATATTTCGTTTCAGACACTGCATAGTTTCCGGTAATATTAATTTGGTTTTTCTCATTGATATTCAGTCTTCTCTGATCCCTTGTTGATATTTTCGGGGTTTCATAAACTGCGTTTATTTCAAGATTTCCGCCATTTTCAAGACTGTATGCTTGCCAATGAGCTGAGGGATAATAAGGCTTAGCGGGTATTTCAGGTTCATCAAGAGAATCAGTGCCGATGCTGTAAGTCTGTCTTGAAACAACAACGCCGTCAGCATAAAACACCGCCTCATAATCTGCCGGCAGCCATTTGGCGATCAATGTTATGTCGTGTGCAGGCATTGTTCCTTCAAAGTTTATATTTCTGCCGGTTTTTTTATCATAAATCAACCAACCGGCAAATTTGCAATCCTGCTTTTGAGGAATATCATCCGGTATTGGGTCTCCGCAATTGACTTTGGCGCTTGTTTTCCCGGTCTCAAATGAACCGCCTTTCAAATCATATGTAACTGTATATTCTATAGGTTTCCACTGCGCGTAAAGAATGATGTCACTGTTGAAGCGATAGCAGCTGTAAAGACTGTAACTTGTACCGGTGCCGTCGGGCTCTGTGTTCCATTCAAAACAAAGGTATCCTTCTCGGGTCGGTGCAATCAAATACATATATTCACCCATAGTTTCCACACTTGACGGGTTTACGAAGCCGCCGTTGGCATTATATGTTATTGTATATGCCATGTTTTTCCACTGTGCATAAAGTGTTATATCTGAATTGAGTGAATATACTTCTCCGCTTTTGTAAACGGTACCGGTTCCGTCAGCTTTTGTGTTCCAGTTCTGCAGTTTATGCCCGTATAATGTTGGGCTGTCGGTTGTAAGAGTCAGGTCGATATTATATATCTTTGTTTGGGGTGAAGGTGCGTTTTCGCCGCCGTTTGCGTCAAATGTTACTTTATATGTAGCTCTTGTCCACTGTGCATAAAGTGTTGTTTTTTTCTTGAATGTATACGGTTTGCCGGCTTCATAAGCGGTGCCGTTCCCGTTAGAACTGGTATTCCAGTTGATAAGAGCATATCCTTCACGGGTGGGAACAGGAAGAGAAACCGGTTCTTCTATGGTTGCTGTTATGCTTGAAGGAGCTCCCGTGCCTCCGCCGGAATTCAGTGTGATATTAAACTCGACAGCTTCCCACTGGGCATAAAGGGTTATGTCATTGCCAAAGGAGCAAATCTCATCCAGCGCATATGCCTGACCGGTTCCATCAGGTTCAGTGTTCCAGTTTATGCAGGTGTATCCTTCACGGTTAGGGGTAGGTAAATAATAGTGGGTTGTTCCGGACATGGTAACTTCCGATGAACTGTCTGTACCGTCGTTGTTGATATATGTTACTGTATACACTTTCACTGCCCACTGTGCATAAAGTATCATATCGGCATTTTCTGTGTATTCGGCACCCGGTTCGTAGCTTGTGCCCGTTCCATTGGGTTCAGTGTTCCAGTTTACCAGTTCATAACCCTTTCTTGTCGGGCGCTGTGAAGTGATTGTCAAAGTTTTATCAAACTCTTTTATTTGATTGTCAGGTGCGTTTTCTCCGCCATTTGCGTCATAAGTAACAGTGTGTGTAATACTCGCCCACTGCGCATAAAGAGTTACATCGGCGTTTTCTGAGTATTCGGCACCGGGTTCATAACTTGTGCCCGTCCCATCGGGTTCGGTGTTCCAGTTTATGAAAAGATAATTATCACGTGTCGGAGTTTTTGAACTGAGAACTCTCTCATATCCCTGCGCCTTGTATTGCATTTCCGGAGCGTTTTCACCGCCGTTTGCATTATAGTTGACGGAATATGCTTTCAACAACTTGAACTGAAGATTATTATTATCTTCATATTTAAATGTTGCAATATTTGTTCCGTCAGTTGTTTCTCCTTTTGAAACATCAATAAAACTTCCACAGCCGGACATTATGTAGTAATATCCACCACCAGATGAGAAAAACTTCCATTTTTGATTTTTCTGTCCTTTGTATTCATATTGCGCTATATTAGCTCGGTTTGCTGATGATATACCTGCAACATCCAAGCCGGAATTATAGCCTGAGCATTCAGTTCTGATACTGTAAAATCCATCATTTTCATTTTTGATTTTGAAAACCTGGTTTCCACCTGCCCCTAAGGAAAACAGCTGAACATTTGTTGTGTTAGCTGCGGACCCGCCTTTTACATCCAATACTTTTTTCGGGGCAATTTTGGACTCAATAAAATATTCATCTTCAATAATAGTTGACGAGCTGGCAGATTTGATAGTAACCGTACCGCTTCCTATGCAAGGATTGTTCCCGCCCTGAGCATTTATCGCATAAACATAAACCGGCTGAGTTCCCGTTTTTGAAGTAATAATACTTGCATCAAATCCATGATTTCCCGGAATACCATACGCATTATTTACATCTTTTCTTTCTGTATTTGCAGCACCGATACCATGGCATTCGCCACTTCCGGCTGGTCCGCCTATATAGACATGAACATCCAGATTCTTTGAATTTTCGTCCGGGTCAAAAGCCCAACCGGATACATGTACTGTGTTTAGTCCACCATTAAAAGAATCAACATTACCTATTGGTAAATGGTTAGTAGGAGTTAAATAGATAAATCCCTGATCTGGCCAATATGTTCTGTTCCTTACAGTCCGGCTGCAAACACCATGATTATTTCCCGACCAGGCCGAGCCTCCTTCAACAATGTTAAAAGAGCCGTCGCTGTTTACACTTGTAACATATGCAACATGGCCATACGGAGGACTGTTGGTATATGAAAAGCATGCAATCGAGTTTTCTCTTGGTTCTGATCCTTTCGTATAACCGGCAGCCGAATACCAGTTCCCGGCATTCCTCCAATCCGGAAGTTCCAGGCCCAGGCGTTCTTTTGCCTGATTCCATGCATACCATGTGCAGGCTATCTGATAATCAGAAGCACTGTTATAGTAATTATATTGCGGATATGGATTTGATGCGGCATCTGCATTGATAACCGCAGCTCCGAAAAGCATTGCAGCACAAAGCGTCAGCGAAAGAATCCGTTTAAACATTTTTGACATAAAACCATTTTCCTCCCTAGAATAAGAATCTGTCTCCAACAGAATTTTATTATTCACTGCGCTCATACATAAATAAAAAGTGCACAGCCGGAGCTGCGCACGAAAAACGCAAACTCCTTTTGCTGCGACACAAATTTTCCTACAACCATCAGCCGGTATAAGAAATGAAGCCTGCATTTTTACCTTAGTAAAAATACGAACCGATGGTTGTAACCGTAGGATATTAATTTGTGTCGCAGAAACAGTTTACCATAATAACAGTTTTTTTTTGCAATATGTTATTATTTAACACCCCGCCGTGAGGACAGGATGTTTATACAAGATTTATCTTATGCGTTTTTGAATGTAACCGAATTCATCTGCGCGAGGGCTGCCGCCGCGCTGTCGGAATCCGAGGATGTGCAGATAACCGCACCTATTGCAAGAACCGCCGCCGCTGTAAGAATTGAACCGATAATCATTTTGTAATCCCCTTTCAGATTTGTTTTTTATCTTGGCTTTACAATATCACGAACAATCGCGTTTTTCCGTTTTACGGCACGAACGGAACATTTCAGGGCGCGAACGGCCGTTTCCCCGCCCTAAAGCATCTTTCCGAGCCGACTCAAAAGCGATTTCACAGATAAAACGCACAGTCGCGGCGCATTATTTCAAAACAGATTAACAATTAATGTTTTCTTAATCTTTACGGGATAACACTTCTCAAAAGGCGCAATAAAGCGGCGGAACACTCCCCTGCAAGGCGGTTTTTACATCCCGATTAAATCATCATCCTTTTTATTGACAAATAAAAAGTTATTTGCTAAAATGTAAAAGCTGTCCGCAAAAAGCAGACAGCCCGAGAACAATAAACTTACGGAGAGTTGTCCGAGTGGTCGAAGGTGCAGCACTCGAAATGCTGTGTTCAGAAATGAACCCAGGGTTCGAATCCCTGACTCTCCGCCAGAAAAGCCTTGATACGTAAGCGTTTCGGGGCTTTTTTCTTTTTAACTCTCCGCTTCAAAAAAGCGTCATTAATGGAAAATCCAGTACGTTTTATTGGACTTATGCAAAAAATCTTTATTTTTTTGCTCTGCGTCCTCAATTCGAATTTGCCCTTATAATTCAAGGGATTCAAAGACTGTTTGACTGAGATTTTGAGAAAAATGGCGAGAAAAATGAATTATTTCTGCCATTTGTCCTCATTTTTTTGCAATTATTCCTGCACTCCCCAGTCTTCTTTTATGACGGGTTCAGGCAAATTGAGAACACCATCCATCAGATAAGCTGACGAAATCTTTGACTTGAAGTCAAGATGACTGTATCGACTTCCAAAGATCACAAGGATATAAAGGTCCGCGTTTTGAACTGAAAGTGAATACTGTTAATCTTAACGAGGGAAAATTTAAAATGGTCGATAAATGCTATAACAAAACGTTTCATCGATATGTTCCTCTGCAGTG
>JAEEGL016535745.1_pt1 | contig 122703 bp, 115 predicted proteins | sample 9134231 | NCBI WGS metagenome assembly JAEEGL01 (sample SAMN16246548, study PRJNA631951) | gut metagenome | biome: gut microbiome; feature: rumen; material: fiber-attached | host: Bos | place: Iran: Karaj | collected 2018-10 | reverse complement strand
GTTCCTATTAAAGCACCAGTTGCTGGAATTGCAATGGGATTAATTACTCATGGTGATGATTATATAATCTTAACTGATATTCAAGGAATGGAAGATCATTTAGGAGATATGGACTTCAAAGTAGCAGGAACAAGAGAAGGAATTTGTTCATTACAAATGGATATCAAAATTAAAGGTATTACAAAACAAATATTAAAAGAAGCACTAGCTCAAGCTAAAGATGCTCGTATGGAAATCTTAGATGTTATGGAAAAACAAATTAAAGAACCTCGTAAAGAAGTTTCTAAGTATGCTCCAAAAACTGAAACATTTATGATTAGTCCAGACAAAATTAAAGAAGTTATTGGTAAGGGTGGAGAAACTATTACTAAGATTATTCTTGAATCTTCAAATGTTGAAACCGTTCAAGATGTTAACGCAGTTAAGATTGATATTGAAGATGACGGAAGAGTAATTATCTACCATACTGATAGAGATATAATTAATAAAGCTGCTGAAATGATTAAGAATATTGTAAGAGAACCAATTCCTGGTGAAACTTACACTGTAAAAGTAGTTAAAGTTGAAGACTTTGGTGCTTTCTGTAAATTATGGGATGGTTGTGAAGGATTAGTTCACGTATCACAACTTGATGTTAATCGTGTTGAACATCCTAGTGATGTTGTTAAAGTTGGTGACGAAATAGTTGTTAAAAACTTAGGATACGATAAGAAAGGTCGTTTAAATCTTTCACGTAAAGAATTAATGGCACCTACTAAAAAAGAAAGTAAAAAAACTGAAGAATAATAAAAATACCTATTTTAAATAGGTATTTTTTTGATATACTATATATAGTAGGTGATGATATGAAATATACAGATATCTTAAAAAGTAATATTGATGGGATGCTAAAAAATCCATCAAGCAAAAAATATAATCTTGTAAGAACAGGTAAGAAGATTGCTCTACCAGCAAAACTGGCTATTTTAATAGCTTCTATTTCTTCTTCGCTTTTGATATCATCCGTTCCGGTTGAAGCTAGTACTTATGGTGATAGTAATACAACTATTGAAACACAAACAGATCGTGTTGATGATGTTATTAATAAATTAAAAAAAATGACAGGTGTTTCTAATAATACTGAAACTATGGATGAAGAAGATAAAAGAGTTGAAGCTTTAATTGAGCAATTAAAAGCGGCATCAGCAATTTCCACAGATGCAGCTGATAAAGCTATAAATAATGAGGTTACTAATAATAACGCAGCACCAACTACCTCAACAATTGCGGCTACTGATGGAACAAAATTCTATAACTGTCCATGTCCTGCCGAAGAACAAAAATATATTTATGAGATGTCTATTAAATATGGTGTATCATTTAATGCTTTAATGGCAATTATCGATAATGAGTCAGGAGGTACATTTGCGGCTAATGGCATTATAAGTGCTTCTAATGACTATGGTTATTGCCAAATAAATGTATGTAATCATGCTACAATATATAATAATTTAGGATTTTCTTCTAGTGACTTATTAAATGATCGTTATAAGAATATTGAGGCTTGTGCTTACCTTGTAAACGGTATTTATAAACAATATCCAAATGATCCAGCAAATGGTAAATTTGATAATATCTTTGGGGCTTATAACGGTTGGCTAAATTGGCGTAATATTAAAGGTTCAGTTAACTATTCAAATAAAGCTGTTAAAAAAATAAGTACAATGTATAATCTATCTAACGAAGAATTAGCTAAAATATATGGAAATATGTCTATGGGAGGTTATTCTAATGGATTATAGTTTAGAAGAAAATGAAGTTGTTTTACTTGATAATGTTGAATATGTTGTTGTTAAAAAAATAGATAAATACTATATGTTATTATCTACAAAAGATGATGCCAAAATAGTAATTGGTGTTATAAATAATAATACTTTAGAGGAAGTAACTGATATAAATATAATAAAAAATATTTTATGTATAACAAAATAAGATACTCAAATGAGTATCTTATTTTAGTATTTCATATACTTCTTCAACAGTCATATCTTTGCTTGTTAGATATGCCGGAATAATATGAGTATGATAATGTTTTACCTCTTGAAGGCAACCATTATTTTGAACGATTTGAATTCCATCAGGATTTAGTTTTTCTTCAATTCTTTTCTTTAACATTTTAGTTATTTCATTAATATGTTTTAAAGTATCTAAATCAATATCATCTAAATCCTTAAAATGCTTTTTAGGAATTACTAAAGTATGTCCTACACCTTTAGGGTTAATATCTAAGAAAGAATATACTGTTTCATCTTCATAGATCTTGTATGATGGTATATCACCATTAATAATTTTACAAAATATACAATCCATTCTATCACCAAATTTATTATAGCATATTTTTCTTAGTTGTGTTATAATAAAACGCATCTAATATTTAGGGGTGATAGTATGAGTAAATATAGTGAATTTATCTTAGAAAGAAACGTAAATAAAAGAAAACCATTATTTATTTCAGCTTCTAGTAAGAATACTAGCATAGCTATTGATTTAGCTGAAACAGCACATAGTAATGGTATTAAAGACGTATATATTAACTTTTATGATCAATTAGATGCCAAAGAAGCATGGATTGAATATGCAAATAATAATAGTAATTTTATTATTTTTGTAGGTGAAGATTTTGATAGTACTTTTGCATCTATGATATCCCATGATCTACCAAAGATAGATATCTATCCATCTTACTATAAAGTGGAAGTAGAAAATTTAGAAGATGAGATAAGAAATAGCAATGTAGAAAAAATTGATAGAAAAATTAAATATCTAAAGAATTTAAAATTAAGATGTTTAACTATCTTTGAACCTGCAAGAGTAGATATAGAACTTCCAGTTGATAATATAGTTTATAATAATCAAATTTTCCCAAGTAAAGGATTTGAATATTTAACTACAACAAGTGATATAACTGGGTATATTGAACCTGCTGGTGATTCATATCTAGCAGGAAAAAGATTAGAAGACTTTAGGATTGATATTAATAGAGGAAATATAGATTTTGATTCTAAAACATATGTTCCCGAATTAAAAGAATTCTTTAAATTTAATAATGAACCACGTATAGCTTCAGTAAGTATTAAAGAAAGACTAAGCTTATTTCCTGAAGAAGATAATTATATTGATCGTTTAAATAATTCACCATATATAAAACTTGTTAATAATGATGGTGATGTTATATATATGCCTTTATGTTCAAGTAATTTAAGAATTAAAGGTTATACTATGGAAGGAAATTCACATAGTATTATTAGCGAATCTAAAATTAAGATGAAGGATAGATTTTAATGTTAAGAGAAGCAGTAACAAATAGAACTATTTGCTTAGATTTAGATTATGCACGTAATATTTATAAATTTGAAGCTAAAAAAATACTAAGAAAGAATGAATTATATCGTAGTAAGAATTGGTATAAATTAGATGGTGAATATTACTTCATTAAATATAATGATACATTTAATGAAGTAATAGGAGAGTGTATAGCTCACAAACTTGATTTAGCAACCGCTACATATATGCTTGCTAAAAAAGATAGTTATTATGCTTTTGCTACTCCTAATTTCAAAGAAAAGGATGCCAATTATTATTATTTAAATGATTTAGTTGAAAAGTTAGGTATAGAACCTTCTATTTTGCTAGATAAAGCCAGTTTTAGAGACATTGAAAGAGAATTAGTAAAATTATATGCCTTAGACATTTTCATGCGTCAATTTGACCGTTGTAGCTGTAATATCATGTTTAAGGAAGATAACTCTGGTATATCTTTAGCGCCAGTATATGATTATAGTGGTTCCTTAGAACATTGGAGTATTAGTGAATATAAAAATGATGTTCAAAATTTAGAATTGTATTCTTCTAGTTTTGATAAATTTGTTTTAGAGCATCCTGAATTAAGAGATTATTTAGATTATCTTTTAAAAAGTGTTGATTTAAGAGAAATAGTATCTTCTGTAGCTAATAGATATAGTTTAAATTTAAAAGATGAAGACTATGAATTTTATCGTATAAACGATGAAGTTAGTAAAGAATTATTAAAAAGGTTACTATGGAAAAAGTAGAATTATTAGAAGAATTTTTTGATTATACTGAAGCTATAACTCCTTTACCTGAAGATTATATTCGTCGTTATGCGATGAACTTAGTTAAAGAACATAACGCTAGTTTATTTTTAGAAGATGTATCTTCTAATCATACAAGTGAAGATGCTGAAATAGCGGTATATGAACCGGAAGAACGTTTAATAACATTCTCATATGATGAGATAAAAAAATCTAATCGTAAAAATAGAAATATTTTTAATTATAATTTTGATATTCTAGAAGTAATATCTCATGAATGCTTTCACGCTATTCAAATGTCTAAATTAGGTCTTGATACTGTTGAAGGTCAAATATTTAGAGATACTTTAGAATTAGCATCACATTATAAATCTTTATATAATGATGTGGGATATCAATTCTCACCATTTGAGATAAATGCTCAATTAGAAGCATACTTATATGTTAATGAATTTATGAGTGCTTATCTTATGGCGGATGATTTAAAAATAAATAATCAAGTGACAATATCTAAGATGCTTGATGAAATTCGTCCAAGAAGAGATAAGTTTGTCTTTCCAACAAAGAATTTTTATACTGTTATGCATGAACCAGAAAAGTATGAAGAGTTAGATATTATTAAATTATCTAATTATAAAAAGCTTCTTCTAGGTCTTAAAGTTGACCCTTATTACTTAAAACATATGGTCGATATTGAAGAGGGAAATAGGAAAGTTTTAAACTTAAGAAGAAATTTACAAAAAATGTAATTTTTACTTTTAATTTAAATTTATTATGTTATAATAATAACTACAAAAAGGGGAAGTAATATTATACAAGAGGTGTAAATATGTACGAAGTTAATGCTTGCATCAATTTAAATTTATATCGTGTATTTTATTGCGTAGCTAAAGAGAAAAGTATTTCGAAAGCTGCTAAAAAATTGTATATATCTCAACCAGCCATTTCAAAATCATTGAAGAAACTTGAAGAAGAATTAGATGTTGAACTATTTACAAGATCTTTAAATGGAGTAATTTTAACAGAAGCTGGCAAGATGTTGTTTCAGTATGTTGAGAAAGCTGGTAAAGAGATTATGATGGCAGAGCGCGCTCTAAAAGGTTATAAATATAATCTTAAAGAGGCCGAAACTAATTGGTACGTTATATAAAAGGCTTAGGCCTTTTTTTGTTTACTTTTTAGTGAATAAGTGCTAATATATCTTTAGTGGTAATATGAAGAATTTAGTAATAAAAGAAGTAGAAAAAAGTGATGCAGAAGAGTTTGAAGTATTAAATTTTGAATTACTAATGTCAAACAAAAATACATCAGCTGATTTATCAAAATATACAGGTAAGAATTTTTGTTCTTATCATGATTTTGATGAATGGTTTAGAATGTATGAAAGATATCGTAGTGATAAAAAAGAATTTAATGATTCAATAATTTATACTATTTATTTAAATGATGATAAATATAAAAAATTATTAGCTTCTGTAGAATTTGATATTGATGGATATAATAGTAATAAGTATAGTCCTAATGTTAGTGTTGATTTGGGATACGCTAAAGAAGTTAAAGAAAATTTAATGGCTATTATTGAAATTATCTTAAATAAATCTAAAGAATTAAATTTAGATTATATAACTTTCTATTTAGATCCTAAATACGAAAATATTTTGGATGCGCTAGCTAAGAATAATAATAAATACGTAGGGTCATTTAGTGATAAAGGTTTTAAATTAACTTTAGTAAATAAGGAAGTTCATAGTAAGATGAATATTGGTAATGGTACTTATAAATATGCTTTATCGGATAATTTATTTACTAATAATAGTCCTAATATTTATGATAATTATGTTGATGCAATTAGTGATGAATATAAAGAAGATAAACTATTTATGTACTTATATGTATATGAAAATAGTAATTTAATCGAGACTGTTAAGATAACTAAAGAAACTTACTTAGAATTAACAGGACAAAAAGTAATTAAAAAGGAGAATGTTTAATGAATAAGAATAATTTATTTTATATTATTATGGGATTAATATTATTAATAATTCCTGAATTATTTAGTAATTTTGTTATTTATGCGATAGGTGCATTTATTTTAATATATGCGCTTATAAATGCTATTAGTTATATGAAGAATAAAGATTTAACAGCTAATTTAACATTAGCAATTATAACTGGTATTATTGGCCTTGTAGTTATAATTGTACCTGAAAAAATAGCGTCCATTATTCCTTTAGTAATTGGAATATTCATTGTATTTGTAGGTATTAGCAAATTATCTGAAGCTGGTTTTTATAAAGGGACTAATTTCTATACTTATAAAATGGTTGAAGGATTATTAAATTTATTAGTAGGTTTAATTATTTGTTTTAATCCATTTAAGACATTAACATTACTACTTCGTATTGTTGGAGTTATCTTAATTATTACTGGTTCTAGTGATACCGCTCTTAATATTAAGAAACCAACTAATAAAAAAGTAGTTAAAAAAATAAAATAATATTAAAAATAAAGGGTAAAACCTTTATTTTTTTATTTTATATATGTTATAATTTTCATAGGAGGGTTGAGGATATGACAACAATTATTTACATGCTATTACCTGCGATAATAGGAACAAAAGTTTATATGAAATTAGCAGGAAAGGAATTAAATGTTAAACTAGTTTTAGATTACTTATGTATGTGTTTATTTACTAACATAGTTGCAACTACTTTAGCATATATACTATTACATCCAGGACTTTCTTTAGAAGAATCATTTGGTAATATACCATTTTCAATAAAATACGCTACTATAGCAATTATTGTAAGTGTTATTATTGGATTTGTTGCATCAACAGTTAGCAAAAACATAGAATTTAATATTAGAATAAATGAAAGAAAAACTAAAAAAAATAAATCCCGTTAGTGTTATACTTTTAACACTAGGATCTTTATTATTAATTCTTGCACTTTATATTCATTTTGGCTTCGATAATATAACAATTGAACAATTAATATTTAGTGCAACAGTTAAGACTGAAGCAACAAGTTTTGATGCAATAAAAGGAGGATTAACAATAATTATTATTGGTATTCCTGCAATATTATTAATATATGGTTTAATTGAATACTTAATGTCTAAATATATTCGTGGAAGAGTAACGTTTGAAATTAGATTTTTTAAGAAAAGATTTGAACACGATTTATTTACAATGAATAAAAAAAGACGTTTAATAGCGTCAATAGTAATATTCTTTATTATGGCTTTTATGGGGGCACATATAATTGAATTAGATAAATATATTATAGGTAAGTTCTCAACTACTGAAATATTTGAAAATTATTATGTTGATACAAATGAAGCCGAGATTACATTTGAAGGTAAAAAGAATAATTTAATATATATTTATGTTGAATCTCTTGAATCAAATTTAGCTTCCAAATTAAATGGTGGGGTATTTGAAAAGAGTGTTATTCCTGAATTAGAAAACTATGCTTTAGATTATACAAATTTTAGTAATAATCAAGGTGTAGGTGGTCTATATAGTTTAGAAGGTTCAACATGGACAGTAGCTGCTATGATAGCCCAAACTTCTGGGACACCACTTCGTTTAAAAATAGATGGTAACGAATATTCAGGATATAGCCAAATGATGCCTGGTGTTAAATCATTAGGAGAATATTTAAAAGATAACGGCTATAGTAATTACATTATGATGGGATCTGATGCTAGTTATGCTGGTAGAAGAGACTATTTTACACAACATGGTGATTATAAAATTTATGATTATTTATGGGCTAAAAAAGAGAAATTAATTCCTCAAAACTATAACGTATGGTGGGGATTTGAAGATAGTAAATTATATAAATTTGCTAAAGAACAATTAATAAAAATTGCTGCTAAAGATGAACCATTTAACTTCACTTTATTAACAGCAGACACACACTTTATTGATGGATATTTAGATGAAACATGCGATAGTATCTTCCCAACTAGATATGCTAATTCATTCCATTGTAGTGATGGTATGTTATATGAATTTGTAGAATGGATTAAGAAACAAGATTTCTTTAAAGATACAACAATTATAATTGCTGGTGATCATCCAACTATGCAAAGTAACTTCTATCCTTCATGGGTAACAGAACGTACTGTATATAATGTATTTATAAATTCTCAAGTAAATACAAATAATATTAAAAATAGAATTGCTACTACATTTGATATGTATCCAACGACTTTAGTTTCAATAGGAGCAACTATTAAAGGAAATAAGATGGGCTTTGGTACTAATTTATATAGTGATGAAAAAACATTAACTGAATCTATTGATATTAGTTATATTAATAAAGAATTTGGAAAGAAGTCATTCTACTATGATAATGAAATTTTAGGCGCTTCTTATTATGAAATGAAGGGATAGTTATATTCCTTTTTTTCTTTATATGATATAATTAAATAGGTGATAATATGAAAAAATATTTGCTACTTTCACTTTCTATTTTAGTTTTAATAATAGGAATGTGTTTATATAAAAAATATAGTGTTAATATGTATCAAAAAGACTTTTATTATATGGATACAATGATTAATGTAAAACTATATACAACAAGTTCTAAAGCAGATAACCTATTTAAAGAAATAGATAATACATATAAAAAATACCAAGATATGACAAATGTTTATGATGAAAGTAGCGAACTATATAAAATAAATAATAGTAAGCTAGAAACGGATAAAATAAAAATATCTGATGATTTATACGACATTTTAAATATTTCTTTAGAACATTCTAAAGTAAATAATAAATTTAATATTAATATGCATAGTATTATTGAAGTATGGAAAAAATACCGTGATAAAGGGGAGGGGATCCCTACTTCCAAGGAATTAGAGGACGCGAAAGAAAATATTAATTCCTTTATTTTATATGATACTAAAGAAATATCTAATACTAATCCTAGTATAGATCTAGGGGCAGTCGCTAAAGGTTATGCTACTAAAAAAGTTGCTGAACTTTTAAAAGATAATAATATTAAAAGTTATATTATTAATGCTGGCGGTAACGTAGTAGTTGGAGAAGCTTATCATAAAGATTATTTTACAGTAGGCGTTGAAAATCCAACAGACACATCTAGTTTATATACTAAAATTAAAGTTAATAATAAAAGTGTTGTAACGAGTGGGGGATATTTAAGATTTTATGAATATAATGGTAAAAAATACCATCATATAATTGATCCAGATACATTATATCCTGCTAATAACATGTTAAGTGTAACTGTAGTTACTGAAGATAGTGCTCTAGCAGATATTCTATCTACTTCTTTATTTCTTTTAGAACCTAAAAAGGCTCTTGAATTAGCAGAATCTTTAGATGATGTTGAAGCTATTATTTATACTAATGATAAAAAAATACTAAAGACTAAAGGGTTTAGTAAATATGAATAAAAATGATTTTAAGTTAATTTTAATAGTTTTAATAGTGGCAACTATTTTCTTAATTATATTTAAATTAACTGAAACTAAAAAAGATTTAAAAGCATTAGTATATTACGAAAATAAAGTAGTTTTAACAATTGATTTAAATAAGGAAGAACAAGAATATAATGTTCAAGGATATAATGGCAATATTAAGATTTTAGCGGGTAATGGACGAGTAAAAGTAGATGAAGAAAAGAGTCCTCTTCACTTATGTTCAAAACAAGGTTATATATCTAAGTCTTATGAGTCAATTATTTGTTTACCCAATAAGATAGTTATTAAGATTGAACAAGATAAAAACGAAATAGATACAGTGGTGAGATAAATGGATTTAAAACGTTATACAAGATTATCATTATTACTTGCTTTATCAGTAGTTTTAAACGCTGTTGAATCTCTAATACCTATATTTAATGGAATTATTCCTGGGCTTAAAATAGGACTTGCTAATACAGTTATATTATTTATTCTATATGAATATTCTTTTAAAGAAGCCTTTTATATAACAATATTAAGAGTATTTTTAACAGGTATACTTTTGACTGGTCTATTTAGTGTATCGTTCTTTTTCTCTTTAGGAGGAGCTTTTTTAAGTATCATAATGATGTATATTTTTAAAAAATATACAAAACTATCTATAATAGGTATTTCTATAATTGGATCAGTATTTCATAGTCTTGGACAAATAATAGTAGCTATATTTTTAATTAATACAACAAGTATGTTTTATTATTTCCCATTCTTACTAATTTTTAGTATTCCAACTGGAATATTTACGGGAGTTATTGCCCGAGAATTATTAAAAGGGTATAGGGAAATAATTAACACAGATGGATATCATTAGTTAATTAAACATAGTAGGAAATGTGGTGGTTATATGGAAAAATATACAGGTAGACAGATTGCAATATTTACAGATGTTCACGGGTTATTATTTCCCGTAATTTCAATTCTTCAAGATATAAAAAGACGAGGAATAAAAGAAATTTATTCTTTAGGAGATAATATTGGTGTTGGGCCTAATCCTTCCGAAGTATTAGAATTACTAGAGGAATATAACGTAAAATCAATAAATGGTAATAGTGAAGACTACGTAAGTATTGGAATTAAACCGTTTGAAGCTTACTTTAACAAAGCAAAAACAGAAAGTCAGGAATGGACCAATTTGCAACTTAATTCTAAGCAAATTGAACAACTAAAGAATAATAAACATAGTTATGATTTAATTGTTGGTGGATTAAAAATAGGATTATGTCATTTTGGTAATGATGTAAGAATTGACTTTTCCAATAACAGCACCTGGTCATATCAAAGATCAATTAATTATAATTTACCTAATCCCCAACAGCAATTTTATTATACAAATAGCGAAAAACAAAAACTAGAAATAGATGAAAAATCGAAAATAGTAATTCCAGAAAATGCTGGATTTATATCAGCAAAGAATGAACCAATTTTTGGTGGTAGAAAAGTTGATTATTATGATGAAATAATTCAGGGACATGTCCATTTTAAATTTCTAACAGAGGATGATAAAGTAAAAATTAGAACAATAAGAGCGGCTGGTATGGCGTATGGGGCTGATCCTATTGATTATGCTTCATATATAATAATAAAAGAAAAAGAAATAGGATATGATGTTGAAGAAATTTTAGTACCTTTTGATAGAAATAAAATGCTAAAAAGCATTGATAATAGTTCGATGCCGGATAAAGATAGGATTAATAAATTTGTCGGACGAAGATAGTTTAGGTGTTTGGGAAATAAAGTAATCTAATAAATGAAACTTTAAAAAATCTCTTTATATATTTCCTTATCAGGACACTTTACATTGAAAATCCCATATATTATATGCTTTTACGTCTTAGTTTACACTTGACAATTGACATAGATATAGTATAATTATTATAGAGGTGTTATGGTATGAATAAGTTAAATGAAGTATTACATGAACTTGGTATTTCCAAAGTAAAATTAGCTAAATTTTTAGGTGTTTCTCGTCAAATGATTTATAACTATTTAGAGTTAGATGATTTAAATAAATGGCCTAGAGATAAGAAAGTATTATTACTTAATTTATTAGGCATTAAAGCAGCTGAAGAATTAGATGATATTAAAATTGATACTGATTACATATTAGAAGTTGAAAATAGATTAAATAGCCTTCTTGACTCTGTAGATGAAGGGAAGGGGGGTAAACAAGTATTCAATGATTTAGGTAAAAAACAAAAAGAATTACTTGTTAATATCGTTGATCTATTAAAAGAAAGACTTGAGGATGAAACTGACGATGATTCATATTATACATTTAAATATATGTATAATTTTATGCAATCACTTGAAACATGCCGTGAATTAAAATATATACTTGCATATATAGCAAAAGCAACAGGATTTGTTAAACCTCTTGAATTTGTATTTGATGAAGATGAACAATATACTTTTGAAAGTATTATGTTCTCAGCAATGACACTTTATAATAACGGTGGTGCTTCTAAAGCAAAACTAGCTGAATCTCACAAACGTTTTGAAAATCAAATTGAACATAAGATTGAAGAAAAAATGTCTCGTACATTAGAACTTAATACTATTAAAGTTCAAGCTTTAAAAGAACTAGGATATACTTCAATTAACGAAAATAATGCACAAGAAGTATTCGAGAAAATAGCAGAAATTCAATCTCGTAAAGTAACAGGTGTATAAGGATATTTATTATCCTTATTTATCTTATATACTACTTTGTATAATATATATTATGTTAACTTCTTAATATTTAAAAAATATTTTGATTTAGAATATATATCAGTTTATAAATTATTTCTTTAACTCTCCTATTTATTATTTATTTAATAAAATAGTTATAAGAAATAATTTTTTTATTTTATTTTAAATTTATATTAATAATTATATTATGGATTATTTATCTATATATATTTATTATTAACTTTGTATCGAGATGGATAATCATCCACCTAAACTATCCTCGATGCAAATTTTAAAACCCCTCTACCCTTATAAAATAAAGGAAAAGGGGGATTCATTGTAAATTTTTAAAAATAGTGTTGTAATGAGTAAGACAATCAATCAACTTCTAATATCTCGATGCAAATTTGAAATCGCAATAATTAGGGAAATATTATTCTAGAAAGTATCAGAATTAGATAGGGGTTCTCCCTATCCTATTTTCGTATTTAAAAGGGCATATTTAAACATTATTAATATATTTGATTAATTATACCCCAAAATAAAAAGAAGCCTTATTTGGCTTCTTTTTTAGTATATATAAGTCCTAGGATCATAAAATAGATAGGGGCTACATCAATAACACTAATATTAGCAAATGCTTGTATTGAGTAGGCGATAAAGGCTGAGTAAATACCAATATCAATCCCCTTTTTAAATTTGAATCCATTTAAGAATGTGATAAAGCATATTAATAAGTATATTCCTAAAACAATTACTCCGTTAGTAACACCTATTTGAAGATAAACATTATGGGCTTTATCAAAGATTTCCCTTCTTGTATTATATGGATATACATATTGGAAGTTATCTAAACCTGCTCCCATAAACCAATATTTTTTAACTAGTGGGATAGTTCTTTTCCATACTTCAACTCTACCATTAGATAAAGTATTAACATCCCCTGTCCTATTTTTTAATTCTGCTGAAATCACGTATGCTTCTTCTGGAATTATACGACGTTTAGTAAAAACATAGTTAGTAGTTTTATCGATGAAGAAATAACCACTAATTAATACTAAAATAACTATTAATATACGTGTTAATTTAAAGTTTTTACCAAATATTAAAACCATTAATATAAATGTTATTATAGATGTTAAAAATGGACCTGTAGATTGTGTTGTTACTAAAGATAAGTAAAAGATAATTGTAAATAATAAATTCTTTTTGCCACTATCTTTTAAATAATAACCCATACTTATCATTAAAGGGAGTAGAATATAACTGCCAAAGAAATTAGGATTACCACATAAACTCATCGCCATATAGCCTTTAGAATAATGCTTAATAAATGGTAATGTTGTATATACTTGTAAAAATCCATATATAGCTTGAAATAAAGCTACATATAAAAGAGTATTTATAATTTGCTTTTTATATTCTTCATTATGCATATTTTTAATATTTAGGAATATAAAATAATAACTTAATATCGATAATAATCCCTCATAGCGCCATTTTTCACCGAAGATGGCAACTTCCCTATTGTAGGCAAATATTGTCGCAAATAAGGCAAACAACACTAAAAAATACATAAGATAATCTATATAAGTAAATTTATATTTTTTTGTCAGAATACCTATTAAATAATTACCAATTAATAAAGGTACTAGAAACCATAATAAATATACTTGATTAATTATAAAAGAGTCTTTAACAACTCCTAAGAATAATAAGATATATGAGAATAACTTAATACAAGGTAAACCTATTATTATTGTCATAAAGATGTTTCTATTCATTTTTTCTAGCCAGTCTTTACTCATAGTATCACCAATATAATTATATAATAAAAATACTTGTAAAACAATAAAAAGAAAAAGTAGTTATTATAACTACTTTTTAATCTAAATCTTGACGCGATAAGATATTCGCTGGACGTTTACGCATTGTATTATATACTGGTAATAATCCAATTACTAAATTAAATAAATATACAAAGATAATTGAAACAATAATAATAAATGGATTAATCATATAATAATAACTCAATATACTTATTGAAGATAATTTATACAAAATATAAGCGCTAAATATTAATCCAGGAACTGATGAAATAGTTGTGATAGCAAATATTTCACCAAAGAACATCTTATAAATATCTAATTTTTTAACGCCAATAGCACGGTAGATACCTACTTCTTTAATTCTTGATAGGAATGATGATCTTATCATTAAGAATATTTCAATTAAAGATATTATAAGAATAATACCAGATACTATTAAAGCTCCTCTAATACCTTCTCTTTTATCTTCAATATATTCACTGCGTGATAATTCATAACTATCATTAACGTTTAATTTAAGTTCTTCTTCAATATAGTTCAAAGCACCTAACTTATCTTTTGAATAAACTGTTATATCATTTGAATCTTTAATAAGTTGGTATAAAGCTGTATTGGTATTACTTATATATAAATCAAGATTTCTACGACTGAAATAATATCCAACAACAGTTAATTTATTACCATTAACTTTCTCATCAATCTTTTTATTTAATTTATATTCTTCTTTACGATCAATATTTACAATAACTTCATAATCATTAACAGGATTTCTCCCCTCTTTTAAAGTTATATCTGCTTCATCAAATAAATCTTTATAATAAACTTTATTTTGATCTAATTCTTTATATTTATCCATAAAGATAATTGGAACTAGCATATTATCATATGCATAAATAGATGGACTTTCAACATCTGAAATACCTACTATTTTAAATTTACTTATTTGTCCTATATTAGTTTCTAAATCAAGAAAATCTTTAATATCTGTAATTCCTGCCATCTTAGAACTTGGAGAAGATTTTCTTAGACGTTCAAATACCATCTTATCAACAACTATCTCATGATTATCTTCCGGCATACGTCCATATATTAAATCATCTTTAGTAATTAAATCAATGCTTGCTAAAGAACCTGTTAATTCATCTTGGGCATCATAAGTTTGATAGAAGAAATTATAATGAACAAGGAAAGTAACTTGTGATTTACCTGGAAGAATATAATTAAATTTATCAGAACTGTTATATTCTATATATTTATTTACATCTATCTTATTTTGCTTAATAGTTAGATAGTTTTTATTATAAGCTATAAAATCAGCATCACTTACGGTTACAGCAGCAGAAATTGATGCAACTGCATACATAATAAAACCGCCTGATAAAACAAAACCTGCAAGTAATATTTTTTTAATAATAGATAAATCAAATATCTTTTTAAATCCGTTAGTAATTAAAGTAATAGGATTAAATATAGATGCATATTTTAATTTTCTATTTGGATTAATTACATCTTTTAAATTAAATTCATATTTATCTAATTCTTCTTTATTAATTTTTTGATAATGAGCATCAATAAATTCGATACTTGAATTATCATCAATTACTTCGATTGTATCATTAGTATTACTACGAATATAAATATTTCCTTTATTAACGACAATATCTAATTTAATAGGTTCACTTGCACTATCAGTATAGATATTTATCTCATTATTATTTTTACTTGCGCTACATTTATCTAAATCTTTTAAATAGAATGTATTATCAACTTCATAATCAAGTTCATTTACATCCGTATTTGAATAATCTTTAGTAATTTGTCCATCTGTTATTTCAACAATTCTATCAGCATAGAAATGTGCTAGATTTTGTTCATGAGTAACAAGAATTACTAAACGGTCCTTAGAAATAGCCTTAATGATACGCATTATTTCTAGAGAATTTTTACTATCTAGGTTACCTGTTGGTTCATCAGCTAAGATAATATTAGGATTTTTAACAAGTGCACGTGCAATACCAACTCTTTGTCTTTCACCACCTGAAAGCATAGCGGCTGGACGACGTTTATATCTTAACATTCCAACTTTATCTAAAACAAATTCAACACGTTCTTTAATTTCTTTTTTGTCCTTAATACCAAGCATTGTTAGAACTAAGGCTACATTATCAAATACTGTTTTATTATCAATTAATTTATAATCTTGGAAGATATATCCAACATTAAGATTTCTTATTTTATCTACTTTACCAGCGCATCTACTACTAATCTTTTGATCATTGATATAAATAGATCCACTTTTAATAGAATCTAAACCACCAATACAATTTAGAAGTGTAGTTTTACCACATCCACTAGGTCCAAGAAGTGCTACTAAACCATTATCTGCTAAGGTAAGAGAAGTATTATTAATAACATGGATTTCATTTTTCTTATGACGATTAAAGTATTTATTTACGTTTGTTATTGTAAGCATGTTATACCTCCTCTCTTATAGAGCTCATAGCACTCTTCTTAAATAATGATTTAGCAAATTTTATACTTACCATAAATGAGATACCAACTAGTAAAATATATAAAATTATGTAATCTCCTGTTTCTAAATACTTAAGCATATTTGTAAGCATATCAACCTTAACAATATGAATCTTACATAAATAGATAAATCCAAGTAAGATTAAATATGCTAAATTAGAAACAGTTAATAATTCAATAATTAATAATTCTCTTGAAATTGCTTTAGTTGCTCCTAACATACGAATAGTTGCAAAATAAACATTTCTTGATTTTAAAATTAATTTAATTACGAAGTAACAAATAAAGAATAGTACTACTACCAAGAATATAGTTACAGATGTTTTAAGTATTTGAAGAGCTTTTAAAGCTTCAGGAGTTATCTTAGTTTTACGCATAGTAAATGTAGTATAACCCATATCTTGTAAAGCTTTCTCTGTTTCTTCTAGTTTCTTAACATCTTTAACAAAGATACTGCTTTGGTAGTTCTCTTTATCATAAAGACTAGTATAATCATCAGGATTAATAAATACATATCCTGAATATGCATAATAATCATCTTTAGGTAAACCAGTTACTTTATTAAAATTATCGCTATTATAATAATTAGTTGGCCTTACTGTAAGACTATCTTTGTAATATAAATTAGTTACTTCATAAGTTAATAAACTATTATAACAATTTTCTTTAGGACAGTTATATTTATATGTTTCTTCAATAAACGCTTGTCCTCTAGAAACTCTACTATTAGGTTTAATATTTAAAGAACTATTCCAATCATCAATCTTATATATTTTGTTTAGGAATGTTAATTGTAATGATGAAAATTCTTTATTAATATCTTTTTGAAGAGTATTTAAAATACTATCAGGTACGTAGAAATAATATGTATATCTAGGCATTTCATCGGAATAGATAACCCCAGTTATTTTAAGAGGTTTAGTATTATCAATAGTACCGGTATTTCTACTTTCTAAAAAGTATGTTGAATTTAATATTTTTTCTAATTCATCAGTAAGTTGATAATCATCTTTAGCTCCCGCTATAACAATTTCATTATCTTCTTTGGGAAGTTCCCCTTTATCAACTTTAGTAATTTCTTCACGACTATAAACGTTTCCGTTTAACCATAAATCATAATTATTTGTTGTAAATGATACTTCACGATCTAAAAGTAAATCATTCTCGTATATTTTATCAACATTCTTCATTTTCTTTAAAGCAAGATAATCTTCTTCTGTAAATACAGCTCCATCATTTTTCTTGATAATAATACGACTATCATCAGTACGATTAAAGAAAGAATTTGTACCACTAATCATTTCATTATATTCATCTTGTTTAAAACTTGTATATTCTCCTACTAAAGCAACTGTAATAAATAAATATACTGCTAGTACTAAAAGAAATTTAGGAACAATATTAAAAGTATTACGTAGACCTAATCTTATCTTATTAAAGAAAGTAATATTTTTATATACTTTTTCTTCTTGATCCACAACTTTTTCATATTCTTTTATTTTTTTATCTTCTAAAACTTTACCATCATGCATTTTAATTTTTCTTGTTACATAAGGTTCTACTTGTTCATAGTTATGTGTTACTATTACGACTAGTTTATCTTTAGCTATTTCACTTAGTAATTTAATTATACCTGTTGCACTACGACTATCTAAGTTACCTGTAGGTTCATCGGCAATAATAATAGGTGTATCTTTAGCAAGTGCTCTTGCAATCGCAACTCTTTGTTTTTGCCCACCCGATAATTTAGATACTTTTGTATTTCTAAATTTATATAGATCAACAGTTTTAATTAAATCTAAGACTTTTTCTTTAATGTCTTTTCTCTTAGCGCCATTTAAAAGTAAAACTAGTTCAATATTTTGAAATACTGTATAACTATTAACAAGATTAAAGTTTTGGAAAATATTTCCTATATATTTACGACGATAATCTTCAAAGTCTTTATCTGTATAATGACTTGTTTCTTCACCATTAATATATAGTTCCCCTTCTTCATATGTATCTAGACCACTAATAACATTAAGTAAAGTAGATTTACCTGATCCAGATTCACCAGTAATCGCTACAAATTCTCCCATATTAAATTCAAGATTTAATTTAGTAAAACCTGAAGCGATAACTCCTTTACTATAATAGAATTTAGATACATTTTTAAGTTTTATTATACTCATGTTATCCCTACCTTCTTTATTATTATATCATAGATAAGACTAAAAAAAGAGGAAATATCATTTCCTCTTTTATTTTATGTAAACATATTTTTTTATAGGACCGCTAGTATTATCTAAGTCTTCTTCTAAAGCAGCAAACTCTGTATGTTTTGATAAATAATCCTCAAAATCAATTATCATATTAACAGCTTCGTTTACTGATTTATCAATAATATCATCAAGTGTATAGTCAACTTTTCTTTTAGCCATATCCAAATACTCTTTACGTCTTAAATTAGTTAGATCATTAATACTCATATAATTAATATCCATAAATTTTAAGATTGTACTTTTCTTTATTGGTGAATTTGTTAGAAGACTTAACTTATAATAAGCTTTCTTATATTTAGCATCCATATTTTTTATATTAAACATTTCTTTATATGTTCTATTAATTAAAGTGGCTGTACTTGCCTCTAATTTTACTTTAAATACTTTTCTTTTATTAAGACCAGCATAATCAGTATTTAAACAGTGTCTTAATAAATAAATATTTAAACATTCTTCAATTATATCTTTAGGGTCTTTATAATCAACTTTTTCTTTACAAGAACTTAAAAACTCAATATAAGGTTCTAAATTTATACTTAGAAAATAATTAAATATATGACCACACACAAAAGAGAAAGCATCCATATCATTTTCTAAATCTAAAGACTCCATATTTTTAATAAGATTTAGAATTATTTCTTTCTTTTTAGAATCAATCTCTTCATTCAAAGATAGATTGCTTCCTAGAGAGTATGCTTTTATTTTTTTGGTATCAATAGGAAATTCTAAAGCTAAATTTTTCTTTAAAATTTCTAAGGATTTTTCACTAACAACAATTGAAGATATGTGTAGCATTATTTCACCTGCTTTAATTATGATATTTCATCATGATAGCTTCACTAACTCTTAAACCATCCATACTTGCACTCGTAATACCTCCAGCATATCCAGCTCCTTCGCCGCATGGATATAAACCAGTTATATTACTTATTAATTCTTCATCACGAATGATTTTTAAAGGTGAGCTTGTTCTTGATTCAACCCCTGCTAAGATAGCATCATCTCTATTAAATCCTTTTATTTTTAAACCAAATGCATCTATTCCTTCTTTTAAAGCGCTATTTATGTAATCTGGGAATATATCATTTAAATTACTTAAAGTATAGTTACCTTTAAATAAAGGTTCTACTTCCCCTAAACTTTTAGTAATAACATTATTTTTATAATCTTTAAATAATTGGATAGGTATAAAACCCTTACCAATATTATAAGCCTTAGTCTCTAACTGTCTTTGGAATTCAATTCCACTAGTTACATCATTACCAAAATCTTTAGGTGTTATAGTAACTAAAACAGCACTATTAGCATTTATACTATCTCTTTTAGAATAACTCATTCCGTTAATAGCAAGCATATTTGCTTCACTAGATGAGTTAACAACATATCCTCCCGGACACATACAGAATGTATATACTCCTCTTTTTTCTTTAGTTTGATATGTTAATTTATAATCAGCATTTTCTAAAATACTATGTTTTTCAATTCCATACTGACTTTTATTAATCATAGTTTGCGGATGACTAATACGTACACCTACCGCAAAAGGTTTAGGTTCCATCGTAAGTTTATCCTTTAACATATAGAAAGTATCACGAGCACTATGCCCGATAGCTAACACTATAAGATTGGTATCGATTATTTCCTCGTTATTTACCTCTATTTTTGTTATTTCATTATTATTAGTATAAATATTCGTAAGACAAGTATTGTAGCGTATTTCGCCTCCTAAATGGATAATTTCATTACGTAAATTAACAATAACTTTTTCTAAGACATCGGTACCTATATGTGGTTTATTAACATATAAGATTTTAGGATCTGCTCCACATCTTACAAATGTTCTAAATACTTCTTTACAACGATGATCTGGATCTTTAACCATTGTATTTAATTTACCATCTGAAAATGTACCAGCTCCACCTTCACCAAACTGAATATTACTATTTGGATTAAGTTTATTTGTTTCCCAAAATAAATTAACTGTTTTCTTTCTTTCAGGAATACTTTCCCCTCTTTCAATTATAAGAGGTTTATAACCCATACGAGCAAGATTTAAAGCCGCAAATAAACCAGCTGGACCTGCTCCTACAATAATAGGTCTATTTATAATTTCTTTTGTTCCTGTTACATTAACAGTATATTCTTCATTAGGTGTTTTAAAAATATCAATACTATTATTTGTTTTCAAGATATAATCTTCATTTTTAATACTACAATCTACTTCATAGATATAACTTATTTGTGGTTTTTTTCTCGCATCAATACTTTCTTTATTGATTTTAAGATCAATTATATCATTAATATTTATTCTTAATTTGTGCGCAACTTCTCTTTTAATATTATCTATATTTGCTTTTGTAACATCTATTTTAATTTGTCTTATTCTTAACATTTTTCTTATCCCTTTTTAAGATTAATATTAGTAAAGAAGAAATGGTTGTTAAAAAGAAAACACATATTCCTATTCCACTAAATACAAATACACCAATTGAATCCCAGCCACGCATAAAATAAATAGCATATATAAACATAGCAATAGATGCAACAAGCATAATACTTGAATATACTAAAGTAAAGATACGAATCTTTTTCTTAAAGAACGATATTATTACTAATATTATATTTATAATTCCTATTAGAGGATATATTCCTGTAAAAAATAAACTTAAATCTATCATATATTTTCACCTGCAATTATACCTGATAACCAGGCAAATCCTAAATTATAGCCACCACAATCACCATTTACATCAAGTATTTCTCCTGTTATATATAAACCATCAACAATACGTGATTCCATAGTATTTAAGTTAATCTCGTTAAGAGGAACTCCTCCTACTACAATTTGTGATTCTTTAAAATTAGAACAACCTGTTATTTTTACTTCAAAATTAATAAGATTATTAATTAAATTATCTAGTTCCTTATTATCTAACTTATCAAGATAATTATCAAGTTTTAAATTACTATATTTAATAATAAAATTACTTAATTTATAATTTAAGACTGTATCAAATAATAAAGATAGAGTTCTATTTGGTAGTTTGTTATTACGCTTAGTTAAGAATTCTTTACATTCATCATAAGTATTTATATTAAGTTTATTTAAGAAATTAATCTTAACTACAACTTCACTATCTTTAATACTTTTATTAGCATAATTAGATAGTTGCATGACACATATACCACTTAAACCATTTTCGTTAAATAATAATTCTCCTACTTCTTCTTTAATTAGAACATTATCAATATATAAAGATAATAGAGAATCATTACGTACACCAGCTAATTCTTTAAAATTAATATTTGTCTTTAATTTAGAAAGTCCTGGATATAAAGGAGTTATTTTATGTCCTAGATTTTCTAATATTTTGTAATTATTACTTTCTATATCTGTATCATACATTGCTTTAGATCCAACCGCATATATAACTTTATCACAAGTATATATACCATTATTAGTATTAATTATAAATTTATTATTTTCTTTTCTTATATCATTAACAACAGTATTTAAAACAACCTTAATATTATGATTATTAACTTCTGTTACTAAAGAAGAAACAATACTAACAGCTTGATTACTCATTGGATAATAATATCCGTTATTAATACGACTAACGATACCTATTTCATCAAAAAAGTTATATATTTTATCAATATTTTCATCATTAATAATATCTAATTTATTAGTATAATGACTAGTATTAAAATCACTATTAAAGTAATTACATTTACCATTACCTGTAACTAATATTTTTTTACCTAAAGAACTATTCTTTTCTAATATTGTTACATCATTATTCTTACTAGCTATAATACTACTAACAAGTCCTGATGCTCCTCCCCCAATAACTATAACTTTCATAATATCACCTAAATAAATTATAACACAAAAAAAGTAGTTTATAACTACTTCTAATTGTGATATTATTCATCTATTTTAGTTTATCTAAAACACTTGTACCTAAAGGAGCTTTAACATTAAAGTTATCAGCTATTGTTGCTCCAATATCCGCAAATGTTTTAAATTCTTCTAAACGTTTAGGGCTCTTAAATCTTGGAGAATATATAAATATTGGAGTCTTTTCTCTTGTATGATCTGTTCCTGTAAATGTAGGATCATTACCATGATCTGCTGTAATAATAAGTAAATCTCTTTCTGTTAATCCAGCAATGATATGTGGTAATGCATCATCTAATTCTTTTAAAGCATCAGCGTATCCAATTGGATTTCTACGATGTCCATATTTAGAATCAAAATCATTTAAATTAGCAAAACATAATCCATTAAAACTATTATGAGTTTGTCTTACTATTTGTCTAATACCATCAGTATTATCTTCAATATGTATTTTTTCAGTAATACCACATTCATTAAAGATATCTGCTATTTTACCAATTGATAAAACTGTATATTTTTTCTTCTTTAAATTATCTAAAACAGTAGGAATTGGAGGATTTAAGGCAAAATCCTTACGATTAGCTGTTCTTGTAAAATTACCAGGTTCTCCAATAAATGGTCTAGCAATTACTCTACCTACTTTATATGCTTCTTTTAAAGTTAATTCACGAGCAATACTGCATATTTTGTATAATTCATCAACAGAAATAACACTTTCATGAGCAGCTATTTGAAGAACTGAATCTGCAGATGTATAAACAATTATACTTCCCGTTTTCATGTGTTCTTCGCCTAATTCCTTAATAATTTCTGTACCTGACGCTACTTTATTACCAATTACTTTACGACCACATCTTCTTTCAAGTTCATGAATTAATGCGTCTGGGAATCCATTAGAAAATGTATGATATGGATGAACAGTATTTACACCCATCATTTCTAAGTGTCCAGTTAAAGTATCTTTACCATTACTAATTTCATTAGCTTTAGTATAGTATCCAATAGTTGGATAAGTGTAATTATATACTAAGTTAGATAAACCTAATCTATTAAAATTCTTGTATTCATTTTCTTTTTTAGCTTCCATAACATGTTTTAAAGTAAATGCTCCAACGTCGTTATATTTACTAGCGTCATTTGCTTCCCCACATCCTACAGAATCCATAACAATTAAAAAAATTCTTTCAAAGTTTTTATTATTTTTTTTAAAACCAAATAATCCCATATTTACCTCCTATTTATTATGTGGATGATACATGTCATAATCACTTTTTAATTTTTCATTAGCGACATGTGTATATATTTGTGTAGTAGCTAAATTATAGTGTCCAAGCATTTCTTGAATACTTCTTAAATCAGCTCCGTTATTTAATAAATGTGTTGCGAATGAATGTCTAAGTGTATGAGGAGATATTTCCTTATCAATACCTTTTTCTTTAGCTAAAGCTTTAAGTATTTTAAAGAATCCAACTCTTGTCATACCCTTACCGTGATTATTTAAAAATAACTTATCACAAGCATTCTTTTTAAGCATACTTGCACGATATCTATTAAGATATATATCTAAGCTATTAATCGCATAATCACCTAAAGGAATAATTCTTTCTTTCGAACCTTTTCCAATAGTACGTACTGTCGCATTAAATAAATCAATGTCATTAATACTTAAATTAACTAGTTCTGATACACGAAGACCAGATCCATACATAAGTTCTAACATTGCTTTATTACGACTACTAAAAGCATCAGTAACTTCTATATCTAGTAATTTATCTACTTCATCAATAGAAAGCACATTAGGAAGTGTCTTTTCTATTTTAGGTAATTCTATCTTGCTAATAGGATTTTCTTTAATTCTTTTTTCAATAAGCATAAACTTATAAAAAGAATTAAAAGCTGATACTTTTCTAGCAACACTCTTAGTTTTAATATGTTCCTTATCAAGATAATCTAAATATTTTAATATATCTTTTTCTGTAATACTTAAAGTATCTTTATGAAGATAGTTACATAAAATATTTAAATCTTCCTTATAAGAATCAATCGTATTAGGACTATATTTTTTATCTACAAGTAAATAATATAAGAAATCTGTTATATTCTTGTCATAGTCCCTATCCATATTATCACCATATCAATTATAGCATAACAAAAGAAAAAAAGCACTAATTAGTGCTTCTAACTGTTACATGATCTATTTTAGATAATGAGAACATATGATCTTTTTTCTCTACATTACTTATATCCCAGTTATTGTTAACATAAACAGCATTTAATTTATAAGTAGAAGCAAACATATATTCCATATCAGTAACTTTACTTATATCAAAACTAGTGAGATTTAGTTCTGTTAAATTATAGCATTGATTAAACATCCACCTCATACTAGTAACTTTTGATGTGTTAAAACTACTTAAATTAACTGACAATAAATTATGTGCTCCAAAGAACATACTACTCATATAAATAACGTTACTTGTATCAAAATTAGATAAATCTAGACTTATTAAGTTTTCAGCTAGTTCAAACATACCACTCATAGTAATAACGTTACTCGTGTCAAAATTAGATACATCTAGACTTGTCAGTGGATAGCCAGCAAACATATATAACATATCAGTGGCTTTTGAAGTATTTAAATTAGATAAATCCAAATTATTTTTTAACCCTGTTAAATCATTGAATGTTCCTCTAAAATTAGTAACATTACTTGTATTAAAATTACTAATATTTAAGTTTGATAAGGAACTACAATCAGAAAATGCATAACTCATATCAGTAACTTTTGCTGTATTAAAACTCGAAACATTTAAATTAGTTAAAGAAGAACAATCTCCAAACATAAAAGCCATATCAGTTACATTACTCGTGTCAAAATTAGATAAATCTAAATCGAGTAAGGATGAACATTTAAGAAACATACGAGCCATATTAGTAACGTTGCTTGTATTAAAATTAGATAAATCTAAATCAACTAAATCAGTACACTTCTCAAACATCCCATCCATTCTAGTAACATTACTTGTATCTAAATTGTTAATATTATAAATATTTTTTAATTTAATACAGTTGCCAAATAAATTTGCCATATAAGTTGCATTAATTGTATTTATATTATTAAAATTAACTGTTTCCAGAGCCTCCATACCAAAGAAAATAGAAAAGTGTGTAGGAGTGTAAATTTTTCCCTCGCTACCGATGTATAATTTATAAAGGCTATCATCAGTTGGTTCCAACCAACCTATAATACTGCCGTCTTTGTTTAAAGATATGTCATAAGTTTGGACTCCTTCTGGAACATTCGTGTGATCTACAAAATCCACACTGACAATGCTATTAGTATAATTTTTCAAACCATCTATACTAATTATTTGTTTATTTGTTAGTAAATTAATTGATAACTTACCAATACATTTGTTTTTATCAGTAATATTTTTTTTGAATGTATACTCATTAGAATCATAAGATTTATAAGCACACGTCTTTGTGTCTTCGTAATATATGGCATACTCAATTTTACCATCCTCATTAACATGAATTATAGCTTCATCAGGTCTTTTCCCTTTAAACGCTTTGTCTAAGTCTCCTGATGTGGATTTGCCATCTGAGTATACATAACTTTTTTCACCAATATTTCCTTTTAATAAATCAATAGCTATTTTTCTATTGATAATATCTTCAAGATTTTCGATATTTCTTTTAGCTACTCCTATTTTTGCATCTTCTACTGCGTTTGTTACTACAGGAATAGCTACTAAGGCTATTATTCCTATTATAACGATTGTCGCTAGCATTTCTATTAATGTAAATCCTCTTTTCATAGCATCACCTTTATCATTATAACATATAAAAGAAAAAAGCACTAATTAGTGCTTTTAACTGTTACATGATTTATTTTAGATGCTGAGAACATATCTTTTTTATTCTTAACATTGCTTGTATCCCAGTTACTATTAACATAAACAACATTTAATTTAGGAGTTGAAGCAAATATTTCTTCCATATCAGTAACTTTACCTATATTAAAGCTTGAAATATCTAATTCTGTTAAATTAGAGCATTGATTAAACATCCACTTCATATTAGTAACTTTCGAAGTATTAAAACTACTTAAATTTATACTTCGTAAAGCATGTAATCCAAAGAACATACCATACATATCATTAACATTACTTGTATTGAAATTGCTTAAATCTAAACTTGTTAAATTTTCAGATTGTGAGAACATACCATCCATTGTAGTAACTTTGCTTGTATCAAAGTTAGATAAATCTAAACTTGCTAATGGATAATCTGCAAACATATTTAGCATATTAGTAGCTTTGGAAGTATTTAAAGTAGAAAGATTTAATTCGCTTGTCAATCCACTTAAACGGGCAAATGTTCCTTGAAAATCTGTAACATTTCTTGTATCAAAACTACTTATATTTAGATTTGATAAAGAGCTACATTCCCAGAACATATAATTCATAGTGGTAACTTTTGATGTATTAAAATTACTTAAATCGAGATTAGTAACTGAATTACAACCGTGAAACATGCGCGCCATATCGGTTACTTTTGAAGTATCAAAATGGCTTACATCTAATACTTTTACCGAATTACAATCACTAAACATTCCGTACATATTAGTAACTTTCGATGTGTTAAAGTGGCTAACATCTAATACAGGTACTTTCTTTAAGTCGTCAAACATAACATACATTGTTTCAACATTAGAAGTATCAAAATGGCTAACATCTAATTCTTCCAAACTTTCACATCCAACAAACATATAACCCATATCAGTAACATTTCTTGTATCTAAATTTTGAATATTATAGATTCTTTTTAATTTAACACAATATTCAAATAATCCTGACATATTAGTAGCATTAATAGTGTTAAGATTTTCTAGATTAACTGTTTCTAGAGCTCGCATATCAAAGAATGGAGAAAAATTAGTTGACGAATAAATTTTTCCTTCACTACCTATATATAATTTGTAACGATCATTACCAACAGATTCTAACCAACCAATGATACTGCCGTCTTTATCTAAAGACATATCATAAGTTATAGCTCCTTCTGGAATATTCATGTGATCTACAAAATCAGCACTAATAATTTTATCTTCATATTTTTTCAAACCTTTAAAATCATGAATCCATGTATCCGTTAGTAAATTAATTGATAACTTACCAATACATTTGTTTTTATCTAAAACATCCTTTGTAACTTTATAATCATCTGATGTAAATGATTTAGATGCACATACTTTTAGTTCTTTATCATAGATAACATATTCCATTTCCCCGTTAGTATTTATATGGAATATTGCTTCATCAGGTCTTTTTCCTTTGAAATATTTATCTAAATCACCTAGTGTTGATTTACCGTCAGCATAAATATAGCTTGTTTCTTCAACATTACCCGCTAGTAACGCAACAGCATATTTATTATCAATAGCAGTAGTAATACCTTCAACACTTCTTTTAAAAGCTCCAACTTTAGCATCATTAACTATATTTGTTACAACTGGAGTTGCTATTAAGCCAATAACACCTAATATTACTACAGTTGCAAGCATTTCTATTAATGTAAACCCTCTTTTTTTAATTCTTTTTTTTCTCATATTTATCTCCTATCTTACAGTAACCTTATTAGTACCGCATCCTGTAAAAGTAGTTATTTTATTTAAGAAACCGACTTTCGAAAGATTCCACTTGTTGCTTACATAAATAGTTTTTAAGTTCTTACTACTTCTAAACATATCATTAACGTTTTCTACTTTAGCTGTATCAAAACTTGTAATATCAAGCTCACGAATAGTAGTCATATCACGGAACATACTACGCATATCAGTAACTTTTGATGTATCAAAATGACTTACATTTATATTACTCATATTTGTACACTCATAGAACATGTAACTCATATCAGTTACTTTAGGTGTTCTAAAACTTGATAAATTTAAAGTTCTTAATTTATTTACCTTGTTAAACATATGATTCATATCAGTAACGTTATTTGTATTAAAACTAGATAAATTTAGACTTGTAAGATTTTTGTTATCATAAAACATCCACGCCATATCTGTAACACTAGCTGTATTAAAATTAGATAAGTCTAATGATACTAATCCTCTAGCTTCACTAAACATTGAATTCATATTTGTAACATTTCCTGTATTAAATTTAGATACATCTAAACTTGTTAAACTTTCACATTTATGGAACATATGATGCATATTAGCAACATTACTTGTATTAAAATTAGTAAAGAGAATTGTATGAAGTTTATAGTCACTAGCAAACATATTCCCCATATCAGTCGTATTTATACTACTAAAATTACTAAAATTAATAGTTTCAAGATTTCCCATATTACTAAACATATTTTCTAATGAAAGATTAGCATATATTGTTCCTTCACTACCAATATACAATTTATACATATTATTATTTGTAGGAACTAACCATCCCATAATTCTTCCGTTTTGTTCCTCAGTTAAATCCCATTTTATAGAATTTTTAGGTACATTTAAGTAATCTACAAAATCAATACTTGTAATTTTATCTTTATATGTACTTGATTTATAAGTTTGTGTAACTTGTGAACTATTAACTAACATATTCATCGATAATTGATCAACACAAGTTAATCTACTTGTTATATTTTGATAAATACTAAATTCTAAATCTTGATATTGTTTAACTGCACAAGCTTTTATTGAACTATCATAGATAGCAAATTCATATTTACCGCTTGTATTAATATGAAATATTGCTTCATCAGGTCTTTTTCCTTTAAAATATTTATCTAAATCACCAGATTTACTTACGCCTTTTTCATAAACATAACTTTTTTCTGTAAAATCACCATTCATAACAGCATACGTAATAGCATTATCTACAGCTTTAGAAATACTTTCAATACTTCTTTCAAATGCAGTTATTTTAGTATCTTCAATTAGTTTTGTTACTGAAGGAATTGCCATGAATGCAAGAACACCTAAGATGATAATAACAGCAATTAGTTCAATTAATGTAAAACCCTTTTTCTTTATATTCTTTATTAGCATATTTTCCTCCTAGTATCTACTATATCTAAATTATAACATATCTGTATATAAATATGGAATATTTTATTGATTTTTGATAAAATATTTTTAGGAAGTGATATTATGTTTGAACCTTTAGCCGTTAAATTAAGACCCCTAACTACTAAAGATGTAATTGGTCAAACACATCTATTAGGTAAAGATAAGGTTTTAACTAATTTAATTAAAAATAAAAGAATATTCTCAATGATTTTATATGGTAAACCCGGTATTGGTAAAACTACTATCGCTACAGCTATTGTAAATGAATTAGGTTTGAAATATCGCATGCTTAATGCTGTTATAAATAGTAAAAAAGATTTTGATGTTGTTATTGAAGAAGCCAAAATGTATAAAGGTCTTGTTGTTATTATGGATGAAATTCATCGTATGAATAAGGATAAACAAGATTTACTTCTTCCCTATTTAGAATCAGGTTTAATTATTTTAATTGGTTTAACAAGTTCTAATCCATATCATAAAATTAATCCTGCTATTAGATCACGTTGTCAAATATATGAATTAAAATCTTTAACTAATGAAGATGTTATTAAAGGACTTAAAAAAGCTTGTAAAAGTATTTATTTAAAAGATATTAAAATTGATAAAAAAAGTTTAGAAGCTATTGCTACTTTAGCAAATGGTGATTTAAGATATGCTTATAATTTACTTGAAGTATGTTACTATACAGCTACTAATCATGAAATTAATATTGATATTGTTAAAAGTTCTTGTAATAAACCTATTAATAGTTATGATGCAAGTGATGATGGTCATTATGATACTATTAGTGCTTTACAAAAAAGTATTCGTGGCAGTGATGTAAATGCAGCTCTACACTATGCTGCAAGATTAATCGAGGCAGAAGACTTAGATATTTTATTTCGTAGATTAACCGTTATTGCCTATGAAGATATAGGACTTGCTAATCCATCGATTGGCCCTAAAGTAGATGCAATGATTAATGCTTGTGAAAGATTAGGACTACCAGAAGCAGTTATTCCAATTGGTACAGTTATAATTGAAATGGCTCTATCGCCTAAATCAAATTCTGGAGAAGCAAGTATTTATAAAGCTTTAGAAGATGTGCGTAGTGGTAATATTGGTGATGTTCCTAGTCATATTAAGACAAACAGTCCCGACTATAAATATCCTCACGATTATCCAAATGGTTATGTAAAACAACAATATTTACCAGATAAATTAAAAAATAAAGAATATTATATGTATAAATTAACTAGTAGTTATGAAAAACAATTAGTTGATATTTATAATAAAATTAAAAAAATAAACAAATAAAAAGTACTATATAATTAGTACTTTTTTAATTTAACATAAGCATCAGCACATGCATTTTGTTCCATATAGTCTAAAGTAAGACAATTTGCATCAATACTTATTTTATTTCTTCTTTCGAATATGTTAAATCCTTCTTGAAGATTTAGGAAACTCTTAATCCCAACATTATAGAATAAATTATATGTTTTATCTGATACTATAGCACTATCAACTATTAAACCTGTTGTAATAATTAATCCAATAGTATTTCTTTCATATAAATAAGTATATTCATATTTAATACTAGTTTCTTTACTATTTGGATAAACATCTTTATATTTGCTATATTCATTATTAAATTTATTTATTAAGTTGACAGCATCCTCATAGATTTTTGTATTTAGTTCTGTTAAAGCAGAATTATTATATTCAAAAGCTGGTATCTTACCATTTATTTTAATTTTACTATTTATAGTCCTATTTTCTATAACAGTAACAGTTCTAGTTCTTTTTGGAGTAACATCCTTATCTTTATTAAAATAAGTATAGCCAACAAATCCTCCAAAACTTATTACTAGTATTACAATAACAATTGCTAAGATATTAAGTCCCTTATTATTCATATCATCCCTACTTTTCTAAGATAAATAGCTCTAAAGCTGTATATTTATCTATTTTATTTGTTTTTATATTATAGTCTAAATCAGCTAATTTAGATAATAAATTATATAATGTATAACTATCATATTTATTAATTGAATTTCTTAAATAATATAAGTATCCCGGTTTAACACCTAATATACCAGCTATATCTACTTCACTATACCCTTTTCTTAATAATTCTTTAGTTATGTAGATGTTTCTAATCTTATTAGCTAAAGTAATTATAATAGCGATAGGTTCCTCGTTATTATTAATGAGTTCTTTATATATTTGAATACTTTTTTCTTTATCATTATTAATAATTGTATCAACAAGTAGAAACATATCTGCTTCAATATTTTGATGCGTTAATTTATTAATATCATCACTTGTGATAGTTAAATCTTTATCTTTATATGCTTTAATTTTATCTATTTCACATGAAAGCATATTTAAATTAGTACCAACTCTTTCAATGAGAAGTTTAATATCTTTATCATTAATTACGTATGGATTAAATAAATCTTTAATAATACTATTAATATTATAAATTGAATCCAAATCTTTAATAACACCTATATTTTTTAAAGATTTTACTATTTTTTTCTTCTCGTCTACTTTAGAATCGGTAAAATTAAAGATAAGTATAGTACTAGGATTAATATTATCTAAATATTTTAATAATAAATCAGTATTTTGTTCTAAATTACCTTTTTTAGTAGCAAATATATAACTATTATTTACAATAATTATTTTTTTATCATCAAACATAGAGAAAGTTTCTGCATCATCAATAACATCTTTAATACTATCTGAATTTAAATCATAGGTATTAATATTGATTAAATCTATGTTGTTGTCTTTTATAATTTTATCTATTTCTTTTTTTATTAAAAATGATTCTTTGCTGTAAAATAAATAAACCATAAATACATCTCCTATGCTTATTTAATTATATCATAAATAAAAGAATAAAAGATATACTTTTATTCTAATATTGCTTTTGGAATTTCGATTACAGGTCTAATACCTATACGCCCGCTATAGACTGAAGCGTTTTCACCTCTAGAAGCATAAGAAAGTCCACCCCACTCCTCAACATTATATTGATAATTTTCACCATCAGGTATACTAGTAAAATAACCTTGTGGATATTCTCCATCAACAGAGTCTGCCGTAAGCAAATGGTCAACAAGCCAAGCTTTTTGACTTTTCGTATAATCATCATTCCTTACCGTTATATCAACGTCGTTTTGATTCATTAAACGAGCGGTAATATTTGCATCCCAGGCACTAGTTGCATTATTTAAGTTTGTGGTTAACTTTTCTCTTAATTCAGTCATTGTATTAGATACCAAATTTATTGTTGTGTTATGATCTAGAATAGCTGTATATGTAGTAGATGTTTCTTTAAATATATAGAATTTCATACATCCACTATTAGTTAATGTTGTACTAATAGCATTACTACTATTACAAGTATCTGCTAAATTAGCTGGATTCATATATAAAATTTTTAAATAACTTTGGTCTGACGTATTATTTGAAATGGTACCACCAAAATTAGATCCTGTTCCTTTAACTACAGTATAATCGTCCCCATTACATATAACTGTATAGCCACTTATAAATAGATTACAAGAGACAACAGAACCACCATGAAGAGTAATACTACCACTATCAGGAGTTGTATTTTTAATTTTAATATCGTCTTTTAATTGAGCTACTGTATATACTCCATCTACTAATGTTTCATTATGCAGAGCCTTAATTGCCACCATATTTTCGACTGCCTGTTTATAAACGTCAGCGTTTCTTTTAGCTGCTCCTACACGAGCTTCTTCAACTATGTTGTTGATTCTAGGTACTGCAATTAAAGCAATAACTCCTAGAATTAAAATAACTGCAAGTAATTCAATCAATGTAAAACCCTTTTTCATACTCTCACCTATTTTCATTATACACTATTTTTCTTCGTTATAACATTTTTCTGTATTAACATCCCAAATTATTTTTTTATCTAAGTTATTTATAATAACATTACTAACTGTTATTCCTGTTAACATCGAATGATCCATATTATTATATTTATGTTCACCGTTTCTTCCAATACAATATAAATTACTAAAACTATCTATATATTTTTCTATTTTAGGCATATATTTATATGTACCGAAATAAGCCGGATATGCTTTTGGTATTTTAATTTGGAATGCTTTTTTTACATTATTCTCTTTAAATAAATTAAGTTTTATTCCCTCTTCTTTAGCAAATTTAATAAAGTCTTCTTTTTTCATATTCCAGTATTTATCATTTTCGTCACAAAAATATTCAAAACTTATTAGAATATCTTTTTTAAATGATTTTAAATCTGGAAAGATATATGGACTCCAATTATTAAATATTTGAATTCTACCTAAAGAGACATTCTTTTCTTGGATATATATCCAAGAATCTGGAACAATATTATTAATAGTTTTAATATTTGTTTCATTTTTTAAATTTAATTTATCTAAAACAAATACAACAGACATAAAACTACGGTATGGCAGTTTAGTTGCGTAATTATAAATGTTTTTAGGTACATCTATATCCATATTACTAATTAAATCTTTAATAGGCATGGAAGATATTAGATAATCACATTTTTCATTAACAATTTTATTATTTTTTAAATAGTCAATACTCTTAATAGTATTATTTTTTATATGAATTTTATTAACTTCTGCATTTAGGATAATCTTACCACCCATTTTAATTATTTCATCACGCATCTTTTCATACATTGCGATGCATCCTTTTTTAGGATAATAAAACGATTCAATTAAAGAGGTTTCTGTATTACTTAAATTCTTCTTCTTTCTTTTTTTATTAAACATATCAAGAAGTACTTTTCTAATAGATAGGCCTTTAACTCTTTGACTACCCCAAGAAGCATCTATTTTACTAGGATGAATACCCCAAACTTTTTCTGTATAGCTTTCAAAAAACATATTATAAAGTTTTTTTCCAAAACGATTTATATAGAAGTTTTCTAAACTATCTTCTTTCTTCTTAAAAATTAGCGCTTTTAAGTAACTAAAGCCTGCGGCTAATATATTAATAAATCCTAGATTTTTAATAGTATTCATATTCATACTAACAGGATAATCATAAAATTTATTATCATAAAGTATTCTAGTAACTCTATTTTTAATTAAAAGAACATCATCACTTTTATTAGGATCAATTCCATTTTTATCAAGATTAAGCTTCCTATCTAATAGTTTATCATCATAAGATAATTTACTTTGTAAAGGAAGTAGTTCTTTCCATATATTATTTACCTCATCACTCTTAGAAAAAAAGCGGTGAATTCCTGTATCAACTATATAATTATCAAAATTAATACTTTTAGATATCCCACCAACTAAAGATTCTTTTTCTAAAATAAGAACCTCATATTTATTACTATCTTTAAGTAACTTATAAGCTGCGGTTAAACCAGCAGGTCCCGCTCCTACAATAACAACTTTCTTCATATTATCTCATGACCTTTCTTACGATGTAATCTTCATTTATATTGGTACGATTATTACGATATAGTATTCTTGAATCTATCTTAGTACGTATATTATCTTCAATGATATAATTTACTCTATATTTATTGATATCTTCTATAGCAAAATTATAATTATATAAATTTTTATCATTCCAATCAACATATTCTATCTTTTCATGAGTACCTATTTTATAGAAATTATAATTAGGAAGATATGGGATTATTGATAAACAGTCTACCGCTGTATAGCAGTACAAATTATAATCGTCTTTTATGTAAGATCTTACATACTTAGCAGTCATCTTACTACCTGAAAATTCACCATTTATATCTTTTGTTATATATTTATAACTTGTTATAATCATTGGACTAAATAGGAAAACTATTATTATTGATAAGATAATTTTATCTTTTTTTGTTTTTAATTTAAGATATAAATTCATTAGGATAAATATTAAAATACTTATAATTCCTGGAGACATATGGGCACTATATTGCCATAATAAAGAAAATACAATTAATAAAAACATAAATGAGAATAAATAGATAAATAATAATTCATCTTCTTTTTTATGAATTAAATAGATAATTATAACCCCAAACATAATTAAACCAATATTAACTAAATTAGTATAGTAAAAGCATCCATAGCCAATACTTCTTAAAGTAAGATATAAAAGATTAAAAGAGAACTTATTATTTGTTACTAGGATATTAGAATCTAAACTACCTGTTAGTTGAATAAGTAAGAAAAATACTCCTATTAAAACAATTAAATAACTAATAAATAAATCTTTAGATATATATTTATTCTTAAATAAAGCATTATATAAATCGATTAAACAAATAGATGCAACAAATCCTAACATAATAACATGCGTATTTAAAAGTAGAAATAAAATAATTCCGTAACTTAGATAATGTTTTTCTCTATCTTTATAGATAAAAGTTAGAATAGTCATTAATAATAATATTAGGCTATAACTACGAGCAATTATCCCACTATAAAACAAAAACATTGGACATAATAAAATTATATAATTAACAAAGATATTTAATTTTGATTTTTTTAAAATTATAAGAGCACTAATACTTGAAAAAATAACCGAAATAATTCCTACATACTCATATTTAAATCCTAAAAGAATATATCCTTTTAAAATAAGATACCAGGTAATTGGATGCCCTTCACTCTTTAAAGCTGTAAATAACTCATTTATTGGTAATTTAGCAAGCAAAAAAGATTGGGCTTCATCAAACCAATTCTCATGTCTTGTAAATACAAAGAATAATAGGATTACATAACCCAAGTAAAATATCGTATTTAAAATGTTTCTTCTGTTAATTATCTTTTGTTTCATACTTAAATTATAACAAAAAATTACTTAAAAGCAATTATTATTGCACTTATTTTTTAAGTATGTTAAAGTAATTATGGTGATTTTATGAATGAAGAAAATCTAGTAACTTATTATAATAAATTTAATGAAGATAAAAGACTTACTCATCGTCATGGAATAGTTGAATTTACAACAACTATGAAATATATTAAAAAATATATAACCAAGGGCATGAAAGTTTTAGATGTAGGTGCAGGTTCTGGTAGATACTCCCTAGAACTTACTAAATTAGGTTGCGAAGTAACAGCTGTAGAACTAGTTAAACATAATGCTAAAATGATTGAGGCTAAAGCAAAAGATATAAAAGTAATTAATGCTAATGCAACTAACTTAAATATGCTAAAAGATGCCTCATATGACGTTATTTTACTTTTTGGACCAATGTATCATCTAATATCAAAGGAAGAAAAAATAAAGGCTTTAAATGAGGCAAAACGCTTAATTAAAGATGATGGTATTATCATGATTCAATATTGTATGAATGATTATGCAATTATAAGACATGGTTTTATGGATCATACAATAATTGATGAAAAAAATAATCATAAAGTAGATACTAATTTTAAAGTAACTCCTGATTCTAAAGATTTATATAGTTATTTAACATTAGACGATATCAATGCTTTAAATAAAGAACTTAATTTAACTAGAATAGATATTTTTAGTCCAGAAGGTCCATCAGACTATATAAGAACTTATATTAATAAAATGAATGAAGATGAATTTAATTTATATCTTGATTATATATATCAAATATCTAGTAAAAAAGAGATGCTTGGAGCAGCATCCCATTTAGTAGATATAATAAAAAAGTAGCTAAGCTACTTTTTATTTTTGATTAAATTCGAACCAGAATGTAGTTTTCTTATTTTTAATAGAATTTACTCCATATTTAAAATTATGTTGTTTTAAGATGGCTGCTACTATTGATAAACCAATACCAGTACCAACCTTATCTCTTCTATGAGTTTTATCAATCTTATAATATCTTTTCCATATATGATTAATATCTTTAGGATCAATTCCCTCACCGGTATCAGATACTTCAATTCTATTTTTAATTATATTAATAGTAACTGTTTTATCTTCCCCAACATGGTTAATTGCATTATTAATAAGATTATACATAACTTGTTCAATTCGATGTAAATCTGCAGATACTAAAACTTTATCTTTATTATTAAAATTAATCTTAATATCACTTAAATAAGTATATTTTTTAATAATATCTTTTATAACGCTCGTTATATCAAAAGTTGTTATTTCAAGTTCTTTTGTTTTAGATTCTAAAATAGAATAATCTAACATATCATTAACTAAAATATTTAAACGATCTACTTCATCGATAATAACATTTAAATTTTCATCACGTTTTTTCTTATCTTTATAAGTTAAATCTCTTACCATTTCAGCATATGCTTTTATCATTGTAAGCGGTGTTTTAATATCGTGAGAAACATTCGCTATTAATTCTTTTTCTAGTTTATCAGTTTTGGCAAGTTCACTACTTGCTTTATTTAAAGTATCAGCTAGTTCTTCAAATTCTAAGATACCATTATTAACTACTAAGTTATTATCATAGTTCCCTTTAGCAAGTTCATTAGCCCCATTATTTATTTCGATAATAGGATTACTTAATTTATTAGCAATAATTACTCCAATTATGCAAGATAATATTAAAACAATAATTGATACGATAATAAATTCGTTTCTTAAAATAGCAATAGTTGCATCAATAGGCGCTAAAGAAGTACTAGCAAATACAGTTATATTATTAAATCTAACTGCTTTAATAAGAACTTTATTATTAAATTTTGTATTAATAAATTTATAAGTAGCACTTTCTTCATTGTTATTAATAAATTCCTTAATAAAGTCTCTATTTATTTCATTAAAACAACCTTTATTAATATGAGACATATCATATATTTTAGTTTTTGCTAAATATATTTGAGCACATACCCCATTATCACGAATAATGCTTTCAATATCTTTACTCAAACGATTATCATTAAAAGCTTCCACTATTTCATTAATTGCTTTATTTAAATCTTTGGTTTTTGATTTTTCATAGAATTTATTAAGTAGTAGTACTTGAATAGTCCAAAGTAATATAAGAATCAAAATAGAGTAAGTTAAAATACATAACCATGTCTTAAATTTAAGACTATTTTTCTTTAATTTCAAATTTATACCCCATACCACGAACTGTAGTTATTAAATCACGATATTTACCTAAACCATTACGAATTTTTTTAATATGTGTATCAATAGTACGATCATCACCAAAGAAACTATAGCCCCAAAGTTTTTCTAAGATTGTTTCTCTTGATACAGCAATATTCTTATTTTCTACTAAGTAACATAATATTTCATACTCTTTAGGTGTATACTTAACTTCTTTACCATCAATACTAACAGTATGTCCTTCATAATCTATAACTAGACCTTTATAAGTAAATGTATCATGAATTTTATTTGTTCTTTTTAAGATAGATTTTACTCTTGCCACTAATTCTTTAGGACTAAAAGGTTTAGTAATATAATCATCTGCCCCATATTCAAATCCTTCTAATTTGTCGTATTCTTGATTACGAGCAGATAACATAATTACTGGAACATCCTTAGTTTCTCTTATCTCTTTTAAAACACTAACACCATCTAAATTAGGCATCATGATATCCAAAATAATTAAATCATAATCATTGAATTTTATTTTATTAATAGCATCTTTACCATCAACTGCTTCCATAACATTATAATTATTAGCTTCAAGATATTCTTTAACTACATTTCTTATTAATTCTTCATCATCTACAATTAGAATATTCATCTAATCACCTCTATTTTAACTCTTCGTGGATACTTTTTGCTAAGGCCTCCATATATTTTTCTTTTGAAGTCATTACTTTATTATAATCGTCCTCTTTATTAACATATCCTACTTCATAGATATATGCTTCTAAACCAACGTTTGAATTACGGTAACTATTTCCATCATTACCTTCTCTACCATCAACATAAGCTCCTGTCATATATCCACCCGTTTCTCTTATCATAAAATAATAATTTGTTTCTGTTGATATATTTGTATATGGATTATCCTTACATTTACTATTAACTATTTCAATATCTTCATCAGAGAAATTACGTGTATATAATCCTTCAGTAATTCTAAATCCTTTATTATTTGAAGGTTTAACAACACCAACTTTTTTAATAGCATTATTAATATTTTTTATAAAATCATAATTAATATTATATGGTGCATATATTTCATAACCTGTATAAGGTCTAGAAGAACTATTCATATGTATAGAGAATAGATATTTACCTTTTGCTTTATAAGATAAAGCTATTCTTCCATCCTCACCATATCTATTAAGTGTTTTATCAGTTTCTCTTGTAAGATATACTTTGTATCCTAGTTTTTCTAAATTAGTTTTAAGCATTTTACTCATTTCTAAAGTATTTTCTGCTTCACAGTATCCTTTTTTAAGGCAGGCACCGCGATCATCGCCACCGTGTCCTGGATCAATAACAATATCATATACAGTATCAGTATTATTACTTACATTTAATTTAAGTAAATTATTATCTGTTTGAAGTAATAATTTAGTATTATATTTACTCATACTGTAATATGTTGTTGTATTATAATCTGTATTATTATATAAATCATAATATACTTCTTTTTTACTTGTCATAACACGTATATACATATTATAATCATTAACTTTAATATCATCTAAAATAATACCGCCATTTAATTCTTTACTAAAGTAATATACAACTCCGGTAGAATTAACTTCATATTTTAAAGGATATACATAATTATCATTATCATTTACTAATATTAAATCAATAGTATTAACATCAAAACCATCAGTTTCTAAAGTTCCTTTAATATTAAAATGATTCCCATAGAAATAGTATTCATTAACTTGCGCTATTTCATGCTTTTCTTCTTCAATTATTTTTTGACTAGCTGGTTTAGCAATACTAGGCGTCAAGAAATTAGCTATTTGATCTTTATATTGAAATCCTATTTTAATACCTACAATAAGTAAGAATAATACTATTACAGTCTTAATAAAAGGAAAACCATTATAATCATTATAACTTGCTTTAAAATCATTACTTTTTCTTGAACTCATAATATTAGCAACACCATCTTTTATTTCTTTTCTTTTTTGTCTTTCAATAGCTTCTTTTTTGGAATAAGCACACCCACAATAATCTTGACGATATAAATTATATTCTTTTGATAATTCTATGCTTCTTTTATAACCATTTTTCTTTTTAAAATCAGCATATAAATATTTAATTTTATATTTCTTTTCTAAAGATTCACCTATTTCATTTAACCAACCTGCATTCTTATAAGGACTTATTGATAAAGTAGTTGTAAAATAATCAAATTTATTTTTCTTAGCATAGCTAGCTGCTTTATCCATACGAAGGTCATAACAGATATAGCATCTTTTACCACCTTCTTTATCATTTTCATGTCCTTTGATTGCCTCATGATATACTTTAGGGTCTTCTTTTTCTACAACAACTTCTACTTTATTTTGTAGAGGCATTGTTTTAACAAGTTTTTCTAATTCTTCTACACGTTTATCAAACTCTTCTAAAGGTTCAATATTAGGATTATAGTAGTAAATGGTTATCTCAAAATACTTAGATAAGTATTCTAAAACATAACTACTACAAGGACCACAACATGCATGAAGCAATAATTTTTGTTTTTTCTTTTTCTTTGAGACACGTTCTAAAATCTCATCTAATTTCTTTTGATAATCTTCTTTCATAACCACTATTCCTCAATAAATAATTTTTTAATATTTTTCTTAGGCATTAAGATATTAAAATTATTAATTATTTTAATATTATATGTGTCTGTTAAATCATCTAATTTTTCTCCATCGACACACCAAGCCGCTGTTAATTTACTTTTAAATTTTAAAGATAATTTATCAGTTTTAATAAATTCAAATCCGGGTGCTGATGTAATATTAGAAGTTGCAAAATAATATAAACTTCTTGCTATTTCTTGTTTCTTAGTTAAACTACATAATATTACTTCAAATTTATTATCATTTAATTTAACATCTTTATAAAAATTATTAATTCCCGCTATTCTATTAGCACTACTAATTAACATAAATGAGTATTCTCCGGTTTTAACTTCGCCATTTACTTCATAACTGATTTCATATAATGGAGTTCCACCACCTAAAGCTTTAACTCCTTCAATAATATATGCTAAATAGCCATATTTACTCTTTAAATCACGAGGAGTTTCATATGGAATATTCATAAATTTACCAAATCCTGCTACATAAACAAATGGTTTATCATTAATAGTACAAATATCTATTCCTTTAACTTCACCATCTAAAGCTAGTTTTAAATTAGCTACAGGATCTTTCTTATAACCAAACATTGCTCCAACATCATTAGTAGAACCAACAGGTATATGAGCAAGTAATAATCTTTCTTTTCTTGCTAAGTTACCAGTAACTACTTCATTAAATGTTCCATCGCCACCTAAAGATATAACTAAATCCGCATAATCAATATTCTTAATTAATTCAGTTGCGTGTTTAGCATGGGATGTAAAATAGATAACAGTTTCATATCCTGCTTTATCTAATATCTTTTGAAATTTATATAGATAATCTCTTTCTAAATTCTTTCCACTTTTAGGATTAATAATTAAAACACACTTTTTCATCTTCATACCCTCTTTGCCTAATTTATTATATCATAAAAAGAAAAAAACTTACATATTGTAAGCTTTTAAAATTGTAAAAATGATTTAACTTTTTCGTATAAATTAATACGTTCTTTTACTTTAGGTTGTTCATCCATTTCAATGCTATAACGATTTAAAATATCAGCACTTAAACCATTAATTGTTTTAGCCCCATCAATATCTATTTTTGCTTTTTCTAAAGAACCTAAAATAATTTCAATATTTTCGTTTCTTTGACCAAATCTTTTTAATATAACTTGAATTTCTGGTAAATTATCATCAATTGGAAACATACCAACTTGTTCATATTTTAAGATACTATTTAAACGATTTAGAATATTTTCTGAATCATTATATAAGGTTTTATTTTCTCTTTTATTTAATATAACATCATCAACATTAAGTCTTCTTTTCTTATATTCCATGTATCTTCTATAATCTTCAATACTTGTAAATGTTCTTGATGGATCATTCCATTCTTTATTTTCTTCATTCATATCTAATAATGGATCAAATGTAAATGATGTAGGTATTTCATATAAATGATACATAACTTTGATGAAATCCGTAGCGTTTATAAGAGGTTCATCGTTTATGAAAGTTTTTCTTAATGCGTCTGCTAAAATAGATCTAAAACGAACACTAATAGTTATTTTAACATCATGAAGACCTTTTTCATTTTCACCATAATCTTCCACTAATTTATATTTTTCGCTAACAGTACAGTATTTTTTCATAAAATCATATTTACCCATACTTAGTGAACGATTATCTTTAACTTGAGTATTAATTGTAGGAAATTCTGAGTAACCATAGAATTTCTCTAGGGAATTAATATATCCAACAAGTTTATCTTTATCATAAGTAACGCTATAAATAACAATATTATTATCTTTCTTTACGGAAAGTAATTTATTCATAGATATTACCCCTTCCTAAAACGCTTATATATTATACCATATTTTTAATATTTTCAAACATTTTTTATTATTTTTGATATAATATTAACGTGAGGTGATAATATGACTGATTTAGAAATAGAAAATAGTATTAAAATGGAGAATATTATCGAAGTTGCTAAAAAGGTAGATATTGATAGTAAAAACTTAGAATTATATGGTAATGATAAGGCTAAAATCAATATTTTTAATGAATATAATGAATTCTATACTGCAACACCATTTAATAATGATATAAATAGAAGTATTAAAGATTATCCTAAATATAGAGGTAATCTTATCTTAGTAACAAGTATCAATCCTACTCCTTATGGTGAAGGAAAAACTACTGTATCAATTGGTATTAATGATGCATTAAGATTATTAAATAAAAATTCTGTAGCGGTATTACGTGAACCATCACTAGGACCAGTATTTGGAATTAAAGGTGGCGCTACAGGTGGAGGATATGCTCAAATATCCCCTTCTATTGATATAAATCTTCATTTTACAGGAGATTTTCATGCTTTAACAAGTGCAAATAACTTAATAGCGTCTGTTATTGATAATCATATCTATCAAGGAAATGATCTTGATATTAAAAATGTAACATTTAAAAGATGTCTAGATGTTAATGATCGTGCTTTAAGAAATATTACAATTAATACTAAAAATTGTGAAAGAGAAGAAAAATTTGATATTACTGCTGCTTCTGAATTAATGGCTATTCTTTGCCTAGCAACTAGTACAAATGATTTAAAAAGAAGAATAAGTAATATAACTGTAGGTTATAATAGTAAAAATATCCCTGTTACAGTAAAAGAATTAGGCTGTACAGACGCAGTTATGATTTTATTAAAAGATGCTATAAAGCCTAATTTAGTACAAAGTTTAGAACATAATCCAATTATTGTTCATGGTGGTCCATTTGCTAATATAGCGCACGGATGTAGTTCTATTATGTCTATTAAATATGCTTTAAATAAAGCTGATTATGTAATTACAGAAGCTGGTTTTGGAGCGGATTTAGGAGCTGAAAAATTCTTAGATATCGTCTCTCCTATCGCTCAAATATTCCCAGACTGTATCGTAGTTAACTTTACTTTAAGAGCCTTAAAACATAATGGATATGCACCAAAAGAAGAAATCAACACTGAAAGTATTGAATATATTGATAAAGGTATCTGTAATTTATATCGTCATATTGAAAATATGCAAAATTATACAAATAATATTGTAATTTGTTTAAATAAATTTAATACAGATACTACTAAAGAAATAAACCACGTTAAAGAATTAATTAAAGATAAATATAATTTAGATGTAATGGTGTGTGATTCTTATAGTAATGGTGGTAAAGGTTCAATAGATTTAGCTAATTTAATTACTAAAGTATGTGAAACTAAGAATGCAAATAAACTAAAAAAACCATTAATTACTAATGCTTCTAATATAAAAGAAGCTATTACTAATGTAATTACTAAAACATATCATACTAAAGATATTAACTGGACAAGTGATATAAATTATCCTAAAAATAGTGATATTACTTTCCTACCATGTATCGCTAAAACACAGTATTCAATATCAGATAATCCTAAATTATTAGGAAGTCCAGAAAATTATACATTTACAATTAATAAAGTAGAATATCGTACAGGAGCTGAACTTGCTGTTGTCCATGCTGGTAGTATAAATACGATGCCAGGACTTAATAAAGATCCAAATCTTTTACATATGAAATATGATAATGGTAAAATTGAAGGTGTTAAATAGCCTTCTTTTTTATGTAAAGAAGAGATATAAAAAGTTAATTTTATAAGACTTTTTGTTATAATGAATAATAGAGGTGAAGTATGGAAGATATCTTAACATTTAATAATAATATAGATTCATATAAAGATAGTATTATCAATACTCTTAATTTAGATTCTTCCATATTAGAAGATCGTATTAATGAGGAATTATTTAATACCTATATCGAACTTTATTTAAAAGATAAAATTAAAAATTCTAAAGAAATAGATAACTTATTTGATCAAATAATTGTTAAATTTGCTAAAAATGAGAAAGTATTTAATAAATATATATCCCCTCTTTTAAAATTAAAACATAAGGAATATATCGATAAAATAAAAGAAATTTTAGATAAAGATGGTTATGAGATCGCTAGAAATTATATAAATAACGATGATTTTGATTATAGTAATGAAATAGAAAACTATATTCTTACTATTTATGTTAAAAATATTTTAAAAAATGAATTAAAAACTATTAAAGAACAAACATTTTTTATAAATTATTTAATTAATATAAATGCTAGCGATAGTAAACTAGACTACAAAGTAATTGGTTTATATCCATCTAATAATAATTATCGTTTATTTAAAAATAGTAAATATACAAGAATAGATTATATTAATTATGATTATATTTTAATTAATTTAACAAGATTTAATTATTTAAAAAGAACAGTTGATTTTAAAACTGCCCTTACTTATTTAATTAATAGTTGTTTAAATAAATTAGTAAAGAAACTTGAAAATAATATGACAAGTTCTTATACATATGATGAAAATACATACCGTTTTATTAAAGAAAATATTATCTACATGTATGATACTGATTTTTATAGTAGTAATAAAGAGTATTTTGCCAAAGATATTTATATAAAAAAGAATACTAATAAAATGCTTCTAAATCTTTTAGATAATCCATTATTTAAAGATTTAGATTTCTTAAAAGATATTGAGAGTATTAATACTAATGATATTAAAAATACTAAAGATTATAATGAACTTGAAGATTATATTGATACAATTTTAATTAAACATCCAGATATTATAAGAGATAATAGTATTCTAGAAATTGAATACAACTTAGATGGCACTAAGAAAACACTACCTGAATTAATTAATATTCGCATTAATAAAGTAAATACTTTAAGTAATCAAATTATTAGTCTTAAAACTTTATATCGCGAAACTAGTGATAAGAAGCGTAAAAAAGAAATCGAAACAAAATTAGATAATCTTACTAATAATATTATTGGTATCAGAAGATGCCATAATAAAATAATATATAAATCACTTAAGAATATAAATGTATCGATGTTAGAACGTATGATTACTAAATATAATAAAAAAGAGATAGACATCTTAGAAGAAGTAATTGAACAAGAAAAGAATGATTTTATTAAAAAATTAGAGAATAATCGTAAGAAGATATTTAAACCTTCGACATTCTTAAAAAATGAACAATTCTTAACTAAAGAATATGCTTTAGCAGCTAGATACGAATCAAAATTAAGAGATATAAGAAAAGAAAAAGAGATTTAATAATCTCTTTTTTAATAATCAAATATACTATATTGTCCTGGAATATTATTATCTTTTTTCGCTTTAGTCTTTACTTTAACATCTTGTGCTTCTTTAACAGATTTCCATTTCCTAGTTTTATAATCATAAGCTAAGAATATTCCTAAATCATGCAACTGACGATAGTTTACTTTAGCAGTTCCCTTATTATCCATAACATATGCAAAATCGACACTATCGTGAACATAAACAATACGGTCTACAAGTTCTAAAACAGCTTGTTTATAATCATACATATCAAACTTTGTAAGATGTCCTAATTTTAAAGATCTTAAATGCTTTTTAAGTAAATTAACTGGATATCCTAATGCATGAGTATTAGAATAACGATTACATATTTTTTCAATTAATATTTCATCATCATAATGTTCATTTAAGTAAGATGTTATGTAATATGGATCTAAGAATTTAGCATCATCTTCTAAAGCAATTCCGTATCTAACAGCCTTATTACTTCCTCTAAAATCATAACGAATTTGTAATTTACGATTTATTAATTCTGGATTTAAAGCTGTTATACGAATTAACTCAGAAGTTAAATCAACATGTGTTTTAAACTTACCTGTAAATTCATCAATATCTTTTAACTTATATCGATCAAATTTTTCATATTCGTCTTTATTCCATATTACTTCTTTATATTCGTTTTTATCACGAACAACTAGTTTATATTTAACCATTTATATCCCCCTAACCAACTATTTCAATAGTTCGTTTAACACTTGACTTATTACCTGAAGAATCTTCTGCAGTATAAGTTTTATAATAAGTTCCAACTTTATTAGTATCTATATCCCCAGTAATTTCAACCGAAACACTTTTTGTATAATTATCACTAACATTATAGCCCTGCTCAATATATTTAGAACCTAATGGTAATGTAAGTTTAGAATTACCAATTAAAGTAATTGCTGGTGCTTCCTTATCAACAACTTCTACCTCAATAGTTTCACTTTTAGTTAAATTCATAAAAGTTGTATATGAGTATTCAATAACATATTTACCAACTACTTGATTATTAATACTTCCACTTTTTTCTACTTGACTACTAACATCACGATTAAAAAAAGTTGCTCCAACATTATAATCATTACCTACTTCAATAGTCTTAACATTTGAAAAATCAAACTTTATTGAATTATATTGAATAATTATAAAAGCTAGAAATAAACCAAATATAAAACATATTAGAAAACTTACTTTCTTTTTGTCTATTCTATTCATATATCATCACAATATTAGTATATCACAAAACAAAAAAAAGGAACATATAGTTCCTTATTTTCTTTATGGTAGTCTGTATGGAATTCGAATCCATGAATGTTGCCTTGAGAGGGCAATGTGTTAAGCCACTTCACCAACAGACCATTTCAAATGACATATTCATTCTACCATACAAACTCTTCATTTTCAAGATATTAATTTGAAAAAGGCTTTAAATCAGCAGTTATTTCAGCAAGCGTTATTTTCTTATTAGAATCAATATCAATTATTTTATATTTAGTATTTCCCATTTTAAGTTCATGCATGTAAGATAACTGTCTTAAACCATGACGTGATAAAATTCTTTCTTGTAATGTTTTACCATCACTATCTTTCATCGCAAAAACAATATCAACACATGCAGTATCTAAAGCACATATATCTCTACTTGCTAGAATACCAACGTTAGGTGTAACAACAGGTTCCGCACTAACTCCTTCGCAATCACAAGAAACACTCATATTACGCATAACATTAATAAATGTAACTTTTTCTTTAAAGTGATCAATAGTAGCTTTTGTAGATTCTGTCATTCTTTCCATGAATTCCTCTTCATTAACTGACCACTGTCCTTCACCAGGATTTGAATGAATCATTGCTTTACCTACTTTAGCATCAGCACATCCAATACCAATATTCTTATTTGATCCACCAAAGCCACCCATTGTATGACCTTTAAAATGAGTTAAAGTAATTAGTGAATCATATTTAGTAATGTTCTTACCAACACTCATATAATTAAAGTGTTTACCACCCATAACAGGTAAATTAACTGTCCCATTCTCATCTATTATATCAACAGGGCAAAAATTCCAACCATTTACTTCTAATGTTTTACGATGTTTCTCAGTTGTATCACGATCTCCTTCATAATAAGTATTAGTTTCAATTATAGTAACATTTTTACATTCATCTTGAATAAATTCCTTAATCCAAGAAGATGGAATAATATTAGGGCCATGTTGCTCACCGGTATGTAGTTTAATAGCAATATTACCATCAATATTTTCATTTACTTTCTCATAGGCCTTTTTTAAACCTTCAGGACTAAGATCTCTAGTAAAATATATTACTGATTCTTCACTATTTCTTTCATTAAAAGGAATATATACATTACCTTTCATAATAACACCTCACTATCTTTTATCATCATTATAACATATTATTTTTATATTGATATTAATTAAATAGTGGTATATAATAAGAAACAATTTATGGGGGCATATATATGAGTTTAGAATTAAGAAATCTAAAAAAAGAATATTTACGTAATATATTAACTGTAAGTTTAAGTAATCGTAATTATTCGACAGTAGTTTTAAATGCAAGTTTTCCTTTAGACGAAGTTAGAGATATACTTGAGGAATTAAAGAAAGAATTTAATATAGCTAATTTAATTATTAAAGATTTTCACAGTGATGAAATTAAAGCATTTTATGAAACAAATCCAAGTGAAACAGATATTGAAAAATTTATTCCTAAATATCCTAAAACTATCGGAAATATAAAATATATTTATTTCGAGAATGTTACTGATACAGATCAAGACTTTTATGGTGACATTGGTAGTAAATATTTTAAAGATTTAAAAAGATACAACAAAGAATTATTTGAAAAAATGGATAATAAAAATAATGAAGATGTAACAGTCACAGCTTGTCCTAATAAAAAGTGGGCAGAAAGTTTACTTGGAAGCGAAGATAAATTAGATGAATTGTGGTTAAGAATAAGCAAAACTTTATTAAGTTATGACGCTTTAAAAAAGGATGTCAAAGAAAAAGTAGAAAGAAAAAATGAACTAAATAAAATGGGTATTCGTAAATTAAATTTCTATACAAATTTGGGAACAGATTTAAGAATAGCTTTAAATCCCCACTCTATTTGGTGCTGTGAACCTAATAATATAGATGGTAAGACTAATTTTTTTAATTATCCAGGTTACGAAATATTTACTTCTCCAGATTGCTATTCAGCGGAAGGTAAAATTGTCTTATCACGAAAAGAAAAATTCTACTATGACATTATGGTAGAGAAAGCAATATTTGAATTTACTAAAGGAAGATTAATAAGTTGTAAATCAAATAACGAAAATTTTGAAGGTATTTTACTATATAAACCTAATAAGATGAATAGAATTGGTGAAATAGCTTTAGTACCAAAGGATTCTCCTCTAGCGCAACTAGAAGACTTCTATAATTCTCCTTTATTAGATGAAAATTCTGGTTGTCACTTTGCTTTAGGATATTATATTAGTGAATGTGCAAATATCGATAAAGAAAAAATAGATAAAAATGGCGCTAGATATTATCACTATAATACTTCTTTATATCATACTGATTTAGTATTTGGAAACGATAGCATAACTGTCGAAGCAGAAACAAAAGACAAAAAGAAGATTCTATTAATGGATCAAGGTAAATGGAAAATATAAAAAGATGGTAATTTGTTACCATCTTTTTTCTTTTAACAAACAAAAAAACTAATTCAAATGAATTAGTTTAATTACAAATGGTAGCGACGGAGAGATTCGAACTCACGACCTACCGGGTATGAACCGGTTGCTCTAGCCAACTGAGCTACATCGCCATTACAAACAACAAATTGATTATATCAAATGTTGTTTGTAAAATCAATAGTTTTTTATATAACTTTTTATTTTATAGGGTATGTTCCTAATCTCTTAACAAAGGCTTTTTGATAAGAATTAGAATTACCTACATCGACCATTTCTCCATCAGGAATAAAAGCATATAAACCATCAGTTTTTCTTATTTCATCTAAAACAGAAGTTATTTGGTATTCCCCTTTTTCTGTTTTACCATTATTTATATTTTGATCAAGTAATTCAAATACTTTAGGTGTTAGAACATATTCACCAAATACAGAATAATATTCTTTTTTTCCATCATTAGTAGTATATAAATATTTACTTGCAAAATCAGTATCAGGTTTTTCTGTCATTTTAGAAACACTAAATGCATTAGCATTATTACTTATTTCTCCTGTTAGAATACCATATTTATAAACATCTTCTAAAGGAGTAAGAGATGCTGTTACAATTGCATTTCTATTTTTGGCATAATAATCAAGAAGTTGTTTAGATACAGGAGTTACGTTATTAGTTTGATATACTTGATCCCCTAATACTAAAAGTACATCTTCATTACCGGCAAATTCTTTAGCACAGCTAACTGCATGTCCTAAACCTAGTTTTTCTTTTTGATAAGCATAGGTTACCATTGAGCCTATTTTTCTTATAAAATCTTCATATTTTTTGGCTTCAGGAGATAATTTGTCATATACCTCTTTACTTAAATCACTAAAGAATGCATCATATATCTCTTTTTCTTCTTCATCGATTACTAAACAGAATTCTGTTATGCCAGAATTATATAATTCTTCAAGTAGAATCATAAGTACTGGTTTAGTAAGACCATCCTTATCAGGAAGTGGTAAGAAGGCTTTTTTAATAGCTTTAGTTACAGGAAACATTCTAGTTCCGTAACCCGCTAAAGGAATAATAGCTTTCTTTATAATACTTGTCTTATCAAAAGTTAAAGAATAAGCATTTAGTTTTAAATCAGTAGTCAAATAATCAAGTAGTTTTCTTTGACTTTCTTTATCTTTACATAAGAACTGAATTGATCCATCTCCTTGTGAACCTACACCTTTATATCCATAACAGTATTCATGTACTTTTGAATCATTAAATAGATTGTGTAAAATAGGTGCTTCTAATTCACTAGAATTAGGGGCTACTAATTTATCAAAATCTTTTTGAGCCTTAATCATTAGCTTACCTAAAGAATAAGAATCCCCTTCTTTTAATAATTTAGTAGCTAAAGTAACATTAAGCTCATTTAAAGCTCCCAAACAGTATTGTACTTTTTCATCACTTAAGCATCTTGGGAATGGAAAACTTTTATTTAAATCATTTAATATCTTAACAGTATCTTTATGACTCATTAAATCGGCAAATACGAAGTAAAAGTCTCCTCCGACTGGTATTTCCTTATAATTGATCTTATCCCCGTCAAATTCCATTAAAATAGGTTTTTTACCAAACGCGCAAGCTTGATCTAAACGTCCACATTTAGATGGAGTTTGAGTTTCTCCTAGATAAGCAATATCCATTTCTTTTTTTATATCTAAATTGAGATTATATAGTTTACTATATGCTCTTGCTATTAAAACACATAAAGCAGCACTTGAAGAAAGCCCTTTTTTCTCTGGTAAGGTAACATTAGTTATATCAATATCAATACCACCAACATTATATTTACCTTTTAAAACAGCTGCTACTCCCGCTGCATAGCACCAATATGGATCAGTACCAGCAACTTCTTTTAACTTATCTAAATTCATTTCACATTCAAAATTTTTAGATCCATTTTTAATTTTAAAAGTAGATGCTTTCTTAATTTCAGCTTCAATACCCTCTTCAATACCAGTTACTATTGCATACCCTTTATTAATTGCATCATTTTCTAAACGATATTTTCCTGCCCAGTCACTATGTTCACCAAATAAACATAGTCTTCCTGGAACAAATACTTTTATACTATCCATTTTCTTTACCCTTACAATAAATTAAAGTAAATAGATTCATTAGATGCAACTTATTTAATAATAAATAGATAAATACAACAGCTTTAATATAAAATTGCTCTTTTTTTGGATATATCTTAGCCTTAATATTGTTTGCTTCTAGCCAGTCAAATACTTCTTTATGTTTTAATATGTATTCTTTACGAGTTGCTCTTTTACCAGCTACTAATAAATAATATATCGCTTGTTTAATTATTGTATAATTTATTAATTTAAAGTTATTTTTATAATATTTTTTATTAATTCTCGCAAGTAATTCATCACCAGCCTTAATAAAATCAACTTTAAATGAACGATATATTGTTTTAGTTAAACTTGTTGTGTTGTAATAATATCCATATCCTGTGTTTTCAATTGCCACAACCTTTTTAGCAAAACTTGCTGCGATTACAATAAAATCATAATCTTCGCAATATTTTAAATCAGGATATAATATATTATTATTTTTAATAAAATCACTACGATATAATCGAGCCCAAGGAGTACATGCTGTAAACTGTACCCAAGAATTATTTTTACGTTTAACAACAGATTGCATCTCATAATTTACATTAAAATTTTTATAACCTGAGATAACAATATCTGCTTTTTCTTTTTTTAATGCTTTAAGCATAACTTCTAAATAATCTACTTCTAAAAAATCATCAGCATCTATAAACATCATATATTTACCAGTTGATTTTTTAATTCCATCATTACGAGCTTCAGCTTGACCAGCATTTTCCTTATCAATTATTATTAAATCTTTATGTTTTCTTTTATACTTCTTTAAAACAGAAAGGGTTCCATCTTTGGAACCATCATTTACTACAATTACTTCAATATTTTTATGAGTTTGATCATAAATACTATCTAAGCATTTAGTTATAACTTTTTCTGAATTATAAGCAGGTATTATTAAACTAATTTTGTCTTTCATAATATCCCCCTGACAAGCAATTATTTTTTAGGCATTTCTGCTTTAATAATTGATATTTCCTGAACAAGAAGTCTAATCTTATCTTTTTGATTAGTTACAATAACAGTTAAAGCTAAATTAATAACTAATGAAAAACTAATAAGAATAGTTAAAATCATATTTGAAGGTGTTTGAAATCCAAGGAATGCTGTAATTCCTGTCATTACTCCCGGTATTAAAGTAAATATAATTAACATTATACTTGGAAATAACCAAATAAGCGAATATTTAATTGAGATATTTCTTTTTCTTACTAAACAAAGAACACTTACTATTAACACCAATAAAAATGTTATAGCAGCAATTATTAAATTCTTTGGCATTATCTCTTACCTCCTTTACCAATAAATAATATTGATAAAATTACATTAATCATATAATAAGCATCTTTCCATGCTCTTATTGAAGAAGTTCCTGTTTCTCTTTCATTCATTTTTACATGAACTTCTTTAACTTTATAACCCTTTTTAAGTATTAAAGTAGTTGATACTGGTTCTGGATACTCAACTGGATAAGAATTGGCAAATTCTTTAATAATACTCTTGTTAATAGCGCGCATTCCTGAAGTAGTATCATATATCTTTTTACCTGTTGTTAGTTTAATAAAGAATGAAATCATATTAATTCCCATTCTTCGAGCAGCTGTTGATTTAAAGTTCTCTGCTTTCTTGTTAACAAATCTTGAGCCAATAACCATATCAGCTTTATTCTCACGAAGTGGCTCTAAAATATCTTTAGCATAACTAACATTATGTTGACCATCCCCATCATATTGAATAGCATAGTCATAATTATTATCTAATGCATATTTATAACCAGTTTGAACAGCTCCACCAATACCTAAATTATTAATTAATTTAACATGATTAATGTTATTTTCTCTTAATATTTCTTCTGTATTATCTGTTGATCCATCATTTATTACAATTACATCATAATTAGTTTTATTTTCTTTATTGTAATTATAAATTGTCTCAACAGTCTTTTTAATACATGCTTCTTCATTATAAGCAGGTATTATAAATAATATTTTTTCTTCTTGTTTTTTCATAACACACCTCATAATTATTTATATTTTTTTAATTTATATATATAAACAATAATATACATTAATAAAAGAATTGATACTGATGTTAAATATGAGACAGATGCTCCAAATACACCATATTCTTTTACTAAGATATTTGATATAAATAATGTAATAATTGAATCAATTATAAACATAACTAATTGTGATAATGTTGAACGCATCACAATTAAGGAAGTAGACAAGATTATTGCTATCTCATAAATAGTAGCTCCTATTATAATAACAAGTAAATCTGATCTATAACTTGTTAAATCGACGCCATATAATAAGTTAAGTACTGGTATTCCTAAATAGTATGCAAGTACTAAAGAAATTAATCCAAATACTAAAATAATATTAATCATTTGAAGAGTTAAATTATTAAACTCTTTTTTATTTACGTTAATAGTATTTTTTAACTTATTTAAAACAGGATGAATAACAAATTGCCCAAATAGTAATAAAACACTTGCTGGCATAGCGATTATACCAAATATTGTTTGTAATTCACTACTTAGATTATTATCAATTGCATATTTACTAGCATTTATTATGTAATAAGTTAAGAAAGAAAATCCAAACGAATAAATACCAGTTTTAAATACTTCAAATACTTTTTCTTTATTAAATTTATTTAATTTAAATTTAACTAATTTTAAATTCTTTTTATCATAGATGAATATACCTAAGATATTTACAAGGTTAAGCATCATTATTGCTGCAAACATACTCTTAGTTAAATGATCAGTTAAGATAAATAAACTAATACCAATAATTGCTTTTACAAATAATGATCTTCCTACTTTGTATAATTCATCTTTCTTTTGAATTATAGCGTACATTCCATCAGCAAATGCTTCACACATTTTATATACTGTTAAACTTATTAAAATAATAGATTTATGCATACTATAATCTTTAGCAAAGCAGTATATAAATGATATTACAAGCATTAATAATGCTGTAATTATTTTGCTATAAAAATATGCTGAGTCATCAGTCTTCTTATTAGTATCTGTTACTTGGAATACTCTTCCTGAATAACAACCTACTGTAAAAAATAAGCAAGCAACAGAGAATCCAATATTAAAAATACCAGCTTCATTAACCCCATTTATTCTTGTAACAGCTATTAAGAAAAATAATGAGGAGAAAGAAGAAAATGTACTTCCAATTAAATTCCAAACTATATTTTTCTTATCATTATTTTTCATATTTACCCATTTTCTTTACATATTGTTTTTCAAGTTCTAGGTATCCAGTTTCAAGATCTTTAAATTTCTTACATGGAATACCAATATTTAAAGTATTTGGTTCTAGAGATTTATTAACTAAACTCATTGCACCTACTCTAGCGCCATCACCAACAGTTACACCGGGAAGTACTGTACAACCTGTTCCTATTAATGAATGTCTACCAACATGTACGTGAGCTTCAGTTACTCCTCTAAATTCTTCAGGAACAGTTGGATTTGTCATATATTTTCCTGAATAATCATCAGTAGCGGCATAAATTGCTGAACGAGATGAAATTCCTGAGAAATCATCAAATGATACTCCGGCATCACCAGCAAATATTAATACTGCTGCTGAAATATGAATATTGCTTCCTAATGTAATCTTACCACTTAAGATACAAAAGTCATCAATACGTACATTATTTCCAATACTTATGTTTTTAGCACCATATATTTGACAATTTCTACTGATCAAAACATTTTCTCCATATGAAGCAAGTCCTAATCCCTTTAATTCTTCTTCAGTATAAAAACTACTCATATTCTCACCTATTTCTTTAAAACCTTCACTTTATTATTAATTGTTTCACAAATATATTTAATTTGTTCATCCTCTAAATCAGGATATAGAGGTAAAGATAAAACATGTTCTGATGCATATCTAGCATTCTTAATATCTTTTTCTTTTACCTTTGTGTAATCATTATCTGAACATAGTGGATAGAAATACTTTCTTGAGAAAATATTTTCTTCTTGTAATGCTTCAAATAATTCATCTCTTGTAATTCCACTCTCATCATTTATAATAACAGGGAAATAAGAATAATTCCATTTAACTCCTTCTTTAGGTTTAAATGTATCAATACCTTTATTACTTTCAAGTAAATCATAATATAATTCAACTTTTTCTTTACGAGTTTCAATTATTCTATCAAGTTCTGGCAATAAAGATAATCCCATTGCACAAGCAAATTCATTCATCTTAGCATTAAATCCTGATTCTTCAACTAATGTTGTTTTTTCATTAATACCAAAATTCTTTAAGATTGTTAAATGATCATGTAGGTATCCATCATTGCCTACTACCATACCACCCTCAATTGTATGGAATAACTTAGTTGAATGGAATGATGCCATTGTAGCATCTCCATAATTATAAATTGATTTACCGTTAATAGTTACGCCAAATGCATGGGCTCCATCATAGAATACTTTTAAATTATGCTTTTTAGCAATCTTATCAATTGCTTCTACATTACAAGGAAAACCATATACATGAACTGGCATAATAGCTACTGTTTTATCAGTAATTAAACTTCCTATTTTAGTTTCATCAATTGTAAAATCATCTAATTTAATATCACAGAATACTGGTTTTAATCCATTATTAACAATTGCATTAATTGTTGAGATAAATGTATAAGGAGTTGTGATAACTTCACTACCTTTTTTAAAATTATAACTTTTTAGCATTGCTTCTAAAGCCATATGTCCATTACAGAATAGTGTTATATCATCATTACCGATTAATTCTTTTAATTTACCTTCAAACTCTTGATGAAGTGGTCCTTGATTAGTTAACCATTTACTATCAAATATTCTTTTAACATAAGAAGAATATACTTCAAAATCTGGTAAAACTGGACGTGTTACTAATATCTTCTCATTTTTATTCATTATTTCCATCCCTTTCTAAGAGACATAATTAATATTACATATTTACATACAGCAGCAGGAAGTAAAATGATTGCACTTATCACTTTACCTATACCATAACGTTTTCTTATATATTTTAAGAATTCTTTTAATTTCTTAAAATTGCCTGATTTTATACATATTAAGATCATTATTCTAATACGATAAAATAAATCTTTCTTAATCTCTTTAATATATTTATAATTAGGATTCTTATCAATAATATTACCTAATTCAAAGATAATATCATTATATCCTACTAATACTCCAGCTAGTCCTCTAGAACTATAGGAGTTTTCATTAACAACATATCGATAAGTACCTAACTTATCTTTAAGTATTTTAGCTTTACCTTCTATAACAAAGCATGTTTTTATTGCATAATCAGTACATAATTTAGCACCGATAGTAGCATCTGCTATTTTATTTACAATATCATTTTCATTGCGATACATAATACTTAATGTTGGATAATAATTATATTTAGCTAGTTCTTTAGGTCTTTCATATTCCTCATGATACATATAAAGAGGAATATCTTTAGTTAACAGTTCACCATATTGATTTCTAACATATACATCATGACCACAAGAAAAGTAATCAGGATGTGTTTCTAAAAACTTAAATTGTTTATCTAGTTTACGAGTGCTTTCCCAGTAATCATCGCCTTCTAAAACAGCAATATAATCTCCTGTTGCTTTATTAAATACATTTACTAGGTTTTGAGCAACTCCTACATTTTTCTTATTTAAAATTAATTTTATGTTTTTATGTTTTTCTTTATATTTTTTTAATATTTCTCTTGTTTTATCTTTTGAACAGTCATCACCAACAATAATTTCTAACTTAAAATCACCTTTTTGTTTTAATACACTATCAAGAGCTTGTTTGATATATTTTTCATGATTGTAAGTTACTATTGCTACTGAAATCTTCTTCATAATGCTCACCTCTTTTATTATAACATACATATACTAAAAAAAGTAGGAAAACCTACTTTTTTACCTTATAAAATAAAGAAACTATCTTAGCTGCTGCCGATACTATTGAAGTACTATTTCGAATAGCTATTTCTTTAAATATTGCTTTACCTCCGATTGTAAGAGAAGCAGTTATTGCTGTTACAATTAAAGATACGAGTAAAAGTGATGAATTTAAAGCGTTTGCTACTAATACGGATAATGTAGCTGCTGCAGTACCTGAGATAATGCCACAGATATCACCGACTACGTCATTACATACAGAAGCTACTTTAGCACTATTTTTTATCATTAATACCGCGATATCCGCACCCTTAATTTTTCTTGCACTCATCGCATTTAATGGGCCAATATCTGCGCTTGTTACTGCTACTCCAATCATATCAAACATTATACCAATAAATATAAATACTAGTAATACTATTATTCCCACAATCATATTAACATCATTTAAGATTGATGTTGACGCAAAGGAAAAGACAAATGATATAGCAAAAGCTAATAAAGATATTGTTAATATCCATCCTATATTTGAATTTTTCTTTTTTTCTTTTTTAAACATATTATCACCTACATCCATTATAACACAAAAATAAAAAGGACTTACGTCCTAATTAATTGAAATCGATGGCTAACCAAATAGTTAACTTTGTGTCTTAGGTCAAGTAAGATTTCCCCCAACTCTACAAATCCGTTACCAGAAATGCGGTTCCCCTTTAAAGAATTGTGTATGGCGTTACCGGTCATACGACTTGATTACCACTTAGTACACACTATAAACCTATTTGATATTACACTCTAGGAGATTTCCTCAGCAACTAATTTATTACTAATTCTTTTTTGCAAATAGGATTTCAAAACGCGATCTTTATTTGATTCTAGCTAAAAATTAAATAAAATTGCTCGTTTATCCCTCGTACTCACTCAAGACAAGCTACACTATCCATAGCTTTCGCCACATGATAGGTTTAATCCTAGTTCGTAATAAGTCAAGTCAATATGCAATATATGTATATGCTTACCACAAGACTAGGTCTCCCAAAACATTGGGTCGGGATCGTATGCCATTACGGTCGCCCAATATTTCATTTCCTCCAGCACTCACCCCAAACTGGGCGTAAGAAGCAAGCACCACAGGCTTCACAGATATGCTCTTTAATGGCTTTTTAGGTCCATCTTCGTAATAAATCCCATTGACTAGAATAATGCGCCAATCAAATTTATGTATTAATAATAGCATATTTTGACAATTTTGTCAAAATGAGCTAGATACGCTTCATTACTAATTTATTTAATTTATTAGTAAAATAAGCAATAATTAGAATAATTGGAAGCGCTATAACTAAGTTTAAATACATATTCATATGCCCATTAAATAATGCACATACACATTGTTGAATAAAGAATGAATATAAATATATTTCATATGTTATATCTTCTAAAACAGGAATATGGAACTTAAAGTTATAACCTATCGATAAAATAATATATGGAAGAATTGTTATTTTAGCTATATCAAAATATCCTAAGATAGTAGCTATTATAAATATAACAGTTAATCCTAAAGTTAGTTTTAAATCAAATTTAATTTTATCCTTATGAATATAAAATAAACCGCTCATATAAAATATTAGAGCTAAAGATAAAGGAATAAATAATGCATTATTTATTAGTAGCGCAGCTACTAATATGCCACATCCTAATAAACCTATTTGTAATTTAAGATTCTTCTTTTCTAATATTTTCAATTTATAAAGAATAAATATTCCTATATAACACAAAAATTCTACTGGTATAGTCCAAAGAGATCCATTTATTGAATCACTATAAACATTATTTACAAATACACCACTTATTTTATGGGTTGTTATAAGAAGTGAATTCATAACAAAATATAAAATAGAACCACTATTTAAATAAGTAAATAAACTTTCATCATAGAATATTGGTGCTATTAAAAATGTAGTTATAAATAACATAATAATTAATGGTGGGAATATTCTTTTAACTCTTTTTACAAAGTATGTTTTAGCATCTGCCCCAATACAACTTTTAGTAATAAAGTATCCACTAATAACAAAGAATATACTTACAGCAAACTTCCCTAGGAAGCTACTTACACTATTTACTTCCCCTGTTGATATAGGCCTAATATGGGAAACAATTACCATAATAGCTGCTGTTAATTTTAATAAACTATATGAATTATTTTTTGCCATTACTTATCTCCGATAATGAATAGACTTTAGCTATTAAATAAGCTACTACTTTATTATGGAATCTTTTTAATATTTCATAGTCTTCTTTGGTACGAATATTATCTTTTATAATAGCAGTTGTTGTAGAATCACTATGAATTCTATGTCCCATTAAATGTTCTGGTATATAAACAAATCTACCATCTAATTTAGATAATCTTTCCCAAGCATTCCAATCGACATCGCACTTTAATTCACTAGCATATATAGGAAACTTAACTTTATCTTTATTAAATGTTACGGCTGGGCAACATATTGAGCATCCGTAAGCAAGTACTTTTCTTTTTCTTTTAAGTTCATTACTTCTTGCAATATTTAATAATGGTTTTAAAAGAATATTTTTAATACGCATATTAATACCATTAGTAGTATTACCTGTATCACGCATTTCATAGTAATTAGGGAATATTATTAAAGCATCATTATATTTATTATAATATTCAACTACTTTACTAGAATATTCATAATCATAGATATCATCTTGATGAGCTACAGTTACTAATTTAGTTTTACCAGCTTTAATAGCAAAATCAAAATCATAACCAATACCTTTTTTACCTTTATTAACGATAATATCTAATTTATATTTTTTAGCAATTTTAGTTATAAAATCGTTTGGTGTTGAAGTTGCAATAACAACTTCTGATTTATATTTTTGGTTTTGTACAGACTTAATACACTCTTCTAAATATGGTGATTCTTTATAAGCAAGTACAACGAAAGTATGTATTATTTCTTTTTTCAAGATAAAAACCTCCTAACTTATCATTGATATAAATTCACTTAAACTTGTTGTGTTATGAATTGTTTTTCTTGGTACTAAGAATTTATTAATTCCTTTAGTAGCATGTTCTCTACCACCCTTAAAAGCCATCGTAAATCCGGCTTCTTTTAATAAGTTCATGGAATAATCATTATATTCATAGAAAGGCCAAGAAAAATATGTTGTGTTATCTAATTTTTCTCTGCTTAATTTAAGATCAGTTAATATTTTATTTTTATCTAAACACTTAATCGGACTTCCTTGTCCACCAGGACAAGCTCCTGTATAGTGAAGATTATCTGTATGTGAATGTGTTTCAATATATTTAGAATTATATACTTTAGCATTCTTATATAGACTGGTAATCATAAATAGTGTTGCATGTAAATCATATTTACGAAGTAAATTTAGATTTTCGTCAACAAACCAACCATCATCAATAGTAATTGTAATACTATTCTTAGGTAAATTAATTTTACCATCTAACCATAAATCTAAATCACGCATTGTAGTTGTATAGTAGTTATGATCTTTTAAATATTTATAATGTTCATCTACTTGTGCAATACTAGAACAAATTACAGTATTTGAACATTGATTCTTATTACTATCATTATATACATAATGATACAAAACTACAGGAATACGGTCTGCTCCGACAGTTTGCGTATTACTATTATCTTTTAATGTTGCTTCATCTTTCTTGATATAGAATAATTGATTATTATAAGCTACATAATATTTATCTGTATCATTAATTAAAAGTGGTAAATCAATACCTTCTTTAATTGATAAATTATTCCCCTTATCATCATAGAATCTTGTAACTGCTTCAGTTACGACATTCTTATTAAACGGAATATAATTTGTAAAACGCGTATCATATGTAAATTCATCAGTTTTACTAACACTTGTATATTTAACATAATAATCTAAATCTTTTATTTTAAAATACTCATCTTTATAGTCTTTTATTTTTTTATCTTCTAAGATGAGATTCATATCACCTGAAATAGATCCTGCTAAAACATATTTATCTTTATCTTTTTTATATAAAGCTGTCTCATTAACTGTTTTAACATAAGTATTATAATTTGCTTTAATATTTTTTAAGATTAAGCTATGTTCTTTATTAGTTTTCTTTACTTCTTTATTATGTCTATCAATAAAATAATATATATCAAAACCGGCTGCTAATAAAAATAGAACTACAATAATTATAAAAATAATTTTTTTCTTTTTAGATACGCCCATATTATCACCATAATAAGTATATCATAAATAACAAAAAATAGAAGCATTGCTTCTATTTTTTTAATGCATTTATATCAATTTTTTTAGCTTTATTCTTTTCAATAAATAATCCTAAAATACGTAAGATATTCGCTGTTAAAGGAAATTTTACCTTATTCTTTAAAAGCACTTTATAACTTTCTTTAAAATTATTATAGTATCCTTTTAAACCGTTAGTACTAACTCCACCACTACGCATAAATACAAAAGTCTTATCAATATATTTTAATTTAACATCTTTATTAATGATACGAACCATAAAGTCTAAATCAGCTGTGATATGATATTTTTCATCAAATGATCCATATTTAGCATACACTTCTTTTTTTAAATATAAAGTTGGGTGTGGTGGATGCCAAGCTAATCTTTTCTTAACATTACCATACTTTAAATAACGATATGGTTTTTCTAATTTATTATCTAACATTAATAAATTAGAATATACTCCATCTACATCTTTTATATTTTTAACTATATCACTAAATACATGAGTACTCGCTAAAACGTCATCTGAATTAATAAAACCAATGATATCGCCACTTGCTAAATTAATACCTTTATTCATAGCGTTATATAAACCTGTATCTTTTTCTGATATTACTTTTAATTTGCCTTTGAATTTATCTTTATATTTATCAACAATATCTAAAGTATTATCTTTACTTTTACCATCAATAATTAAATATTCATAATTATCATAATCCTGTTTTAAAACAGATTTTAAAGTATCCTCGATAGTTTTACCAGAATTATAAGAAGTGGTTATTATTGAAATTCTCATAGTATTTCCCCTTTAATAAATATCTAGGCATATTATAGCATAAAAAAGAAGCTTTACGCTTCTAAAAATTGTTTTTACTAAAGAATCTATCATTATCAAGATAATCTTTCCATTTATCTTGCATATATTCTTGTTCTTTTTTAAATCTATTAGCTTTTTCTTCTGTTACTTCGTATCCACGTGAACGAGATTCATAGTGATACATTGTAATATTTGATAAGCAAACATTATAATATCCTTTTTTAAGTAATTTTAAGTTAAAATCAACGTCATTTAAAGCTACGGTAAGATTTTCATCTAAACCTCCTACTTCATCCCATTTCTTACGTGAAACAAGTAAACAAGCGGCTGTTACGGCTGAATAATCAAATGGCATAACAAGTCTTCCCATTAAACCACAATCATTTTTATCTGCGGCTACATAAATATGTCCAGCTACACCACCATAACCTAGAACAACACCAGCATGTTGAACTTTATTATCTGGATATAATAATTTAATACCAACCGCTCCAACATGCTTTTGACTAGCGTATCCTACCATTTTATCTAGGAAATCAGGTTCAATTACTTCTGTATCATTATTAAGAAGTAAGATATATTTACCTTTTGATTTTTTAACTCCTAAATTATTAATCTTTGAGTAATTAAATGGGCCTTCTGCTTTTACAATATGGAAGTTTTTATGTTTACTTTCATATTCTTTAAATAATTTAATTGATTCTTCTTCATCAGAATCATTATCTACTAAGATAATTTCAAAATTTTTATAAGTACATTTATTGTATAATGAATCAACACATGTTTTAACTAATATACCATAATTACGAGTTGGTATAATAATTGAAACTAATGGATTATCATGTTCATAATCAATTAAATATGTACTTACTTTAGGATTAGGATATACTTTTCCTTTAATCTTTCTTCTTTTTAAAGCATCAGTTAAAGCTTTAATTGAAGCATCATTAGTATAATCTTTATTTCCTAAATATCCCGCTGTTGAAGTAGCACTCATACGCCAGTGATATAAAATTCTTGGTATATGATAAATATTGTTTGTTTTCTCAACAACTCTTAAGAATAAATCATAATCTTGTGATCCATCATATTCACTTCGAAAACCACCTACACTATCAACAATACTTTTTCTAATCATTGATAAATGGCAAATATAATTAACTGCCATAAAAGTGTCTGGCGAATAATCAGGTTTAAAATGTGGTTCAATTCTTTTACCATTATAATCAAGTTTATCTTCATCTGAATAAATAAAATCTAATTCTTTATTCTTATTTAAAGCTTCAACCATAAAATACATAGCATCTTTAGCAACAGTATCGTCATTATCAACTAACATAATAAATTCGCCGGTTGCTATTTCAATAGCACTATTACTAGCTTTTGAAATCATGCCATTTTTCTTACGATAAACTACTTTAACACGTTTATCTTTTTTCTTATATTCTTCTAAAGTTTCTTTAGTTTCTGGATTAGAAGAATTATCATCAGCAATACAGATTTCAAAATTAGTATATGATTGCTCTAAAATACTATCCAAGCATTCACTAAGTAATTTTCTACTAACATTATATGTTGGAATAATAACAGATATTAATGGATTATATTTGAATTTCTTATGTACAAAATCTTTTTCTGTTTCTAAAATCCATTTATTATAAGCCTTACTATCAACATATAGAGTAGATACACCACCACTTCTTTTAAGAACAGTAATGAATGACTTAATATATTTTTTCATTGCTTTTGGTGGTATTAAAAAATGATGTCTATACCAAGCAAAATAGATAGCCTTTTTTATTAATCTAAATACTTTACCAAACTTTTTCATAAACCCTCCTATATCCAAAATCTATTTATAATAACGTAAGCTAAATAGCCTACTAAAATTATATAATATACTATTTCATATATTTTAAATATTTTTATATTTTTATTTTTCCCAGTACGCACAAATAGTAAACTAAATAATGGTAATAATGGTATAAAGTATCTTCCTTGAACACCACTAACTCCAATATTATGTTCACTTATATATTTTACTTTATCAAGTATTCCTATACCACTAAATTCTTTAAAATCATATACATTACGAACTGTCCAGTCATATAAAGCAAGTTGAATAATTATAAAGAATATTAGAATAAATATAAATATAAATATTTTATCTCTTTTACTTAAATTAACTTTCTTTTCTTCTTTAACACAAGTCATAAAGATGAAATATGTTAGGAAGATAAATATTCCATATATATAAGATGTTTTAATATTAAGCCATGCTAAATTACCTACTAAAGTATAAACATAACCAAATACATGTTCTTTTAAAGTAAAGAAAATCGTTTTTATTAAACCTATTGGATTTAATAAGAATGCAAGTAACACATTATATTCACCTATACGTTTAACTACTAGTATTCCAAGAATAAAAATAATTATAAAAGCTATTATAATAAATATTTTATTCTTTTTAATAACATCTTCATTGATTACAAATTTACCTATTTTTAAATCATATTTTTTAAGAGGTATTAAGAATATTAATGTTCCTAATAAAATATAAGGTATTTTTACTAAAGCTATCCCCATTAACATTAAGAGAATATATATAGCGTCTTTAGTTTCAAACTCATTTTTCTTTTCTTTAATATGTAGTATATAAGCTATTAATAAATAAGATAAACTAAATAACATTACATCATAAGAAAATGACCCTGCTTGTTGAATACAAATAGGTAAAAGCATTATCAACTTAAATGGTAATTTGTTATAAGGATAATACTTTAATGCTTTATATACAAAGAATGCATAGAATAAAGCGGCAAACATTTCCCCTAATATAATAGTAATCACATAAGGCAATTTAAATACATTACCTATTAAAATACCGACTGCTTGAGGTAAATGACCTAGCATTGTAATCTTTGGCGTACCTAAAGTTAATTTAGGCCCTTTATCTTTTAAATCATAGTTTTTAATATCAAACTTTTTATTAAGATCAAGCGCAATATCTTTACCACCAGCATATGATTCATAACTAATATCAATATCAGATCCTAATTCTTGATAGATGAATCCAATATGCTTAAACTCATCAGGCACTTGATAATAAGGTATTAATACTGAGAATATAAAACAAACTAAGAATACAATGATTGCAAATATTAAATTATTATTTAAAAATTTCTTTATATCTTTCAACGACATACTCCCATGTATATTCTTTTAAAATTCTTTCTTTAGCAAGTTTACCATATTTATTTAAATCTTTCTTTGTAAAAGTATCAACTTTATTTAATACTTTACTTAAGCTACCAGTTTTTTTATTAAAATATAGAGTTGCTTTTTCTCCTACTTCTTTATTGTAAGCTACATCAAATAAAATGTTTAAATTGGTAGTTGCTAAAGCTTCAAGTAATGAAGGATTAGTTCCACCAGCACTATGTCCATGAAGATAACTAAAAGCATTATTTCGAATATAAACAAGTCCAACTGCATCATAGAAACTACCAACAAATTTGATACGTTTATCTTGATCAAAATGAGTCTTTTCTTTTAATACTTCATAATATGGATTGTTTTCAATGTTAGAAATAATTACTAAGTCTCTTTTAACTTTACTTTTCATAAATTCCTTAATAATTATTTCATAATTATTTTCCGGAACAAATCTACCTACAATTAAATAATAATTATTTTCTTTTATTTTATATTCTTTAAATAATGATTTAACACTATCAGTTTTAACAATTTCTTTATCTAAATATGCTCCATAAGCTATAAAATATGTATCTTTATTATATTTTTTATATTTTTCATCAACATATTTTTTAATAGCTTTAGAATCGCATATTACTTTATCACTATATTTAATCATTACTCTTTCACTTATTTTAAAATAAGTTTTAACAATAAAATTCCATTTATCTCTTGTCCACTCAAGACCATCTGGGTTTAAATATACTTTAACTCCACGTTTCTTAAGTGGATGAATTAAAAATGGATAGAATGGCCCCATACGGCAACCTAACACATAAACAAATACATTTTCTAAATTATTATCTTTAATATATTTATTTACTTGTCTTAAACCTCTTAAAGCATAAATAAACATCATAGCAGATCCGTTATTAGGGGCATATGTCTCAAGACAATTTACCCCTCCTTTTTTAATAACGGTATAATCTTCTTTTTTATTATTAGTTAATTCTACTACATGAAAATTAACATCTTTATCATTATAATTTTTTAATAAATTAGTAACAAAAGTTTCCCAGCCACCATATTTAGCTTCATAACCTCTTGCTCCTATAATAATAATATTTTTCATCTAATCACCCACTAACATTCTGCTTTATAAACATATATACCATCATAGTAATATATTTTTTCTAGATTTGGATAATCTAATTCTTCAGGATATACAACATAATCAGTATCAATCTTACATATATCCTTATAGTTTATACTTGCTTTAATGGCGTCTTCATGCACTATTGAGAAAGTTGTTTCTTCATCAGTAATTTCTGTATCAATATGTGCATATCTGTTATAAACATTTTCATATTTTTTAGTTTCATCTAATTTATACCATACATCAAAGTTAGGTACATAATTAGTTGACATTATAGATTTACCACCATTTACCATTACATAATTTGATAAGAATATATTCTTAGCTAAGAATCTACTATCACTATCAACAGAAGTAAGATATTGTATTTCTTTAGCAAATGGCTTATCAAATAAAATATTTAATCCTCTTGAAATAGGATGAATAGTTAAGGTTGAAGCTAAATTTAAGAATATTAACATTCCTATTAGGTATTTATTTGTTTTTTTGTAATTTAAAATTGCTAAAGCAAATAATACAACATTAATTATACCTATTAAGATTAATTTAACTTTACTTAGATCCATAACATTATCCATAATTAATATCTTATTAGCACCATATATTACTAAGACACCTAGAATAACACCAATAACTAACTTAATCCATTTATAGTTAAGTTCTTTTTCTTCATATTTATTTAAAATATAAATAAATATAAATATTGAGATATAACCAATTATATTTTGTGCACGAGTAACTGTTGACATACTAAGTAAAGTAACTTTGTATAATATGTCAGGCATATTAAATGTACACATAACAACTAAGAATATTAAAGGAATTAAAGTTAATACTAAAAACATATCTAACTTCTTACCTTCTTTTTTATTCTTAATTAAATAATATATCGCCATTACAAGTGGTAATGGGAATAATGATATATAATTTGATAATTCACAAGGATTTATATTTTCACTTATTGGTAAAAGAATTTCAATTGGATATAAAAGTGAATATAATATTTCTTTACTTCCTGATAGCATCTCTCTTTTACCTGGATATACGGTATTTAAAGTAAGAGCTAAAACATCTTTACTACCAAAATATAATGGTAGGAATAATCCAGCACATACAAGAAGTGCAAGTACCATATATAATATATCCGTCTTTTTTAACTCTTTCTTATTTAAATATAAAATATAAATAAATAAAGCTAAATAAAAGTATGCATATGGAATCATCCAAGCTGGATACATAATTGAAACAAAGCAAGCTGCTGCCCAACCTAATACTAAAGAACACAATAATTTTAATTTAATATCTTTAGTTTTATAAAAATAATAAATTGTAATTAAAGCTAAACATCCATAAGTAACAGCTTGAGAACCATTCCACCATTGATTATGAGCTGCATATGCTGTAAGTAAAGCTCCTAAATAAGAAAGTATTTTGTTATTCTTTGTTAGTATTAAGAATAATTGCATTGCAAGTAAGAATGAGAAAAATATATCAAAATACCAGAACCAAGAATAACCATTTTCTAAAGGTAGGAAGAAAAATCCCCAATATGCTGGTTTAGTAAGAGCAGATAATCCTTTAACCGGAAGTCTTGGATAAAAACTTACATCAGTTACTTTAGCATTCATAACTTCATTATATCTACTAAAATTATTATATGAGTTAGATATATTAGATGGTGTACCTACCATCCATTCATCTGATCTAATTCCTCTAACAACACCTAAAACTGGTTTACTACCCTCAACTTGTGTATGAGGATTAATAATATAATCCCAGTATGACATTGATGAACCGTGATATCCGGCTGCTACTAGAAAGGCAAATATACCTATTGCTAGTAAGACACGCCATTTAAATATCCAGTTATACATTTTCTTAATATCTAAGAAAAAATGTAATTCAAAGAAAACAATACCTAAAGTTGTTAAGAATAATAAGTCATAGGAAAAATTAATTATTGATATCTTTTTACATGCTAAGAACATAGCAAGATAAATTAAAGGTATACAAGTAATTCCTATTAATCTCTTAATATTAATCTTTTTCATCTAATCACCATTTTTCTTTTCTAAAAGATAATTACTATTTTTACTTAAATTAATGTTATAACAACTATCTTCTAACATCTTATTTCCCCATTTATTTTTCATATAAGCAACTTCTTTTTCCCATCTTGCTTTCTTACCTGCTTCCATATCTGAACCGCGCGTAGCTGATTCATAGTGAATTAAAATAGTATGAGGAAGTAATACATTTCTATACCCTGCTTCTAGGGCTTTCATATTTAAGTCAACATCATTATAAGCAACTTTTAATTTTTCATCTAAGCCACCTATTTTTTCATATTTAGATTTTTTAATCATCAAACAAGCAGCTGTTACTGCACTTACATTTCTTTGTGTAGCTAAAACATTAAAATATCCTAAATTATAATTTTCATAGCCACAATAAATGTGTCCTGCGATACCGCCTAAACCAAGAAGAACACCTACATGTTGAATACTTCTTTCTGGATATAAAAGTTTAGCTCCAACGCAACCAATATCTTCTTGCATTGCGTAACCTACCATATCAGTAAGCCAATTTTCACTAATAACTTCAATATCATTGTTTAAAAGAACTAGATATTCACCTGTAGCTTCTTTAGCTCCGATATTATTAATTCTTGAATAATTAAATTCTTCATCAATACGAACAACTTTAAAATTATCATATTTATTTTTATACTTATCAAACATTTTTAACGTTTCTTTTTTAACAGAACCATTATCAAGTAAAACTATTTCAAAGTTCTTATAATTTGTCCTTTTATAAATTGATTTAAGACATCTTTCTGTAATCTTTTTAAGATCTCTTGTTGGTATTAAAATACTAATCTTAGGTTCTTTTTTTACTACATAATTAACATAGTACATATTACTATCTGGCATAAATGTAATAGTAGCATCTTTACCAATTCTTTTAAAATGCGCTTCTAGAGCTTTTACACTAGCCTCAACTGCGTAATTTTTACTACATAAATTAGCTGCTGTTGAAGTTTCACTCATACGCCAGTGATATAAAACTCTTGGTATATGATAAATATTTTTAGTTTTTTCTATTATTCTTAAGAATAAATCATAATCTTGAGCACCATTATATTTACTATCAAAGCCACCAACTTCATCAACAAGACTTTTTCGAATAGTTGTAAAATGACAAATATAATTTGCTCCTGTAAATGTTTCATGAGCATAGTCTGGTTTAAAATAAGGATCTTTAAATAAACCATTAAAATCTAATTTGTCTTCATCAGTATAAATTAAATCTAATTTTTTATTATTATTTAATTCTTTTACTACATAATATAATGCATCTTTATCAAGAACATCATCATTATCAAGAAGTGAAATAAATTCACCTTTTGCTATTTCAATAGCGCTATTACTAGCTTCTGATATATGACCATTTTTCTTGCGATAAACTACTTTAATACGTTTATCTTTCTTTTCATATTCTTTTAATGTTTTAATAGTATCTTTGTTTGTTGAATGATCATCAGCAATACATATTTCAAAGTTAGTGTATGTTTGTTCTAAAACACTATCTAAACAATCTTCTAAATAGCTAGGATCAACATTATATACTGGAATAATAATTGAAATTAAAGGATTATATTTAAACTTCTCATATTTAACTACTTCTTTATTTTCATCTAACCACTTATTATAATCATCTTGATTTAAAGGATTATAAAACTCTGTAGCGGTCATTCCTTTATCTACTTTAAATTTATTTAGGAATGAAATAAAATATCTTTTTAATAGATATGGAGGAATAAAACCACCATGTCTTTTAAATACTTTAATAATCTTTTTACCAATCATTCCTACTCTTTCAACTGATTTCTTAAACATTAAGAAACTAGTTTTAAAATAATTAGTTTGGTATTCATATACTAATTCATCATTAAAATATAATTTAATATTACGACTACTTCTTTTTAAATAAGCTATCGCTGTAAAAAACTTAACTGTATCTTTTTTAGCAAATATTGAATTATGATTTAATTGTTCTTCAACATTTAATTTTACTTCTTTATTATCGACTAAAAGGGAAAGAGTATCATTGTCTTTCTTCTTTCCCTTTATACATAAATATATTCTTTTATAACCGCTTAAAGTCACTTCAAAGTTGTTTTTCATACTAAACCTCTTCTGCGAATCCCTTTTGTAATTTTTCAAATATTCTATAGCCGATAAAGAATATACCAATACTTACTAGTAAGACTGCTGCTAAACTAATAAATTCTGGTGTACGTTGATAATAAAATATATCACGATATGCATTAATTATATGAGCCATCGGATTTAAAGTTAATACCCACTGCATCTTTGCTGGGAAGATATCTGGTTTATATAATATTGGTGTTGCATAAAATAACATATTTATTAAGAACATCATTATATTTTCTATATCTCTTGAGTAGATATCAATTGCACTTAAGATAAATGTAATACCAAGTAATAAAATGTATTGAATAACTACTATAATTGGTAAATAGATTAAATAAATACTAAATCCCATACCACTAAATAGAATAAATATACAAATGATAATACATGATATTAAGAAGTTTACTAAAGCACTTGTAACACTAGATATTGGTAAAATAATTCTTGGAAAATATACCTTTTTAATAATATTAGCATTAACAAGAACTGAAATCATTGCTGTATTAATACTTGTTGTAAAGAAAGTCCATGGAATAATACCTGTAATTAAGTAGATTAGATAGTGGTCCATACTCATACGCATAATATATGGGAATATAATTGCATATACTACTACTTGAAGTAATGGATTAATAAAACTCCATAATACTCCTAAGAATGAACCTTTATATTTACCTCTTATTTCTTTTTTTACATTAGATTTTAAGAATTCTCTATATTGTTTTAAATCTTTAAATAATTGCATCTTATCACCTACTTACATACTTCCATATAACTATCTATTACTTTATTTGGTTCTCCATCTTCACGTACTTCACCATTGTAAATCCAAATAGCACGAGTACATAATTCTTTAACACGATCTAAATCATGAGTAACCATAACAACAGTTACGTTTTCGTTATCTCTAAGTTCGCCTAAACGTTTATAACATTTATCTTGAAAATGTTGATCACCAACCGCAAGAATTTCATCAATTAATAAGATATCTGCATCTACATTAATCGCAATACTAAATGCTAAACGCATATACATACCTGAAGAATATGTTCTTACAGGATTATCAATAAATTCTCTTAATTCAGAAAATTCAATTATATCTTCTAAACGTTCATCAATTTGTTTTTTAGTTAATCCAAAAATTGATGCATTAAAGTAAATGTTTTCTCTACCTGAGAAATCAGGATGGAATCCTGCTCCTAATTCTAGTAAAGAAGTTAGTTTACCTTTAACTGTTACTTTACCTTTAGTTGGATATATAATCTTTGTAATTAATTTAAGTAGTGTAGATTTACCACTACCGTTAGTACCTATTAAAGCAACAGTTTCACCTTTTTTAATAGTTAAATTAATATCTTTTAAAACCGTCTTTAATTCATTTTGATTTCTCTTCCAAAAGATTAATTTTTCTTTAAGTGTACTAGCTTTATCATAATATAATTTAAATGATTTTGTTAAACCACTTACTACTACTGCATTACTATCATTTTTCATATGTCCACCTCTACAATGTTTCTTTAAGTATTATATCATAATACATAATAAAAAACTAGAAATATACTCTAGTTTTTTACTTTAAGTGTTATATTTTTACCATCTTTTACAATCTCATATACTTTTTGATCTTCAATCTTATTTTCGAATAAATATCCAAAATTATCTTCAAATAATTTATAACTATCACTTACAAATAAATAATCATATTTTAATAAATATTTAGGAAATTCTTCAAGATAATTTTCTTGTTCTAAAAAGTATTTTTCATTACACCATTTTGTTTGTTCAATCTTTAATTCTGGAACATAATATCTTGTATAAGTTGGCGTTTGAATATCGTTTGATATTATTAAAACTTTTTTGCCACTCTCAACATTATTTTTTAGTATTTCAGCATTATTTATAAATTTAGATAATCCTAATGTATTATTGTTATTTGCTCTAAAACTTTGTGGCATAAAATAGAATATTTTAATAGTTGAAGTTGTTATAAATACAATAGTCATTATTAATAATATTGTCTTATATTCAATTTTAATATTCTTTTCTTTACTCTTAATATTTAAATACATAATAAGAATAATAGCGTATATTCCAATTACGAAAGTAGAAAAATATCTTGTATATGAAGCACAGTTATAGCCTTCATCAGCACTAAATACTCCAAACGCGTATAAAATCATAAAAGTAAATGCATATCCTAAGGCTGCTACGACAATACTCCAAAAAATAGATATAAATTTACTATTATCAAATTCTTTTTGATAACGTTTTTTAATAATTACTAAAGCTGCCAATCCTATAAAAATCATTGGAAAATAACTTAAATTAATAAGTGGTGATTCAAAGATATGTGCTTCTGATATCGAAGTAATATATTGACTAATAACAGATCTTGGAAATTCACGATTTGTTCCTTTAATAAAATCTATTATATTATTTAAAATTCCACCTGTTAAAGCAGTACCAGTTCCACTATATTTAAAATTAAGATACATTCCCCATGTCATATTAAACAAGAAAGGAATTATAAACATTAAAGCAAATACTAAAATTGTTTTTTTATTTATTTGTTTTTTATCTATTAATGCTTTTAAGACTAAATAGAATATAATAACAAGATAAAGTGGTAACATTATTTGCTTATTAAGAAGGGCCCCTGATGCTGCTAGAACAAAGATGATTATATTAGACTTATCTTTAAAATCATTCATAAAGATAACAATTCCAAAAATATAAGCAAAATATAGCATCATATATATATCAGTATATGAATTAGTTGCGGTATACGCAATATCCATTTGATATATGATAAGAAATGTTGAAATAACTAAAAGAAAACTCTTAATTATTTTATTTATTAATTTATCTTTTACATTTAAGTAAGAAGCAAATGGTATTAAAATAGTAAATTCAAATAATTGAATAGCGAAAGTAAGAGTTGCTTCACTATATCCTCCACTTAACTTACATATAAAATATTCCCATATTGAAATAAATGGTGGATGGCCAAGATAAACCTCTTTACCATATAAGAATTGATCTATAAAAAGCTTATTGTTAGGAAGCATATGTTTAACTGCATATCCCCAGAAGCCATATTCATCCCACCATGTAAAATGTCTTCCTATATTCATAACAAATACAAGAACATAAATTATCATGAATAAGATAAATCCTAAATCAAAATAATTATCTTTAATAGTTTTTAAATCTTTCTTGATAAACTTATATATAACATACCCTATTCCTATTAACGAATAAAGAATACTAATTATATATCCTGGTATTAAAGAATCAAATATTATACCTGTAAGATACATAATAAGTGTAGGAATAATAAAAGCTAAAGGTATTAATTTACCAAAACTTTTTTTAAATACAACTACATTAGTTAAATTTGTTAGTAATAAAAATATTAAAGGTAGTATAAAACTCATATTATCAACTCCGTTTTTATTATAACATAAAAAAATAAGAGATAACTCTTATTTTTTGTATACTTTTTGATATGCTCCTGATTTAATATCATCAATCCAATCTTGATTATTAACATACCAATCTATTGTTTCTTTAATACCATCTTCAAAATTATAAGTTCTTTCCCAACCTAATTCTGTCTCAGCTTTAGTTGAATCAATAGCGTATCTTAAATCATGTCCTGGGCGATCAGTTACATAAGTAATTAAGTCTTCACTTTTACCAAGTTGTTTAAGAATAGTTTTAACAACCTCTAGATTAGTTCTTTCTGAACGTCCTCCTAAGTTGTAAGTCTCACCAATTCTTCCGTTATGCATAATCATATCAACACCAACATTATGGTCATGTACATGAATCCAATCACGAACATTTTCGCCCTTGCCATAAACTGGTAATTTTTCATCATTAACAGCTTTAGACACCATAAGTGGTATTAATTTTTCAGGGAATTGATATGGTCCATAATTATTTGAACAATTTGAGATTGTTATTGGAAGTCCAAAAGTACGAAAGTAAGCTCTTACTAAGTGATCAGCAGAAGCTTTACTTGCTGAATATGGACTTGATGGTTTTATAGGTGTATCTTCTGTAAATAATAAGTCTGGTCTATCAAGAGGAAGATCACCATATACTTCATCAGTTGATACTTGATGATATCTTTTTACATCATGTCTTCTTGATGCATCAAGTAAATTATATGTTCCCATTACATTTGTCTCAACAAATATACCTGGATTTTTAATTGAATTATCTACATGGCTTTCAGCCGCAAAATTGATTACCCAATCAAATTTTTCATCATCAAATAATTTATCAACTAATTCTTTATCACAAATGTTTCCCTTAACAAATTTAAAATTCTTTTTACCTTCAATAGGTTTTAAATTATTATAATTACCTGCATATGTTAATGCATCTAAACATACGAATTCATATTCAGGATATTTATTTACCATATAGTGTAGGAAATTACTACCGATAAATCCGGCTCCTCCAGTTACTAATACTTTCATTATTTCATCTCCATAGTTTTAACTTTTGCTTTTTCGTTTTCTTTTTCAGCTTCTAACTCTTCAATATAATTATCTACTGCACGATGCCAATGAGATAGTTCATAGAATCCATTTTCAACAAGTGAAGTTTTATCTAATCGCTCATTTCTTGGACGTTCTGCAATATGTAATTCTATACCATCATGTTTAGCTTGACGATATTGAGGAGCATAATATTCTTCTGTTGTTACAGGAATAATTTCGCAGTCTAAATCTTTAATTGCATAAGCTGCAAATTCAGCCCAGCTACAGAAACCTGTATTAGTTGCATGGTATAAACCATATTTTTCAGTATTACTCATATCAACTAATAAGCAAGCTAAATCTTTAGCACTTGTTGGTGACATAATTTGGTCATTAACAACTCGTAATTCCCTATGAGTTTTAGCTAATTCACGCATAGTACGAACAAAGTTCTTACCATTAATACCAAATACTCCACAAGTTCTTACAACAAACGATTTATCATAATTAAGAGTTATATCTTCGCATAAAGCTTTTGTTTTACCATAAACATTTAATGGGTTTACTTTATCTTCTGTTGTATATAAACCTTCTTTAGTTCCGTCAAATACGTAATCACTACTTATTTGAATTACTTTTGATCCTACTTTTCTAGCAGAATCAATTAAGTATTTAGTACCTTTAACATTAACATCATAAGCAAGAGTTGAATCAACTTCTGCTTTATCTACTGCTGTATAAGCAGCACAGTTAAATATTACGTCAGGTTTATAGTCTTCAATAATTTTAGATACTTCTCTTTCATTAGTTAAATCCATTGTATCTGAATCAACAGCGATGATATCGTATATACCACGATTATTTAATTCCTTAACTATTTCATATCCTAATTGACCTTTAACTCCAGTAACTAAGTATCTGTAATGTGTATAGAAATTAGTTTCTAGATCATCAACATGACCTCTAGCCTTATCTTTCTCACTAACAATAGGTTCTACCCCATACTCTTTAATTTCTTCTACTAATTCAGGAATATCGAAAACAGAAAATCCATTTTCAAGTTCTGGGCGATAATCACTATCAACTAGGTATTGAAATAAAGTATTATCTTTTAAAGCTACAAATCCGTGAGCAAATCCTTTAGGAATAAATAATTGTATTCCATTTTCGGGAGTTAATTCAACAGCTACATATTTTTTATATGTAGGTGAATCTTTTCTTAAGTCATAGGCTACATCAAGTACGGCACCAGATAAACATTCAACAAGTTTAGCTTGATCATAAGGTACTTCTTGGAAATGCATTCCTCTAAGTACACCTTTACTACTTTTACTTCTAGCTCCTTGTACTACACCTTTTATACTAGTAGCACCTTCTTTATCTACAAAGAAGGGACTGTAGTATCCTCTTTCATCACCAAACTTATCTGGCACTATGATGTAACAATCTTTTAAACCTGTTCCTACTTTGTCCATATTCTTACTTCCTTATCTTAAATGTTTTTTCTTCTTCTGCTATACGTTTTAAATATGCACCATAATTATTTTTACGAAGCAGATCAGCTCTAGCTAGTAAAGCATCTTTATCTAGCCATCCATTTTGGTAGCCAATTTGTTCTAAACAAGCAATAATTGTATCAAGTTCATTTTGCTCAAATTGAACAAAGTTATTTGCCGCAAGTAAACTATCAGTAGTTCCTGTATCAAACCATTTAAATCCACGATTTAATAATTCAGCTTTTAAGTCACCATTTCTTAAATACATATCATTTAAACTAGTGATTTCAAGTTCTCCTCTTTTCGAAGGAACAACTTTACTTGCCATATCTGCTACCCCTTTTGGATAGAAATATAGTCCTGTAATACAATAATCACTTTTTGGATGTTCTGGTTTTTCTTCAACTCCGATAACATTGTTATCGTCATCTAATTCCATTATTCCAAATCTTTGAGGATCTTTTACACGATACCCAAAAATTGTTGCTTTTCCATGTTCGGCATTTTCTCTTGCGTTATTTAAGATTTTAGTGAAATCACCACCATAGAAGATGTTATCTCCTAGTACCATCGCACATTCGTCATCTCCTATAAAATCTTTTCCTAAAATAAATGCTTGTGCAAGTCCGTCTGGTGATGGTTGAACTATATAATTAAAGTTAACCCCAAACTTACTGCCATCCCCTAATACTCTTTTAAATTGGTTTTGATCTTCAGGTGTTGTGATGATAGCGATATCTTTAATACCAGCTAACATTAATGTAGAAATAGGATAATATACCATAGGTTTATCATAAACTTGTAGTACTTGTTTACTTACACCTTCTGTTATGGGATATAATCTTGTTCCACTTCCTCCTGCTAAAACTATACCTTTCATATTTTCCTCCTTAAAAGTATATGAATTTATTATAACACACATTTATGTCTAATTTGCAAATTTATATGTAAAATGCATATATCTTTAAATAAAATTAAGGTATAATTATACTAGGTGATGATATGGCAAACAAAAAGAAAAATACAAAAAAACAAACTAAAAGTATCGGAGAAAATAAAGAATTAAAAGAATTCTTTGATGAAGTTAAAGAAAAAGAAATAAAAGTTGATGAAGAATTAAAAGAAAGAGAAATAGAAACTTTAGAGAAAAAAGAAGTAAAAAAAGATAAGAATAAAGACTGGGTAATTAAAAATCTAGTCCTACTTATCGCTGTAATATTTGCGATTACTTACTTTATCATCTATATTAAAAATGCTTTTAATGATGCCAATTATTTCTTAAGAATATTAAATGCTTCCTCAATTCTTGGAATAGTTATTCTATCTTATCTAGCGGTAAGTAAAAATAAGAGTTTAAGAAATATATTTGGTACTTTAAGTGCCCTACTTGTTATTGGTATTGTTACTGTTAATGTTTTAAATAATAAAGATATATTAAAATTACCTACTTATCAAGTATTAAAAGATTATAAAAATACTAATATAAGTGAAGTAATGAAATGGGCAAGTAAAAATAAAATAGATATTAATTCTACTTATGAGTATTCTGATAACATCTTAGAAGGTAATATAATTACTCAAGATGTTCTACCAGGAACTCTACTTAAAAAAGTAAAAGAAATTAATTTTGTAGTATCTGATGGACCTAATTATGATAAAGAAGTTATCTTATCTAGTTTAATAGGTTTAAAATTAGATGATGTTTTAAATACAATAAATGAAAAACACTTAAGTAATGTTGAAATTATTTATGAAGTAAGTGATTCCGAAGAAAAAGATGTAGTTATATCTCAATCAATTAAAGGAACAATCTTAAGAAAAGATAAAGTTACATTTTATATATCTTTAGGTAATAAAGATGCTTTAAAAGATATTAAAATTGATAATCTAGTAAATAAAAAAGAATTTGATGCTACTCTATATTTAAAAAGAAATGGTATCAAATATGAATTAAAATATGATTTTAGTGATACAGTTAAAAAAGGATATGTTATCAGTCAAGATAAGAAAGTTGGTTCAACAGTATCTCCTAAGAGTGATACAGTTACCTTAACAATTTCGGAAGGTAAAAAGATTGTTGTTCCTGACTTTAGTAATAAAGATGTTAATGATGTTATTGACTGGGCTAGTAAAAATAATTTAAAACTTTCATTTACGGAAAGTTATGACTTAAAAGTTAAAAATGGTAAATTAATTAATATTAACTATAATAAAGGTGATGTAATTAAAGAAGGTACTAAGATTATTATTAATACATCTAAAGGACCACTTATTTTACCTAAATATAATTCCACAGCTGAACTACTTAGCTGGGCAAATACAAATAATGTTAAACACACTGAACGTTATGAATTTAATAATTCTGTTAAGCGTGGAGAAATAATTAAAGTATCTAAAGAAGTTGGTTGTAAAATAGATCCTGCTAATGATGAAATTGTTATTACATTATCGCAAGGAGCACCTATTACTGTTCCAAACTTTAGAGGTCAAAGTAAAAATACAATTACAAATAATTGTAGAAAATTAGGATTAAGTTGTGGGTTCTACTATACTGGATATAGTGCTACTGCAAAAGATGTTGCTACTACCCAAAATGTTACACAAGGAAGTAAAGTTATTGCTGGTACTTATGTTAGTATTGGTTTAAGTAGCGGACCTGCTCAAACATTCACTGTTTATATTGAAGATACATGGTTAAAGTTTGGTTCTTATAGTGAATCTAGAGCAAGTTTACTTCGTAATCTTCAATCTAGATGTCCGGGAGTTACTTTTAATATTATTAGTAAATCTGATAATTCAAAGAGTTCTGGTATGTTCCATGAAGATTCTCCTATCAAAGGGCAACAAAATTATTTCACTCAAGGTAAAACATATACAATAATTCTTGTAAGTTAAAAAAAGAATAGATTCAAATCTATTCTTTTTTAATCATCACATTTAGCTACATCAAGTTTACCACGTAAACTATAGCTTACAATACAATATTTACCATCAGTTATTTTATCAACTTTAACATTACCATTACTGTCAATAATAAATGTGCCATCATAAACACTATCAGTACTTAATTCAAGTTTATTATAAGGAATATCCATTTCAACATTCTTCTCTAGATTTCTATTTTCTACAACATATCTTTCAAGTTCCGTAACAACATTATTTACTGACGTTTTAAAAGCACTTAATTCTGATTTATCTGTTGAATTATTCATAATTGGTACCGCTATTAAAATAACAATTCCTATTAATATAATAACACCTAGTAATTCTACTAATGTAAAACCCTTTTTCATATCATCACCTATTAAAATTATAGCATAAAAAAAAATTAAGTAAAACTTAATTTTTTGCTTTTTCTAACGCTTGTTTTGTTGCTTCTACTAAAGCATCTACTTTAATAGTACAGCCACTAACTGCATCAGTAGTTGAATCATCTTTTAAAGTAATAAAATCAATACCATTATGCTCAACGATTGCTTTTTCTAATTTTTCTACTTGAACATACCATTCGCCAGAAGCTGAAGGATTTTTAAGCATATTATAATCATCTTTTAAAGTTTTCTTAGTTGTTCCTTGGTATGTTGTATCTAAGTATACTGATTCAATTTCACCTTTCTTGTTAATTACTACTTTAGCTGTAGCAGTATTTAATTCATCACTAGGATTAGCTCGATATTGATCAAGTACTTCAGCTTCATAAGTTCCTTCTTTATAAGTAGCAACTTTTTCGCAGCCTGCTAAAGTAAATACAGCAACTAGTGCCATCATAAAAGTTAAAAGTTTCTTCATTTTTGTATCCTCCCTACTATCTATATATTAACATAGTATTCATCCTATTTTCAATATATTTACATACAAATAGACACTAGTTTTTTACATATTTATCTTTTAAAAATATATATTTTATACTATAATATTATTTAGAGGTGTATTATGAAAAAAGATAATAAGAACTTAGTAAACGAAAAGAATATCAAAAAAAGAAATAAAAAAGAAAGCATTAAAGCTTTCTTCGCTAAACTTGTTGTTATAATTATGTTAATCATGATGATTGGCTTTTATATCATTAGTTTAATAAGAGGTCTATAAAGACCTCTTTTTTATATAATTTCTTTTTCAATATTAGGATTATTTAATACTTCGATTAATTTATCTATTTCTTCTTTTGTATTATAGAAAGATAAACTAATACGAACAGTATTCTTAACACCTAATTCATCAACAAATAATTTAGTACAGTGACTACCAGCACGTACACAAATATTATATTTATCTAAATATACAGCTAAATCTTGACTAAAGATATTATTGTAATTAAATATTACTATTCCTGTATCTGATACTTCGTTATAAATCGTAATATTAGGATTAGTTTTTAATTTACTTATTAAATAATCTCTTAAGTCTTTTTCATATTCTAAAACATTGTTTAATTTATTTATATATTTAATAGCCTCAGCAAATCCAATAACACCTGCGATATTAGGAGTTCCTGCTTCTAATCTTGAAGGTAATGAATTATATGTTACTTCTCTATCGGAAGTAAAGTTAGCATTCATATCTCCCCCATAGATTATAGGAAGTGTATCTTCAAGTAATTCTTTCTTAGCATATAAAACTCCTACTCCTGTAGGTCCTAACATTTTATGAGCTGAGAATGCTAAAAAATCAATATCTAAGTCCTTAATATCTATCTTAATATGACTAACTGCTTGAGCAGCATCTACAATTACTAAAATATTATGTTCATGAGCATATTTAATAATTGCTTTTATATCTCTTATATCACCAACTATATTAGTAACATAAGCTAAAGCTATTACTTTAGTATTAGGCGTAATACTTTTAATTACGTTATCTACTGTTAAATGATAATTATTATCTAGAGGGATATATTTAATCCTTGCTTTAGTATTAAATAAAGGAAGAATTAAAGAAGCATGTTCTGCTTTTGTAGTTAAAACTTCATCTTCTAAAGTTAAATGATCATTAAAATAACCAAAGATAATTTTATTTAAACTATCTGTTGTACCGCTAGTAAAGACAATATTATCTTTATCAGCATTAATAAATTTAGCTACTTCTTCTCTTGCTTCTTCATATTTATTTGATGCTTTTAAACTAATATCATAATCTCCTCTATGTATATTAGCTGGATAATTATTATAATAATCATTCATTGCATCAATAACACTATTAGGTTTTAATGAAGTAGCAGCATTATCAAAATATATAATATTACTACTTAGTATATTAAAATCTTCTCTATTCATTTTAATCACCCTCTATATTTAATTAAATTGCGCTTAATTCGGTTAATAAAGTATTCTGGCATATCTTTTATCATATAACCATTTATAAGCATATTTACAGCGTTTTCTCTCGAAATTCCTCTACTCATTAAATAGAAGATATCGCTTTCATCAAATGTTCCAATGTTGGCTGCATGATTAGCATTAACATTATATTCATCAATAAATAAATTTGGATATATTTGGCATTTATTTTCGGTTAAATTAATAATACGACTATTTTGGTAAACATCACATTCTTTATTACCCTCATTAACAAATGAAGATATACTAAAGCTTAAATTACCATTTAAAACATTAACACCACCATTATTTATATTACTATTTGTATTTGGGGCATTATGATATATACGCATACTATATTTTTCACAACCTGTTGCAATTGTCTTAAAGAAATAATCAATATTAGCATTCTTTTCTTGTAAATATATGATACTCATTTCTTTAATACCAGATACATCATAAAATTTATATACCTTTGAATTAGAATTTTCTTTTAGATAATATAAGTATTGTACTTTAAAGTTAGTACCATAACGGTATTCTTTTAAAGTAAAATTAACATCTTTATCTACTTCAATTTTTATATTTAATTTAACTGGTCTTTTAGTATTATATTCAAGTAATAATTCTGTATCCTTTACTATTTTTAGATTGATTGTTGTTACATCAAAGAATTCATTTCTTGGTATAACATCTAATATAATTGAATCATCTATATTTGTACTTCGAATTTGATCACGAAATAACTTTATTCTATTCATTATTAGCTGAGTTTACTACTTCAGTATAACCTTTTTCTTCAATCTCTTTAACTAAAGAAAAATCACCAGTTTTAATTATTTTTCCTTCATACATAACATGTACAAAATTTGGTTTTATATAATCAAGTAATCTTTCGTAATGTGTGATAAGTAGAATACCTGGATTCTTTTCTTCATAATAACGCATTACTGATTCTCCTACTATTCTTAAACTATCTACATCTAGTCCTGAATCTATTTCATCAAGCATTACTAAACTAGGTTCTAACATATACATTTGAAGAATTTCATTTTTCTTTCTTTCTCCTCCTGAAAAACCTAAATTAATACTACGATGAATCATTTCAGGATTCATACTTAAATCTTTAGTAATTTTATTAATCTTTTTAATGAAAGGCATTAATTTAAAATTAGTACCTTCTTTGGTGCTAACGGCATTTCTTAAAAAGTCAGCATTAGTAACTCCTTCTATTTCAGGAGGTAGTTGCATACCTAAAAAAATACCTAAACGCGCTCTTTCATCAACAGTCATTTTAGTTATATCTTTATCATTAAATACGATTGTTCCTTTTGTTATTTTATAATTATCGTCACCCATAATAACTTTAGTTAATGTAGATTTACCTGTTCCATTAGGCCCCATAATTGTATGGATTTCACCTTCATTTATGGTTAAACTAAAATCTTTTAGAATATGTTTTCCATCCACCATAACATTTAAATTATCTATTTTTAAAGTACTCATAGTATCCCTTCATTTCTAGTAATATTATACATTATTTATTAGTTCATTAAAAGAAAAAAAGTATTATTTTTAATACTCTTTTTCGTAATTTTCAATTAAAGAATCATATTCTTCTCTTAATTCATCATAAGCATCTTGATAGTCTTCATAAGAAATATAATTATCTGGTAAATAATATATATCATACGCTACCCCATATATTTCTGTTAAAAGAGTTTTAAGAGGGCTATCATTCATACGATATATCATTGTATAGAATTCATCCGCTTTGTCAGTTATAAGTTGCCGATTAGTATAATTTAATTCTTTAACACAACTAATTAAATTATTTTCTTCAGGATATAAATCATATAACAAACATGAAGTTCCTATTTCATCATCTGAATTTAAGCTTTCTTTAATGTATGCTGAATCACCGATTTCACCATTATTAAATTCTTCTAGCATGTCTAACATAGCTTCATTATAACGAATAATTCCACTTGTATAATTTTCAATTTGTATTTTATCACTATTTTTATTCGTTACAACATTAGAGATTCCTGTTATAAAAGAAATAAATAATGGGATTACAAAACATATAATTGATGCAACAATAGCTGCTTTAGGATTATTCTTCGTATTTAAATTTACATTTTTACCATGATAATTCTTTGTTGTAGCAAAATTAGTTACTCTTTTTCCATATATATCACGAACTGTAGATACTCCACATCGTGGACATACTAAATCAGTTTTCTTTAATTCTTTATTACATCTTGAACATATTCTCATCTTATCACCTATTTAATTATAACATATCTTAGTCAAAAGAAAAAGTATAGCACGCTATACTTTAGAAACTTCTATTTCTTAAACTTGAGAAAATATATCCATCATCATCATCGTCGCCACCAGTAACATCATCTTCTGTTAAAGTTTCGATTTTTGTATGACTTGGAGCTACTTCTTTATCTTTTTCGTTCTTTTCAAATCCTGTTGCAATAACTGTAACGATAATTTCATCAGTTAAATTTTCATTAATAACAGCTCCAAAGATTGTATTAATATCATTTCCTGATGCAGCTCTAATAACTTCATTTGCTTCTTCAACTTCAAATAAAGCTAAGTTAGATCCACCTGTTACGTTAACAATTGCATCTGTAGCACCTTGAATACTTGTTTCAAGAAGTGGAGATGTAACAGCTTGACGAGCAGCTTCAGCAGCTCTTCCTTCACCTACACCAATACCAATACCAATTAAGGCATTACCACGTTTTTCCATAACTGTTTTAACATCGGCAAAGTCTAGATTAATTAATCCTGCTACGGCAATTAAATCAGATATGGATTGAACACCACGACGTAATACATTGTCTACTTCTTTAAATGACTCTAAAAGTGGTGTAGTCTTATCAATAATTTCTCTTAAACGATCGTTAGGTATAACAATTAATGTATCTACATGTTTTTTAAGTTCTGCTAAACCTTCTTCAGCATGAAGCATTCTCTTTTTACCTTCAAATGAGAATGGTTTAGTAACGATACCTACTGTTAAAGCACCCATTTGTTGAGCAATATCAGCGATAACTGGAGCAGCACCTGTACCAGTTCCTCCACCCATACCACAAGTAACAAATACCATGTCAGCGCCTTCAATAGCGTTTTCAATATCTTGTTTTGACTCTAAAGCAGCTTGTTTTCCAATATCTGGATTAGCTCCTGCTCCTAGTCCATTAGTTAGTTTTTGTCCTATTTGAATTTTAACTGGGGCTTTTGAAGCATTAAGTACTTGTAAATCAGTATTTGCTACGATAAATTCAACACCTTGTACTCCTGATTCAATCATTCGGTTAACAGCGTTATTTCCGCCTCCACCTACACCAATTACTTTAATTTTTGCTAATTGATCCATTTCTAAATCAAACATATTTTGTCCTCCTTATTCGCCGAAAAAGTAATCAGCTAACTTGCCAAGCATACTATCACTTGCAATAGTCGCTCCACTTTTACGCGATGATAAATCTTCCATATCACTTGAACTAACCATTGAGTAGTTCTTCCCCTTTAATTTCAATTTATTTATAAAATATATAATATTACCTACGCTTGATGAGAACATATTGTTTCTAACTCCAATTATTTTAACTTGTCCAACTTCAGCTGTTTCACCAATAAAGTTTTTAATTAAATAATCAAAGTGTGACATCATTGTAATACCTCCAGTAAAGATAATATAATCAAGATCTCTACCAGATAACATTCTAGTTTCTTTAACACCTAAATCTATAAGTTCTTCTAATTTATTCATACATAGTTCAGATACATCATATTGATTAATTTTTATATCCTCATTATATATATTAGTAACATCATAGAAAGTATCAACACTAGCTTTCTTTTTATGTGCGTAAGCAAATTTCTCTTTTATCTTTCTTGCTTCTTGTAATTCTATTTTATAAGTACTAGAAATAACTTTATCAACTTCTTTACTTCCAATACCTATTGTCGAATTTTTAACTATGACATTCTTATTAAATAAAGCCACATTCATAGTTTCAGCACCTATATTTATTATAGCACCAATTTTATTATCTGTCCTCATATTTTTAAGAGAATTAATATCCCCAATACCATTTAGCATAATATCAATTACTTGGACACCTACATCTTCAAGAACACTTAACACAGAATATACATTCTTTTTAGGTGTTGTAGCCATAATAGCTCTAGTTTGAAGAGAATGGGCTTTCATACCTATAGGATTACTTACAATTTCTTCATCATTAACTTTAAAATTGATAGGAATAATTGTAATCATTTCTTTATCTGGAGTAATTTTTTCTTCCATTGCATTTTGCATAACTAAAGCAATATCACTACCACTAACAATACCTGTTTCATTAGTAAGTTCAACACTACCTTTAATAAATTCAAATTCTGCAAAATTACTAGGTACAGTTGCTAAAACTTTTTTAATTTGAATACCTAGTTGACTTTCAACTTCATCTAAACATCTTCTTATTGATAAAGATGCTTCTTGAGGATTAACAATCATCCCAAGTTTTACTCCTTTTGACTTCATAGAAGATGCTGCTAGTAAATTTAATTTATTATTATATAGTTCACATGTAACTACTTTAATGTTATCTGAACCAATATCAATACTAGTAAATATATTCTTCAAATATATCATCTCCTACAATCTATAACAATTATACTATAAAATAAGTAAAAGTAAAAGACTAAAAGAAAAAAAGTTCATTAAGAACTTAATTTTCAATTATTTTAAAATAACCACCAGAATTTAAGTATAAGACACCCTTCTTCGTACCAAATTCCTTTACATAACTATTATAATCATTAATTAAATAAAACTTCTTAAGAGTTAAATAAACATAATTACCATCTGTCATTAATAAATAGAATCTTTCATCATCAACAGAATCCGGAAAATATGTTATCTCAGATATCTTAGTTAAAATATCTTTATTTACTAAAGCCATCTTTTTAATTAATGTTTTATACATAGTAGAACCTACTGTATTAGTTAAATAGGTTGTACTTTCTTTTTCAGGGATTATAGTTCCGTCTTTTAAAACTGTTGTACTACTCGTTAAATCATAAAATATAGGATAATTCTCATCAATATTTATAGTTATTTTAGATATAAAATTACTTTTTACTGTTGCGCTTATAATGTAATTATTCTTTTCTAAACGTTTTTTTATCTTACTTGGATTAACCGTAAGAATAGATGGATAATTATCTAATTTAGCTAATTTAATAACTTCCCAATCAGATAAATAATCTACTCCTTTTACTTCGATATTCTTTATCGGCATATCTAGTAAACTATAAATAATATATCCTATTAAGGCAAGGCTTAAGATAAAAATTAAAACTCTTTTAATCTTAAGTTTGCCTCTTTTTTTCTTCATACGAGTTTCTCTCAACTTAACCACCTATTATTCTACGAATTCTTGTTCAATCTTTAAATCAATATTATATTTTTCTTTAACTTTATCTTTTATTTCTAAGATTAATTTCTTTATATCTTCACCTTTAGCATGTCCAGCATTTACAATGAAATTAGCATGTTTTAAACTAACCATTGCGCCACCTATTTTTTTGCCTTTGTAGCCTAATTCTTCAATTAATCTACCAGCAAAATCTCCTTCAGGATTTCTAAATACAGATCCTGCTGAAGGATATTCTAAAGGTTGACTTTCAATTCTTCTTAATTTACGATCACGAATTACTTCTAAAATAGCATCACGATTACCACGACGTAGTTTAATTGTTGCTTCTAAACAAATATAGTCTTTATTTTTTTGTAAAAAAGAAGAACGATAATGGAAATCCATTTCTTTATTTGAAAGTTCTTTAACTTCATAGTCCGGAGTTAAAACTTTAACACTTTCAACAATATATCCCATATCACTCTTGTAAGCTCCCGCATTCATATAGACTGCTCCACCTAAACTTCCTGGGATACCACTAGCAAATTCTAAACCTGCTAAGGAATTTCTAGCTGCTATTAAACTAAGTTTGATTAATGGGAAACCTGCTCCAACAACAATCTTAGTTCCATTAATATTCATATCATTAAAGCAATCTAATTTAATTAATACTCCTTCATAAATACCGTCATTAAATATTAAATTAGATCCATTACCTAAAATCATATGTTTAATATTATTATCTTTTAAATATTTAACTAATTCTTTTAGTTTATCAATACTTTCAGGATATACAATAGCTTTAGCGTGTCCTCCTGCTTTATATGTTGTATAGTCTTTTAAGTTAGCATTTTCTACAACACGACCAAATTTTTTCTTTTTAATTTCACTTACATTAATCATCTTATCTACCTACTAATTCTTTTAACAAATTATATATTTTAGTTGCACTATCTTTTACGCTTAATTTTTCAAGTGATTCTTTCATTTTTTCTCTTACTTCTTCATCATTAAGAAGTAAATCAATATCTTTAAGTACTAATTCATCATTTAAATCTTTTTCTTCAATCACTAAACAAGCACCATTTTCTTTAAAGTCCATTGCGTTAATATATTGATGGTTATTAGCTACATAAGGACTTGGTACTAAGATAGATGGAAGATTTAAAGTAGTTAATTCACTTAAAGTAGATGCTCCAGCACGAGATACTATAACGTCTGTCTTCTTCATTAATCTTACTAAATTATCAATATATGGGAAAACAAATACATTCTTGGGAATATTCTTTAAATCAATATCTTTATATAAATTTTCACCTGTTACAATAACAACTTCATAATCTTTATCCTTAAATTTAGGAACTAATTTAAAAAGATAATCATTAACTTTAGAAGATCCTAAAGATCCCATAACAAATAATACTAATTTTTTATTATCCGATAAACCAAATTCTTTCTTAGATGCTGCTTTTTCTTTTAAAGAATTTTCACTACAAGGATTACCTGTAAATTCTACTTTATTAGTCTTAAAGTATTTCTTTGATGATTCAAAAGAAACACCAATTATATCAGCATATTTTTCCATATAAGCATTTGCTTTACCTGGAATACTATTTTGTTCATGAATAAAAGTTTTATAACCCATTTTTTTAGCTTCCGTTATAACAGGATAAGTGACATATCCTCCTACCCCAATAACAACATCAGGATTAAAGTCTTTAATAATTTTACGTACATCTTTTTTAGCTTTAATTAAGCATTTTAAAACATTAAAGTTTTTTAATAAATGCTTACGATTAAAACCATATATCTCAATAGATTTATATGGTATTCCTTTTTTAGGAACAATATCTTTTTCCATACGATTATGTGTTCCTATATATAAAAATTCTGAATTAGGTTCTTTTTCTTTAATTTTATCAATTATTGCTAAAGCTGGATAGATATGTCCTCCAGTTCCACCTGCTGAAATTATTACTCTCACTTTATTCACATCCTATATAAATTATAGCATACTATCCCTTTATTATAAAGTTTTAATAATGTAAATAATGTAAAAAAGATAGCCGAAGCTATCTTATAAAAATATCACTACAAGAATACCTACTATTAAACAGTAGATAGAAAAATATGCAAGTTTTCCTTGTTTAACAACTTTATTAAACCAAGCTGTTGCTAAATAAGTAAAAATAAATGCCATAAATGTTGCAAGTAAATAATAGATTACTTCACTAACAGATAGATTTAACTCCATTAAATCTAGTACTCCAAGTAGGCCTGTTGCAATAGATACTGGCAAATATAACATAAATGAGAAATTAAATGCTGTTTCTCTATTTAAGCCACGATACATACTACCAACAATTGTAGCTCCACTTCTACTTATACCAGGTATTAAAGCTATTACTTGTGCAAAACCAATTAATAAAGCATCTTTAAAAGTAATATCAGCTTTATCTTTAAATCCTTTAAAATCTTTAATTAAATATAAGAATAATGATGTAACTACAAGCATTAATCCTACAAATTTAATATTTTCTTCTAGGAAATCAAAAATATCAAGTTTTTCAACTAATAATCCTAGTATACCTACTGGAATTGATCCTACTACAATATACCAACAATATTTATAATTAATCTTTGTATTTTCATCTTTTCTTTTACGTTTATTAAATATAAAAGTAAAGAAAGCCCCTACTAAACGAATTATGTCTTTTCTAAAGAATAACAATATCGCAATAAAACTACCAAAATTAGTTAAAGTAGCTAAAACTTCATAGTCTATTTTTATATTACCAAATACATTACCAAGTAAAGCTTTAAATATAAGAATATGACCACTACTTGATACAGGTATTGGTTCAGTTATTCCTTGTATGAATCCTAGTATTAAATATTCTATTATTTTCATATTATCACCTATAATATTATATCATAGATGACATAAAAAAAGATATATCAATTGATATATCTTATTTTACTTTTGTCTCAGTTACTTCTTCAGTAGCTTCTACTTCGCCTGTATAAGCACAACCATCAATAATTGTCATAATATTAGATACAACATCTTTATTAAAACTAAGCGCTTCTAGATCTTTACCAACTTTCGTACCATCAGTATAGTTTCTTAATACATCATCACCAATTAAAATACCAGTAATGATAGCATCAGTTATAAAGTCAGCACCATCTTCTTGTGATAATTTAGTTGAAGATCCATCAGCTAATTCATAACCATTTGTTTTATCTAAATTTGGTTGAATAAAGTTTTCGTTAATGTTTTCTCTAATCTTTTCACCTTTTTCTTCATCTGTTAATTCTTTATCTGCGGCGATTTCTTTAGATCCTTCAATAACATCTTTGATATTGTCTTGTGCAATTTCTCTATCAGTATCATCCATAAAAGCAATTGTCCAATCAACTTGTTCATCTTTAGCAATGTTTTCTAAATTACCAATTTGGCCAATTATATGACCACATTTAGCTAATACTTCTTCAGATACAGGTTCATCACCTAAAACATTACTTAATAACTCTGGATTAGTATGTTCTAAATGTGTAATATTAGCTACAGCTACGAATGTTACTGCATCTTCACCTTTAATTTCAATACCATGTTCAGCATACTCATTAATTAAAGCTTCAACTCTTTTAGTAAAATCCTCTTCAGTTATTTCAGTATATCTACTATCGTTTTTAAAATCTTCTAAAGTTGGCCCTTCAACAGTTTCCTCAACTTCTGTAACAATTGCTGTTGGTTCAACAGTAGGAATTTCTTCTGTTTTACCACAACCTTTTAAGCATGCCATAACAATCATACCAATTGTAAATCCACCTGCTAAAGTTGCAATCGCATGTTTTAATTTTTTATTATCTTTTTCTTCTTTTTCTTCTTTAATTTTATGTTTACCAACTAATTTGTTGTCTTCTTTTACTACTTCTTCATTTTCTTCAATTTCAACAGGTTCTGCTTTAGCAGCTTCTTGTCTAGCTTCTTCTTTAACTTCTTCAGCGTAATCGTTAATTCCACGAGCAGCTCTATCCATATCAAAGTTATCTTCACGAGCCGCCATTTTCTTTTCTTCAACTGCTAGTGCTAAGTCATCTTTAATTAATTGATAAAGTTCTGGATTACGACGACCTTTTTCTAAAAGAACTGGTAATTCTCTTACTACTTTCTTACCTGTTACAGTATCAATACATACTCTTGTATATATGTTACCTTTAACGCTTTCACTTACTTTTTTTAACATATTATCCCTCCATTAGGTTTTAATACAAAGATTTAGATGCATTCACATCTAAACCTTATGCACATTTTTTATTTCCTGTTAATTTGTATCCTTGACTAATTAAATAAGTATCGTTTTGTGATTTACTCCATTCAACTAATCTTGTACCAGAAATATAAGTTCTAGTTTTATATCTATAATATTTAACATTTTCATATTTTGTTACCCATTCAGAAGTTTGTACAGTTCTTGTACATTTGTTTCCACTTAATGTGTAACCTTCTTTACATGAGTATGAAGTTGTAGTTACAAGATTTGTAGTTACAGTTTTAGTTCCATAACATCTATTACCAGTTAAGTTAAATCCAGTTGGACATGTTGCAGATACAACATTAACTCTTGAACCTGATACATAACATATATCACCAGATAAGTAACCACCATTATTACATGTAGCTGCTACACTATCAGTTGATGATGTAGTTTTATAACATCTACCATTTGTTGGACCATTATATCCTGATGGACATGTTGGATTAGCAGTTTGTGTAGTTGTAGATGCTCCTGTTGTTGTACAGTTTGCTTTATATTTTCTATATATATATTCCCATCTAAATGCACATTCATCATTACATTTATAAACATAATCACTTGATACAGTTTCATAGATATAACTGTTATTATTAGCTGGAACAGTAGTTCCTGTTAATGTTGTTATATATGCACCTTTTGTACAAGTAGTAGTACCACCTGTTGTTGATGATTTAACACAAGTTGAGCCACTTAAAGTATATCCTGATGGACATGTTGCAGCAACGGAAATACTTGATGAGTTAACTTTATAACAAGTTGCTCCACTTCTTGTATATCCTGATGGACATGATGGACTATATTTAGTTGTTGTTGAAACAGTTCCTGAACAAGTTCCATCTCCATTTAATGTATATCCTACTGGACATTTAGCATTGTAATATCCTGTTGCAACTCTTGAACAAGTTGAACCATTCTTAGTATATCCTGATGGACAGTATGATGAAGTTGTTGCTGTAGCATCTACAGTTTCAACTTTAGATCCTTTAACTTCTTCTTTACCTGTTGCAACTTTTTCAGTCTTCATTTCTACTCTACGGTAATCTGTTTCATCAGCTTTTGTAGTTGACCATGAAGACCATTCACCAAATTCACCCCATTTACCATCTGTTACTTTTAAATATTCATATTGGCAAGTAACAACTGGTGTTGGTTTTGGTGTAGGTGTAGGTTTATTTTCTACAACTTTAACTTTTTCTTCTTTTGTACAAACACCTGAAGCTTTACAATAATCATAACATCCTAAATGAACGATTATGTATGCATCATTGTCTGAACAAGATAAATTTACTTTCATTTGATATTCGTCATCTAATTTGATAACTTCTACATATGAAGCTGTAGCATCACACGCTTTACCATTACCATCAACAAAGTCAACTAATAATTTCTTATCTAACATTTGTTGTAATGTCATTTTTTCAACATCGTTAACAGCTTTTGGTAATCTTTCTGTTGTGTAATATGAAACTGCTGCAGTTTTCATATTTTGGATATTTGTATTAAAGATAGTACCAGTTAATATATCTAATTTATCAGATAATAAATTGATACTTGATTTAGTTGGAAATAACCAAACCATAATAAATACAAATAAAATGATAAATAATAATTGAATTAAAATATCTTTGGCTGTGAAGCCTTTTCTTTCGTCGTTATACATATACTTTCCCCTTTCAAATTGGAACATATTATATCATTATTTTCCCATTTGTCAAATTCGTACTATTACAAATAAATTGTACCATTATTTATATGTTTTGTAAATATTAAAACATTATTTTACATAAATAAAAAAACCGGTAAAACCGGCTTGTAATTAACAATTAAAAAAATAAATATATGGGCATTATTTGTGTGGGCAAACACAATATTAATTGATGGGCAAATCAATCACATATTCATTATAGCACATTATTTATTTAAGGCAAGTTAGTTTTCTTCTAAATCTTTAAAATCTTCTAACTCTCCATTTTCTGTTACTAACTTAGTAATCTTTTCTTCAGCTTTCTTTAAGGTACTATCGCACTCTTTTATTAATTTCATAGCTTCCGTATATTTATTGATTGAATCATCTAAATTTACTTCATCTTTTTCAAGCTCAGTAATGATTTCATCAATTTTATTAATCTTTTCTTCAAATTTCATTATTTCACCTCATTAATAGTAGCTTTAATACTACCATCACTTAATCTAATACTTACTTCATCATTAACTTTTACCTTTTTAATGCTTGTAAGTGTCTTATCATTATAATAAGTAATTGAATATCCTCTTTTTAATGTATTAAGAGGATTTAATAGTTCTAATTTATCTATTAAATTTAAATATTCTTTTTTAGCTATTTCAAGTTTATGTTTAATAAGCATATTTAATTTTTCTCTAGCTTGATCAAGTTGTACTTTCTTATTTTCATAAATTATTTCTGGATTTGTAATAATATATGACTTTTTATACTTATCTAAAATCAATCTACTATATTTAACTCTCTTTATAATAGCTTCGTTTAATCTAATATTTAATTGTTTTAAATTATTTAATATATCATTAATACTTGGTACAGCAATTTCAGCTGCTCCGGTAGGAGTTGCTGCTCTTTTATCAGCAACAAAATCTGCGATAGTAAAATCAGTTTCATGACCCACAGCACTAATAATTGGAATATTAGAAGCATATATTACTCGGGCAACTATTTCTTCATTAAAAGCCCATAAGTCTTCTATTGATCCACCACCACGACCAACGATTAACACATCTAAGTCATAGTCTTCTGCTTTTTTAATATTATTAACGATATTACTAGCTGCGCCATCTCCTTGTACTAAACTTGGAAATAATAATATTTCGCAGATAGGATATCTTCTTTTAATAGTAGATATGATATCACGAATAGCAGCTCCGGTAGGTGCTGTTATAACTCCTACTCTTTTAGGATATTTAGGAATTGGTTTTTTATGTTCTTCTTTAAATAAACCTTCTTTTTCTAAATCCTTTTTTAATTTCTCATACATGGCATATAAATTACCTACACCATCTTCTTGCATTTCATCAACATAAATTTGATATGTTCCTCTTGCTTCATAAACAGTTACACGTCCATGAACTAATACTTTGGTACCTTCAACAGGCTCAAAGTTTAGTTTCTTAGCATCTCTATCCCACATCATTGCATTTATAACACTACCTTCATCTTTGATAGAGAAATATAAATGTCCTGATGAATGCTTTTTAAAATTAGAAATCTCGCCTTTTAGATACATATTCTGAAATGCATGTGATGCATCAAAGAATCCCTTAAGACGAGATGTAAATTCCGATATTGTTAAATATCTAGCTTCTTGCATATTATCACTACCTTTTATTTATTATGATAAACTTTGTCTAATACTCCATTAATCATTTTTCTTACATCGTCATCGCTATAAGCTTTAGCTAATTCTATAGCTTCGTTAATAGCAACAACTTCAGGTGTTTTTGTATACATAAGTTCATAGATACCCATTCTTATAATTGCTTGATCAGTATTACCTAAACGCGTAATTTTCCAACCATTTAAATATTTATTTGCTAACTCATCTATTTCGTTTTTATATGTTATTACTCCATAAACTACTTCTTTAACAAATTCATTATCTATTTCAACTACTTCTTTAATTACTTTATCAATGTCATAAGCCATATTATTATTCTCATAAACATTAATTTGATAAAGAATAGTCATTATATCTTTTCTTAATTCGCTTCTACTTTTTGTTTCCATCAAAATCACCAATATAATTATAGCATATCTACCCATTAAAAAAAAGTAATATTTAAATTACTTTTTAATATTTTAAATAATATCTTCTGTATCGTTTTCTGTAGGTAAAAACATACCTAAAATATCATTAAGCGCTTCTTTATTTCCTAAATTTGCGATTATTGTAAGAATGTCTTCTTCTGTTAAATCTTTATAATTAACAGCTTCATCTGTTTTAAAAGTATGTGAATCCTTCTTATTATAAATAGTTGTTACACTATAATCAAAACTCATATTAATAAGATCATTAGTAATTGTAACTTTATATTCTTTTAAAGAGTCACTTGTTTTCACATCTATATTAACTATAGATTTAGTATTATTATAGTCAAATTCTGCTTTAATATTTTCTTCATCTAACATAAGAGTAACCTTATTGCCGCTTGCTTTAGATACAGCTTCAATTTTTTCTAAATCATGAAAGAAACCTTTTGTATAGATTGCAATCATATAAGTATTTATAGGAAGTTCTTCCTTTAAATACATTTTCTTTTCATTACGATACTCTCCTATTTTAGAATTTATAAGTGTTTTTAAAACACTTGTACTAATCTTAGTTTTATCAGCTAAAGTATCCATAAATGCTTTATTACTATATAAAACAGTTAAAACATCTATTTTTAAGTCTGTAAATTGAACACTATTCAAAGTTAATTTAGCACAGTTATTAAACCCATGACTTGTCTTAGTACTAAAGTATTCATCTTTTAATGATACTTGAATAGCTTCAAGTATTGGATCTATTAAATTAGTATCATTAGTTGGTTTAAATGTATCAAAAATATTCCCATCATATTCAATATCATTAACAATCTTTTTATCAAATAAATCATCTAAGTCAACATATAATTTATCTTCTAAGACTAAAGAACTCAATTTTAATAAATTCTTTTTATTATATTTAGTGTCAACATCAAAATAAGCTTTCTTATTTTCAAAATCAATAAAACTATTTAAATTAAAATCTAATTTGTTTAGGAAATCAGCAAAAACATTTTCTTCTTTTGATTCAACATTAAATTTTAACTTATAGTTATTTTCAACGGTTGTATAATTAGTCTCTATATTATTTGCTAAATAAGTAGAAGCCATTTTTAAAACATTACTATAAATATTTTTAGATCTTGAAAAGTAATAATATGTTCCTAAAATAGAACCTAACACTATATCAAGAACACAAATTAATATAGCAACTATCTTTAATACATTCTTTTCTTTCTTAGTTGGTGTTATATCACTATTTTTTACTTTTAAAGATGGCTCTGGTAAATCTATAACACTAGTTCTATCTAAGCTTGCCATTTCATTTTGTTCATCCATTATATCCCTCTATTCTATATAAATATATTATATTATTATTTATTTAAAATCAATTTATCTTTTTAATTTTCTTAAATATTCTTTTTGTTCATCAGTAATTCTAAAACTTTCGCATGCTTTAGTAATTGTCTTATTATGAATCCAAGTATCTAACTTATTATTTTCTAAATAATAAACAGCATCATCCCATCTTTTAGCAAGAGCCGTTGCAAAATACCAAGCAACCATCATCTTAAGATAATACTCATCTGTTTTTACTTTACTTACCATATTTAGATACTTCTTATCATAATTATCATCTAAATAAAGACGCATTAACATACTTATCGCAAATCTAACTGTATAGATATGTTTATCTTTAATCCATATATTTATTTTTTCTATTAATTTATCCGTATTCTTCTTAAATACTTTAGGAAGTAATGTATCACATACTGCCCAGTTATCAATATATGGTAAAAACTTATCTATATATTCTATACATTTATCATAATCTTTTATCTCACTAAGAAGTGATCCATGAAGAATATTTTCATCATAATACTTATGAGGTAAATTATTTAAAAATAATTCTGCCTCTTTAGTATTAACACTTTCTTTGGCAAGTTTTCTAGTTTCTGGGATTCTTACACCAATGATAGAATCCATACTAATATTAGGCGTTAGTTTACTAACAAGTTTCTTATATTCTAAATCTTCTAAAGCATATAGTTTCTCTAGCATATTATCACCTATTTAATTATACAATAAAAAATACAAATCTTATAGTGATTTGTATTTTTTTATTTCTGCAAGTGTTTTATCATCCCAACTTGAAGCTTGTACTTCCGCAATATGGGCTTTTTTCAAAAACAGTAATAGTATTCTTGAAATTCCAATTCCCCCACCGATAGTAAGAGGAAGTTTATCTTCTAAAATCATTTTATGATATGGAAGAGTTACTTTATCAAGAGTTTTTGTTTTAGTAAGTTGAGTATATAAAGAATCTTTATCTACCCTAATACCCATTGAACTAATTTCAATAGCACAGTCTAATATTTTATCATAAACAAGGATATCACCATCTAAACTCCAATCATCATAATCAGGGCTTCTTAAGTCATGAACTTTACCTGATTTTAATTTATCACCAATACCAATTATAAAGACAGCCTTCTTATCTTTAACTATCTTTTCTTCTCTTTCTTTAGGTGTTAAAGATGGATACATATCTTCTAATTCCTGTGTAGTTATAAAAGTAATAGTTTTAGGTAAAGTAGTATCCAAATAATGATACTTATCTTTTAAATAGATCCCTGTTTGGCGTAAAGCTTTATAAATACTTTTAACAGTTTCTTCTAAGTACTCTACAGTACGGTCTTCCTTACTAATAACTTTTTCCCAGTCATATTGTTCAACATATAAAGAGTGAAGATAATCTACTTCTTCATCTTTTCTAATTGCACGCATTTCGGTATATAGACCTGTATGCATAGGAAAATCATATTTACCTAAAGCAAATCTTTTCCATTTAGCAAGCGAATGCACTATTTCAAAATCAACTCCATCTTTTTTAAAACCTACACCCTTTTCTTTTAATGATAAATAATCTTGTAACCCTGAATCCTTTCTTACAAATAAAGGGGCTTCTACTTTAGTAAGAGATAATCTTACTTCTAATTGTTTCTCAAAATACTTTTTAATTTCTGATATTAATTTTACTGTTTCTAAATAACTTAATTCTTTCATTTTTAAACCTTCTTTCTTAATCTTTTAAAATTAAGATAGATTGTAGGAACTATCAAATATAAATACTTGTATTTCTTTTATTATCACTTTCCATAACATCACTTCCTTCTACTAAAAAACCCGTATCATCCTACAATAAGGACGAATACGGGTATCCGTGGTGCCACCTTAATTTATTACAAAAAAACTACTAAAAATAGTAGTTTGTTATTCTGTAATCTTTTTTCAGTTCTAACAAACCTAGTAGTATGATAACGGACTACATACCCGGACTAGTCTACTCAGCAATCTTTTCGGTAGTCAGCTCAGGAGTGTTCTTTCGTCAAATGTTATTATTAGTTTCCACTATACCTAACTCACTTGAATAACTTATTTGAGTACTTTTCTCCCTCAAAGCACCTTTAATTTAACATAAGATCAAATATATGTCAAATTAAAAAGAAGACAAAGTCTTCTTATATTTTTTCAATACGCATAAAGTTAGTTGGAGATACTTCTTTTTGATCTAATAAGTTAAATCCACCTGTGATAATAATATGATCTCCTTCTTTTAAATCTGTAAATTCCTTAGCTTCTTTAATAGATTCTTTAATTATTTCATCTAAATCATTCCAGTAATTTACAACTTTACTTGATACACCATAATTTAATGATAAACTATTACCTATTTCCTCATCACTTACAAGCGCTAAAATAGGACATTTTGGTTCAAGGTTAGATATTAATCTAGCACTTGTTCCACTCATTGTTGGAACTACTATTAATTTAGCATCTAATGAGTTTGCTGCTTCCGCTACTGATTTAATAATAGCGTCTGTTAAATTATTAACATTAAATTCAGCATAAATATTCTTATATGTAATAGATTTTTCAATATCTTCAGCAATATCAGCCATTGCTTTAACTGTAACAGCAGGATATTCTCCTGTTGTAGTTTCTCCTGATAACATAACTGCATCTGTACCATTATATACAGCATTAGCTACGTCTGTAACTTCTGCTCTTGTTGGACGTGGGTTATGTTTCATAGATTCTAACATTTCAGTTGCAACGATACATGTCTTTTTATTTTTACGACAAGTTGCTACTATTTTCTTTTGATAAATAGGTAATAATGACATAGGTACTTCAACACCTAAGTCTCCTCTTGCTACCATAGCTCCGTCAGAAACTTCAATAATTTCTTCCATATTATCAATTCCTCTTTGAGATTCAATTTTAGAAATTATTTTCATATCTTCTCTATTTTCTTCTTTTAGAATTTTTCTAATAGCTAAAACATCTTCCTTGCATTGAACAAATGATGCAGCTAAATAATTACCATCATGACGACATGCATAACGAATATCTTCTTCATCAGTCTTTGAAATAAATTCAATATTTAAATCAACACCTGGAGCAGCTAAACTTTTTCTTGAATATAAAGTTCCTCCATTAATAACTTTACAAGTTAATGAATCACTATCTTTTTCAACAACTTCAATAGACATAAGTCCATTTTCAAGTAAGATAGTATTTCCTACTTCTAAAGCATCAATAGCTTCTGGATGATTTAAAGAAAATCTTTCTTGGTTACCAATAACATCTTCTTTAACTACTTTAATTAATTTTCCAGGTTCTAATTTAATACCTTCTTCTACTACTTCACCATTTCTAAATTCAGGTCCTTTAGTATCATATAAGATACCGATAGCCTTATTTAAATTCTTTCTTACTTCTTTAACAACTTTAACTACATTTTCTCTTTCTTCTAAAGTTGCATGTGAAAAGTTTATACGAGCAACATTTGCTCCATTTTCTACCATCTTAGTAAATACTTCTACCGAAGTACTTGCTGGTCCCATACTTGTTACTATTTTTGTCTTTTTCATAATAATCCTCCTTTTTAAACGCAAACGAGCAAAATTATACTAGATTTTTACTTTTTTTGCAACCCTATAAAATTAAAATAAAAAAGATTAGAAATTCTAATCTTTTTATAATGTCTTTTGTCCTAGTTTTTTGTTTTGTTCTTTTTTAAGATCAGAGATTCTTATATCCTCACGAACCTTATAAGATTCCATAATATCTTCTAAAGATTCGTTAGTTACATAAATAGATGCTCCACCCTTAATTCTACCAAGTTTTTCTTCGGTAAGTTCAGGTATTTTATCATCATTTCTTAATCTATTCCATCTATCAATATACATACCATTAATTAAATAAATGTAATCACCATCAAATACAACACTAAGTTTAGCATCTTTAAGTAATTCTTTAATATTACCTCTATTTTTATCATATGCTTCATCATCTACAGAATATACTAAGTATTGTCCTGCTTGTAAAGCAAGCACATCATAAATAGTACCAGAGATACCTTTATCACTAATAGCTCTTTTAAGTTTCTTACGAGGCATATTAAGCAAGAACTCTGTATTTTCTTCAATCTTTGCTTCAAGTAATTCAAATTCTGCTAAGTTATCATTAAATTCTCTTTCTTTATCTTCTATTTGTTCTTCAATATCAAATGAGAATGGTAAATAAGCCCAAGATTCTTTTCTTAAACGATCATTTTTATAATCTTTATCTTTCAGTGCTTCTTCTTTAGTATCAAATACTTTATCAATAGTAGTATAGTTATTACAAGAATAATCATAATAAGTTGGTATATTATATTCCCAGTCTATTTCTCCTTGTACATAAGGAAATACAACCTTACATTTTTGTTTTTCTTTACCATCGGCATCATAGACTTTTTCTTCACCAACGACAAAACATTTAGAAACAATATAACAAATTAATTCATTGTTTCCCCATCTACCAGAATCTCTTACAGGCATCGCTGCATATTTAATTGGATAATTTAATTTCATATTATCTCCCCCATTATTTAAATTATAACATAAGGAATAAAAAAAGATTAGAATTTCTAATCTTTTTTACTATCATATTCTTCTAAGAAAGAATGTTTATCATTACCCTTTTTCCATCCTAAAATACAGTTCATATTAACATTACCTAAAGAAGTAAATAAATTATGTTCAATATTAGGATTAGTCTTCTTTATCTCTTTAATTAAATTTTTTATTTCTTTTCTTTTACTTAAACTTTCATCATGTGAACTTTCTTCTGTAAACTTACAAGCACAATTTAAGAAAGTTAATTTATTATAGTTTTTAAAAGATATGATATCGTCTTCTCTTACTAAATAGAGAGGTCTAATTAATTCTAGTCCTTCAAAGTTATCACTATGTAGTTTAGGCATCATTGTTTTTACTTCTGATCCATAAAACATCGATAATAAAGATGTTTCAATAACATCATTAAAATGATGACCTAACGCTATTTTATTACAGCCTAGTTCTTTAGCTTTACTATATAAGAAACCCCTACGCATTCTTGCGCATAAATAACATGGGCTTTCCTTAACATTAGTTACAATATCAAAGATATCACTTTCAAATATCTCGATAGGAATATTCATTGTTTTAGCATTTTCAATTATTAAATCTCTATTTATTTTATTATATCCTGGATCCATTACAACATAATGGGCCTCAAATTTAAATTTGCCGTGACGGATTAATTCTTGAATACATTTAGCTAATACAAAAGAATCTTTACCACCAGAAATACAAACCATAACATTATCATTTTCTTTTATAAGTTCATATTCAGCGACTGCTTTAACAAACTTTGACCAAATATCTTTACGATATTTAGTAATTAAACTTCTTTCTATTTCTTCATATCTTTCCATAATAACTCCTCAAATACGCATTAATTATATCACAAATAGAAAAATAGATTAATTACTAATCTATTTTTTTATTAACTTGATCTATTAGTTTTTTTACTTTTGCTTGTTCTTCTTCATCTAGATAACTTGTATCTGGTATATCATATTCCTCACATCTAGAAAAATGTTCCGCTAAACATAAACGACAATCACAGCCAAAGAAATCACAGTGTGATTTTTCAAGTATTCCTCCTTGATTAGCTGGTGCACATATATCTAATGCTCTACAGTAATCTACCATATCAACATTAGCAAATTTACCTCTTTTATGAATTTCTTCTAATTTATCCTTATCCATTTTAGCATAAGCATCAATCGTTTGATTCTTAATTATAATTTGCTTACATAAATCCTTAATCGCAACTACTTGTCCCTTTTTCCCTCTTGTATAGATAGCTAAATCAATAAGACTATCCTCAACATTATCAAAAAACATTTTGAAGAATCGACGATATTCATCATGATTTTCAAACACATATACTTCATTAGGTCTAATTGTTGAAACATACATTCTTTTTTTATTTTTAACAAGTGTTACTGGCATATGTTCTACTTTCTTTGCCTTAGTCATATATAAGAAGAAATTTGTTTTAAAATCTAATTTAGTTATTTTACCCATAAGTACCTCCAAAATTAGTGCTATTATATAACAAAAAAGAAGGAATATCAACCTTCTTTTAAGCAACTATATTTTTAAATACGCTATCAATAAAGCTAGTATCATTAATTTTACTTTCTAAATATTTATTGAAATTATCTTTATTGATTGTCTTATCTTTTATATCTTTGTAGTTAGGAAAATTATTCTCGATTTTGTCTCTTGTAACGGTATAACTTTTACCACTAAAATTATATTTAATGTATTCAACATTATCTATTAAAGCAAATATTGAAACTGAGTTATATACTATACTCTTTTCAAGATAATAATTTTCATTAATATACCAATCAGTAATATGATAATCAATTGTAAGACCTAGATTTTTAGGATCTATTTCAAATACATAACCATATTCTGAAAGTGGTAATAATGATATTAAATAACTATCATTACTATTATCTCCTACATACTTACTTGCACACTTGATAATATTATCAATGCCTGCTTTATTACGATTAAATGGTACGATAGGAAGAGTATCTTCCTTATACTCTTTTTTAGTATCAATAATTACATATTCATTAGGTGTATCAGGATTAATACGATATACATTATAGAATGTATTTTTACATACTACTCCATTTTCAAAATATTCTTTAACATAACAAAATCTAGGTAATTGTTTTAAACTAACTACACTCATATAATCAATTGTAAATAATACTAAGTTATATAAAACAAAATAACTAAGACATATTAATAATCTTTTAGTGTATTTAAATTTTCTTGTTAACTTACATACTCCTATTAAAGAGATAATAGCTCCAAATACAGCATAGATACTTCCCCAAGAACTATCTGAAGCAAATATAGACATTGCTGTTAAAGAGATTAATACTCCAGCAACTATTAATACTACTCCTACTAAGTTACTACTTAAGTTTATCTTCTTAGTTGAATAATCAATTGTATTAACAATATTCTCTTCAAACTTTTCTTGATACTTATCTTCGCTTATTCTTTCTCCAGATAATAAATCATTAATACTTATACCTAGTTCATCACATAGAGGCTTAAATAAAGATAAGTCTGGCATATTACGGCCATTTTCCCAGTTACCAATAGATTTATCAGTAACTCCTAATTTTTCAGCTAAATCGCTTTGCGTTAGCTTTTTTTCTTTGCGACATTTCGCAATAAATTTTCCAATTTTTTCTTGATTCATAATAAATCTCCCTTTCTTGCTTTAATCATAGTACATCTGTATGATTTTTTACAGGAAATATCACTAGGGTTATCCTAAATAAGGAATTCTTAATATAAATGCAAATATTAACGCAATTAATAAACTTATCCCTGATATTTTAAGATTTTTATATATTACGAAATTTACCCCTAGAAAAACTAGGGTATCTAAAATATTATTAAATGAGAAATACCACATCCCCATACTAAAAGATGTTTTTAACATTACAAATAAAATAATACTATTTAAGATAATAACTATCTTATTACTACTTTTACTATACCAAGTTATATACGCTATTAAAGGAGATATAAGTGTTAATGTATACCATCCTAACATATAATATTTAGGATTAAATCCCCCTACATAAATTGTATATAAATGATAACTTACATTCATTCCTAGAAAGAATAAAAATACTTTAATACTAGCTTCAATGGGATTCTTACTATAAATAGATAAAGTAAGTGCAATAAATAACCATATTCCTAAATTAGAAAAGAAGTTTCCTAAATCAAGAATGCCTATTACTTTTTGCCACCAAATACTATCATTAATAGCTAGTTCATCTAACCATTTGGAAAATACTCCTAAAATTACTCCTAGTAATAATACTAGAAGTAATTTAATCCATTCTTTTTTTAATACAAATTTGGCTTCCTTTTTACGAATATTATCCATAATTCACCTATATAAGTTTCTTAATATCTTCTTCCATATCTTCTGGTAAATAAGTTGGCGAATATCTTCCTACTACATTACCTTCTCTATCTACTAAGAATTTAGTAAAATTCCATTTAATATCTTCTTCATTCTTCGCAGTTTTACTAATTTATTTAATAGCTTTCATTGCTAGTTTATTCTTTAACCCTTTTATTTTGTCATCCTTAATCTCATTTTTAATAATTTTAAATAATTCTATTTCGTCTTCTCCGTTTACATCTACCTTCATAAATTGATCAAACGTTGTATCATATTTAAAAGTACAAAACTCATGGATTTCTTCATCACTACCGGGAGCTTGATTACCAAATTGGTTACACGGAAAATCTAGTATTTCAAGTCCTTTATCATGATATTTTTTATATAACTTTTCAAGTCCCTCGTATTGAGGAGTAAAACCACAGCCGGTTGCAGTATTAACGATAATAAGCACTTTATCTTTAAAATCTTTTAAAGATACTTCTTTACCATCTCTTTTTTTTACTTTGCAATCATATATATTCATAAAATCCTCCTAATCACTTATATCTAAATCTAATGCAATATTAATTTCATAGTCTTTATATTTATTTTCAATTTCTTTAGCTATTTTCTTATATAAAGCATTTATATCTTTTACTTTAAAATCAATTATAATATCAAAACTAATTGTTTTACTTTCTTTATCTAAATAGAAACCATGCATTTGTAAAACACCATCATGTTTAAATACTATATCGTGAATATCTTTTCTTATTTCTTCTATTTCTTTATCTTTAGTGTTAACTGAGTAAACACCTATTGTATGAAGTACTACCCCATATTTATCTAAAATCTTTTCTGATATATCACGTGATATACGGTCAATGTCACTCGCTGTTAAAGTATCTTTAACTTCGATATGAACAGAACCTAAATATCTATTAGGGCCATAATCATTTAAAATTAAATCAAATGCTCCATCTACATCATCAAAAGCGATTATATCTTTTTTAATACTATGTGCTAAATCACTTTCAATTCTAGTTCCAAGCATATTATCAACAGATTCTTTGATAAGCTCAAATCCAGCTTTAATAATAAAGATTGAAAGAACTGCACCTACATAAGCTTCAATATTTATCTTAAATATTAAATATATAATAGCTGATACTAATACAGAAATTGATAATATAGCATCATTAAAAGCATCTAAGCCACTTGCTACTAGAGAATCAGAATTAATATGTTTACCTTTATTCTTAACGTATGTTCCTAAAATAAATTTAACAATAATAGCAGCTACTAAAATAACTAATGTAACAACATTATAATCTACTTCACCCGGATTAATTATTTTTTAACTGATTCAACTAAAGCAGTGATACCAGCATATAAAACAATTCCTGATACTGTTAAAGAAGTAATATATTCTATTCTTCCATAACCATAAGGATGTTTTTTATTAGGAGCTTTACCAGCAAGTTTAGTCCCTATTATCGTAATGATACCCGATAAAGCATCACTTAAATTATTAACTGCATCGGAAATAATTGCTATAGAATTAGCAAGTAATCCAACAAATGCTTTAAATCCTGCTAATAAAATATTAGTTATAATACTAATAATACTTGTTCTAATTATTATTTTCTCTCTTTTATTTTTCATGTTATTTCCTCATTTCTATTAGAATAACTAATATTATTATAACAAAAAACTAGAGATTACTCTAGTTTTTATTAATGATGATGATGGTGGTGTACACCACTCTTAATCTCAATATGACATTCTTTATCATCACATACTTCTTCTTCCGTTTCTAAAATAGCATGGCCTATATTATGTTCTTCTAATTCTTCACGAATTTCTTTTTTTATTTTAGCTATATCTTTAACTTTAGAAACAATATGCATAGTTGCATAATTATTATATCCATCAATACTCCATACATGAATATGATGAATATCATCAACACCTTTTATTTCTAATAAGTGTTCTTTTAATTTTTCAATATCAATATCGTTTGGTGTTTTCTCTAAGAATAAATCTAGTACTTGTTTTAAATTCTTTAATGAATTAATTAAGATAAATATTGCTACACCTATACACATAATAGAATCTAAAATTCTAATATCTGTAAATTTCATAACAATAGCACCTATAAATACTACAACCCATCCTAGAACATCTTCAAGCATATGAAGATTAACAGATTTCTGATTAATCGAATCCCCTTCACGCGTAACAAATGCTGCTAGCGAATTTAAAACAATACCAATAATAGCAAATATAATCATCCCACTATAATTTACTTCTACCGGATTAAATAATCGTTTAATAGCTCCATAAATTACTAAAAGAGAACCAACTAATAAAATAGTTGTTGTAATTACTCCTCCTAATACAGAATATCTTACATATCCGTAAGTATACTTATTATTAGCTTTCTTCTTACTTTTTCTTTCCATAAAATAAGAAATACCAATTGAAATAGCATCTCCTAAATCATGTATTGCATCTGATAAGATAGCTACTGAATTAGTAAATATTCCACCAAAAAATTCTAATATAGAAAATGATATATTTAATAAAAATGCCACTAATATATTTTTATCAGTCTTCATTTTTTTACCTCCCATATATATTATAACACAAAAAAGAGATTAGAAATCTAATCTCTTTTTGTTCCTAGAGTCTTTACTTTAGGCATTGGCTTAAATTCATCACCTTTAAATTTTTTGACATATCTCTTTAATATATCTTTTTTATCAATACTCTTATCAATTTCTTTTTCCGTAAACGTAACTGCGTCTTCTAAAGAATAAAAATTAAGTGTTAAATCAGTTTTTCCATTACTATATACATCCAAATGGTAAAAAATAAAATTATCATTTCTACTTATTCTTATATCAACATAAAAACGCATTAGAGATATTGACATACCATGTTCATTAACAAACCAATAATTTTTTTCGATTCTACTCATACTCACCTCTATATTTTAAAATACTTTAGGATAAATTTAGTTTCATTATCATTTGACTCTACAGAAATATTACCATTATCTTCTTCAACTATTGATTTAGCTAGAGCAAGACCAATACCAATGCTATCAGCTTTAGCATTCTTCCCTTTATAAAATCTTTCAAATATATGTTTTAAATCTTTCTTATCAATTACTTTGCCATAATTAATAATTTCAACTAAACTATATACATTATTACTATCAATATTAATTGTTACTTTATTATTTTCTAAAGAATGATCAACAGCATTCTTTAAGATATTTGTGATTGCTTCTACTTGCCATCTAAAGTCTGATAAAATAACTGAATCATTTAAAACATTTAAATCAATATCGATATTCTTTAAATCACATAAAGGTAAGACATTTTTAATTGCTTCATCAACAATATCTTTAACTTTATTTTCTTCTTTTATAAAATTAATTGTATTGGAATCAAACTTCGATAATTTTAATATTGCTTGTACTAAGAAATTTATATTTACGACATTTCTTTTTATATCAATAATAAAATCTTTTTTAACTTCCTCATCCATATCTGGATCTTCAATAATATTATCAAGCATTACAAGAACACTAGTTAAAGGTGTTTTTAATTGATGGGATATATCCTCTAATGATTTTTTAAGATTAATCTTATCTTTATTAGAATTATCAGCTGCCTCTTTTAGCATAATTGTTGTTTTATATATTTCATTTTTAAGAATAGATAATTCATCTTCAGAATTAGAATCAATTTTTAATTCGTAATTTCTTTTATTAATTTGTTCAATTTGTTTTATAATGTCCTCAATATCTTTTTCTTTTTTATGATTATATTTTATAAAGATTAAAATTAAAATTATAATAGCTCCTAATAAATAAATTAAATTAATAATTAAGAAAGTATGAAACTTATTCTCGTTAGCTAAAATAACAGTATCTTTTTCAATATCGATTCCATACTTTTTAAAAAAATCACTATCTCCTTTTTTATCATTATTTAATATTTCAATTATTTCTTTATCACTTACTTGAGGATATTTATTTTTAACTATACTAGTTATCATAGATATCTTATTATTAAAATTTTTTGTATAAATTTTATATTCATAAATATTTAAAAATAGAAACATAATGGATAAACAAATTGTTGCGAGTAATACCGCAACACAAAACTTCTTTAAAGAAACTTTATTCTTCATCGATACGATAACCCATTCCCTTAATAGTAATAATAATATCTGTTTCTATTTTTTCTCTTATTCTTTTAAAATAAACTGTTACTGTATGGTCATCAACATAATTACCAGTCCATTCCCATATCTTATCTAAAATAATATCTCTACTTACTACTTTATTAATATTTGTAAAAAGTAAATTTACTAATTTTAATTCTAGAGCTGATAAGTCTACTTGCTTACCATCTTTAAGTAGTATTTGTTTATCAACGTCAAAAGATATATTTTTTACTTTAATAACACTATTTTTCTTAGATCTTAATAATATTCTATTTACTCTTGCTAGTAATTCTTTAGTACTAAAAGGTTTAGTTATATAATCTTCTGCTCCTACTTCTAAACCTCTTACAATATCATCTTCTTCATCTTTAGCAGTAAGAAAAATAGTTGGAATATTTAAACTTTTAATTTCTTTTTCAAATAAATCGAAACCATCACCATCAGGTAAAGTTACATCTAAAATTATTAAATCTATTTGAGAATTATTTAATAAATATTTTTTAGTATCTAAAATATTAGTCTTAACTTCTAATTTATACCCTTCTTTAGTAAAAGAATAAGTTAGACCTTTAATGATAGATTCTGTATCCTCAACTAATAAGATATTCATAAATATTCTCCTCTCTAGTCTCATTATAACACAAAATAAGGAGCTAGGCTCCTTATCTTATATATTTTCATTTCTTATTGTTTCAATTGTATTTTGTTTATTTATTTTATTAATTGAATATTTCATAATTAGTGAAATAAGAATAAATACGGCTAAAATAGCAATTATTATTGAAGTTGTTGGGAAAATAAAATCAATTCCATCTTCAAGGAAACTATACATAAGGAATGATAAACCAATTCCTATAGGAATACCAAAAATTAAAGCTTTAAGACCCATAAAGATTGTTTCTAAACGAATCATTCTTGAGAATTCTTTTTTTGTCATTCCTATCGATTTTAACATAGCAAATTCTGGCTTTCTAAGTTCCATATTTGTTGTGATTGTATTAAAGATATTTGTAATACCAATTAATGAAATTACAATAATAAATCCGTATAAGAAGATTCCTACTAAAGTAAATAAATTATTAATCATTCGGTAATCCTCATCAACATTACGAACACGATAATCTTCATTTTTTAAAACATCATCAATTTGTTTTTGTAATTTATCAGCATTGCTAGAAGCAAAGACAAGTTCAATACGTTCTGGAAGAATATTATCTACCATTTTATTGTAAGTTTCTTCACTTAAGACAAAATATTCACTATCAATATCTTTTAATCCAAAAGGTTTAATATTTGTTACATATCCAATTTCAAGAGATTTATTATCTACACTAGTTAATACATCTCCTACTTTATAATCATAAAGACGTAACTCTTTATTTTCAACTTTATTAGTTTTAGGATTAGTACGACTAACAGTAGAGTAATCCATAAGAATAGCTTTATCTTTCATTTCGTTATAATCTAGTCCTAAAATTTTTAAATATTTACGATATTGACTATCACCTAAAGCATAGATACTTGCGTAATTACCTCTTCCATCTATCATATAATCTTCATATTTAAGATTTAACCATTTAAAATATTCTAAATTATATTTAATATTTTTAAATTCACTATTTTCACTTCTTAATAAAGTATAGTCATCAATATTATCTAAAGTAAGAATAGATAAATACTTATTATATGTTTCCTTATCTTTTTTAATAGTACCTGATACAGAAATATTATAATCAGATCTTTTAAATTGTGAATCAACTTCCGTAAATAACATTGTCATAAAACTAGAAGAAGCAATAAAGATAAATACTGATACTACTATTGAAATAACTGTTGTACGATATTTTTTACGATTTCTCTTTAAATTTTTATAAGAGATATCTCCACCAACACCAAATAATTTTTTTATGTATTTTGGAGATTTTATTTTTTTAGAATTAATCTTAATATTAGCACTATTTCTTATTGAGTCAATTGGTGAAACTTTAGAAGCACGTCTTGCACTACTAAAGGCAGAAAAATAGATAGTTATTATACCTAGAATAGTAGCTATAATAATAGCAATTAAAGATGTTGAATATACTAATCTTATACCACTAGCAAATGCATCTACTAATAAATAATTACTTAACATAATTAGAATAAATGTTGCTATACATCCTAATAATATACCTAAAGGAATACCAATTAATCCTAGGATAGTTGCTTCAAAGAATACATTCTTCTTAATTTGTTTTTTAGTGGCTCCAATACTTCTTAGCATTCCGTATTGTTTAATTTTTTCAGTAATAGAAATATCAAAACTATTTTTAATACAGAATACAGAAGTAAAGACAATTATGGCAAGAACAACACAAACAACACCACCTAATCCTCCAACTCCGGCAGTTCTTATAGGATCTGTTTCTAAACCAATTAAATAAATATTTGTTCCAATTTGATATTTGGCACTATTTAATTCTTTATCTAACTCATCAAGTTCTTTACTACTCATATTTTCACTACTTACACTCTTAGCAAGAAGTTTTTTATTTACATGAATAATATCACCTGTTACATCAGTCCAGTTTTTAAGTCCTTTACTTGTATAAAGTGAGTATACATCTACTAAACCAGAAATATTATTTTCATCTAAACGTGTAATAAATGTATATCCTGGAGCATAAAATGGTTCAATACCAGAAGCAGGTCTTTCCATAACTCCTACTACTTTATAAGTTTGTTTTGAAGTATTTACTATTTTCTCATCTTCAGTCAAACCATCTTCTTGAGTTAAAACCATTTCTCCACTCATTCTACTACCTACATCTAAAGTAATAGTGTCTCCTAATTTAAGATTATTTCTTCCATTAGTATTTAAATGTGTAGGAATAATTACTTCTTTATCATTTTTAGGTAAACGACCTTTAGTTATATTGATTGCTAAATTTTCTAAAGCATCTTTACTAAAACCTTTTACAAAAACGTAAGGTTTATACTCATTAATAGATTCAATATTAGCATAACCTATATTTTTAACTACATTAATCTTTTCAATTTTGCGGTTATTTTTAAATGTTTCAATTTCATTACTTGGAACATCAATGTAAGCAACATGATAATTTCCTTTTTCATGTTTTTCAAAAACGATTAATGAATTAATTCCACTTGCATACATTGATGCGACAGCAGTAATTAAAGCAACTGATAGTATTATACCTATAATGGTTACTATTGTTCTTTTCTTATTTAATTTTAAATTTTTTGTTGTTAATTTGTTAAGTAAGTTCATAATTATACCTCCTCAACAATTTTTCCATCTTCAATTTTAATAATACGATCTGCTACTTTAGCTATTTCCATATTGTGTGTAATCATAATAATAGTTTGTTTAAGTTCTTTATTAGATTTCTTAAGTAAAGCGACTATTTCATCACTAGCTTTAGAATCTAGATTTCCTGTAGGCTCATCAGCAAGAATAATAGTTGGATTAGTAATTAAAGCTCTACCAATACTTGTTCTTTGTTGTTGACCACCAGATAATTCATTAGGTAAGTGATTTTTTCGGTTACTTAAGCCTAATAATTTTAACAATTCATTTAAATCTTCTTTAGCTACTTCACGATTATCAAGAGCTAAAGGAAGTGTAACATTTTCTTCAACATTTAAAATTGGTATTAAATTATAAAATTGATATATTAAACCAATTTGTCTTCTTCGAAAGATTGCTAATTTATCATCATTAAGACTAAATATATCCTTTCCATCAATATATACTTTACCTGATGTAGGACGATCAACACCACCTATTAAATGAAGTAAAGTTGATTTACCTGATCCTGATGCTCCTACTATCGCTACAAATTCTCCTTTATTAACTGAGAATGATACATTATCTAAAGCTACAACCTTAGTTGTATCTTTTCCATAAACTTTTGTTAAGTTTTCTACTCTTAAAATTTCCATAGTTTCCTCCCTTTCATGATTCCATTATATAATCCCAAAGTTACAACTAAGTTACAAAATCAAAATTTTTTAAAAAAAATAAAAAAACTAGTTTTACCTAGTTTTTCTTTTTAATTAATTGTTTTGGCATTTCTTTAGCCATATTATGATTACGATATTTTTCATTATATGTTACTTCCCTAGCAACTTTAATGAAAGGTGGTATTTCTACTTTAGTGTCTTCACTACTAAGTTCTACCTCCATAATAGCTTGTCTATCCCATTCAGGATATATATCTATTTCAAAGTATTGATTTGCTTCTGATAAGCAATATCTAGTTTTATGAATTGTACGTAATTTATTATCCGCATCCATTAATAGTTTTAAATATTCATCTTGTGTTAATCTTTTTTCAACTTCTACTCTTGTTAAATCAGATATTTCTCTTTTTTCTGTTAGATAATACATATAGTCACCATCAATACCACGCGCTCTAACTCTTCTTTCAACGTCATCAATACTCTTTAAATAAGTTTGAGCTATTTCAACCTTAGTACAATTAGGCATATTTTCTAACTCTTTAATATTAGGATAATATATTACATATTTTCTTTCTATTTCAAATGGTTCTGGTTCACCTAAGAAGGAAGCTATCTCTTTTAATAAACGCTCTAATTTTTCTTCAAATTCTGTACTATTATCAATTATTCTAAAATGTGGATGCCCTGTCCAAGCAGATATAATCTTATCATCTAACACTCTTGCTTGTTCTTTAGTTTCTGTACGAGCATTGTTGTTATCTAAAGTATAGAAGTCTTCTTTCCCTTTTGCCGCTGTTACTAAATGAAATACAGCATCATATGAATCTCTTTCTTTTACTTCGTTAGTAGCCATATTCTTTAATAGATTTTTAAATTCATGGTTAGTCATATAAGCTTTACCATCAAGTAATCCTCGATCACAAACGATTAAAATCTTTTCTGAATCCATTCCTTTAGCAACTTCTTCAAATACTTTTTCTTTAGTTTTTTGAAGTGTTGCAACAGCATTTTGAAAATCATAATTTGATTTACATACCCAAGGAGCTACTCCGTTAGGTATTAACTCAGTTGCAGTTTCAGGAACAAACAAAACTGTATAACCTCTATCTCTAAAATATTTATCTATCCAAGATAAAGCTGTTGTTTTACCAGCGCAAGGCCCACCTGTTAAAACAATCTTAGATATTTTTACATCTTTCGTATCTTCAATATTATCAATTAAATCATTAATTGACACATCATATAAATCCGCAAGTTTTTTAAGTTCATCTATATTAGGTTTAGATTTACCATTTTCCCATTTACTTACCGCTTTATCTGTAACTTGTAATTCATAAGCTACATATCTTTGCGTTAAACCATTTTCTTTTCTTAAATCTGTTAAATAATTACCAAACTTTATATTTTCCATAAAACCTCCAAATACATTACTAATTATTATACACTATATATTCTTATTTTTTAATTTTTCTTTTGCTTTTTTTGTCTCATTATCAAGAGCTTCACTAACCATTTCTATAATTATTTTATCAGACACACCTTTATTGCGTCTACGAAATGAACTGTATAGCACGCGTGCTCTTTCAAAATTTTCATAGGTATCAATATATAACTTTGTATTATTGACACCCGGAAAGCCAAATTTACAATGTTTCTTTATATAATCATTATTAGCTTTTTCTTCAATACTCGAAATAAAATCACCATCTAGCAAATATGTATTTAAGCCACATTTTAAACAACCATATCGATAATGATGTCTCCCTTCATAATAATCATAATCATCTTCAAACGAAACTGATAAATGCTTACATGATGCATATTCTTCTAATTTGCAAGCATAAAGTAATTCGTCATAAGCTCGATTAGTGTCAGCTAATAGCTTATTTAATTCAAGATACTTTTTAACATTATCTTCTTCTTCTAAATCCGCTATTTTAAGTAAAAGATTTTTCTTAGACGTCTTTATCTTCGCTAAAGCTTCTTTCTTTGTTTCCATATACCCTCCTTACATCTTAATTATACTATCTAGTTATCTACTTTAAGATAATATCCACTCTACTTTTGGTAGAACTTTAAAATAAAAAAACTAGGTTACCCTAGTTCTCTTTCTTTAATATTTTTTTTACTTTTGTTCTTACGATACTCGGAACAACTAATTTTGTATATAACCCTGTATCAATAAACATTTTTTCTTTCATGCTTATCTTTCTTGTCTCAATAACTTTACCATCTACTTTAAGACGATAATCACAGTATATTTTATTGTATGGATGAACATCCTCTTCAACTCTATGCCCCTTTAAAAAACATAATGGAGTTGCATGTAAGATAACTGGAGACTTTTTAGCCTCAGCCATTTTTTGTTCATCTTCTCTTGTTTCCATTCTATTTTTTCGATCATATAACTTCATAGCTAGCATACTCTTATAATATGTATCAATCGAAAATAAATTATATTTAGGATGTAATAATTCAATCTCATCTCTCAAAGATATATTAATAATATCTTGATCAGGATAACTATAACTAGTACTTTTGTGACTTAAAGTATCAACTAGTAATTTATCACAATCATCACGATACCATTTATCCATATTAATATAGAATACTCCAGAATTACAATAATTCTTAATTGGAATCCCTAACTCATTAACCTTTTCTCTTGGAAGTAAATCTTTAACCATATTAACTGCTCCATCAGCATTTAATAATTCTTTTAAAGAACCTACTACTAAAGTATCAGAGTCTAAATATAACATATTCTTTTCATCTTTAAAGATAGAACTAAAAAATATTCTGGCATTTGCTATCTTTGTATCGCGCCAATTTGGAATATTATATTTTTCAATTTCTTTTCTTGTCTTATCAAATGGATGATATATTACTCTACTATTAGGAAAAGAAGCAATTATACGATTAGTTAAGTTAAATTCTTCCTCCGTAAATCCTTCATAGATAATATGAATATTTAATTTTAAATCCATATTATTTTCAAGCAAGGAATATAAAGACGTTATCATATACTTAAAATAATTTCGATCAGTTGTATATAAGACATTAAGTTCTTCCATTTAAATCACCGATTGCTATTATAACATAAAAAAACTAGATTGCTCTAGTTTTATTTATTTATGTTATTCATTTTCTTATTAATGAAATTAATAGCCCATACAGAATTTAATTTATATAAGAATTTTAAAAATTTAGAATCACTTCCTAAGAATAATTTAAATTTATTCTTTTTAATGCCTTCGATAACTTGTTTAGCTCCATCTACAGGACTTAACATTTTAAATGATGCATTATCACTAGATGCTTCCATTTTAACGTTAGAATTCTCTGTGATATTAGTATTCATAGCCCCTGGTAATACTATCATTACTTTAACCTTAGTACTCGCTAATTCAGCATATAGACCCTCAGTAAAAATCTTCAAAGCTGCTTTAGAAGCACCATAAATAGTTTGTCCAGGGAATGGGAAGAAACCACCCATACTTGCGACATTAACAATATATTTGTCTTTATCATCTTTCTTAATTTCAGGCATAAAGTTTCTAATTAAATTAAGTGGTCCAAAGAAATTAATATTCATAACCCTATTAATAGTATTATCATCTAATTCATCTACTTTAACGAATGGTTGAATAATACCAGCATTATTGATAATAATATCAACTGTTTTATTGTCTTTAATATATTTATCTTTAAAGTCTTTAATAGATTTACTATCTCCCATATCTACAACATATGTTTTAAGATTTTTTGAATTAATTTCTTTTTCTATTTTTTCTAAATTATTCTTATTTATATCAACAGCTGCTACATTAGCTCCGGCACTTATTAATTGTTTTGTTAGTTCAAGCCCTAATCCACTAGCTGCTCCTGTGACTATTACATTTTGTTCTTTAATTTCCATATCTGTTTCTCTCCTAACATTACAATTATAGCACAAAAAAACTAGATTACTCTAGTTTTTTACATACATTTACTTAGCTTATGCTTTGTAAATGTATGACAAACTAATATAAAAATCAGACTTGTAGGTATAGGAAACATAAATATATCTACATAAATCGAAAAATTCATTATTTTAACATCCGCTTTTACCAATAATTAAATAAAATTTACCGGGATAAAAGTGACAATCTTTAAATATTTTTAATTCTTTCTTCTTTGTTTCTTCAGTTTTAAAATATTACTTACTTATATCTTTATATAAAAAGAAACTATTTCTAGTTTCTCTTTTTGTAAAAGAAATCAACATTCGAACTATCGCCTAATAATCTAGTTGCGTTAAGTACTGGATCACTTACTGAAATATCAGTAAAGTTTCTAGCTCGACACTCTTCATCAGATACATCACCAGCACAACCATAAGCCGAAGACCCCATTTCCCATTCAGAATCTTTATCTACAAATGTAGCAGTTTTTAAACTAGTTCTATAAAAGGACCCTCTAATTTGAGTTACACTAGCCGGGATAGTAACATCAGTTAAAGCACTACATTCCACAAAAGAATAGTCCCCTATTGTTTTAATACCTTCTCCAAAAGTAATTGAAGATAATTTAATACATCCTTCAAACGAATGACTGCCAACAGTATCTACCTTACCAGATATATATAAATTCTCTAAGTTATAGTTATATAAGAACATATATTTAGGCATTTCTATATTACTAAGAATTTTTATTGTTTTATAACCTGACTCATCAAAGGCCGCAAAACCAATTTCTCCTACATTATCACCTATTATTAATTCATCAATATTCCTAATATCTAAAAACGCTTCTAATGGTATACTTTCTAAATCTTTAATGATTAATTTCTTAGCATTAGGAAATTTAGATATTACTACGTTTGGTTGATATGAATCTATATCTTCATAATTAACTTTAGTATATACATTATTACCATTACTATCTGCTGTTACATGATACCAACCTTCCTGAGTTATAGTATCACCAATTCCTTCTAACGATATAATGGTTGCATCATAATATTGATAAAAGCCTGTAGTAGTTACAGTAGCACGCCAATTCATATTCATATGATATGTATTAATTAAATCATCCATACTTACAATTAATTCATTATGTTCATCATATAAACCTGCTACTTTTTGAACATTACAATAGTCATTATCTGTTCCTTTAGTTTTTGTACCATCATAAATAAAGCTATATTTATTCATACAAAAATGTCCTTCACTAACAGCTCCATCTTCATATTCTAAATATACATAACTTGGAGTTTTTCCTCGTACTTTAATTTTAGCTAGTTCACCATCATCTATTCCTGTTTCATAAGATCCAGTAAAACTAGTCTTATTTTCTAACATATCTAAAGCTGCTATACTATCTGCCGATTTAACATAATTATCTACACTTGAAAGTGCACTATTAAATTTAGCATCTTCAATAATATTATTAATAGTTGGCACAGCAATTAAAGCTATTACTCCTAAGATCAAAATGACAGCAAGTAATTCAATTAATGTAAATCCTTTCTTCATGTTTACCCTCCTATCATGTACTTTTATTTTATCATAAAATAAAGCTAAGATTATACTTAGCTTTATTTATTTACATATTATTACATTATATGAGATTTCATCATGTTTAAATCTTCTGTTACTGGTTCAGTATATGTATCAGGCCAGTAAAATAATTGGGTTGTACGAAGAGAAGCAATTATCTCTTCTTCTTTTTCGTGTGAGATTTGCATTTGTTTTAATTTACCTTCACTTGAATTATATAAATATACAGGATAATCTATACCACTCATACTTTCAATACATTTTTTAGCAACATAAATCATTTGTAATAATCTTTCTTGTAATGGACATTCATTAATAAATAATCCTACTACAGAATCAATATTAGTATTTATATTTACTTCATTTAAATCTGTGCTATTATTTTCTTTAATATAATTTGCTAGTTCACTAATAGTTTCAAAATCAGCTTTATTAGCATGGAAATCACCATTTTCCATATCACCACTACTTCCACTATCTGATGTAGCAATATGAAAGCAATTAGCCTTATCAGAATTTATCAAAAATCCAATATTCTTATATGTAGATACCCCTACTCCTGGGACTAATAAAGTTGATGAAGCACTAGATAGCATACTATTCATCATCATATCAAACTCGTTTGCCCAAGACGTACAATCATATTGTAATCCATCTGATCCTCTACTTATTTGAGGCCAGTCCATTGCTCGTACTAATAATTTATCTTGATTATATAAAGATATTGCATCTTCCATTAGTATCACTCCTATTTTCATTATACTACAAAAAAACTAAGTTAACTAGTAACTTAGTTTTATAATTCTTTCAAAACTGAACGTCTTTTATTTAAACGCATTAATGTAAAACCAATTAGATATGTTATTACAAATATTAATGGAAGAATGATTATAATTTTAAATACTCCCTTTTGAACAAACCAGTACCAATCATATACTGGTGATACATGATTATTTTCTACATGTATTAAGATATTTGTAACATAATAAATAGCGTATAAACAAACCGGTAGCATTGACATAAAAGTATGTCTCATCCATAACTTATTTGTTTTCTCATATAAAACAAAATTGATCATACTTAATAATGGTATTAATCCATGAAAGAATAAATTTTGGTTCATATATATAGAGAAAAATCCGTTAGGAGTAATTCTACCTAAATAGAAAAATACAATCATAAAAGTTAATCCAACAGCACAAGTAGCCATTAATTTATAAACGTAAAATCTTCTATTAATTTCTTTTTGTCTACCCGTTAATACTTTCCACTCTTGAATAGCAAATATTAACGCTGTTATTCCCATTAAAAGATTAGAGTCAATAGTAAAGAATCTAAATCTACCTACTGTACTAGAAGCAATAGTAGTTTCTGGTCCAGACATAAACTTGAATCCTGTAAACATCATTACAAATGAAAATATTGTCATTAATATAATTATAATATTTAAAATAAATGCTATCTTCATTTTAGATTTATTCATACTATTCCTCCTTTTCGCCTTTCCTATTATAACATATAATATTAATAATTTATATAAATATGAACATATTGTAAGATACAAAAAAGTTCAAACTTAATTGAACTTTTTCATTTTCAATTTCATACCCATGAATTTCTTTTCAACTTCAACATTATATTTTAGTTCATAAGAAGGTGTGTCAGAAATTAACGCTTCTTTTATAGCCATAATTTCTTTTGATATTTGTTCTTTATCTTCATACCAACCTAAAAAAGTGTTTTTCGTAGAAAAAGCAGTAGAATTAGTATCATCACATCCAAACAATGCATATTTTGGTGAATCTTTACCACCTTTATACTTACTTGATGATTGGATTTTATTACAAGTTACTATAACATTTTCAATTGGCGAGATTATAGTAATCTTTTTATCACTACTCGTTTCACCTAAGCATTCAAATGCTGAATCACCAGCTAAATCATCTAAACTTACATTAAATATTTTAGATAATTCTCTACCTTGTTTTAAATCTGGAGTAGATTCATCTAATTCCCAGTTGCTTATTGTTTGTCTTGTTACTCCCATTTTTTCAGCAAGTTGTTCTTGTGAAAGATTAGCACTTTTTCTTAAATTTAAAATATTTTGACCAATATTCATATAATCATCCCTTTCACTAAACATTCTAATTTTTATTATTCATTTAATCTACCAATTTTTTTTGGAAGTTTCGCAAATATTTTTAACATTTATATCATATATCTATTTTATCATATAAAAAGAGAATTTTTACATTCTCCTAATATCTTAATCTTCCAATCATTCTAGAACAATGATATTTGTTCATTATCCTTTATTTCTCTTTTATATGCTTTAATAATATCTTTCATATCATAAAGTATTCCATATTTATCACATTCGCTAGTAAACACTTTATATAGTCTTTTATAATTAGGAAC